>Ga0224534_1000177_pt1 | contig 43047 bp, 38 predicted proteins | sample 714E12024metaG_FD_172012 | JGI IMG/M metagenome (GOLD analysis project Ga0224534, IMG submission 172012) | Peat soil microbial communities from Stordalen Mire, Sweden - 717 E1 20-24 | ecosystem: Environmental > Terrestrial > Soil > Wetlands > Peat | place: Sweden: Norrbotten County, Stordalen... | reverse complement strand
CATCAGGCTGTCCAAAAGTCCAAGCTGGGGATTGGTCGTCGTTTGCATATCTGTCGGACGCTCTATTCAAAAACTAAGTTTCAAGACTTTTGCAGAGATTCCGTGTTGTGCTCCGTTTCACATGTGCGGAGGAAGACAACGGCATTGTTGTGTAACACAACGGCATTGATTTTTGAGGCAACGACATGGCTGTTTTCCGCATCCGAGTTGCGGAGAAACCAGACACATGAGCGAAGAAGTTATGCACAGGTGAAACGGAACGCCCCAACGTCGCCAGTCCGTGGCGCTTGAACGCCGGTATTTGCCGATGATGGGTCATTTCCCGACGCAACGGTCAAGACCGCAGCTCCTTCGGTTAGCTGGAGAACAGTTTGTCGGTTGCCGGGAACGAATCCGGCCGGGATATTCACGCTGGGATTGCAGGCTCACAATGCCATTTTTCACGGTGTCCTGTATTTTGAGTCAACGCGGAAACTCCAATTTGGAAAAATTCCAGTTTGACTGGCGCGCGCGCCGTGTTAAGAATTGGCAGTTCCCATTCAACCAACAAACCATAAATCACATGAACGAACCGACCCTGACTCAAATCAAGGACACCACCGCCAATCCCGCGCCGCTCGGCCTGCTTGGATTCGGCATGACGACCGTGTTGCTCAACCTGCACAACGCGGGCTTTTATGAACTCAACAGCATGATTCTGGCAATGGGCATTTGCTATGGCGGCACGGCGCAGGTCATCGCGGGGATGATGGAATGGAAGAAGGGCAACACTTTTGCCACGACGGCCTTCATTTCCTACGGCTTTTTCTGGCTGTCGCTCGTGGCCCTGGTCGTGCTCCCCAAAATCATCCTCACCGTTGCCGCCACGAACGATACGGCAATGGCCGCGTATCTGGCGATGTGGGGAGTGTTCACCGGAGTGATGTTCATCGGCACGTTCCGGCTGAACCGCGCTTTGCAGGTGGTCTTCGGCACGCTGACGGTTTTGTTTTTCCTCCTGGCTTATGCGCATTTTGCCAAGCCCGGTGAGGGCTTTGAATATTTTGCCGGTTACGAGGGACTGGTCTGCGGCTTCTCGGCGATTTACGCCGGACTGGCACAGGTGCTGAACGAACTCTTTGGCACAATCGTCCTGCCGCTCGGCATGGTGAAGAAATAACAAATCTGCATTGTTCAACGCAGAATTGACGCCGCCGCCTGGCGGCGTCACTCTTTCAGCATGAAATTCACCGCCAAATACCTCGCGCCCGCCGCCGCTGTTTTGTGGCTGCAATTTTCTGCCGTCGCGCAGATCAATGCGCCGGGCACCAACGCCGTTGCCGTTGAACCGGTGATTCACACCAACACCGCCATCATCGCGGGGAAACACAAAACCCAGCGCACTGACGCCGTGATGCAGCGTTCCAAGGATAATCCCGGCGATTATGACATTGAATTCATTGGCGATTCCATCACGCAAGGCTGGGAGGGTGCCGGCAGCAATGTGTGGCGGGAGTATTACGGCCATCGCAAGTGCATCAACATGGGCGTCAGCGGCGACCGCACACAGAACGTCCTCTGGCGCTTTGAGCAGGGCGAGCTTGATGGCATCAAGGCCAGGGTTGCCGTCGTGATGATCGGCACCAACAATTCCAACAAGGACGACAATACCGAGGCCGACATCCTTGAAGGCGTGCAGGCCATCGTCCGGGAGATTCGCACCCGCCAGCCGGACACGAAAATCATCCTGCTCGGCATTTTCCCGCGCGGCCAGACGTTCAGCGCGCAACGCGGGAAAATCCTCCAGGTCAATCAGGCGCTCGCCCGGCTCGATGACGGCAAGAACATTTTCTACATTGATTTCGGCTCGCAGTTGATTGAAAACGACGGCTCGATTTCCAAATCCATGATGCGCGATTATCTTCATCCCGGTGAAGCTGGCTACAAAATCTGGGCCGATGCCATTGAACCGAAGCTGAAGAAACTGCTCGGCGCAAATCATTTCCGCTCACCGGAAACAAATCTCCACCGCTTCCCGGAGCGCGGAAATCATTTTTAGCAACTGCGCCGGTGTCGTGCAATACGGCGGCATCAGCACGATGACATTGCCGACGGGTCGCGTCAGGACGCCGCGGCGGGCCATCGCCTCGCAAACACGGATGCCGGCACGCTCACGCAAATCAAACGGCTCGCGTGTGCGCCAGTTTTTTACCAGCTCAATTCCGGCAACCAGGCCGGCTTGCCGGATGTCGCCGACGTTGGGCAGTTCCCAGAGTTGTTCCAATTCATTGCGCAGTGCGGTTTCGAGTTTTTGTCGGGCGCGGATGGATTTTTCGCTTTGCAGGATTTCCAGGCTGGCGAGCGAGGCTGCCGCGCCAAGTTGGTTGCCGGTGTAGCTGTGCCCGTGAAAGAACGTCTTGAATTCGTGATATTCGCCGAGAAAGGCGTCGAAGATCTTTTGTGTGGTGAGTGTCGCGGCCATCGGCAAATAACCGCCGGTCAGCCCCTTCGCGAGACAAAGAAAATCCGGTTGAACATTTTCGCGATGGCAGGCAAACAAATTATTTTTGTAGGAACCGACGTGAGGAGGCTTTGACTTCGCTTTCCTTTTTGAAATGAGCCTCCTCACGTCGGCTGCTACGATGCCTGTGCGCCCAAACCCTGTCATTACTTCATCCGCGATGAGCAATGCGCCGTTCGCCCGCGCAATCTCCGAAACTTGTTTCAGCCACGTCGCCGGCTGGGGAATCATCCCCGCCGCGCCCTGCATCGCCGGTTCAAAGACGAAGGCGGCGTAGGAATTTCCCCTGTTCTTTTGCGCGGAGAATTTCTGCTCCACCAGCCCGACGCATTCCCAGTGGCATTTTCGGTATTCCCGCGCGTCGGCACGCTCCGGCCTGGCGCGGTTGAAGGGACAACGATAACAGAATGGCGACATGACTTTATCGGTTTTGAAGAGCAGACCGGAATAGGCTTTGTGGAACAAATCAATGTGGCCGAGCGCGACCGCGCCCACGGTGTCGCCGTGATACGCGCCGTCGAGGGAAAGGAATTTCGGTTGAGTGGCTGGCGAGGACGCTCGCCCCACCTGTTTGCCGCGCATTCGCCGCGTGAACTCGTGGGCCAGTTTGAGCGCGACTTCCAGCGCCGTCGAGCCGTCGTCGGAAAAGAAAACCTTCTCCAATTTTCGATTTGCGATTTGCGATTGACGCGCCGATTTTTTCTTTGAATCGCAAATCGTAGATCGTGAATCACAAACTTGGTTCGCGGCTTCAACTAATTGTTGTGCGAGCAACGAAGCTGGTTCATTGGCCAGGCCGAGCGCGGAGGAGTGCGCAATTTTCTTGAGCTGCCTCTGGATGGCGGAATTGATTTTAGGATGATTGTGGCCGTGGAGGTTGGTCCAGATGGACGAATTGGCGTCGAGATATTCCCGGCCATGAACGTCGCGAAGCACTGCGCCTTTGCCTTCGACAATCACAACCGGCTCGCGCGCCAGCCAGTCGCGCATCTGCGTGAACGGATGCCAGACGAATTGGTGGTCCAATTTTGCGAGCGGGTGCATCGGGATTTATGATTTACGATTTACGATTTGCTCCAGCGCACGGATGAGCGTCGAGATATCGCCGGTGGAATGCGAGGCGGAGAGGGTGACGCGCAGACGCGCTTTCCCGCGCGCAACCGTCGGATAGCGGATGGCGGGAACAAAAATATTTTGTTCGCGCAATTTCGCCGCAGCTTCAACGGCCTTTGATTCATCGCCGATTAGAATGGGAATGATGGCGCCCGGAATTTGCGATTTGCGATTTGAGGTTTGCGATTGAAATTCAGCGACCCGCGCCCGGAGATGCTTTTGCCGTCTTTCGCCTTCGGCTGATTGGAGGAACTGGATTGCAGCAGTTGCCGCGGCGGCGGCAGCGGGAACGGGCGCGGTCGAGAAAATAAAGCTGCGCGCGCGGTTCACGAGGTAGTCAATCAATGCACGCGAGCCGCAAATATAACCGCCGCTCGCGCCAAGCGCCTTGCCGAGCGTGCCCATCTGGATTTCGATTTGTCCACCGACACCCAGTTCGTCAGCAAGGCCGCATCCGTTTTCGCCGATGATTCCGGTCGCATGGGCCTCGTCCACCATCAGCCATGCGCCGTATTTTTCCTTGAGCGCGACAATTTCGCGCAGCGGCGCGGCGTCGCCGTCCATCGAAAAAATGCTCTCCGTGACGATGAGGACACGCTTTGGATGTAGGATGTTCGATGTAGGATGTTCGATGTTTTTCCCCGCCCACTTCAGCTTGTCCTCCAAATCATTCAGGTCGTTGTGGGCGAAAACGCGAAGCTTCGCGCTGGACAACTTCGCGGCGTCCACGATGCTGGCGTGGACAAGTTTGTCGAGGATGATGATGTTATCCTTGCCCATCAGCGCGCCAATGGTTCCGATGGCCGTCGCGTAACCGGTGGAAAAAGTCAGTGCGGCTTCGGTCCGCTTGAAATCGGCCAGCGTTTCCTCCAATTGATGAAATGGCGTAAGCGAGCCGCAAATCAATCGAGACGCGCCGGCGCCAATACCAAACTTTTCAATGGCCTTGATCGCGGCTTCCTTCAGAATCGGATCGTTCGCAAGGCCGAGATAATCGTTGGACGAGAAGTTGAGGAAAATCTTGCCACCAATGTTGATGCGCGGGCCTTGCGCGGAATCCACGCGGCGCAATTCGCGGAACAAATTCTGTTCGCGGATGGCGTCGAGGCGATGCTTTAGCTCCGAGTTGAAATCATTCACGGCGCGATGGCCCATTGTCCGTCAATCATGCTGGCGGAAACGGTTGACGCATGATGCAGCACGGCGTCGTAAATGTCCGCACTTTTTCCCGTGAACGGAATGGCAATCAAATCAGCGAAGGCATTTTCAGCAATTTCGCCGATTTGCCCGGCCATACCGAGAGCCTTTGCGCCGTTGACGGTCGCCATGCGGAGGATTTCAACCGGCGAAACGGTTTTGTCGGCGGCGGCAAATCGGCGCATCTCTTCAAACAGGTTGAGTTCCAGTTTTTGCCGTTTGACTTTTCGGACGGTTGAAAGGCTGTCGGTGCCGAGACAAAGATTGACGCCGGCGGCGGCAAGTTGCCGGCGCGGAAACGGCGGATGGCTGAAATAATCGTGGCTGCGCGGGCAGTGAACAACGTGAACGCGGTGCCGGCCGAGCAATTCGGCGTCTCCGGGCGCCAGCAGATTGGCGTGAATGGCCATCAAGTTTTCACCGAGCATCTGGTCGCGGGCGAGATGGGCGACGGGCGAGCCGAGGCCGCAGTCGGAGTTGTCGCGCTGGTTGCGCGCGAGCCAGTCAAACATCGCGCCGCGCGCGTTCTGAAACATTTCAGATTCCTCGGCCGATTCGGCGACGTGCGTGGCCAGCCGCCAGCCGCGCTGGCGCGCGGTCTCGGCGGTGAGCCGCAAAAGTTCCGGCGCGGTCGAATAGGGCGCGTGCGGCCCCAGGCCGGCGGCGTTGCGGGAAGATTTTCCAAGCGAACTGATTTTTTCCACGGCCGCGTCGAGAATGGCGAGGGGATTTCGGCGGCTTTTGACGCCGGTCATTTCGAGGAAGGAAAAAACCCGCAGCGGCGTGGCGCTCCAGACTTCCGGCAGCAGTTCCGGCACGTTTTCAAAATCGGCGACGGTCGTCGCGCCGTTGCGCACGAGCATTTGCGCGCCGTTTAGCCAGGATTGCGCGAAGTCGGTGTAAGTCCAGCCGCCCTTGGCCGCAGTGATGAGCTTGATCCAGTCGGTGAAACTTTCCGGTGGAAGAAATTCGCCGGCCATGTCGGTGTAATCGAGATGGCAGTGGGCGTTGACCAAGCCGGGCAGCAGGATCACTTCGCCGAGATCCAGAACTTTTTCCGCCTCGCGACCTGGCAGGTCTGGCCACGGGCCAGCGGCACGGATTTCATTTCCAGAGACGACCACCGCGCCGTTTTCAACCGGCGGCCGTGAAACGGGCAGGATCGTTCGGGCGCGGAGAATCATGCGAAAGTGACGGATGCCGAGTGGCGCGTGAAAGGAAAAGCTCGGAGTTGAATCATGTCACCTGACGCCCGCCCTGGGTCGCGCTAGTCGGCGGATTCCTGCCGCGTTTGTTTGGTGCGGGCTGCCAGTTTGTGTTTCTTGGCTTTGCGTTTGTTGTGCCGTTTGCGGATCTGCTGCTCGATTTTTTTTGCGACGCGGTCAATCGCCGCATATAAATCGCTTTCGACATCCTCGGCAAAAAGGTCCGGCCCGCGCACGCTCAAGCGGATGGAACAGCCAAACTGTTTTTTGGCCACGCGGGTGTGATCATGTTCGAGGGTCACGCGCGCGTCCAAGGCGCGCCGGTCAAAATGGTCAAGCTTCTCCAGGCGACCGAGGATGTGATCCTCGATGGCCCTGGTCAGCGTTAGATTGTGGGTTGAAAGAATCAATTTCATGCATATAAGATGCAGCCGGCGGGCGGTAAAATCCAGTTTTTCCTTGGCTTTGACCGGATGCAGCGAAAGTCATGCCAATGTTCTTGTGTCCGGGCCGGATCAGATTATATTGGTTCACAGATGGTGCAAGGCTTACAACTTTCGCAGCGGCTGTCGCAATCGCTGGTGCTGTCGCCACAAATGCAGCACTCGCTGGCGCTGCTCCAGGCGCCGACGCTCGAACTCAAGGCGCTGGTCGAGCACGAACTGGAGCAAAATCCCGTGCTCGAGGAAATTGCCGCGCCGGAAACCGAGTTGGCCGACAAGCCGGTGCCGGAGGATGACGACGCGCCCGCCGAACCGCCGTTTGAAGCCGCTTCGGAGCAGGGGACCGAGGCGCCCGTGGACGATTTTCAGTTGGAGTTCGACCGGCTGGTGCAATTGGATCAGGAATGGCGCGAACATTTTGCGCAGACGAACCTCTCCGTCCGCCGGTCGCCGGAGGAGGAGGAAAAACGGCAGTTCATGTTCGATTCGCTCACGGCGGAAACGTCGCTGATGGAAGCCTTGATGGAGCAGGTTCGCGAAACGAATTTGACGGACGAACAGCGCGAGATTGCTGAACTCATCGTCGGCAACATTGACGATTACGGCTATCTCAAGACTACCGTCGCGGAACTTTCCGCCTCCACCGGCCTGCCCGAACAAAAAATCTCCGAAGTCCTGAAAATCATCCAGACCTTCGACCCGCCCGGCGTCGGCGCGGGCGACTTGCGCGAATGCCTGCTGCTCCAGTTGGAACGCGCCGGCCGGCAGGAATCCCTCGAACACCGCATCGTCCGCGACTTCATGAACGAGTTGGGCAAACGGCGCATTCCGGAAATCGCGCGCGGCACCGACCAGTCCATTGAAGAAGTGCAGGCCGCGCTCGCCCGCATCGCGCGGCTGGAGCCGCGACCGGGCCGGGCGTTCCTGCCGGACACCGACCAGTATGTTTTGCCCGAAGTTTTCGTGCAAAAATCCGGTGACGACTTTGTCGTGACGACCAACGACGAGCAGATTCCGCATTTGCGCATCAGTAATACCTACAAGGATCTCATGGCCCAGGGCGGGAATTCCTCCGAGGTAAAAGATTACATCCGCGAAAAAATCCGCGCCGGGAAGTTCCTCATCAAAAGCCTGCACCAGCGCCAGCAGACCATTTTGAACATCGCGCGGGAAATCGTGAAACGCCAGCGCGAGTTCATGGAAAAAGGCGTCTCGCATTTGAAACCCATGAACATGGCGCAAATCGCCGAAGTTGTCGGCGTCCACGAAACCACCGTCAGCCGCGCCGTGTCCGGCAAATACATGGAAACGCCGCAGGGCGTGTTTGAAATGAGGTCTTTTTTCACTGCCGGCCTGCACTCCGCGACCGGCACCGACGTCTCCAACGCCAGCGTGAAGGACATGGTTGCCGAAATTTTCAAGCACGAGGACGCGGCCCGGCCGCTGGCGGACCAGGAGGTCGTGAAAATGATCGCCGAAAAGGGGGTCACCATCGCGCGCCGCACCGTCGCCAAATACCGCGAAGAACTCAACATCCTGCCCTCGAACCTGCGCAAGGTTTATTGAATTATTTTTTGCGGGCGGTTTCCAATTCCGCCTTGGTCGCCGCCTGTAGCACGTCCAGTTCGTCGCGAATTTCATCCTTTGTCTTTTTGGTCATCCGGTCAATGAACAGGATGCCGTTCAAATGATCCGCCTCGTGCTGGATGACGCGCGACAGCAAGCCGCCGGCGCGAAACTCAACCGGCTTCATTTTTTCGTTTAGTGCTTTCACCTCCACCGAACTAGGCCGGGAGATTTCCGCAAAAATTTCCGGGAAGCTCAAGCAGCCTTCGCCGGCGGCAACCGGCTCGCCCGCCGGTTTGATTTCCGGATTGATCAATACGAGCGGCATGATTTTGTTCGCGTCGGCGGGTTTGCCCTTGAGTTCGAGCGTGGAGGGGCGGTCTTGAATCTCGCGCACGTCAATCACCGTGAGTTGCAGTGCATGGCCGACCTGCTGCGCGGCCAGGCCAACGCCGTGCCGTTCGTGCATGGTCTCAAACATGTCGGCAATGAGCCGTTTGATTTCCGGTGTGATTTTTTCAATCCGCGCGCCTTTCTGCCGGAGCATCGGATGGCCGTATTTGATGACGTCTAAAATCATTTTTGGGTGACAAGTGACAGGTGGCAGGTGACAAGATTTATCGGTGCGATCGTGAAAAAATGTCTAATGACGAAGCGCTGATGACTAAATAATGACAAATGACGAATGACGAATGACGGATCAGGCATCGAAATTCCATGCGGCATTCGGGATTCGGCATTGGAAATTCTTTCGTCATTCGGATTTAGTCATTAGTCATTTGACCGCCGCCGTCATTCCGCATGAACTCCCAAAATTTGCAAAATTCTTTCCAACTCTTCTTCGCTGAAGAATGATATTTCCACCGAGCCTTTGCCCTGCGCGTAATGCAATTGCACCTTTGTGGCGAAGACTTCGCGCAACTTCGCCTCCAAATCCGCGACGTGCGGGTCGCCGACAGGCGCGGCCACCGTCTCCAGCTTCGTTGCGGTTTTTCGCGAACCACGCGCTTGCAGCTTGGCCACCAGCCCTTCCGTCTGCCGCACGTTCAAGCCTTCCTTGATGACGCGCTCGGCGACGAGTTGCTGCTGCTTTTCGTCGGTCAGCCCAAGAATCACCTTCGCGTGCCCGACCGTCAGCCGTCCGTCGCGTAGATATTTTTGAACGATGGCCGGCAATTTGAGCAGCCGCAGCGCATTGGCCACCGCCGCCCGGCTCTTGCCGACCTTGGCCGCGATGTCCTCCTGCGTGAGCTGGAATTGTTCCGCCAGTTGCGCGTAGCCGTGCGCCTCCTCGACGGCGTTCAGGTTTTCGCGCTGGAGGTTTTCGATGAGCGCCAGTTCCAGCACCGCGCGGTCGTCCGCCTCGCGGGTGATGACGGGAACCTCCGGCAGATTCAGCAGTTGCGCCGCCCGCCAGCGCCGTTCACCGGCGATCAATTCAAAAAAACCGCCGCGCTCGCGCACGATGAGCGGCTGGACAATGCCCTGTTCGCGGATGGAATCGGCCAGTTCGCGCAGCGCCTCGTCGGAGAAATTCTTGCGCGGCTGGAGCGGGCAGGGACGGATGCGGTCCAGAGGCACACGCTGGACGCGTTCGCGCAAATCGGGCGCGGGCGCCGGAATCGCGGGCTGGACGGCGGGCGCGGATTGCGTCAAAGCCGGGCTGCCGCCCAGCAAAGCGCCCAAGCCGCGTCCCAAAGCAGGTTTTGCCATGCACGCAGAGTGTCAAAACAAGTCCAATGTCTCAAGTCCAATGTCCAAAGTCGGTCGTCAGCCGTTACATTGGACTTTAGCCTTTGTAGGAGACGACGTAAGGAGTCTCTGATTTCTTTTCAGAATGAGTCTCGTCACCTCGACTCCTGCAATTTAATCTGGATCCGTGAGCAGCAAGGACAAACGCATCGCCGCGATGGCCGGGCAATTCCGCGAGGGAAAGCTCGACCCGCATTACACCGGTTTTTTCGAGTTGTTCAACCGGCAGCAATTTTACGAGGCGCACGAGGTGCTCGAACACATCTGGCTCAAGGACAAGCACGGGCCGAACGGCGCATTCCACAAAGGCTTGATTCAACTGGCCGGCGCGTTTGTGCATCTGCAAAAAAACCGGCCGCAGCCGGCGTCGTCGCTCTTCAAGCTCGCGCTGGCCAATCTGGAAAAATATCCGGCTACGCACGAGCATTTGAATCTTCAAACCACCGGCGGGCTGATTCGCCAATGGCTTGCTGATCTGGAACGGACGGATTTCAAGAGCAATCCGCTGATGGCGGCAAACGCGCCAAAATTGAAATTGGACGGGAGCGGAACATGAACAAAAAACGCGTCGTGCTGGCGGGCGGCAGCGGCTTTCTCGGCCGGGCGCTCGCAGAGGAATTGCTTCTGCAAAATTACGAGGTGCTTGTGCTTTCGCGCTCGCCGCATGAGCAAGCCGCCGGCATCAAGGAAGTTTTGTGGGACGGGAAACATTCCGGCGAATGGATTCAATTTCTTGATGGCGCGAAAGCCGTGGTCAATCTCGCCGGACGCAACATCAAATGCCGTTACACGCCGGAAAATCTTCACGAACTCACCGCGTCGCGCGTGGATTCGGTTCACGCCATCGCCGCCGCGATGAATCATGTGGCGCGCCCGCCGCGCGTCTGGGTGCAGGCGTGCGCCATTGGATTTTACGGTGATCCAAAAGATCGTTTGTGCGACGAAAACTCGCCGGCTGGAAGCGACACGCTGGCCGGAATTTGCCGGACGTGGGAAGATGCCTTCAATTCGGCGTCTGTGCCAAAAACGCGCCGCGTTTTGCTGCGGATCGGATTTGTGCTGGGGCGCGACGGTGGCGCGCTGCCGATTCTGGCCGGACTCGCGAAATGCTTTCTCGGTGGAACCGCCGGCGGCGGCAAACAATTCATCAGTTGGATTCACGTTGAAGATTTGAGCCGGATGTTTATCGAGGCCATCGAGCGCGATGAACTGGCCGGCACATTCAACGCCGCAGGTCCCAACCCCGTGACGAACCGGGAGTTCATGCGCGAGTTGAGACGCGCGCTGCACCGTCCGTGGAGTCCGCCCGCGCCGGAATGGGCGGTGAAACTTGGCTCGCGGTTGATGGGAACCGAGCCGTCGCTGGCGCTGACCGGCTGCCGGGTTGCGCCAAAGCGATTTCTGGAAGCCGGATTCAAATTCCAATTCCCCGAACTTCCCGGCGCGTTCAAAAATCTTTTCGAGTGACCGTGTTCAAGCCAGTGCCTCGGCCAGCACTTCCACCATGTGCTTTAACCTGACGGGCGCCAGATGCTGTATTTGCTGGCGGCAGCTTGCGCCCGAAGCGACGACGGTTGTCCCGAATGGCTGGTTTCTGACGGCGCGAATGAGCGGCTCGGCGACTTTCACGGAAAGTTCGTATTTGGAATCCATCATTCCAAACCCGCCAGCCATGCCGCAGCAGCCCGTGTCGAGCAGCGTCGCCGTCCGCTCCGGCAACCGTTCGAGCAGCCGGCGCATAAGGTCGGGCTTGACCAGCGCCCGGGCGTGGCAGTGCATGTGGATGATGAGGCGTTCCGGTTTGACGTTGAACCTCAAGGCAAGCGGCTCGTTGGCCAGAAAATTCTCAAAAAATTCCCCGAACAAAATGCAGCGCTGCGCGACACGCTCCGCGTCCGGCAGTTTCAATTCCCGGTAATCCTCCGCAAACATCGAGTAGCATGACGCTTCGAGGAAAATAATCGGCGTCTTGTCGTTTTCCCTGTTGAACAGCGCGATATTGTGGCGGCCCAGCCGCGCGGCTTCGTCGAGGTTTCCCTGGCTGAAGGCCGGGCGCCCGCAGCATTGGCGTTGCGCCGGCAGCACGACTTCAAAGCCGGCGGTTTCCAGCAGCTTGACCGCAGCCATGCCGATGTGCGGTTCGTAATAGCGCACGAACGTGTCGTCCCAGAGAATCACCTTTCCGCGCCACGGTCGTATGGATGGTGCGCGCTTGTCAAACCAGCGATCAAATCGTTCCGTTGCAAATTGCGGCAGCAGCCGCTGCGTGGTGAAACCCAAAATCCGGCGGGCCATTTTCCGGAACGACGGGGAGTTCAGGAGCGCATTGGCCGTCCGCGGCATTGTGCAACCCAAGCGGCCCAAACGGTCCACCGAACTCAACAACCGCTCGCGCAGGTTCAATCCGTCGCGATGGATGCGGGCGTGAAGCAGTTCCGCCTTGAGCAACGCCATGTTCACGTTGGACGGACATTCCGACGTGCAGGCCCTACAGGACAGGCAGTTGCCCAGCGCCGTTTCGAGTTCCGCCGAGCGCACCGCGTCGCCGTGGATGCCGCGCAATTCCAGCGCCGCGCGGATGGCGTTGGCGCGTCCGCGCGTGGACATGACTTCCTCGCCGGTGACGAGAAACGTCGGGCACATCGCCGGCGTTTGCTTGAGACAGCCGCCGCAGCCGTTGCATTGTTCCAGATTGGCGGTAAATGATTCGTCCCTGCCCGTGAAGGCGAGCATTGGCTCAAACGGTAGATTCAGCGAATAGCCCGCGCCCATCCGCAAATGCTTGTCAATTTTGTAGCGGTCGTCGGAAATGATTTTGCCGGGGTTGAACAAATTGTTCGGGTCGAAGCTCTTCTTGATCTGCCGCATGAGCGAATACATTTCCTCGCCGACCTGCTGCTTGAGATATTCGGTGCGGGCCATGCCGACGCCGTGTTCGCCGCAAAGCGTCCCCTTGAATTGCGCCACCAGCGCCGCCACGGCGTCGGCAATCTCCCGGTATTTTTTCAAATCCTCCGCGCGGTGCAAATCCAGCACCGGCCGCACGTGCAGCAGCCCCGCCGCCGCGTGTCCGTAATACGAAGCCTGCAGCCCCAGCCGGCTCATCAGCTTCTGAAGCTCGCCGACGTATGCCGGCAAATCCTTTGGCCGCACCGCGGAGTCCTCGATGCACGTCACCGGCTTCGCGTCGCCCTTGCGGCTGGTCAGCAGCGACAGCCCGGCCTTCCGGAGAGACCAGACGAGGTTGGCCTCGGTCTCCGTCTGCAAAATGCGTTTGCGCAGACCCAGTTTCCGTTTCGCCAGCGCCGCCAATTTTCCGCGTGCGCCTTTAAAAAACTCGACGATTAAAATCGCTTCGCATGGCTTGGCGTCGAGTTCCAGCAAATCGCGCGCGGCCTGAAACTCGCGCTGCCCGCGCGTCTGCTCGAAGAGCGGATGGTCAATGTGCTCGACGGCCGCCGGTTTCAAGTCAAGCAGCTCGTTTGCCGCCTGCATCGCCTCGGTTACGGACGCAAAGAACAGGAGGCCAACACCGCGTTCCTCCGGCAACGGGACGACTTTCAGTTCCGCCGAAACAATGGCCGCCAGCGTGCCTTCACTGCCTGCCAGAATGTTAAGCAGGTTTTTGGGTTCGGTCGCGGCGCGTGCGAGCGCGTAGCCGGGCCAGCGCTTCAAAAGCCCCGGCGGAAATTGCTCGGCGATTTGCAGGGAATTCAATTCGGTCAGGCTTTCCAGCAGTTCACGCTGCCGCGCCAGCGTGTCGAGGCCGGGGGCTATCTTCACCATTTGTCCGTCGGCCAGCACAATGTCCAGTTCGCTGACGTGCCGGGCCGTCGTGCCATAAACCGGCGTGTGGGAGCCGGACGAATCATTGGCAATCATCCCGCCCAGCGTCGCGCGCGAACTCGTCGCCACGTCCGGCCCGAAACGGAATCCCTGTGGATGCAAAAATTGATTCAACTGGTCCAGCACCACGCCCGCGCCGACGCGAACCGTCCGCTTCTCCAAATTCAATTTGCCGATGTTCCGGTTGTGCCGCGCGAAATCCACCACCAGCCCGTCGCCGATGGCGCCGCCGGAAAGACCCGTCCCCGCGCCGCGCGGAATCACCGATGTGCCCGCCTCCGCCGCCGCCTGGATGATGGCGCCGGCCTCGCTCGCGCTTTTCGGGAAGGCCACCGCCAGCGGCTCGATTTGATAGAGCGAGGCATCCGTCGCGTAAACCTGGCGTGTCAGGTTGTCGAAGGCGACTTCGCAATTCGCCGCCTTCAAGGTTGCCATTTGTTGCGTGGGCGTCATGCTGTCGTGGAAATGCTATCGGCGTGACAGCCGGTTGACAATTTCATTAACTCACTTCCGTGAACGACAATTCCCGGAGACACTCAATCTTCTGACGAATGAGCAGGCGGAAAAGTGGTTGCAGCAAATCGCTCCGCGCATTGTCGGTTTTCGCGGTTGACATCCCCAGTTCGACGTAGTTCAGTTCCTGATTGTTAGCCTACCAAATACGACCGGCAAAAATATGAAGACAAAACAATTGGCGAACGTCCTAATCAAGATTCTGGGGCTTTCACTCCTTATCCAGAACATCAACAATGTCATTCTAGTGCTGATCAGTGTGTTGCAGGCCAGGAGAATTGGTTCGCCGAGCCCTTTTTGGGCCTATCCACTGTTGGTAATGGTTGTGCCAGTCATCGGGATTTGCCTCATGGTCAAGAGCCGGGAGGTGGCGGAGTTTTTATTCAAGAATGAGGAAGAATAGCTCGCGGCTGACATCCCCGGAGCGGCATGGCTGGGTTCCGGGTCGTCAGGCTGCCAGACAAGACCGACAAAATTATGAAAACAAAACAGTTGGCGAACGTCCTAATCAAGATTCTGGGGCTTTCACTCCTTATCGGAAGCATCAACCGCATCATTTTTGCGCTGTCCTTCAACACCGCACGGGAAATCCGATCTGCTCCGCAGGGCTTTAATTGGTTCCATGCCATTTCGGAAGCGATCGTGCCAGTCATTGCGATTTTTCTCATCGTCAAGAGCCGGGCGTTGGCGGAGTTTTTATTCAAGAACGAAGATGAATAGTTCGTGGCGGCCCGACCCGCTGCCGGAATTGGAAGTAGATAGTTTCCGCGCGCAAGGCTGGCCGCACGCTGGCAATCCTCCGACGAAGCGCAACGAGGGATGAAGGAAGAAAATGTATTTCAAACCAAATGCCGCGCCTGACGCTTGGGCAGCGTGGTTTTGGTCTTTTGCCGAGGGACAATTTTTTCTTCCGACAGAAATGGCTTCAAAAAACCGGGTTTGTCATGGCGTCCGCCGCGCCGGTAATCGCGCCACAAGGTTTCGGCCACTGGCTTCAAATCGAGATGGAGTTCGGCGGTGAGAAATTCAAAGAGCAGTTCCATCAGGCGCATCAGGGCGATGCCGTCGGTGCGGTTCGTGCGCGCGTGGAGCCAGTCGCTGAAGCGGAGGAAGGTGGCGAAAGGCGAACCGTTCGGAGTTCCGGCTTCAGCCGGTTCGGGTGTTTCCTTTCCGCCTGAAGGCGGGACTCCAAACCCGGCCCAGATCAGCGGCGTGCTCTCGATGAAGTTGCCGCTATTGCCGACCAAATCCCAGTAGCGCGCAAACCGGCGCAGCCTTTGCATCGTTGCAAAGTCAATCAGCTTGTTCTGGAGGATTTCGTAGGGCGGATGTGGATTGTAAATCATCTGCCATTCGGCGTCGTGCCGGACTATCGGTGTGCCGCGCAGCCGTTTCAGGATGCCGATCTGGATTTCCTGCGGGCCGAGCGCGATGAGCCGGTCAAAGCCGGCGGCAAAGCTTTCGACGGTCTCGCCGGGCAGGCCGGCAATCAAATCGGCGTGGATGTGAACGCCGGTTTCGCGGCGGAGGAAATGGAAATTGTCCACAAGCTTGTCGTAATCCTGCCGGCGGCTAATGAGCGCGGCAACTTCGGGATTGAACGTCTGGATGCCGACCTCGAATTGCAGCGCGCCCGGCGGGAATTTGGCGATGACTTCGCGCAACGATTCGGGCAGGCGGTCGGGAATCATTTCGAAGTGGAAGAAATGGCCGGGCTGATAATGCGCGAGAAAGAATTCGAGAATCGTTTTGCTGAAGCTGACATTGAGGTTGAAAGTGCGGTCAACGAACTTGAATTGTTTCAGCCCGCGACCCAGGAGACGCTGCAATTCAACCAGAATCTTCTCCAGCGGCACCTGCCGCACGGGGATGTCGAGCGACGACAGGCAGAACTCGCAAGTGAACGGGCAGCCGCGCGACGCCTCCACATAAATGATGCGGTGCGCGAGGTCGTTGTCGGAGTAAAGGTCGTAGGGCAGGGCAAGTTGGGAGAAATCTGGCGGTTCGGCGTGGATGATTTTGGGTGGCGTTCCAAGAGCACCCGGCACACCTCCGCGAATTTCAAGTCCGCCTCGCCGGTTACGACATGGTCGGCAAGCTGGACGATTGTTTGATCGTCCGTTTCGCAGCTCACCTCCGGCCCGCCGAGGATGATTTTAATTTCCGGCCGGACGTGCTTGATGGCGGCGATGACTTCCGCCGCCAGATCGACGTTCCAGATGTAAATGCCGAAGCCGATGATTTTCGGATTGTGCGCGAGCAAAACCTCCGCGATGTCGAGCGGACGCTGGTTGATGTCAAATTCGGCGAGGCGGGCGCGGGGCTTCAGTTCGCCGAGATTGGCCAGCAGATAGCGAAGGCCAAACGCGGCGTGGATGAACTTCGCGTTGAGCGTGGTTAAAACGATGTCCGCCACGGCGAAAATTATGAATTGCGAATTGCGAATGTCGAATCATTCGTCGTTGGAAATTTCAACGGAATTTTCATTCGACCGGCCCGGTCAAATTCGTTAAACTCCCCGCCTATGACACTCGACGATATTTTGCTGGAGGCGGAAGAGAAGATGATCAAGACCGAGCAGGTGGTCATCAACGAGTTTGCCGGCGTGCGCACGGGCAAGGCGTCGGGATCGCTTGTTGAAAGCATCGTGGTGGAAGTTTATGGCGCGCAGATGCGCATCCGGGAACTGGCCGGCATCACCACGCCGGAACCGCGCATGCTGGTCATCACGCCGTGGGACATGAACTCGCTGCACCCGATTGAGAAGGCGATTCAGAAGGCGAACATCGGATTGATGCCGGCCATCCACGGCAAGATTATCCGGCTCGCGTTCCCGGAATTGAGCCAGGAACGGCGGCAGGAATTCGTCAAGCTGATCAAGAAGATGGCCGAGGACGGGCGCGTGGCCGTCCGGCACGTGCGGCGGGACGCGATGGAGCAGTTGAAGAAGCACGCGCACGACAGCGGGGTGTCCGAGGACCAGGAGAAGCAGTGTGAAAAGGATTTGCAGAAACTCACTGACGATTACATCGCCAAGATTGACCAGCACATCATCCACAAGGAAAAAGAAATCATGACGGTGTGAGTCAGCGCGCCGCCGCATTCGTCGCTGGTTCAAACCGGATGACCGTTTCGTCGGGCTTGGCGTAGCCGAGTTTCTCGCGGGCGAGGCGTTCAACAGTCTTCGGATCATTGCGCAGAGCGTCAATTTGGGCCTGAAGCTGTTCGGATTTTTCCTGCTCGGCCTTGAGCTGCGTGTTGAGCCTGTCTATTTCTTTGCGCATCCTGGTGTTTTCCTGAATCTGCGGCAGATAGCACATCCCGATCAGCAACAGCACGGCCAGCACGACGAGGCCGACGACGACTTTCGTCAGCTTGCTCCAGATGCCGAGGTCAACATTCACTCGGCGAGTTAAACACGCGCGCGCCGCGGGCGAAAGCGGATTTTATTGTCAGCGCGCCCGCGAAGCGTTATCAATGTGCGTGGATGATCAAGGCGTTGTTTCTCATATTTGAGCCGGAGGAGGCGTGGAACCGGGTGGCGCTGGCGCGGCGCGGACCGGGTTGCATCGTGGGGCTTTATCTTTTGCCGATGATGCTGATTGTGGGCGCAGCGGAGGGTTTTGGCCTGGCCAAGTGGGGCCGGTGGCAGCCGGTCATGGGTCAAAACAAAATATTCCCGGTGCGGGAGGCGTTTTTTTATGAAACGGCGGAATTGCTGCTGATGGCCATCGTCATCCTGGCGGCCGCACATTTCATCAAGGCGCTGGGCGACACGTTTCATGTCCGGAACACCTACACGGAAACATTGACCGTGGTGACTTACGGGTTAAGCCCGGTTTTTTTGTTCCGGCTGCTGGATGTTTTCCCGACGGTCAATCTCTGTCTGCCGTGGGCCATTGGCATCATGCTGACCGCCAAAATTCTTTACCACGGCGTGCCGCGAATCATGCACCCCGACCCACCGGTCGCCTTCGGATTGTATGTTATGAGCGCGATATTGCTGGCGATGGTGACAGGGCTGGAGCGATTCATCACCGCCGGATGTCTTGGCGGAAGTTTCAAACCGGTGGATAGTTTGATTTCCAACCTCGCTGCCAGACTGCCGTTTTGAATATCAAGGCGCACAACTGCCGGACGCGCTTGCCGAATCAGACAATGCCATCTATGCGATGCCAGTGGCCAATCCGAAACCCAGCCTGCGGCCGCGGTTTGCCTGCATTGACGAACTGGCGAAACAACTGCCGCCGGCTGCCGATCACGGATTGCGCCATTTTCTCCAGCGCAAAAGCTGCGAGAACGCGGCTGTTGCTTGGGGGTCGTGGCAAGGAAAATGCCCAAGGCAGTTGCGGCCATTGAGTCTGGATTACTTACCGTGACAGTTTTTTCTTCGCGTCTTTGCGTCTTTGCGTGAAACTCTCCACCAATGATTCTGGACGACACCATCGCCGCCATTGCCACTCCACTCGGTGAAGGCGGACTGGCCGTCGTCCGCGTTTCTGGCGCGCAGGCGCTCGACATCGCCGACAAAAGTTTTCTGCCTGCCGGCAAACATTCGCTGAAACCAACCGCCGCGCCGTCGCACACGATTCAATTCGGGAAAATTGTCCGCAACGGAAAGGTGATTGATGAAGTGCTGCTCGCCGTCCTGCGGGCGCCGCGCACGTTCACGCGCGAGGACACGGTTGAGATTTCCTGTCACGGCGGGATTTTGCCCGCCAAGCTCGTGCTGGACACGCTGCTGGAAAACGGCGCGCGCTTGGCCGAACCCGGCGAATTCACCCGGCGCGCGTTTCTCAACGGGCGCATTGACCTTGCGCAGGCCGAGGCCGTCGCCGATTTGATTCATTCGCGCACCGAACTCGCGCTGGCCGCCGCCAACGAACAGCTCGCCGGAAAACTGTCGCAGCGCATCAACCGGTTGCGCGACGATTTGATGCACACGCTCGCGCACGTCGAGGCGCACATTGATTTTCCCGACGAGGACATTGCGCTGGACACGAAGACGCAATTGATGAAACGGTTGGAAAACGGCGTCGTGTTCATGGACGAATTGCTGCGCACGGCAAACGAGGGGCAGATTTTGCGGCGCGGCATCCGCGCGGCGATTGTTGGTCGGCCAAACGTCGGCAAATCGAGTTTGCTCAATCAACTGCTCGGTCACGACCGCGCCATCGTCTCGCCGATTGCCGGGACGACGCGTGACACGATTGAGGAGACGGCGAACATCCGCGGGCTGCCGGTTGTGTTTATTGACACCGCCGGTCTGCGCGAGGCGCGAGACGAGGTTGAGCGGGAAGGCATCCGCCGCAGCCGTGAGTCGCTCGCAAGCGCCGAGTTCATTTTGCACGTCCTCGACGCCAGCGAGCCGCTGACGAAGGCGGATGAAAATTATTTCGCCGAGTTCGCCGGCAAAAAACGGATTCTTGTCCGCAACAAAATGGATTTGCCGGTGAAGCTCATATTGCCGCCAAACCTTGCGTCGGAACGCCGGCCTCCGGCACGGCAAGAACCGAGTGAACCACAAAAAGCCGTGCCGGAGGCCGGCGTTCCCATCGTGGACGTTTCCTGCTTGAGCGGGCAGGGGATTGAGCAATTAAAAGATGCCATCAAGGAACTGGTCTGGTCCGGTAAAATCAAGGCCGAAATGTTGCAGGTGATGATCAACTCGCGGCATCAGGACGCGCTGAACCGCGCCCGCGCGGGGACTTTGCGAACAATTGACGCGCTGCGCGGCGACGCGACGCTGGAACTCGTTGCCCTTGATTTGCGCATCGCCGTCAACGCCGTCGGCGAAATTGTCGGCAAAACGGCGACGGAAGATTTGCTCGACTCCATCTTCAGCCAGTTTTGCATCGGCAAATGATCACGGTGCCATTTGCACATTGTTTGTGACAAACAATGCGCCCCTGAAACCGGTGACCTTGATGCCATCAAACTTCGCGTTCAAAACATTCGTCAGGATGATGCCCCTGCCGCATTTGCCGGTGATGTCGGTAAGCGTCAGGCCGTCAAGCGGCCGTGCCGGAGGGATGTTTGTTCCGAGCACGAGCGTCTGGACATTGTTGACCGTGACGTGGTTGAAACTGATGTTTTTCACCAGCGCCCATTTCTCAATGTCGCCTGGCACCGGGTCGGTGGCCTGAATTCCCTTTTTGACAAGGTCAATTCCCAAAAAAACCGGCGAATTATTGACGATGAGATTTTCGCCGGTGATGTTTTCCATGAAGCCGCCGCGCCCGTCGCGGCTCTTGATGAAAATTCCATTCTGGTGGCCGGACATGGTGCAGTTTTCCAACCGCACGTTGCGGATGCCGCCGGACATTTCCGTGCCGACGCCCAAACCGGCGTCGAGTGTGCTCGCCAGAATGCAATTCGTGATGAGGACATTTTGCGTTGGCCGCTCGAGGCGCACGGCTGACAGGCCGCGCCCGGATTTCAGCGAAATGGCGTCGTCGCCGGTGTTGATGTCGCAGCCCTCGATGGTCAGGTCGCTGCACGAATCCACGTCAATGCCGTCGCCGTTGGTGTTGATGGTGCGGATGGTAAGATTGCGCGCGGTGACGTTCTTGCAGAAGAGCAGATGGATGGACCACAACTGCTGATACAGTGTCGAAAATCCATTCAGCGTCACGTTGGTGCCGTTGGCCAGTTCGATGAGCGCCGGGCCGCGCGGATTGCGCAGGCGGCTCAAGTTCAAGGACGGCCCGAAAATCGAGCCGCCACCGGTGATGCTGACGTTGTCGGCCTTGTCCGAGGAAATGAGCGCGCGATGGCCTTGGCGGAACTCGCCTTCCCAGCGGACTTGCTCCAGCGGATAATCCGCGATGTTCGGGCTGCCGATCAGATTCGCGCGGCCCTCCAGCCGCAAGGTCGTGTTCGGGTGGATGACAATGCTGCCAATCAGATAAACGCCCGGCGGCACATCCACGGTGCCGCCGCCCCGGGTCTCGCAATAATCGAGCGCCGACTGGAATGCCGCCGTGTCCTTGGTCACGCCATCGCCCTTTGCGAGGAAGCTGCGGACATCGAGTGAAGCCGGGTGTGTCACCTTGGCCGGCTGCGTCGAGCGGCAGCCGACGGCAATCGTCAAAACGAGGGTGGCGCAAAAAAGGATTTGTGGCAGTCGCAATGTTTTCATGTGCAATTTTGGCAGGCTATAATCCAAGACGCGGAATTTCAAGGAATGGTTTCACAAAAAAACGGCAAAAGATTGCCCGGCTAGGTTTTTGCCGGTTTTGCATTGGAAAACGAAATTTGACTTTGTGTGCTTATCGTGACACAATTCGCCCATGCAACGCAGACACGTTTCCTTATCGTCAGTCATTGACCGGACAATTGACTCCCAGGTGAAACTGGGACGCTACAAGGATTTCTCGGCGGCGATCCAGGATGCCGCGTGGAATTATTTCATCGGGCCGGACTCGCCATTTGAAGAATACGGTGTGACGCCAAAGGAGGTGGAACGCGCCCACGCAAAAGTTCTGGCTGAAATCAAATCTGAACGCCGCGCGGGAAAACTCAAGCCCTGGCATCCGTGATTCTCACACGACCTTCTTATCAGCGGGCCTTCCAGCGGCTGTCACCGGCGCAACAGACCGCCGTGAATGCGGCGATTGGAAGATTACCGGACATTTTCGGGCGGCCGCATTTGCATTCAGGCATCGGCATCCGGCCATTCGGCGGATTTTACGAATGCCGCATCGGGCGCGATATGCGCGTGCTGTTTGTTTTTGACGGCGGCGATTTTGTTCTCGTGACCGCCGGCAATCACGACGCCATTGGGCGTTTCATTCGCGACAATTCCTGAATGTTCCGACTGCAACGGAGGATTTCCCCGGCTCGATCTTCAGCCGGTTTTGTATCGGGAAAAAGTCGTGCGAAGAACGCGAAGAAATCAAACCAGGTTTTACAGCCTGTCCCGTTGTTTGGTGGACGTCTTTCGTTTGCGAACCAGCGACGACGCCTCCGCTGCCTGATCGTATATGGATTTCTTCCATGACTCCGGCATTCCTTTGAGGTCGGATTTGAGGAAAGCACTGAATATCCTCGGTTTCAGGTGCGTGTCGAACATGATATGGCACGTGGGACACAGGAGCAGAATGTTGTTCGTGCCTTTCGTCCATTCAGCAATGATGTGGGCTTTCTGTCTGACTCCAACGTGATGGCCGCACATTTCGCAAATGCCTTCAGTTTTCATGTGATTCTTCTTCGCGGCCACCGAACAGTGTTTGGCAAGGTAGTTTGCAGCTCCTCACGCCTTGATGCTGTTTTGGGCGCAAATGTTTGTCCAGCATTAGGTTTCCTCGTATGGTGTCGCGAAGTGTTCGGCAAAAACAGCAAATTCGTTCGTCAATTTTACCAAGTCTCCACCGGTCCTTTTGGCACGGGAATTTGTTGACGTTGAACAACGGCAGGTTCGTCGCGCATGAAGGACGCGATCATTGGCGGCGGACGGAAACGCAGCTGCAATTCGCCGGTTTCATCGAGAAATTGCTTGCGCCAGCGGATGTAATTTTCCAGAACGTCGTGAAATTCGGTTTTGGTGGAAACCGTCACGACCTTTTTGTTGAATTTGTGGCACGGGCCGAACCGCTTGGCATACCACGGCGCGACTTTGCGAAACATCCGGCAGCCCAGTTCCTCGCCGAAAATTTCAACCATCAAATCCAGATGGCGGCACATCACGCGCACCCGTTCGGCGAAGGCGGGTTCGGGCGGCAGGCTTGTTTCTGCGCTACAGTCCTTGTCTGGCGCGGTAGCGTCTTGGACTGCGCCAGCCCTCTGGCGCTTTTCGTGGTTCAAGAGCGGCAGAGGGCTGCCGCAGTCCAAAACCTGACGGCTGTTTGTGGCCTTTAAGTAATCCAATGTCCTTTGGAAAATCCACGGGTCGTAAAATGCGCCGCGCCCGATGCTCACGCCGGTGCAGCCGGTCTCGTCCAGCATTTTCTTCGCGGCCTGCGGCGTGATGACGTCGCCGTTGCCGATGACGGGAATGGTTTTCACGGCTTCGACAACCTTACGAATGCCGGCGAGATTGACCGTGCCGCCGAATCCCTGTTCGCGCGTCCGGCCATGAACAATAATTCCCGCGATGCCGGCGCCTTCCAGCGCGCGAGCCAAATCTGGCGCGGTCAGATTTTCGTCGTCCCAGCCGAGTCGCATTTTGGCGGTGATGGGAATTTTTACTGCGTTGACCATGCCGCGGACGAGCGCGGCGGTTTTGTCCAGTTCGGTCATCATCGCCGAGCCGCCGCCGACGTTGCAGACTTTGCGGACGGGGCAGCCCATGTTGATGTCAATCGAGGCGACGCCGAGCGATTCAAGGATGAGCGCCGCGTCGCGCATTTCCTCCGGCACGGAGCCGAAAAGCTGGACGGCCAGCGGCGAATCTGCCGGGCGCGTTTCAATCAGCTTGAACGCCTTCGGATTTTTCTCGAGGAGCGAGCGGGCATTGACGAGGTCGGTGGTGCAAAGGCCGACGCCGCCGATTTCGCGCACGACGAGGCGGAAAGGCAGGTTGGTGTATCCCGCCAGCGGCGAGAGAAACAGGTTTGATGTCAACGTCAGCGAACCGAGGCGCATGACTGAATTTAAGCCGAATTCCTTCATTGCGAAAGCGGCAATGCCATGTTAGCTTGCCATGCCTGATGTTCGACGACGACTTGAACCAACGCAAAGGTGACGACCGCGGGCCGAAGAAGCCGGCGGGCGGTTTCAATATTCCCACGTTCACGTGGGTCGCGTGGATTGTCATCATTGGCTGCATCGCGACCTGGTGGGCGCTGCACAGCCGCCTGACTCCGCCGGCCGCGCCGTTGTCCACCATGGATTTCTTCCAGAAATTCCGGGCCAATCAGATTGCCTCGGCCACGGTCAACATGAGTCAGCAGATGCCGGACACGGCGGACATTGCTGGAACGTATTTCAAGGCGGACAAGGATGGAAAAATCCTTGAACCGAAGGCGGAGGTGCCGTTTGTCGTTCCGAATGTTCAATTGACGCCAAGCCTGAAAGAAGAATTACAGCTAAGTCCCGGTAAATCCGGCAGCGTCAAGTTCGCACAACCCAATGCGATGCTTTCGGCGCTGGGCTACAATCTGCTGTTTTTCCTCGGCATCGCGCTGCTGTTCTGGTTTTTCTTCATCCGGCAGATCAAGATGGCCGGCAAGGGCGCCTTGAGTTTCGGCAAAAGCAAGGCCCGGCTGCTGGCCAAGGACCGGAACAAAATCACCTTCAAGGATGTCGCCGGCGTGGATGAAGCCATCGAGGAAGTTTCCGAACTGGTGGAATTCCTGAAGGACCCGAAAAAATTCCAGCGACTCGGCGGGCGCATTCCGAAGGGCGTGCTGATGGTCGGGCCGCCCGGAACGGGGAAAACCTTGCTGGCGAAAGCGATTGCCGGCGAGGCCGACGCAAGCTTCTTCAGCATCAGCGGCTCGGATTTCGTGGAGATGTTCGTTGGCGTCGGCGCGAGCCGCGTGCGCGACATGTTCGAGCAGGCGCGCAAAAACACGCCTTGCCTGGTGTTCATTGATGAAATTGACGCAGTCGGCCGTTCGCGCGGCCATGGCCTCGGCGGCGGCAACGACGAGCGCGAGCAGACGCTCAACGCGCTGCTCGTCGAGATGGACGGTTTCGACACGCAGGAAGGCATCATTATCATCGCGGCGACGAACCGCCATGACGTTCTCGACCCGGCGTTGATGCGGCCCGGACGGTTTGACCGACAGGTGGTCGTGAATTTGCCGGACGTGCGCGGGCGCGAGGGCATTTTGAAGGTTCACGCCAAGAACGTGAAGCTGGAGCCGGGCGTGGATTTGTCCATCATCGCGCGCGGCACGCCGGGTTATTCCGGCGCGGAACTGGCGAATTTGCTGAATGAAGCCGCGCTGCTTGCGGCCCGTTTGAACAAGAAGTCCGTCGGCATCAGCGAATTAGAAGAGGCGCGCGACAAGGTTCGCTGGGGACGCGAACGCCGCAGCATGGCGATGTCCGACGAGGAAAAGCGAGCCACCGCCTGGCACGAGGCCGGCCACGCGCTCGTCAATGTTTTGCTCAAGCACACGCACCCGCTGCACAAGGTCACCATCATCCCGCGTGGCCGCGCGCTCGGCGTCACGATGTCACTGCCGAAGGAGGACATGTTGAATATGCGCCGGAAGCAGGCGATTGACACCATCATCATGACGATGGCTGGTCGCATCGCGGAGGAATACGTGACGGAGGATATTTCCAGCGGCGCGGCGATGGACATTCAGCAGGCCACGCAACTCGCGAAGGCGATGGTTATGCACTGGGGCATGAGCGACAAACTCGGCAACGTGCTTTATGGTGACGGCCCCGAATACGTCTTTCTCGGACGTGACATGATGTCGCGTTCGAAGGATTACAGCGAGCAGACCGCGCAGGACATTGACGCGGAGGTCAAACGCATCATTGACGAGGCGAACAACACCGCGAAGGAACTCATCAGCGCCAACCGCGACAAGCTGGAAATCATCGCCCACGCGCTGCTCGAATACGAGACCCTCGACGGTGTGCAGGTGACGGAAATCATGAACACGGGCAAATTCACGCCGCCGCCGCTGACACCGGGTCAAGCCGGGCCGATGATGGGCGCGCCCGCCGGAACGCCGTTGCCCGAGACGCCGCCCAAGCCCGCGCCCCCGAAATTGCCCGGACTCGGTTCCGCCGCGCCCGCACCGGCGTGAGGTCAACTTGATTGGTATGACGGACAAAGGGCATGGCGATGATCCAACACTCTTACAATTTTGTGTCAATACTAAGAACAGACCCCTTTACGTTGAAGAGAACATGAAAACTAATCTAACCACATTCGCACTCTTGGTGTTGGCCTTGTTGCCGTCCAGGGTGAAGGGGGACAATTTGTTCGTCGAGGCCGGAGGAATTATTTTGCGGTTCGACACGACGGTGGGCGCTGCCAGCGAGAGCACTTTTGTCTCCGTCAACGGTGGTGCCGACAGTCTGGCCGTTGATGCCAGCGGCAACGTGTATGCGGGAAACATTAACTACCCGTATGGCTCCATTTACAAGTTCGCCCCCAATGGAAGCGGCGACCAGTTTGCAGTCCCCTTGTTTTCCTATGGTTTGACGCTAGACACCAACGGCAATTTGTTCATGGATGGCGACACCTACCCCGGCCGAACCGCCGTCATTTATAAGTTCACACCAGCGACCAACCAATCCATCTTCGCCAGCGGCAGCGGGCTGTCGGTAGGCGGTCTGGCCTTTGACCGCAACGGAATTCTCTGGATGGCCAACGGGGGTTACGGCACCGTTATCAAGTTCGTCACCGGCGGCAACCACAGCACATTCGTAACGCTTCCCGGGTCTTCAAGTTATCCGCGCTGCGTGGCGTTCGACAGCCAGGGTGATCTGTTTGTTTCGGACTATGGCGCTAACATAGTCTATGAATTCACGAACAACGCCGGAAATTTGTCAAGTTCCGTGAACACCTTCGCGAGCGTGGGGGAGCCTTATGGTCTGGCTTTTGACAGCAGCGGGGATCTGTTTGTGGCATCCGAGTCCAGCGGTAACATTTACGAATATATCAACGCCGGTGGAAGCCTCTCGCCCACTCCGACCACCTTCGCCAGCGGCTTGTCAGATCCCACTGCTTTGGCTATCGGAGCCGTGGCTCCTTCGCTCAACATTTCATATTCCACCGGCAATGTGGTTGTTTCCTGGCCGTCTCCATCAACGGGCTTTGTGCTCCAAACTAATGGCGTCATATCAACAGTCAACTGGTCAAATTATTCCGGGACGGTGACGACGAACGGCACGACCAACAGCGTGACGATATCACCGCCCTCGGGACATGATTTTTTCCGCCTGGCCAAACCCTGAAAAGCCTGGAGCAAAATATCTGGGACTGAAGCCTGGGCGTGCTTCGTCAGCCGGATACGGTGAATGTGCATAGCAACGAACTTTTCACGCTTCGAAGCAAAAACCCAATTCCGCAGCATGTCAAGTCGCTCGGTTCAGGGGGCTTTTTCGAGGTTCTTCAAATCCTCGGCCAGAAACTGCGCCACATCTTTGAAGCGGGCGACATTGTCCGGGTGGGCGGCCATGAGCGTCTGGTGCGCCTCCAGGCTGATGCGCGTGACTTCCTTTTGCGTGTGGCTGGCGATTTCGGGCGTGCAGGCCTCGGTAGTCCCCGGCAATTGCAGCGGGCCGGTTGTGACCTTGAACAGCGGCAGCACGCCGAGATTTTCCAGCAGTTCGGAAACGCGCGTGTTGGGATTGGACAGTTCAATTTCGCACTTGCCGGGCGCGGCACCGGGGCTGGTCTTCAATCCAACTCCCGCCAGCACGCCCAGAAAGGTGCTGTCCATGAGCACGCATTCCGAAAGGTCAACGATGAAGCGGCTGTAACCCTTGTGGCTTAATTCGCCGAGCAGGGTCTTGAAATCGGGGCTGGACATGAAATTGGCGCGGCCCGCGATTTTCACGCAGGCAAAATCCTTGCCGACCAATACCGACAGTTTCGCAGATGGGTTTGACATTTGTTAAATAATTTCAGGCTGCAACCGCTTGCCGCGCGACAATCTGCACCAGCGCCTGCTGCAAAACCAGGGCTTCATCAAGCCCGCTGCCCACCAGCCGCTGATTGCAGCGCAGCAGAAGTTCCATGGCGTGAACCAACTCGCGCTGACTGTATTTTTGAACCTGCGGCAGCGCTTTGTAAAGAACATAAGGGTTCAACGCCAGCGGATTGAACCGCTTGTCCGCCGGCAATTTATCGGCGGGAACGGCCGCGAGCCTGGCCTTGAACCGGTTGTAATCCATTTCCGGCTTGATCCAGCCCTCGCGCAACATCTCCTTCAGCAGCAAAATCGCTCGGACTTTGGAAATCAGGCCGTAAAGCAGGCCGATTTCCGATTTCTTCGGGTCAAACTTCGTCTCCCACAACTCCTCGTCCAGCCGTTGCAGCAGCTGCGGCAAATCGCGGTCGCCCAGCGCGTCGCCCAGCGCGAAGGCGCGGGCTGTTTTGTTCCGGGCGCAAATGGCGGCGACGTCGGCAAATTCAATGTTCTTCCGGTCGCCGGTGAACACGCAGACCTTCTCGATTTCGCTTTCAAGCAGCCGCGCGTTCGGTCCGACGCGGCTGACCAGTTCGGACAGCGCCTCCCCGGAAATTTCCTTTTTGCGGTCACGAATGGCCGTTTGCGCCGCGACTTCCGCGCGCTCCACCCAGTCCCGGTCGTCCGCCGAAAGTTCCGCGAAACTTTCGACCGTCCCGATTTTGTCGAGCGTTTTGAAAAAGGTTTTGCGTTTGTCCACCCTGCCCGCGCTGATGAGCAGCCGCACGTTCTGCCATTTGAAAACTTTCAGCTCCTCCGCCACTTCCGCCATTGTTTCGGTGACCGCCTGCGCGGAGGCGGCGCGTTCGTCGCCGAGAAAATTGCAGTCGCGCAGCCAGACAGTTTTGCCCGAACCGAAAAACGGCAGGGTTTGGAGGGCTTCGCGAAGTTTGGCGATGGCGGCGAGCGCTTCACCGCTGTTGGAAACCGCGGCTTCGATGATTTCGTGATCCATGCCGCCAAGTTCATCGCACCATTGCTGGTAAATCTCCTTCGCGCGCTTTTTCACGGCGAATTCATCATCGCCGCAGATGAGCGAGAGCGGGGGGGCTTTGGTGGCGGGCATTTTACTCGGTTTCACTGCCGCTCTCGTTGATCTTGTTCAGCACCTCGCTCATGTCCTCAACCTGCGCAAACAGCGGCGCGGAAACATAAATCGGCTTTTTTTGCGCGGCGGCGATTGCCAGACAATCACTGGGCCGCGCGTCCACCTCGACAATTTTCCGGGCCAGTTCGTTTTGCTGTTGCAAAATCAGCCGCGCGAAATAGGTGGAATTTTTCAAATCCGTGATGACGACGCGTTCGACGGCGATCCCGAAGCCCTGGAAAATCCGGTTGATGAGGTCGTGTGTCAGCGGGCGTTCCTTCGGAACCTCTTTCAAAAACATGCCAATGACCGCGCCCATTTGCGGCTCGACGTTGATGACAAAAACCTTCTCATCGTTGCCGACAAACAGCGCACAGCCGCTGTTCGCGGGCAGGATTCCGCGAATCTGAACGGGCACAACATCGTGCTTCATAGGGACACTTTAACTCCAAACCGTGGAAATACAAGCCTTTCGCGGTTTGAGGCTCTGCCCTGCGGAAGATTCGTCAGCTTGCCACACTATCATTCGGGTGAACGCGGAACTCCAGCCCGGCGGGTAAAGACTTATCAAAAGTGGAAACTATTGAAACCTCACAAATCAGGAAAATAAAAAGGGCGGAGAAAACTCCGCCCCACTTCAAAGATTGACTGATTGCTTACGGCTGTTTCCGCTTCAGGGCCAGCAATGCCAGACCGCCCAAGGCGGCCAGAGCCATGCTGGCAGGTTCAGGCACGGGCTCCACATCAAAAACCGTGTCACCGATATTTATTTCATCAACCTGCTGCTCCCCACCCACGGATCCATAAGTGGCGTTGAGACCACCACTTTGAATACGAATACCGTTTATCGCCGACAAATCCTGACTCGAATATGTGAGATCTGGTGAGCCAGCTGGCGTGGTGCCGGTCAGGGTGGGATCTATCCATACTTTGACTGTATCTGCCGTTGTTGCGCTATTATCAACGACAAATTCCGCTAAAATAAAGTCGGTTGCACCATTATTCGCAGCCACAGTGGACTGTAATGGGCCGGTGCTTGAATAGGTATTTCCTCCCGAAATCCCACCTGAAGTCCAAAGAGAAATGTTGGGATTGTTGGTAACTTGGGTTACAGCACTGATGTTGGGCATACCAATATCAAGACGTTCTGAACCCGATCCCACTCCTGAACCAGCTCCAGTGATAAACATCATAATAGACTGACGATAAAGGCCCGAACCACTCCCCGTTGTATTAAGCCCCTGCCAAAGATAGCTCACCCAAATCGTGCCCGGCGCCGCCGTATTCGCCGCCGCAAGAGCGCCGAAAGTGCTGGACAATGCTCTCTCCGGTTGCGCGGTTGTGGTGCTCGTTCCTGCAGATGAAACCAAACTGCCGCCTGAAGTCGTCAAAGTATTCCCGCTTGTGTCCGTATAACTCAAGCTGCCTGCTGCTATTTGGCTTAAAGAATAACCAGCTGTTGGGTTGGATGATGGATCGGTTTTGCTGTTCCACGCAAATCCCCAGCCGGTGCCGCCAGTTCCTTCAGTAGCTATAACAGACGACCCGGGAGCATAATTAAAGCTTTCAGAGGCGACATTCTGCGCACGGGCTGAAAGCGCCGCAATTAGAGAGATCCCAGCGGTTAAAGCCGGAATATTTAAAGACTTTTGCATAAACATATTCTTCCCTTTTGGAATTGTTTGTTTCACAGCTTCATTTGACGAAGGCAGTATTCATCATTTTCAGCCGCCTGCCATTATTTTATTTTGTAATTTCTGATGAAAACAATATGTTTTCTGCCATCGGCTTAGGACAGCAGACTCTCCCCCGCATTTTATCGGAGTTGAGACTTCGGAAATTTATAAAATCTTAACAGTGCCATCCCATAGGAAAAATGCACAAAACCATTGATTTTATTGGCGTTTTGAAAACCGGAGGGGCTTTAACCGCCACACTCCGTCCCATAGCGTCCGGAGTTGTCAAAAAGCCCTGATTTTCGATGCTTTTCATGCGTTTCCTGCGGGAATCTTAACTTTTATGGACATCTCAGCAACAGCCCGCAGCCTAGGGAGAATCATAATTCAAATACGGTCCCAGCCATTTCTCGGCTTCAGTCAAAGTCAGACCTTTCCGAACGTGATAATCCAGTAATTGATCGCGGCCGAGTTTGCCGACGGCAAAATATTTTGCTTCCGGATGCGCGAAATAAAGCCCGCTCACGCTGCTGCCCGGCCACATCGCAAAATTTTCCGTCAGCTTGATGCCCGCATTTTTTTCAACGTCGAGCAGTTTCCAGAGAATTTCCTTTTCCGTGTGGTCGGGACACGCCGGATAACCCGCCGCCGGTCGGATGCCGCGATATTTTTCCCCGATCAAATCTTCGGCCGTCAACTTTTCGAGTTTGCCAAAGCCCCATTCTTCACGGACGCGCTTGTGCAGAAATTCCGCGAACGCCTCGGCCAGCCGGTCGGCCAGCGCCTCGGCCATGATGGCGTTGTAATCGTCGTGATCGGCCTTGAATATTTTCACCAGTTCGTCGAGGCCGTGCCCGCTCGTCACGGCAAACGTGCCAATATGATCATTCGATGTTGGATGTTCGATGTTGAATGTTCGATGTTTTGGCGCAACAAAGTCGGCCAGACACCAATTCGGCGAACCGTCATCCTTGGCGATTTGCTGGCGCAGAAAATGGAACGTGGTCAGGACCTTTGAGCGCGATTCGTCCGCGTAAAGTTCCACATCGTCGCCAATGCGATTGGCCGGGAACAGTCCGTAAATGCCGCGCGGCTGGATCAGTTTTCCGGCGACCATTCTTTCAAGCAGCGCCTGCGCGTCGGCAAAAAGTTTGCGCGCCTCTTCGCCGTGCTTTTCATGCTGGAGAATTTTCGGATAAACACCGCGCAATTCCCAGGTGTGGAAGAACGGGGTCCAGTCAATGAACGGCACGAGGTCGGAAAGCAAAACCGGGTAGGGCGCGTCACTCCGTGCGCGCCGCTCGGCGGGCAGGGGACTGCCCGCCCTACCAGAGTCGGAAGACAGCACCCGCACGCCGGTAAATTCCGGTTTCGGGAGATCGTCAAACTTAAGTTTCGGCGCATTTGCGCGGGCTTCTTCAATTGAAAGGAGCTTCGCCGTCTGGCCGCAGTGTTGGGCGCGGATGCGGTCGTATTCTTCACGGATTTGGGCGGCGAATTTCGGCCGGTGTTCCTTGCTGATCAAATTACTGACGACTGGCACGGCGCGCGAGGCGTCCAGAACATGGACCACCGGCTGGCCGTAACCGGGTGCAATCTTCACCGCGGTGTGGGCCTTGCTCGTGGTCGCGCCGCCGATGAGCAGCGGCAGTTTCAACCCCTGCCGTTCCATCTCACGGGCGACATGCGCCATTTCGTCGAGCGACGGCGTGATGAGTCCGCTTAAGCCGATGATGTCCACGTTTTGCTCGCGGGCGGTCTGCAGGATTTTCTCGCACGGAACCATCACGCCGAGATCAATGACCTCGTAGTTGTTGCAGGCGAGCACGACGCCGACGATGTTCTTGCCGATGTCATGCACGTCGCCCTTGACGGTGGCCATCAGGACTTTTCCGGCGTTTTTGTGGACGCCACCGGCGGCTTTCTTCTCCGCTTCCATGAACGGCAGCAGGTAGGCCACGGCCTTTTTCATCACGCGGGCGGATTTCACCACCTGCGGCAGAAACATTTTGCCGGAGCCAAACAAATCGCCGACGACGTTCATGCCGGCCATGAGCGGGCCTTCGATGACCAGCAGCGGCCCGGCGTATTTCTGCCGCGCCTCTTCGATGTCCGCGTCAATGAAATCCACGATGCCTTTCACCAGTGCGTGCGAAAGGCGTTCCTCGACCGTGCCGCCGCGCCATTCATCGGCAACGACCTCGGCCTTGCCTTTTTGCTTAACCGATTCGGCGAATTTAACCAGGCGCTCGGTCGCATCGGGCCGACGGTTGAGCAAAACGTCCTCGACCAGTTCGAGCAAATCCTTCGGGACTTCCTGATAAACGGCCAGCATTCCGGCGTTGACGATGCCCATGTCGAGTCCGGCCTTGATGGCGTGGTAAAGAAACGCACTGTGCATCGCCTCGCGCACGGCATTGTTGCCGCGAAACGAAAATGAAACGTTGCTGATGCCGCCGCTGACCTTGGCCAGCGGCAGATTTTTCTTGATCCACTTCGTCGCACGGATGAAATCCACGGCGTAATTCGCGTGCTCTTCCATGCCAGTGCCGACCGTGAGGACGTTCGGGTCGAAAATGATGTCCTGCGGCTGGAAGCCTACCTTTTGAACCAGCAAATCGTAGGCGCGTTTGCAGACTTCGGTGCGCCGCTCGAATGAATCCGCCTGGCCGCGTTCGTCAAACGCCATCACCACGACCGCCGCGCCGTAGCGGCGGACAAGTTTCGCCTGATGCAAAAACTTTTCCTCGCCTTCCTTGAGCGAAATGGAATTCACGATGCCTTTGCCTTGCAGGCATTTCAGCCCGGCCTCGATGACTTCCCATTTTGAGGAATCCACCATCACCGGCACTTTGCAAATGTCCGGCTCGCTGGCGATAAGGTTGAGAAATTTCGTCATCGCAGCGACGCCGTCAATCATCCCTTCGTCCATGCAGACATCAATCACCTGCGCGCCGTTCTCCACCTGCTGGCGCGCGACGGTGAGCGCGGCCTCGTAATCGCCGGCCTTGATGAGTTGCGCGAACTTCGGCGAACCGGCGACGTTCGTGCGCTCGCCAATGTTCAGGAAATTGGAATTGGGCCGGACCGTCACCGCGTCGAGTCCGCTCAAACGCAAATAAGGTTCAACCGTTGGAACTTTGCGCGGCGGCAGGCCCTTAACCGCCTCGGCGATCGCCTTGATATGTGGCGGCGTGGTGCCGCAGCAGCCACCGACGATGTTCAGCCAGCCATTTTGCGCCCACTCGCGAAGTTGCGGCGCGAGCGTTTCTGGCGTTTCGGGAAAGCCGGTCGGCAGCAGCGGATTTGGCAAACCGGCATTCGGATACGCGCTGACGTATATCGGCGCGAGGCCGGAAAGCTCCTCGATGAGCGGACGCAGTTCCTTTGGCCCCAACGCGCAGTTCATGCCAACCGAGAGCAGTGGAACGTGGGAAATAGAATTCCAAAACGCCCCGACTGTCTGGCCGGTCACGCCGCGATTGCTGCCCGCCTGGATGAACGTGACGGAAGCGAGGATGGGAACGCACCTCTTAAGTTCGGAGGGACGAGTTACCCGAGTCCCTAATTTGCCTGGAGAAGTTTGGGACTCGTGTAACTCGTCCCTCCGACAGGGCAGGGGACTGATCCCGCGCTCATCAAAAATCTTCTGAATGGCGAAGAATGCGGCGCGGGAATTGAGTGTGTCAAAAATGGTTTCGACCAGCAGCAAATCCACGCCGCCGTCGAGCAAGCCTTTGATTTGTTCCGAATACGCGGCGACTAATTCGTCGTAAGTGCAGCCGCGCGCGCCGGGATTGTTCACGTCCGTGGAGATGGACGAGGTTTTCGTCGTCGGCCCGATTGCGCCCGCGACAAAACGAATCCGGCCCGGTTGCGCCTTCTCGACCGCGTCCGCCGCGCGGCGCGCGCACTCGGCGCCGGCCTTCGACAATTCGCAAGCCAGCGATTCCAGCCCGTAATCCGCCAGCGAGATGGATTGCGCGTTGAACGTGTTCGTCTCGATAATGTCCGCGCCGGCTTCGAGATATTGACGGTGAATTCCCTCGATGATTTGCGGCCGCGTGATGTTCAGAAGATCGTTCAGGCCCTTGAGATCCTTGCCGCGCCAGCCGGCGAACCGCGAGCCGCGAAACGCCGCCTCGTCCAGCTTGTGCTGCTGGATCATCGTGCCCATCGCGCCGTCAATGATGACGATGCGCTCGCGCAACAGGCGTTGCAGATGTTCAATTCTGTCCGGCATAGGTTTCAGCCAAATTATCCGGCGGCAAACTAACGGAAAGCTTTCCGCAATGCAAATTAAAAATCAACGCATCCTGATATGATGATATGAAAATTATATCCACCGGATAAACCCGGCATTGTCCGGTCCGGGTTTGACTGGTTTTCCGCGTCGCGTTCACGCGTCACGGCACACCAGTTGCGTGGAGTGGCGGCCGCGATCAAGCGGTGTTCCGGCGGCGGATGAGTTCGAAATTGCAGAGGCGGACTTCGGGTTTGCCGGTGGTGGCGAGGACAAGATGCATATCCGGCCCGAAGGAAATGAGCAGGTGGTCGGGTTTGGGGTTCAGGTCTTCAAAGCCACAGCGGGCAAGGCGGTCGGCTTTCAAACGCATCAGTTCTTCCACAACTTCCTTGGAAATCATTTTTTCAGCAAAGGCGTGTTTGGCATTGAACGCCTGATAGAAGCGTCCGTCCTGAATGGCCAGCAGTTCGTCGGGGCCGTTCCAGAAGCCCCAGATGGTGATGTAATCGTAGTCCTCGCGCACGGCGGGTTCGCCGTCGGGGGTGCGCAGGTGGGCGAGGGCGGCGTAGCGGCGCTTGTCGGCATTCGGGCGCGGGGTTTCGCGCTTGCGCCCAGTCATGTAAATGGCCCGGGGATAAACCGTCTTGACGCCGCTGCGGGCAAGTTCGAGGGCGAAGGAGAATTCCTCGAACGGGCTGTTGAAGCCATAGTCTTTCGCGGCGGCCCGGTTGGCTTCGGGGTTGGTGGGCCGGGGTGGCTCGCCCATGCGGGAGATTTTCCAGACCAGATTGATGTCGTCCTTGGTGCGCGTGTAAAAAATTTCGTTGTGGGCGGAGAGGTTTTTCTTCGGCGTGCGGCGCCAGCGTTCGGGCAGGAAATAATTGAACAAGTCCGGATCCTTGCCGGCGACCCACAGAAGACCGCCAGTGCTCTCGGCGCGGCCAAAGATGTAATCCACGCCAAGGAGATTGGTGGCCTGAAGATGGGCGGGCAGGGGACCGGCGGCGTTGGCCTCGAAACGGCGGGCCATGTGCTTGAGGTAAAGCCGCCGGTTGGCGGTGCGGACGGCCTGCTCGTGTTCGCGCGTCCGTTCGAGCAGTTCGTAATCCACCAGCGCGTAGGCAATCTGGCCGTTGCGATCGCGCAGGAGGCTTTTGTTCGGTCGTGGCCGCAGGATGATGTGCGCCGGTTTCATGTCCACGACGTGGTAGCCTTTCTGCCAGAGTTCGTGGTTGACCAAGCTGGTGGTGCGTGCGAGAAATTCCGCGCGCTTCTGTTCTCCCAGCCCGAACTGTTCCGCCGTCTCCACCGCGTCGCGCCCCTTGATCCAGCCATAGAGCACGACATACTGGCGCAGGATGTCAATCTCCACGTCCGGATGGCGCGCGACCTTGGCGCGGATTTTGTCCTCGGAACGCCCGGTCTGCCAGAGCTGGAGGCGCTGGCCGGGCACATAAATGGCCAGCGGCTGCTGCGTGCGGATGCGGATGCCCGCCGGGCCGGCCTCGCCCTTGCGCAATTCCATGAGCAGCGAAAATTCCTCGAACGGGCTGTTGAATTCCGCGTGGATGAACTTGTTGACCGTCAGCGTGTCGAGCGGGACAACTTCGCCGACGCGCGACCATTTGACGACGAGATCCAGCGCCCGGCCGTCCACCGGCCGCGTGGGAACGCGATAAACCACGCTGGTGCCTTCGAGCCGTTCGCGGTTGGCCTCGAACCATTCGTGGGCATACCAGTTTTCCGGCAGCAGATGTTTCCAGAATGGCAGGCCGAAGCGCGTCAGGAACAATTCCCCGCCGTCGTCCGTCTTCAGGCGGAAATAATCCACGCCCAGCAGCGACATGGCGACGCCGGGTGGCATCTCCGGCATACGGAGCATTTCCGAATCCTTCGCGGCATTCTCTGGTTTTGACGTCGGCACAAAATCTCCCGGTGCTTCAACCGCCATCCAAACTGGAAGGCGCCGACCTGCCGCGACGGGCGCGAACACGGCGGGTGCCTGATGGCATTCGGCAACGAGACGTTGCCAGCTTGCTGGAATTTGTCAAATGATGGTTTCGTTTTGGCATTCCGCGGGCGGGAGAAAAATCCGGAGCCTTGACCGGGGATTTTGAGTCTTCGGGAACACCCGGGTTGAATGATTGTATTCCCGTGGAGATGAAAGCATGCGGGGCCGGCTCAAAACACTTGCGCGCGCAACCCCGTCACCTGCCGCACGGTCTGCGCGATCTGCGAAAGGGATTTCAACGGCAGATGGCTGCAACCCATCCGGGCCATCGGTCGCGTTGCCGAATAAATCTGCACCAGCGGAATTTGCGCCCCGGCCCGCTTCAGTTCCTTCAGCCGTTGCGCGTATTGCTGAATCTCGTCCGGCGGCGGTTCCTCGCCGTTGATGGCCGGGAACAGGCTTTGAATCACCACCGGGCGCTGGCGGCCCGCCCGCAGGATGTTGTCCAGAATTTTTTCAATCGGCATCGTCGCGCCGTTCAGCCGGTTCAAATACTCCTGCGTGCCGCCGTCCAGCTTCGCCCAAACCTCATCGTTGCCCTTCAGGAGATTCAGCCCCTTCTGGACACCCGGCCGGTCCAGCGCCGTCGCATTGGTCACCAACACGATTTTGAAAAATGGGATTCCCCCTCGGGCGCGGACGTGGATGATCTCGAACAACGCCTCCTTGAAATGGTCCGCCAAAGTGGGTTCGCCATCCCCGCTCAAGGCCACGTGGCGCACTTGCAGCAGATCGTCAGACAATTTGGCGTAGCGGGGCCGCTTCCGCAAACCTCCCGCATAGGCCAGCCGCAGCGTTTCATCCAGCTCGGCGGCCATGCGTTCCGCGTCAAAGCGCGCGGCACGCGCGGGCCGGGCGCGGTCAACCTCGCAGTAAAGACAATTGAAGGTGCATTGCAACACCGGGTTGACGTTGACGCCCACGGACAGCCCGCCGGCGCGCGGGGAAATGCACAGATACACAAACTGGTTCTCCAGAAAATCGCGCGCATAACCAAAGGCCGCTTCATTGCTGACGGCGGCCGGGGCTGGCGCATGGCCGTTCCCGCTGCGTCCAGTCTTTGGGCGGGAATGCGGATGCTGGTATTCAACCATGATGAAAGCAATATGCGCGCAGTGGCGGGAGGCGTGCTACACGCTTATTGGCAAAATTAAACCATCTATTGACCCTGCTGACCGCCATGTTCCGGTGCCAATTGCTTTTCTGACAGGAGAAACGGGATTTGCCGGATGTTTTTTCCACAATCCTGTTCATCCTGCCAATCCTGTCAAGACGGCTGCCGGCCCTAATCGCCCAGATTTATCTGGACAAAGTTTGGCGGCGGGGGTATCCCGCGCAAATCGAACATGGCCCTGATCAATTGCCATGGATGTGGAAACCCGGTAAGCGACAACGCGGTTGCCTGCCCAAATTGCGGAGCGCCGGTCATTGAGCGAAACCGGCGCGCACCGAGGACTTTATTGATTTACCTGGGAATTTCCTTCATTTCTTTTGCCATCTATTGGATTTTCGTCTGGCTGAAGCTGCACAGCATGGTGCAAAACGTCGTAGCCCCTTTACAAGGATCAATAAATTAATCTGGTTTTGAATTGGTTCAAGAAAACCACAAGCGGGCAGGGGAGGGAAGCAAAACTTCAGCGACAATTCATGGCCCCGCACAACCGTTGGCCGTTGTCGTGCCAAAACTGCCTGTGCGCAGAAAATGAATCGTCTGCCGGATGGCTTCACGGTTCTTCATGATGAACGGGTGCGCTGTGTGAATGACAATGTGGCCGCTCATGCCCGCCAGCTTGGTCCGTTCGACGGAAACCTTCCCGTCGTCGCGACCGGGGATGAGCAGGCTGTTGATCCAGTTGATGGAGCGGTCGCCCGCGATGATGCCGACGGGAATCGTTGCCGGGCCGAGCCGGTTTGGCGTGGAATTCGTGCCCGTGCCCAATTCACTTCCCGCCGGGCCGTTGATCCATTTGAAAAGAAACAGCCAGCCGAGTTTGTCCACGACCTCGCTGCCCTGGTTCGGCGGCGCGAGCATGACCACGCGCCCGAGCGACGGAATGGAATGGCGCGCGAGATAACTGCGAACCAGAATTCCGCCGAGCGAGTGTGTGACAAAATCAACCTTCGTCGCGCCATCCCGCCGGCAATCGGCGACGGCTTTTCCAATCGCGTCATCGGCGAGCTGCGGGACGGACGCCGTGCGCGAGGGATAATCCACGTTTTTCACCTGGTAGCCGGCTTCGGTCAGCGCGCGCTCCATTTTTGCCATCGAACGGCTCGTGCGGCACAGGCCATGCAGCAAAATCACCTCCTCCGGCGCGCTGAAAGCCGGTAAAGAAATTGCGACGGTGGCCATGAAAAATAGAATTTTCGAAAACATTCAAACTGTAAAATCATTCTGGCCGAACCGGGCGGCAAACGCGAAATGAATTTTCAGAATCCAGTCGGGAAGGCAATTCGCAATTGCGTGACACTCCACCCTTGCACGGCTATATTCCCAGCCGACGTTGAAACCGTAAATCGTAAATAATAATTGCCATGCGCTCTGACATCATCAAAAAAGGTTTTGAACGCGCGCCGCACCGCTCGCTGCTCCGCGCCACCGGCTCCATCGAATCCGAAGCCGATTGGGACAAGCCGTTCATTGCCATCTGCAACAGCTACACCGATTGCATCCCCGGCCACGCCCACCTGAACGAGGTCGGCGCCCTCGTCAAACGCCTCGTGCGCGAGGCCGGCGGCGTGCCGTTCATCTTCAACACCATCGGCGTGGACGACGGCATCGCCATGGGCCATTCCGGCATGTTGTATTCGCTGCCGTCGCGCGAACTCATCGCCGACTGCGTCGAAACCATGCTCAAGGCGCATTGTTTCGACGGCATGGTGTGCATCCCGAATTGCGACAAGATTGTCCCCGGCATGTTGATGGCCGCCATGCGCGTCAACATCCCGACGGTGTTTGTCAGCGGCGGTCCGATGGCGGCGGGCATTGCCGAGCAAAAGGCGACACACGACGACCTCGCGGCTTATCTTCAGCCGGCCACCAGCAAGTCGGATTTGATTTCGGTTTTCAAGGGCGTCGCCGAACTTCAGGCGGGCAAGATCACGGAGGCGCAGTTGAAAAAGCTCGAACAAACCGCCTGTCCGACGTGCGGCTCCTGCTCCGGCATGTTCACGGCCAATTCGATGAACTGCCTCTGCGAAGCGCTCGGCATGGCGCTGCCCGGCAACGGGACGGTCCTGGCCGTGTCGAAGGAACGCGAAGCCCTTTATGACCGCGCGGCCCGCGCGATCATTCAACTTGTCGCCCACGATCTCAAACCGCGCGACATCGCCACTTTGGAAGCGTTCGACAACTCGATCATGCTCGACGTCGCGATGGGCGGTTCGACGAACACAGTGCTGCACACGCTCGCCATCGCGCGCGAAGCGGGCATTGCCTACGACATCAAGCGCATTGACGACATCTCGCGCCGCATTCCGTGCGTGTGCAAGGTTTCGCCGTCATCGAACTACCACGTGCAGGACGTGCATCGCGCCGGCGGCATCCACACCATCCTCGGCGAACTCAAGCGCATGGGCGTGCTCAATACGAAGTGCAAAACCGTTACCGGCAAAACCCTCGGCGAGAACGTTGATGAATGGAATGTCCGCTCCGAAAAATGCGGTCCTTGGGCCAGGACTGTGCGCGTCTCCGGCGCGTCGGCGATTGTGGTGGACCCGAACGACAAAATGGGGCCGGCGGCCCGCACCGCCAGCGGCAATCTTGCGCCCAAGCCGATGCTATTTTTCCCCGCCGACCCGCTGGCCATCACATTTTGGCGCGCTGCCGCCGCGTGGAATGTCAGCGACATCGAGGCGATATTGGCTTTGCATGACAAAAAGATCGTGGTGAAGATGCCCGGTGGTGTTGTGTTAGAAGGCCACGAGCAGATTCGTCCGGCCATTGAACAACAACTCCAGGATTCAAAAGGCATGATCCGCGCCGAACTTGGCAAGTTCCGCAAATTGCCGGTCTTGCTGTTCTGGCGTTACGAAAAAGGCGGCACCCGCACGCCGTTTGCCATGGTGCGCGCCAAGAAAGTGAAGAACTGGACCATCACCCGCGCGGAGTTCGACACCGATCCGAAGCACCTTGCCAAGGTTCAGCCCAGCGGCCTCATGCCTTACGATTCGGCATTCATGTTCGATGCGAACGATTGCATCCGCACCAAGGAAACCGCCTACACGCCCGACGGTGGCCTCGCGATTCTTTACGGCCAGCTTGCGCCTGAAGGCAGCGTGGTCAAGACCGCCGGCATCAGCGCGGAGTTCAAAAAGAATTGCGGCCCGGGCTTCGTCTTTGAAGGCCCGTGCGTGATTTTTGAAAGCCAGGACGACGCCTGCGCCGGCATTCTGGCCGGCAAGGTCAAGGCAGGTGACGTGGTCATCATCCGCAACGAAGGTCCGCGCGGCGGTCCGGGTATGCAGGAAATGCTTTCGCCCACCAGCTACATCGTCGGCTTGGGTTTGGGCGACAAATGCGCGCTCATCACCGACGGACGTTTCAGCGGCGGCACGGCGGGCGCATGCATCGGCCACGTTTCACCCGAAGCGGCGGAAGGTGGCCCGATTGGTTTGCTCAAGGCTGGCGACCGGATTCACATTGATTTTCCAAATCGCCGGATGGACATCCTCGTTCCGGAAGCCGAACTGGCCGAGCGCAAGAAAACCTGGCAGCCCGTGAAGCGTGACTTGACCGGCTGGCTGGCGCGTTATCGGAAACTTGTGACCAACGCGAGCAAGGGCGGAATTTTGGGCGTGTAACGCTGCCGTCCGGCTGAAAAAAGATTGCGTCCAAAGGGACGTGTGGACAAAGTTTTGTTGCCGGCGGGAGAGATGGCCGAGTGGTTGAAGGCACACGCCTGGAAAGCGTGCACACTCCAAAAGGGTGTCGAGGGTTCGAATCCCTCTCTCTCCGCCAGTTTGATTTTTCGGATTTTACGCGCTGGCGCGCGTGTGTGTTGGACAGGTCGGAATTGAAATCGGCCAATAAATTCCACGGGTTTTTGAACTCCACCGTCCACCGCTGAATTGGCCTGGCAAATATTTCGGCAAACAAATTCCATCACGGAACTTCCACACCCAGCGCGCGCAATTGTCGTTTCGCGCCTTCATGACTCGGGTCCAACCGCAACGTTTCCCGATAATGTTGGATTGCCTCCCGCGTGTGTCCCTGCATGAAAAGGACATTGGCGAGATTGTTGTGCGCGTCGGGGTAATCGGGCTTGAGCCGCAGCGCTTCGGTGTAGGCGCTGACGGCCTCGTCCAGTTTGTGTTGCATGACAAATATGTTGCCGAGGTTGTAATGGGCGTCCGCCTTGTCCGGCCGGTAACGAATAGATTCCTGAATCCGGGCAATCGCTTCGTCGAATTTTCCCTTCTCGGCCAGCGCGACGCCGAGATTGTTGAGCGCGTCATCATAGCCGGGTCTGATCTGGATGGCTTTGAGATAATCATCCATCGCCTCGTTGAGCCGGCCCTGGCTGGCGCGATATTCGCCAAGGCTGTAATAGGCGATGTCGTTGTTTTTTGTGACCGCGATTGTGTGGGCGAAAAGAGCGCCGCTGTTTTGCCAGTATCGCAGTTGTTCCATTGTGCGTGCCGTGGTGGCCGCGAGAACCAGCATCGCCAGCCCCCAAATCATTCCCGACGGCAATCGCCAGTGTTTAACTATTTCGCCCGCGCCCCACGCCAGCGTGATGAATATGCCGATGAGCGGCAAATAAGTGTAGCGATCCGCCAAAGATTGCATCCCGACCTGCACGAGCCCAATCGTGGGAACCAACATCACCAGATACCAAAACCAGCCCGTGGCCAAAAACGGAAATTGCCGGCGAAATCGAATCGCAGCCAGACTGGTTGCTAAAAGCACCGCCGCGCACAGACAGAACAGCCACAAAGGCCAGTAGCCGGGATGGGGATACGGAATCGCCAGATTCACCGGCCAAAGCATTTTGTGCAGATAGCGCACATAAGAGACCGTTGCGTTCACCGCGCGAATGCCCAGGGAAATGTGGACCAGAGATTGAACCGCCCCTTTCTGCACCACCAGTGTGACCACAGCTGAAGTGACGCCCAGCAAAAGAAACGGCAGTTTTTCCAGGACCATACGCGAAATGGTCTGGCGTTGAGCGTTGAGTGTTGAGGGTGCAAAACGGTTCAGCGGCCACCAGTCCAGCAGCAACAGCACAAGCGGCAACGTCACCAGCATCGGCTTGCTCATCAAGCCCAGCGCGAAAAACAGCA
>Ga0224534_1000176_pt1 | contig 43117 bp, 40 predicted proteins | sample 714E12024metaG_FD_172012 | JGI IMG/M metagenome (GOLD analysis project Ga0224534, IMG submission 172012) | Peat soil microbial communities from Stordalen Mire, Sweden - 717 E1 20-24 | ecosystem: Environmental > Terrestrial > Soil > Wetlands > Peat | place: Sweden: Norrbotten County, Stordalen... | reverse complement strand
TGGTGCGCGTGCACTCCGGCGAGTTCGAGCGCTGCCTTCGCGGCGATCACGCCCATATCAGCCGTGGAGAACGAGGCGAGCGAGCCTCCAAACTTACCGATGGGCGTGCGGACAGCGCATAGGATGTACACGTTGTTCAACGGGGCCCCCCGAACATTTTAGCCAGATTCCAGGCTAGTTTTTTGTCGCTCTCTGGACGTCGTCGACCGTCAGGCCGGGAGCAATCTCTTCGAGCAGCAAGCCTTCCGGCGTGACTCGGATGTAGGCCAGCTCGGTGACGATTGTGTCGACCACCTTCAAGCCGGTCAGGGGCAGCGTGCATTTTTTCAGGATCTTCGGCTGACCAATCTTTGGTGCCATGTTCCACAGCGACGATCACGCGCCGCGTTTCCGCAACCAGGTCCATGGCTCCGCTTATGCCTTTGACCATTTTGTCAGGGATCACCCAGTTGGCAATGCTGCCGGATTCGTCGACTTCCATCGCGCCCACCACGCTAAGGTCAACATGACCGCCGCGAATCATCGCGAAAGAATCGGCGCTCGAAAAGTACGCGGTGCCCGCCAATTCGCTGACCGTTTCTTTCCCCGCGTTGATCAGGTCGGAGTCTTCCGAGCCTTCGAGTGCATATGGCCCGATGCCGAGGTTGACGTAGAATCCGTCGCGCAATTCGCGGGCAACGCGCTTCACGATGCGTTCGCGTTTGTCGGTATCTTTTGGGGGCTTCGGCAAAGTTGACATATTTTTCTTCGACTCTGGTCCGGCGATGAGGAGAAGCGCTGTTCGCTATTCGTCGTTCGCTATCCGCTTTTTGCCGCCTGCGCGATTTTGGCGAATAGCGAACGACGAACCGCGAACAGCGCACCCTCAATTATCCCGCTGCGGTTTTCCTCACTGTCCTTCTCTCGATTCGCTTTTCAAACAGTTGACCCTGGAAAATTCGTTTCACGTACACGCTCGGCGTATGAATCAGGTCGGGATCGAGTTCGCCCGGTTCGACAAGGTGTTCGACTTCGGCGATGGTGATTTTGGCCGCGGTTGCCATCATGGGATTGAAATTGCGCGCGGTCTTGCGATAGACAAGGTTGCCCCACCGGTCGCCTTTCCACGCCTTGACGAAGGCGAAGTCGGCTTTGAGCGCGCGCTCCATGATGTAGGTGCGGCCGTCGAATTCGCGCGTTTCTTTGCCCTCGGCGACCACCGTTCCGACGCCGGTGGGCGTAAAGAACGCGGGAATTCCAGCGCCCCCGGCGCGAATTCGCTCGGAGAACGTTCCTTGCGGAATCAGGTCGAGATGCACAGTGCCGTTCAGCACCATCTGTTCGAGCAGTTTGTTTTCACCGACGTAGGTTCCGATGTGCCGCCGGATTTGGCCATTGGCGAGCAGCAGAGCCATGCCCACGCCGTCGACGCCGACGTTGTTGCTGATGGTAGTCAGGTTCTTGACGCCTTTGTGGACGAGAGCGCGGATCAGGTTCTCGGGCATCCCGCACAAACCGAATCCGCCAACCATGATGGTGGCTCCGTCAAGAATGTCTTGGATCGCCTCTTCAGCGCTCGCGACAACTTTGTCCATGGCAGGAGAATTCTATAGGTAATTCACCGTGCAGGAGAGCGGCTAAATCAGAATCTCCTTTTTGACTTCAAAAACGGCACCTAGTCTACACCCACATCGCCTGTTCGCAACATTGCGAAATGAGTTTCATGTCGGTAGCACATGATATGTCCGGATGATTTAGCAAGTGAAGTTTCCGCTTTGCAGGCGGCGGGGGTAGAAGACCATGGAGGGCATGTTCTCTTACACGCAGGCCGCGATGGAGCGGGCGATGAAAGCACAGGAAGTCATTTTGCGGGCCATGGCGAAGAAGATCCCGTGGTGGCAGGCAGCGGAAATTATCAGCATCAGCGCCCGGCAGATGCGACGCTGGCGAGAGTGCAATGAAGAATTCGGGTTCCGGGGCTTGTTTGACCGGCGGCGCGGGAAGCCATCGCCCAAGCGGGTTCCGGTGGCGGTGGTCGAACAAGTTTTGGGGCTGTATCGGGAGAAGTATTTCGATCTGAACGCGCGGCACTTTCACGTGAACCTGCAGGAGGAGCACCAGGCTTGGCGCGCTCCTGAAACTCCGTGAGGATCTTCTCTACCGAGGTCGACTGCCGTAAGGGAGTAACTAGCGCCTGGCAGTCTCTAAACTTCTCCATCAAGTGTACGTAGATTCCCCTGTTGTCAAACAGCTGTTTGGCGAGTGGGGGCCGATCTTTCCAAGCCTCCACGCTACCGACGCCCGGTGGTCCGAGGACCGGAATGTGGGGGACAGAATCGTAGGACGCACCGGCGCCGAAGACGACGAGCAACACCAGTTGATGTTACTTGAGAGCCAGGCGGTTGTGAAGGTTCTTAAAGTGGAGCCTTACTGCTTCGTCGTAGCCAGTCCGCGGATGATCTCAACGATCTGGTTCGCCTGCGGCGGCTCCCTCTCACCCTTAAGGTCCCCGCTGGCCTGTGGCGCGAAGATAGACGTCGTGGCCTGCACCTGAATCCCTTTTGGGCGCTCGCGCCAAAATCGAAGTCCTCCACAAAAATTGAGCGCAGCCTTTCACGCGGTACGGGTCTGCCCAGCCTTCGACCGACTTTCAACGACTTACATGCCGCCCACGTCTTGCAAGTTGTTGTAAACTCGTATCGGTTTTGTCCTTTCACGGCGGTAACACGAACAATTGGCCCCACGTCGAGCGGGTTGGCACATCTGCGGTCGGCGGGGCCACCACATTGATCGGCAGGTTCTGAATCCGCGGACCGTTGGTGGCGCAGTCGAGATCAACGTCGTCGAAGCGCCTGCAGCGATCGGATTGCGTGAGAAATTCCCGGTCACGCCGGCGGCCAAACCTCGCACCGAAAGATTCACCGAATAGTTGTCCGGTCCCGGAGCACAGCAGAACCGCACTGGGCTCGTCCATTGATCGGGGTCACTTCACCAACCGGTTGTATTTCTTCAATACTTCCCGCAAACGATCGTGGGGAATCGCGATGACCGTGTGATTATCGATGCCAGTCATGGTTTCCGCAGCCACCAGAGCGTTATCGACTGCTTCCTCCACCGACTGCACTACCGCTTGGAGAACCGCGTCCAATTGATCGTTTGGCAGCATCGTCAGTTGGTGCAGGCCGGTTGGTTTGGAGGCTCCGGGATTCGCAGTGGAAAAGGCGATAAAAATGTCGCCTGAGCCATCGCTGGAATAACTGCCGTTTCGACCCAAGCCGAGCGGCACGCGCCTGGCCAGCCGCTTCAGCTGCGTGGGCAGCAAGGGCGCGTCGGTTGCAACCACTACGATGATTGAACCGGTGTCGTTCCAGCGAAATGTTCCCTCCTTGATCTCGCGGCCGACTGGAATTCCCGCAATACGCATCTCGTCGCGCTCTCCATAGTTACACTGCGCCAGCACGCCGACCGTATAGGTTCCTTCTTTAAGGTTTACTACGCGCGACGCCGTTCCGATTCCGCCTTTGAATTCTTGACAGATCATCCCGGTGCCGCCGCCGACATTGCCTTCTTCCACTGAGCCGCCGTGGGCCGTTTCCAGCGCATGGAAGACATGCTCAGGTTTGACGTGGAAACCATTGATGTCATTCAGGTACCCATCCCAAGTTTCCGCCACCACCGGCAGTGACCAGTAACCATCCTCGTCTACCAGGCCATGCTTTAATCGCCAGGTGATGGCCGCATCCCGCACAACACCCACACTGTTCGTATTCGTGATCAGAACCGGGCCATCGAGAAAGCCAGACTCTTCTACCCACGTGGTTCCGGTCATCTCGCCGTTGCCATTGAGGCTAAACCAGCCGGCAAAGACTTCGTCGGTGGAATTCTTTCCGCGGGGAAGGATCGCGGTTACGCCAGTTCGCACCGGGCCGAGTCCGACTTGCAGTTTTCCCTGACCCGAAATCAGGGTAGTGTGACCGACCTCAACGCCCTTCACATCGGTGATTGCGTTCAGGGGCCCGGGTGTGCCGTCGAAGGGTATCCCTAGATCACGCGCGCGAGGCTTGGTCTGTCCCGGAGCAACGGCGGTAAGCACGAGAAAAAGCACAGACAACGGCACCAGGCCAGAACGATGGACGGTCATCTTCTCTCCTTGATCCGCTGCGGTATCAGCAACGGCTCCAGATCTTCCGGTTAGAGTTATCGTTCTTTTACTCAATCGCCCGCGAAGAACCCGGCGGCTCACCATGAACGACGAATACTGAATCTTGTATTTTGTTCTTGAAAAATGCAGGATACACCTGCGGAAACCGCAGCAACTGAAAGACTGTATCAGAATTGCGGGAAGCTTCTGTGCAGGTTGTGCCCCTGTGGCCTGCAACACAGAAGCTCGGAATCACAAAACTGGCCTCTGCAACTATCTGATGGATGTATAATGGCGCCGTTTCTTGAAGTCAAGAAGGAGATTTCGGTTAATACGTCTCGCCTTCCCGAGGAGTAGTTCTGCCAGTTGAGACGCACACCCCCTGAGGCGAACTGAGGCGCAGTGCGTAGGTGCTCAAATCCACTGAGCAGAAGGATGTCTGTCCGATCAGATGAATCTGCAATGCAAGAATCTTGAATGTTCAAACTGGGAGAACGTCATCAAAGGAGCATGTGCATGAACAGCTCGGCGCAACATCGAAGCCGGATGTTTGGGATGCAATATATCAGTCGCGAGATCGTATTACCCAAGGCCCCAATTTTCAGGTCAGGGAGGAAATTCCGGCTAAGGATTGTGCTGCTGTTGCTGGTTGTGATGGCTGTGTCAGCTGTTTCTTCGGCGCAGAATGCGACCGGTAGAATTTTCGGAACCGTCTACGACCAGCAGGGAGCGGTGATCCCAGCCGTGCAGATTACTGTGACCAATACGGCGACCCAGGACGCGCGCACCGCAACCACGAACGGCGAAGGATATTTCCAGGTATTGGCGCTGCCCATCGGCAACTATAAGGTGATCGCCGAGCACACTGGGTTTCGGACGATGATCAGCGCAGAGCAGAAACTACTCATCAACCAGGCACTCCGCATCGACGTCAAGATGGAGGTGGGAGCAGCGAAACAGACCGTTGAGGTTGGGGCCGAGGCTGCAGCCGTGGAAACCGTCAATGCAACTCTGGGGCAGTCGATTACGGGACGAACTCTCACTGACATGCCGCTGAATGGGCGGGACATGCTGGATCTAGCTTTGCTTCAACCCGGAGTCACGGAAGGCAACGACGACAATGGCGGCGCGGGCAATTACAGCATCGCCGGAGGACGCACCGACTCGGTGACGTTCCTGCTGGATGGCGGGTCGAACAACGACTTGCTGGATAATAGTAACCTGCTCGATCCCAATCCCGATGCCATCGCCGAGTTCCGGCTTCTGACGAGCGATTACACGGCCGAGTACGGACGCAACGGCGGTGGGGTCATCAGTATCGTCACCAAGTCTGGCGGCAATCAGTTTCATGGCAGCCTGTTCGAATTCTTACGGAACAGAGATTTGGACGCCAACGACTACTTCAACAAGCAGCAAGGACTCCCGCGGCTCGACCTTAAGCGCAACCAGTACGGAGCAACCCTCGGTGGCCCTATCGTCAAAGACAAGGCTTGTTCTTCCTCGCGTATCAGGGGCAGCGACAAGTTGAGAGTGTACCCGACAACGACATCCCAGTCTTTTCGAAAGCGCAAATGAACGGAGATTTTTCCAATTCTTCTATTCCTGGGGGCACGCCCGACCAAGGCGTCGTGGACTTCCTGACCGCCAATCCGTACTTTGCGGCGACGACCAACGGGGGCGCTGCCAATGCCCAGATTGATACCACTAAGTTCGATCCCGTGGCCCAGGAATACATCAAAGCCGGCTTGATCCCCAGCACTGCCAATGGTCTGCTCTCCACCACGCTCTCTTCCCAGGACGATCGCGATGAATTGACTTCCAAATTTGATTTCAACCTCGACGCAAAGGACAAGTTTTCCGCCACCATTGGTGTAAACCGCCCGACCTCCGTGAACCCCGCCCCGTTCGCGACTGTTCCCGGCTTTCCGAGCCACACCGTGGCCAACTATTACTTCGTGAACCTGGGATACACCCGAATCTTTTCGCCAACCCTGCTCAATGAATTTCATTTCGTTGCGCACCGCAGTAATTATCTGGCGGACCTTCCGGGAAGAGTTTTGCCCACCGACGCAGGATTTGGCATCGACGTCACTCCCGACCTTGAGACCGGCCCGCCCAACATTTACATGGATAACGGCTTTGACATTGGTCCCAGCGAAAATGGTCCGACGCGCTACATCGAAAACACGTTCGCCTGGACGGACGGAGTTTCGTGGACGCGGGGAAAAAACAACTGGAAGTTCGGCGCTGGATTCTCGCCTTACCAGGAAAACATGAGCTACGCCTTCTACCCGAATGGTGAGTATGACTTCTACACCGGCACGAGCACGGGCACGGGGAACGATTATGCCGATTTTCTTCTCGGCATTCCCGACGCATTCTACCAGGGGCCGCTGGCCCCTACTAACATTCGCAGCAAAAGCACGTACGTATTCGGCCAGGACGAGTGGCACGCGAGCAAGAACCTGGTGCTGACCCTGGGGCTGCGCTATGAATACAACACGCCCAAGTTGGACACGGAGGGGCGCACTTTTTCGGTAATCCCGGGATTGCAGTCCAAACGATTTGTCAACGCGCCGCTGGGGATGGTGTTTCCCGGCGACCCCGGCGCCCCCAAAGGAATGAACTTCCCCGACAAGACAAACTTCGCGCCCCGCTTCGGGTTTGCCTGGGACCCAACCGGAACGGGCAAGACCAGCCTGCGCGGCGGTTTCGGCGTTTTTTACGACATCCTAAAGGGTGAAGATAACCTTCAATTCAACGGACAGCCTCCGTTTTTTAGCGACGCGGGCCTGTACTTCAATAGTATTGGGCCGGGGCAGACCGGGCCAGTAGGTTCCCTCAGTCAGCCGTATCAAAATGCATGCGCAAATAGTAACTGCACAAGTTTGGGTGTTCCGAACCCATTCCCTTCGAAGCCGCCGGCACCCGACATCAATTTCTACCAAAGCGGCTTCATGCCGATCAACAGCTCGGGCTTTGTCTACCTGGTCGATCCTCACTTGCGCACGCCCTACGTCTATCAATACAACCTGAGCCTGCAACGCAATCTTCTTGCCGACATGATTCTGGAAACCAATTACGTGGGAAGCTCATCGCATGGAATGACGTCGTTGAAGGACATCAACCCCATGGTGCTGGGGAGTTACAACCGTCAACTGGACAGCAGTTGCCCGGGATGTTTCGGCCAGCTCCCTGAATTCCAGAACGTGGCCAACGCAAACTACAACGCCTTCGAAGCGAGCCTGACGCGGCAACCCAAAGGTTCACGGCTGGGCAATGCTTATTTCACTCTCGCCTATACCTACGCCCATAACCTCGACGATGCCTCCGGTTACCGGCAACGCAATTCGCAAGTGCCCGCTTACAGCCCCCAACTTTTCTATGGCTCCAGCGATAGCGATGTCCGCCAGCGCATCAGCTTCAGTATGGGATGGGATTTGCCTTTCGATCGCATGTGGGGCGCGGGACCGAAGCGCCTTACCAAAGGCTGGAGTCTCTATCCCATCGTCACCTGGCGGACCGGATTCCCGTTCGATATTTCCGCCCAGTTGCCCGATTCCATTGATCCTTACAATCCGGGTTCTTCGGGCGCGGGCGATCCTTATCTTTCGAAGGCCGCGGTAGTTGCCCCAATAACGATGTTTAATCCCGGACAGGTGCGGACAATTAACGAGATCACCTACGGCACCAACCCCGTTAACGGCTCATGCCAGATCACAGCCACTCCCGTCACCGGCAACTTTATCTTTGACCCGAATAGTTTTTCCAACGTGCCCCTGGAGAACAATTCTTACTATGGCGGCACCAATCCGTGTTTTCCGCAACTCGATCCGGTGAACAATCCAGCCGACCGAACCTACGGCTTGCATCGCAATTCGCTGCGTGGTCCGGGCCTGACCAATCTCGACATCGCGCTCGCCAAGACCACTGCCATCACCGAGCGGTTCACGCTGCAGTTTCGTGCCGAGTTCTTCAACGCCCTGAATCATCCCGAGTTCGCGCAACCGACGCTCGCCGACAACGCCGCAAACATTGACAGGTCAACGTTTGGCCAGATCACCACTACCGGCACCTTTCGCGGGGCTGCTCCGCGCATCGGGCAGGTGGCGTTGAGGCTGACGTTCTAGAGTTTCGTTAGTGGACTACGGATTACGATACAGCTGAGGTTTGCCAATGAGTCGATTCCGCCTGTTCCTCCGCCTCCCGACCGCTGGGCTGTTGGTACAGGTCTTGCTGTTGGCGTGCCCTATGTTTGCAACCGGCCCGCACTATAAATATCTTCGCGTGGGAAATGCCACCGACATACAGACGAAGACCCAGGGCGGCTTCGCGCTTTTGGGTGGAGGCAAAGACCTCGATCGGGCCTTCAAGTGGATGTGCGAGCGGTCCGGCGGCGGCGATTTTCTCATCCTTCGCGCCAGCGGAGATGACGACTATAACCCCTATATTCAGGGCCTTTGTAAGATCAACTCGGTCGCGACACTCATACTTCCGGACCGCGCGGCTGCGGAAGATCCGTTTGCGGCGGCGGCAATACGCAACGCCGAAGCGGTGTTCATTGCCGGAGGCGACCAGGCCGACTACATCAATTTCTGGATGGGAACGCCCGTGCAACAGGCTCTGAATGAGGCCATAGCACGGAATATTCCGATCGGCGGAACGAGCGCTGGGTTGGCCGTTCAAGGCGAATTTGTTTACTCGGCCCAAGCCGACCCTCCAGATGGACCCGATCTAAGCTCGCCCGAGACGCTGTCGAATCCTTTCCATCCGCGCGTCACCATCGTGCATCAGTTCCTCGACAATCCACTCTTGAAGGAAGTGATCACCGATACGCATTTTTCCGCGCGTGATCGATTGGGGCGGACGCTGGTGTTCATGGCACGAATTCTGCAGGATGGCAGGGCCCATCACATCCGAGATATCGCGGTCGATGAACGCACGGCAGTTCTTCTTGAGCCAGACGGGGCGGCGACGGTGGTGGGCGCTGGCTTCGCTTATTTCCTGCAAGCTACCGAGAATCCGGAAACCTGCAAGGCGAATACCCCCCTGACCTTTCGTGGAGTAGCCGTGCGAAGCTTACATGCGGATGAGCGATTCAACGTGCTGCAGTGGTCGAGCAACGAAGGCACCTCTTACACGCTCTCGGTAGCGGCCGGGGTGATTCATTCGACTTTGCCCGATGGCGCGGTCTACACGAAGAAGAACAAGTAAGCCGCAGGGGAGCAGGCTGCACCACGGCCTCATGATTTGCCTTCTCTTCTTTGCAGTTTGCTTTTCTATTGAAATATCGAAGATTGAAACGAGGAGCAATGACGACGGCTATTACTTCCCCCACCATGACCGGCCAAGAGATGGTCGATCTCACCAAGAAACACACGCTGTTTGAGTGGTCGGCGCAATCCAAGGTCGATCCCATCCCCGTGGCTCGCGCCAAGGGCATCTATTTCTGGACGCCGGAAGGCAAGCGCTTCATCGACTTCAACAGCCAGTCGATGTCGGTGAACATCGGACACGGCGATGAGCGCGTCATCCGGGCCATTACCGAGCAGGCATCGGTGCTGGCCTATGCCAATCCGTTCATGGCGACGGAGCCGCGGGCGCGGCTGGGAGCCAAGCTGGCGGAGATCGCTCCGGGCGATATTGACACGTTCTTCTTTACGAACGGCGGTGCAGATGCGAACGAGAATGCCATCAAGATCGCGCGCTTCTTCACCGGACGCCACAAGATCGTCGCTCGTTATCGTTCGTATCACGGTGCGACAGCCGGCGCGATCAGCCTTACTGGCGATCCTCGCCGATGGGCCGCCGAGCCTGGAATTCCGGGCGTGGTGCGTGTGCTCGATCCGTACCACGGCGTCGAACACGGATGGGAGTCGGCCAAAACTTCGCTGGCGATGATCGAAGAAATTATCCAACTGGAGGGCCCGCACACGATTGCCGCGTTCATTCTGGAGCCGGTGACCGGGACGAACGGCATTCTTGTGCCCCCGGATGGATACCTTGAGGGTGTGCGGAAACTGTGCGATAAGTATGGGATTCTGATGGTCGCCGACGAAGTGATGTCGGGCTTTGGCCGCACGGGTGAGTGGTTTGCGGTCGATCATTGGAAGGTTGTTCCCGACCTGCTTTGCATGGCGAAAGGATTTACTTCGAGTTACATTCCGCTGGGCGCCGTCGGCATGAGGCGACATATTGCGAAGCACTTCGACGACAAAGTGTTCTATGGAGGACTTACTTACAACAGTCATCCGATGGGATGCGCGACGGCGCTGGCGACGATTCGCGTCTACGAGGAAGACAATCTGATCGAGAACTCGCGCAAAATGGGCGCCATCATGAAGGGTCTAGGCGCGGAGTTACAGTCGAAACACCGGTCGGTGGGAGCAGTACGTTCGATCGGTCTGTTCGGCATCGTCGAGCTGATCCGGGACTGCAAAACGCGGCAGCCAATGGCTCCATTCAACGGCACCTCGGATGAAATGGTAGCGCTCGGTAAATTCTTCAGGGAAAACGGCCTCTATACTATGGTTCGCTGGAATACATTTTACACCAATCCTCCACTGTGCATCAACGAGCAGCAACTGCGGGAGGCGTTCGCGATCATCGACAGAGGACTTGAGATTGCGGATAATGCGGTGAAAGGGTAGAACCCCGTTAAACATGGACTATACTTCTATCCCCTCGATCGGTGACGGGCGTCCTGCGATTGCTGAGATTTATCGTAACTGCGACGATCTGCTTGCTGCCGGCTGGAAAAGAGTGGAAGTCACTGCGCAAGCCACAGCCGAGGGTGAACGGTTGCCGATTTATGCTTACTTCAACTCCGACCGTGTTGACTATGTTCTGATCGGTGGAATCCACGGCCGCGAGCCGGCCGGAGCGATCGCGAACTCCCGCTACGCTGGAAAGCTGCGGCGACTTGGCCAGGACCGGAAGATTCTGCTGCTGCCGTTACTGAATCCATGGGGTTATTTTCACCACATGCGCTACGGGCCGAATGGCCAAAGTGTTTCCGACAGCGACCACTTGCTGGGCCGCCTTCCGGCTGCGGCTTCCCCGGAAGCTGCTGCGATCACCTCATTTGTCCTGAACGCCATTACCATCAACCCCGGCGCCGCGGTGGTCGACCTTCATGAAGATCCGGTCTATGAAGCTCCGAATTATCACCTGGAAGGTTGGGGTTCCTATCTTTATATCTCCGGCGAAGACTGCTTGAGCCACCCCATCGCGAAGCGTGTCGTCAGTTGCTTGAAAAGCAGTTCACTGCCACTCATCACGGACGGCACTACCCGGTTTGGAGAACAGCTCGCCGACGGAATCATCGTCAACACCGCAGACGGCTCCATTGACGAACTGCTGTACAAACTGCGCGCGTGCTGTCCGGTGATCACCGCGGAGAATATCTTGCATTCGGAGAACGAGCCGCCATTGACCGAGCGCGTCGCGACTTACTTAAAAGTCTTAGACGCCTTCTTTGACGTATCAGAATAAGTTCCGGAGTCTATGCATGTGTACAACCATTGTCGTCGGCAAGAACCGCAGCGCCACCGGTTCTGTGCTCGTGGCTCACAGTGAAGAACTGGGGCGGAATTCCGCGCACAAGGTTGAAGTCAGCCCGCGGCGCCGAACCGCTGCCGGAGAGCAGTACCCGCTGTATTCCGGGGGCACGTTGCAGCAGCCGGAAGAACTGCCACGCTATGTCGCCACAAAAATCTTCGCTAAGCATCATTATCCGGGCGAGCACACGGCAGGGGTCAATGAATACGGTGTCACGGTCGCTAACAACATGGCCCTGATGCGTGGAATCCCAGAGGCCCGAGGGTACGACGTCGTTCCCGGCGGCGTCATCTGGACGGAATTTGTACAACTGGTACTAGAGCGCGCAACCTCAGCCCGCGAAGGCGCTGCCCTGATTGGCGAGCTGTGCAGTGCACACGGCCTGAGCTGCGATTCCGGCACGATGCTGGCCGTTGCTGATTACGACGACGCGTGGTGGGTCGAACTGGCGCGCGGCGGCCAATGGGTTGCCAAAAGAGTCGGTCCCGACGAAATCGTGATGCGCGCTAACTGTTACCGCATCGGCGCAGTTGATTTCGACGATTCTGGCAACTTCATGTACCCCGCAACCCTAGTGGAATATGCCCGCAAACAAGGCTGGCATACGGACGGAGCTTTCGATTTTGCCGCTATCTACGGGGATCCCGCGAACCAGAGCGACGCCTACAATTGTGACCGTCATGCCGTGCTCGAAAGCCGCTACTCGAGTCTCGGCAAAGTGAGTGTCCTCGACCTCATGCGGTTTATGCGCGACATTTTTGAAGGCGCGCCGCAATTCAAGGTGGGAGAAGGCGGCTCCCCCTTTCGTACCGGGGTGCGGACCATCGCCCGCATGAACACCGAGGCCAGCGTTATCGTGGAACCGCGCCGCACGCTCCCGCCACATATCGGCAACCGGATGTGGTGCGGCATGTCGACTTCGCTGACCAGCGTTTACGTCCCATTTCACCTGGGAATCAGCGCGGTGGAGCCGCATTTTGCATTTGCCTCCGGTTCCTACGATCCGGCCTCGGCCTACTGGCTATTCACCGAGCTGGCGAAGCTCGCCGATTACGGCTACAGCAAGTGCATCGAGACGATTACAGCCACCTGGCAGAAGTTTGAAGCCGAAACATTTTCGACAGTGCCGGCTGTCGAAGCGCGCGCCGCGGCTCTCGAGTGCTCCGCCGCATGCGCACTGCTGACCGAATACGACCAGCAGCGCGCGGCTGCTGCCATCCTCCAGGTGCAGCGGCTTGTGCCCGAAGTGAAAACGAAGGTATTTTACGAATCTTGAAGGACTGAATCTGGTGCAGCCGAGTTGCTATTCATCGTAGGAACCGAACGGCGAGGGACCCATGCAAACTTTTCGTCAGCGGTTTTTTGATTTCATGAGCAACATTAACCCCTTGGTCATCGTGTTCCTGATGTGTGTCGCATTCTCCCTTCTGACCTACATTATTCCGGGTGGCGAGTTCGAACGTCATACCGTCATGGTCATGGGACGCGCGCGGGAAATTGTTGTGCCGGGGTCTTTCCATCGTATCCAATCCTGTCCGCAGGGCTTCCTGCAGTTGTGGACCGTATTCATGCGCGGGGCCGTAGAAGGCGCGGAGCGTTCCTTTGTCATCATGCTGTCCGCGGGCGCACTCACCGCCATCATTGCAACCGGAGCCATCAATGCCGCGATCCACGCGCTGATCGGCAAAGCGGGACGGCACGGAATCGTTTTCATCCCCGTCATCGTATTTGCCATCGGACTCTGTGGCGCAAGCTTCGGAATGTACGAAGAAGCGATCCCGTTCATCCTCATCCTTGCTCCGCTGATGTTAGCCATGGGACTCGATTCAATGCTGGGCGTCTTTATTCTCTATTGGGGCATTGCCATCGGCTTCGCCTGCGGCATCACGAATCCCTACAACGTAGCCATCGGACAAGCGATTGCCAACGTGCCGCTGTATAGCGGCGCGTGGTTCCGAGTCATCAGCTTCGTGGTGTTTATGTCCATCACTAGCATCGCGATCATGCGCTATGCCTATCGAGTCCGCAAAGACGCCAAGCGGTCGCTGTCTTACGAAGAGGATGTTGAAAACCGCGCCCGGCTGCACACGAATTCCGTCGCTGCTGAAGATTATGCGATGAACACTCGCCGCGCCCTTGTACTTGTCCTGCTGGCAGTCGCCTTCGGCATTCTAATGTACGGCCTCATGGCACATGGCTGGGGGTTCCGGGAAATCGGCTCGCTGTTTCTCTGGATGGGGATCGTCATCCCGCTGGTTGGCGGAATGCCGGTGAAAACGATGATCGAAAAGAACATCGACGGGATGAAGAGTGTCGTCATCGCTGTGGTCATGATGAGTGCGGCGCAAATCCTCTATTTCATTCTTAGCGACGCTCGGATACTGGACACAATGTTGAATTACCTCGCTGGCTATCTGGGCAAGGTGCCGGAAGTCTTAATTGCCTATGTCATGTTCGGAATCAGCGCTTTAACAGCCGCGTTGCTAGGCAGCGCATCCGGAACGGCGGCCACGCTCATGCCGATTCTTGCGCCGCTCGCGGATGTGTTGCATTTTTCCAAGCAGAGCGTTGTACTGGCGTTTCAATTCGCTACCGGTGCGTTCAACTTCTGGATGCCCTGGGACGGCATCGCATTTACAGTCTGCTCAATGGCGGGCGTCAAGTTTTTCAAATATATTCGCTACACTGCCAAGTTCGCGGTGCTCGTATATTTTCCGACGGCGTTGCTGATGCTGCTCATTGCCGTAGTCATCAAATATAAATAGCTCGTGATCCGATGGAACTGATTAGGCTGCCGGCGATCTCCCGGCCAATCAGGCACATGTTCGATGTGCCATTGTCCTCCAAATTGGATTGGGAACGGCTCTGGCGACGTTGGAAACAAAGTGGCCCAACTTCCGCAGTTACTCGAATAAATTCTTTGGAATCAATGTGAGTATGAGAAAGTTTCCACTACATTTGCGCCTGTTCTAACGCCACAGGCAGGCTCAGGCCGAGCGGTTGCAACAGGACCCGTTGCTGCTCGGTCGGTTGGCTGGTACAGCGCCTCCGAATCTCGACACCTTGGCGCGAGGGCAAAACCCCGTCGACCAAGGTGATCTCCGAAAGCTCTTCAAACACTTGCCGCGGTTCATCGCCGAGTCCGGCCTAGCGGTAGCTGGCGGCTAGCGTCTTCCACGGCACATAAGCCAGAAAACACACCAGAATGTGTGCGCCCACGCGATGCTCTCGCTGGTGCCCTACCGGCCGGACCTGTAAGTCACAATGCTCAGCTTTGTGAAAAAGCATGGCGTGGCTTGGTCCAATTGGAGGGAGCCGTTTGGTCTCAGGCGCCGACACGAGCGAAGTTTTGCGAAATCATCCCGCCAGCTTCATGGAAGCAGCGAAAGCGACTGAAAAGTCCATGTGTCAGAGCAACGACCGAAGCAGTAAACAATCCCCTAATGGTGAGCGTGAAGAACGTGCTCCCGAACGACCTGGGCAGCAGTGATGTAATCAGCCAGCCCACAAGCAGTGCTGGGATTATCGGCCAGATCTTAGCGACGATGTCCCCAATACCGATGGAAAACTCGCGGCGCAGGAAGGGCAGGTAAACCACCACCTGGGACGCATAGGCGACGAGCACGGCGGCGGCGACCACCTCAATTCTTCTCGACCGCAATGCGAGCAGCAGCAGCACTAACTCAACGGTTCCAGCCAAAACATTAGCATGCAGTAGTGTCTTGGTTTTTCCGCGGGCCAGAACACAGTTACCGAGCGGCTCGGTTATCGCCCGCACGATTCCGTACACGCAGAGAATCTGAAACGCCGATGTCGCCGGCAGCCATTTGTCGGTGCCTTTGCCCAAAAAGGTCACCAGGAAGAACGGCGCATTCGCGAGTAATGCAGTATTAGCGACCACGGCGCTAAAGGCCACTAAATCGACCGTCTTGAGATACCAGCGCCGAACCGCAACCGAGTCATGTTGAATGGCCGAAAACGCTGGGAACAGCACATTGTGTACAGTGTCGCCGAGAAGCCCGCAAATGAAGCTGCCCCAAGTAAAGGCTAGTGCATAGTAACCCAATTGGGCGCTCCCCATGGACGCGCCAACAAGAAGGTTGTCCAGGTTGAAAAGCGCAAAAACCAAAACTCCGGTACCCAGCAAAGGCGCGCCAAACCGCAGGTATTCCCGCACATCGGCCCGGTCGAAACGGAAACGGATGGGAATTCTTTTCGTGAGCTGGATGACGATGCCGCCGGCGAGGGTCGCGCCAACGTTGGCGATGATAACCGCCCAGTAGCTCCACCCGTGCAGAACCAGGGTAACCGCTAGGATGCACTGAACGGCTGCGCTTGCGACTCCTGGAATCACCAAGGCCCGGTAATTCATTTCGCGTGTCAACATGACCAGCGGAAGGAACCCGATCGTGCTCACCAAAAAGTTCAAAGCCAAAATCCGAATCACATTGCCGGTTGCTGGGTGGTCAAAAAGATGCCGTGCGAACGGAGCGATCGACAAAGCGACAACAAACGCGCCAGAACTGAGGATGATCTTCAGAGTGAAGGCAGTTTGAAGACTGTGGTGATGAAGCACCGGGCGGCGAATAACGGCGCTGCCCACTCCCATGTCACTGAAACGGCTCAAAAAACCAATAATGATACCGGCAAACCCAACGACTCCATAATCAGCGGGTGTAAGGTTCCTGGCCACAACCAAGCTTGTCAGGGCGACGCAAAACAGGGTTATCCCCTTAGTAAAGCTGGCGTAGATGATATTGCGAAATGTCTTAACTTTGGAAATAGTCATTAACGTCTCGGGGGATCGGTCTATAAGTCTTGCCGACCATTTCTATCAGTCTTTCAGCCATTTCCGCGCAACCGGATCAAATCTCTTGTACGAGGCCTCAGCCAGACCTGATGCCTGATTCCAACCGCAGAACAAGGAATATCCCCCACCCTGCGAAGCAATCTGTTCTGCGCAAGCGCTCCGAGCACCCTAAGCCGGAATCTCCTTTTTGGTTCAAAAACGGCACTGATCATACACCCATCCCGCTGTTCGCCGATAGTGTGAAACAAATTTTCATACGGACCGCCCCCTAATGCCCCGAGATCCGAACCCGCCTCGCCGAAATTGCCCGATATTCCGCCACTTTTGCAACACCTCTCCTTACTCTAACCTGCTGTAAACCGATTCCGATGCGGGACCTGACCACCATCGATCTATCCTGTCAGTACCGGCAGTAGCGCGATCCGATCTAGCATCGCCCCGAACCGCCGCCGCGTCAGATGTCCTTCCGCCAGCAGTAGCCAGTAGTAACGCGCATGTTTCACCAGCCGTCCTCCGGTCTTCACCAGCCGTTGCTGCAGGCTCGTCAGCGACCATTTCTCAATCCCTCTGGGCAAACCCAGACGCCGCCACAAATTCCCCAGGTTGTAAGCCAGCAGGCTCAGCGCCAGCCGCACTTGGTTCGAGCGGAAACGATGACAAGAGAGCCGCGTCATCTTCACCGCCAGCTTACCTTCCTTGATCCCTTGCTCCGCCGTGCCCCGTTTGTTATAGAACCGCACCACCGCCCGGCTCGGCAACTCCAGGTTGGTCACGATGAACCCCACTCGCGGGAACAACTCCCCGGCATGGAACTCAATCTTCGCTACTACTCGTCGTGCGGTCTTCCAACTGGCGGCTTGATAGAGAAAGCCCTTGTACCACACGATGGGCACTCAGTCCCATACGTTCATCCAACTCACGGACCAGCAACACACCACCATCGGGAGTAACGCGGGAGCCTTGGACATCAACCTTCAAACAAGCGCTAACCGAGAGCTGAAAGGGCTGATTTTGTTTCTCACCCATTGGGTCGAGCCTTCGGAGCGTTCGTTTTGCTCTCAAAGCCGCATGAATACTGGCGTTGGCTCGATCATGCAGCCACTTACTCAGAGTTCAAAAAGGAAATGTGGGGTAAGTCCGGTTTGTGCACTCGAAAGGCTTCGAGGTGTGTTGTTCGCGACACCTTAACTTATCGGAGACTCGCCTTCTTTTCATCCGGCGATGCTCAATCGGTCAAAGCTAATTTGGACCGGTGTGATTACTAGAGCGTGTTTCAAAAATCGTTCTCGGCGTTCCGGCGGTCCCCATAAGTGCCTTGAAATCAGGACTCAGAGTTGCCCGGGAATCAAGGTCGTTAATATTTGAAACACGCTCTAAGTAATATGACACTCTCTCTTCGCTCGGGATGACAAACAGCTGGAGGGTGCTCACTTTTGCCGCGAGCTGACAGGCGACCGATTGCCATCAGCAGCGCGCGCAGTGTATACCTGGTGGCTGTTGAAAGCTGCTATCGAAAGGTTTATGCGATCCTCTATGCGACGACCTATTATGCGGCGACCAATCCTGCTTTTCTCACTTGTCTCCGTGATTTCCGTTTCGATCTTTGCCAATGCCCAAACCGCAAAACCCAAACTCACGATCGACGAATTCTTCAACTCAGTCAGCTTCACCGCGGTGAAAGTTTCGCCGGATGGCAACTCCGTCGTCATCGCAACGGAAAGGGCCGACTGGGATCAGCAGATCTTCCGCAAAGAACTCTGGCTCTATCGGGCCGTAGCCGGGAGTCTGACCCAGTTGACGCAATCCGGGCATGACAGCTCGCCGCAATGGTCGCCCGACGGCCAGTGGATTGCGTTCCTCTCGGAGCGCAAAGGCGGCGATGCCAGAGATGCAGACGCGGGAGACGCCAAGGAAAGGGGCGGCAATGACAAAGATAGTAATAAGGAGAAAGACGTCGCCCAGCTGTTTCTGATTTCGCCGAGCGGCGGCGAGGCCTTTGCCATCACCTACGGCGAGGACGAAGTCCACGCCTTTGCCTGGTCTCGCGACTCGAAAGCAATATATTTCGCGACCCGCCAACCCTGGACCAAGCAGCAGAACGACGATCATAAGAAAGAGTGGAAGGACGTAATCCGCTACCGCGGCGATGAGCGCGGCGACGTAATTTTTCGCCTAACGCTCGACGATGCCCTGGCGCGCCACGCCGCGCTCGATTCCAAAGAGATTCCGAACGCGGAAAAAGATTCCGGCGCCTCGCCTGGCGCGGTCGCAATCGCACGCATGCCTCTGCGCGTGGATCAAGTCAGCATCTCGCACGACGGTCAGCGGTTGGCTTTTGTGACTTCGTCGGTATCCGAGCGTCAGGAGAAGGTCGAAGACATCGAACTCTACCTTGTCAATCTGATTAACAATGCAGCTGAAGCCACGCCCGTCCGCCTGACCCACAACGAAGCCGTGGAACTGAACCTGGACTGGGCTCCGGATAATCGCCATCTATTCTTTCAGGTCAACCTGGGATCGGTGGAGCGAAAGTATGAAGATCCGCAGCCGCGCCTTTACTGGATCGACGCCGGCGACGTGTCGGACAAAAGAGAAGTCCAGCGCTGGTTTGCCGGCTACCCGGGCGAAGTCGTCCGCTACACGCCGCTTCCCGACGGCTCGGTGCTGTGCGCCTGCCGCACCGGGACCGAGGTGCAGTTGGTATCGCAAGCGAGTCCGAAAGCCGCCATCGTGAGGCGCGAAGGATGGGCTGGAACCTATGAAGTCCCCGCTGCCGCATCGCAATCGCAAAGCACGCGCATAGCGTTTGCCTACTCGGCAACCGTGCGGCCCACGGAGGTTTACATCGCCGACGGCCCCGATAAACTGACGCAGGCACGGCCCATCACTTCTTTCAACAAGCTGTTTACCGAGCGCGATCTGCCCCTGGCCAAGCCCTATCGCTGGACCTCCGACGACGGCACGCTGGTGGAAGGCATGCTGATGTATCCGCCGGGAAAGTTCGAGGCGAAGAACCTGCCGATGCTTGTGCTGATCCACGGCGGGCCGCAGGATGCCGATGGCAACCACTTCGAGGCGGATTGGTATCAGTGGGATCGTCTGGCGGCGACTGCGGGCTGGCTGGTGTTCGAGCCGAACTATCGCGGGTCAACCGGCTACGGAGACAAGTTCACGCTGCAGTACGTTCCTGAAATTGTTTCCCGTCCCGGCAAGGATATATTGACGGGCGTCGATGTGCTGGTGAAGGACGGAATTGCCGATGCGAACCAGTTGGCCGTTGGCGGCTACAGCTATGGCGGGTACATGACCAATTGGCTGATCACGCAGACTACTCGCTTTAAGGCCGCCGTCACCGGCGCTGGCGCAGTGGAGCACGTCGCCAACTGGGGCAACGATGACGGCGCCTTCGACGACGCTTATGTTCTCGGCGGCCTGCCCTGGGAAACCCCCGATTCCTATCGCAGTGAAGCCGCGATTTTCCAGATCAATAAGGTTCGCACGCCGACCCACATGGTCGCAGGAGCGGACGATATACGGGTCGCCGTGCTCGAAGACTATCTACTCGATCGCGCTCTGCACGAGTTGAATGTTCCGAGTGATCTGCTGATTTTTCCCGGCGAGGGACACGAGCTCGCGAAGAATCCCTGGCACGGAAAGATCAAAGTGCGCGAAGAGTTGAAGTGGCTGGCGAAGTATGGCGGCGTTGGGGATACGAACTAGCGCCGCAACCGCGTGTTAGTTGCGGCTGCGATGCAAGCTTGTTGGTGGAGAGTTGGGCGTCCCCCCACCGGCACGCGGCGGCCCGTTTGCACTTCGAATCGCCGATCGGCGCAAGCTTTTTTGCCGCTGGACGATGCGCAGCTCCCCGTCGATGATTGCCCGTTCGCGGTAACGCAGAACCCACCATCCACGGTGCCGGATGATGGTTCCAGACTTACCTTTCCTCCGCATGAATTCCTCGCGAAATAGCCCTTTCCCGTTGCCCGTTGAGAGTGTTTCGGGACGGAATTGATTCGTCAAGACGCCGTTTGACCCCTGCCTGACGCCGAATCCACCACTTGTCAAGCTCCGGACTTCCATATGAAAAGCGGACGTAGCGACCCAGCCGAAGCAACTACGGCGGTTTTGAGTATCGGGGTCTGCGCATCCAGCAACATACGGACCATAGTCAAGGGACCAGTATGCTTGAGGATGAGTAGCGGTTCTCAAAAGAATCGTCACGCAGTGTGCGTTTGTGTTACACCCCTTTACCAAAGTAACGTTCGCCCGTAATAGGCCGCCCCCCTATTTTTCTGCTAAAGTTCCGGCTAGACCGTGCCGATATATCAAAGAATCCGAAGTGTTTTTATCGTTGACGGCGAGGCCCTTGCATCGCAGATCGAGAGGGGATCGGAGTTGCATGGGTTCAAAGCAACGCACGGCGGAACTCGACTGCGCCGCGCGGAATGGTGGATAGAAAAGCAATTTTCTCCGCGCACGGTAATTCTCGTCACCTGCGGTCTGCTCCTGACGCAGGCTGGAGTGCTCTTTCGATTCGGCGGCCGGACGTTGGGAGGATTGCTGTCCGATCTGATTCAGTTGTTGCTGGGCCTCCTGTGCGTGCTGAGTTCACTACAGGCATTTCGCCGTTCCGGCGCCACGGGACGAGGTTACTGGCGATGGCTGGCCACTGCTTTCACGATTTGGGTTCTGGCGCAAGGGTTTGGAACCTACCTCGACGTGTCCCCTCTAGGCTCCAATGCTAAGGTCCAGCATCTTGACGACTTCTTGTTCTTCTGTTCGCTGCTCCCCTTCGGCATGCTGCTTTTTATGGATGCCGATCACGAGCCCGACCGCTTTGACCGGTTGCACCTTTTGGATTTCCTGCAAGTCTGCGCCTTCTGGGCAAGCGCGTACTTGTTTTTCCCCGGAGGATCCACGGAAGAAACGGTGGTGGGGTGGAAGTGTTTCGGTTGGACTCCCAGCTTGGTAATCGACGGGGTGCTAGGGACGTCCTTCTTGCTGCGAGCCATTCTGACAAACTCCGCAGTGGTTCGCGCGTTCTTTTCGCGGATGGCGCTGTTCATTGTGTGCTCAGGACTCGCGGACTCGTACTCCAGTTTTGTTCCTAACCAGTTGGGCGGGGTAGGGTATTGGTTCGGCTTGGTTTGGAGCGTCTTGCTGGCCATACCGCTGCTGATCGCTGCCACCTGGGATCAAGTGGAACCTTCCCCGGCTGCGCCACCGGCTCGAGCCCACAGCGTTGTAGTCCGTCAGTTCTTTCCTCTACTGTTTCCTTTTTTCAGTTTCTTGCTGCTTGCCCAAGCCGCGCGAACGCACCCGATTCTGGCGTCCGGCATCATGATCTTGAGCTTCGCGGGCGTCGGCGTCCGCGTGCTCGTCATTCAGCATCGCCTGGCTCGTGCGCAGGCAGCCCTGGAGTTTGAATCAGCCCATGACGCGCTCACCGGTCTCTGGAATCGTGCTGCGATCCTCGAGTTTCTGGACAACGAGATGGAGCGCCAGAAGCGCACCGCTGAACCTCTGGGGGTAATGATGGTGGACGTGGATCGCTTCAAAACCATCAACGACACCCGTGGTCACCTTACTGGGGATCTGGTTCTTCGAGAAGTGGCCAAAAGGTTGGCGGGTTCGGTCAGGGGTTACAACTTCGTTGGCCGGTATGGAGGCGAGGAATTCCTGATCGTGAGTCAGAACTGCGATGATATCGGCATTCTCAGCAGTGCAGAGAGGCTGCGCAAAGCTGTCGCTGAATCCCCGATGGGAACCGTGGAGGATCCGATTCACGTGACGGTGAGCATAGGAATCGTATCCACTGCGGGGAACAGCTTGGGGTCGGACTGTTTGACGATTCTGCGCGCCGCGGACCGCGCCCTGTACGGCGCAAAGAGTGCGGGCCGCAATTGCGTGAGAAGCGTTAACGCGGTGGTTGAACTCGAGGTTGGCAACCGCTAACCCAACGGAGAAGGAAGCCGAGAAGCTGCCCGGTCGCAGTTCGGGATAGGAGTCTTGCGGTTCGCTGGGGATGATCGGGCTGCTCAGTTTCGCCAAGCCTTATAGCGGCGGCGCACTCTGGCATGGCAGGCCGCGCACAGCGTGATCAAGTTCTCCTCTGAATCGGCTCCCGAATGGCTGCGGAACTCCCTGTGGTGCACCTCAAGATTCGACATCGTGCCACTTGACCTCCAGCCGTAGCGATGCAGGATCCGCTGGCGCAGACTTTCGTACGACAAAGGGTCCAGCCGCGAGGGAGCGGCTTGTGGGCGCATCATTCTCAGGACGCCTTCTCACGCAGGTTTTCGAGGAAAGCCTGCCGTTGTTCACCGGGCAAGAACCTGTAGTAGCGGGAGACCGAGTTCAACAGGATCTCGGGATTTTCACCATCCAAGTTCGCCCCAGCTAGGAAATCGGCGCAGATCATCTCCAGGCAGTACCCGCGCGATTTGTCCGTGCCTAGCATGAGAGCTGCCGTCTCGATCGCTAGCTCGATGACCGGAATCTAGCTTTTGTAGACCTTGAAGTAGATCAGTTCCGACGGCTCCGTTTCCTTTCCGGTCGTTCCTTTTCCACCTCTCGCCTGAAGGCCTCCTTCGGCAGGGCGCGAGCTTTGTGCAACCAGGTTGCAAAATCGAAGTGGTGCCCGTCCCGGCGCGCCAGTTTCGCCAGCTGCAGCCCCTTCGTCCACCCCACTTCCTTCAGATCCTTCCGCGCCTGCTGGACCCGAGAGCTTCTTGCGGAGCACCCACCGGATACGCACGGATAAAGCCAATCTCGACGATCCCCGTATGGCGTGAGTGTAGCCGAGGTGCGGTCTGTGTCAAGGCTCTGCGACCGCTTCGGGGCGGGACGTTTCCGGCCTTGACGCTAACCGCTGTAGCCTCAGCTTTCTGGCTCCGACTATCCGGGAATGTCAGCACGAGATTGGTACAAAAAGCCCCAGTCAGGTCAGGCGAACTGCAAGGGGGCTACCAGTTCTCCGCTCTTTGACTGACACAGCTCGACAATCTGTAAACGATCATTTGCACCAACCTTCCGCAGAATATGATGGATATGGTTCTTGACGGTTTGCTCAGATAGATTTAAGCGGCTTCCGATCTCCTTGTTTGAGAGTCCTAGACGAATCAGGCCTACCAATTGCTGCTCCCTGCGGGTCAGGCCGAATCTCGTCTTTTGGGGCGGCCGGAGCGAAAAGGAAATGTCCCGGGAAGCACACTGAAACAGGGACAGCGAAAATCGAGGCGGGCAGACCGCTTCGCCTGCGGCGACTGCCCGGATCACGCGAACGATTTCGGCGGCCGACGCGTCCTTCAGAACGTAACCCACGACTCCTTCGGCCACAGCCCGCAAAAAAGTGGCTTCGTCTTCCTCCATGCTGACCATAACGCTCTTGCGGTTTTCCCCTGCCCGCCGCATGTGTGAAACCAGGCCGGGACTGGTCAGGGCGATGCTTGCGGAGTCAAACAGGACTACATCAGGATTCGCGGCCGAGATCTTCTCCAAAGCAGAAGGCGAGAAAGGAATTGCACTGGCTACAACGATATCATCTTTACTTCTCAGTACCCGAACCAAAGCTTCGCGGAGGAGACAATTGTCCGCCACAAGGAAAGCAACAATACGCTCGAGAGCCAAGTTCACACTCCTCTAGCTATCACTAGCATCTGCCCCGCCCCCCGAGCCCTGAGCAATGCCAAAAGATACCACAGACTGCTTTCTAACGTCTACTTTCGCGGGCCTATTTTCGTACCCAGCGCGATAGGATTTCCATAGTCCGTGCCCCTTGCTACGAGAATGGAATGGTTCTAGCCGTAGAGAAGCATGTTTACGCGCTGCATTCTCCTTCCCAACTAGCGGTTCAGTGGCGTGAGAACCGTCCTCCGGCTCAGCTTTGTACTCGACGGTCACCACCATTTAGTCCCAGGCGTAGTACTAGGACTACGATTCTAAGTGGTACGCCCAGACCGTTCTTTAAACATGCTGTCTAGGTACGCAATTGAATCTTGTCCGATCTCTCGCAAACGAGTAGAAGTATTTGGCGAGGGTTATGCTCGTGAAACGAGTGCGAGTTCTGGTTGCAAACCGTCCACGACTGATGCGGGAACTCGTGCTCGCCGTGATCGCCGACCAGCCCGACATCGAGGTGATTGGTGAAGTACAGGATGAGAGCCAACTCGCGGAAGCAATCGAGGATGCCCAGCCCGACATCTTGATTCTCGCACTCGACGAAGCCGACAAACGCGTCGCCCAATGCGGTTTTCTGCTTGGCAGGTATCCGCAGATGAAGATCCTTGCGCTCGCGCCGGAACGGAATCGCGGAGTGTTTTATTGGGCGACAGTGGACGTTCGTACCAAGCCATTGGAGAGTTCCGAGGCTGGGATTTTGAGGGCCTTGCGGGAACGTCCATCGCTAGTGGGTGCGGTACACAACTAGCTGATGAAGGTCGCGAGTTTGCACATAAGTTGTTGATAACAAATATGTTACATTCGAAATTTGAATGTAACTGAGATGGCGGAGCTGTATTTAGGAGCGGAAGCAGTGCTTGAAAATACTCTCTCAAACTTCGAAGCGTCAGAGACCGCCGTTCCGGGCGGAACTTTCGGCCGCACCGAAAAGCCTTTGCCGGTCGGGCACTGGTACGCGGTTTCGGTTCGTCCGAGGCACGAGAAGGTGGTTACTCGTCATCTCGAACACCAGGGATTGAACTACTTTCTTCCGGTCTACCGCAGCGTACGTCGATGGAAGGATCGCCGCAAGGAATTGGACGTGGCGCTGTTCCCGGGTTATGTCTTCGTGAACCTCAATCTTCGGGACCGATTGGGCGTTCTTCGGGCTCCCGGGATCCTGCGATTCGTGACCTTTCAGGGCCAGCCTGCCGTGGTTCCGGACTCCGAGATCCGCGCGCTTGAATCGAGCATGTCCGCGGGTCTGCAGCCGCAACCTCATCCCTACCTGCGCCAAGGCACGAAAGTCCGCGTAAAGCACGGGCCTCTCGTGGGTGCGGAAGGAATCATGATCCGCCGCAAAGATCGTTTCCGCCTGGTGCTCTCGATCGATCTGATCATGCGATCGGTGATGTTTGAGGTGGATGAAGCCGACGTCGAACCCCTCTGAACACGCCTTGTCAGTCAACCGAACTCAAGTTTCCGCTGCTCGTCAAAGAGAGGCTCCTAATGTTCCTTTCGCCTCGATTTCCCAGCGCCAAAGCGTTGGCGGAATACGTCCGCGGACATTCAGGTGCGCGCCGGAGACACGATTTACATTCCGAAGGTCCCCACATCCGTCATGGTCGATGGCACCGTTTACAACGCAACTGCTGTCGCTTACAAGCCCGGCAAGCCCGGGGGCTGGTATTTGGGCCAGGCCGGCGGCCCGAGCAATACGGCTTACAAAAAGGGCATATTCGTGATTCGCGCCGACGGCTCCGTTGCCGGGGCCGCAGGGGGACTGTTCAGCGGCGGAGTGGAGACCGCCGAACTCCGACCGGGCGACATGGCTGTGGTGCCCGAGAAAGCCTTTAATGCGAATTCGCGATGGAAGAGAATTCTGGAGGGATCACAAGTCGCGTACGCCGTTGGAATTGCCATTGAGGTCGCGCGAACATTCTAGGCCGGCGCATGAGGCTCTGGATCTTTTCAGTCATGGTTGTGATTCTCTTGCCGATCGAACAGGGCAGTGCTCAGACCGATTCGCGGCCGCCTTCGGCTCCGCCGCACGCGAAAACGGAATTGCCCCACGAGAATCAGCCCACGTTCTTGCCCGCTGGAGAGGATCCAGAAAATCGGCTGGTTACGCCCTTCATGAAGCATCTGGCGCTCGATCAGAAACAGTTCTGGACAGAGCCGTTTCATTTGCGATGGTCGGATGCGAAAGTTCTTGTTCCATTCGCCGCCTTAACTGCAACGCTCATGGCAAACGATGCTGCGATCTCGCGGCAGGTTCCAGGCACAGCTTCACAGATCAACCGAAGCAAGAGTATTTCCGACTACGCCACCTACTCGCTCATCGGCGCCGCCGGCGGTTCCTACCTCTGGGGGCATTTCATCCACAACGACCATCTGCGCGAAACCGGGTTTCTAGCAGGCGAGGCAGCTCTCAATAGCACGGCAGTGGCGTATCTATTCAAAACCATGACCCAGCGTCCCCGGCCGCTTGAAGGAAACGGAAATGGGACGTTCTTTCAGGGAGGGGCGTCGTTCCCTTCCGAGCACTCCGCGATCGCCTGGTCGGTCGCGAGCGTTGTCGCGCATGAATATCCGGGGACCCTAACCCAGATCGCCGCTTACGGCCTGGCTTCTGCGGTGACGCTGACCCGCGTTACCGGCAAGCAACACTTCTCTTCTGATGTTGTAGTTGGCAGCGCTCTCGGATGGTACTTTGCGCGCCAGGTCTATCGCGCTCATCATGACCCCGAACTTGGCGGGGCGGGATGGGGCAATTTTCAAGAAGACTCAGACAACGGGGAGAAGGTTCGCAATCCCGAGAATATGGGATCGCCGTACGTGCCTCTCGACAGCTGGGTATATCCGGCCGTGGAGAAGCTAGCGAGTCTGGGTTATATCAGGCTTGCGTTTCTCGCTTCGAGGCCTTGGACTCGCATTGAAACCGCAAACCTGGTGAACGAGGTTAAGGGCAACCTGGAGGTAGACGGAAGCGTTCCCGAAGGAATCGCCGTACTTGAACTTCAGCTCGAACAGGAATTCGCATACGAACTGGGACTACTCGACGGCAAATCGAACAGTACAGCGAGAGTTGAATCGATGTACACCCGAGTTGTATCGATCAACGGGCCACCACTGAACGACAGCTATCATTTCGGTCAGACGATCATCAATAACTACGGCCGGCCTTTTGAAGAGGGATTCAACACCTACGACGGCTTTTCGGGCTATGGCGCAGCCGGACCTTTCACGCTCTATGTTCGGGGTGAGTATCAGCACTCACCTTCCGCACCCGGATATTCACTCGCCGTTCGACAAGCGATCGCTACCGTTGACCAAAACCCGATCCAGCCAGATGTTCCCGTTGCGACTGTAGATCGGTTCACGCTTCTCGACACTTACGCCGCAGTTAAAGCAGACGGATGGACTCTTTCATTTGGGAAGCAGAGCCTATGGTGGGGACCCGCTGAGGGGGGCGCACTAATGTTCAGCGACAACGCCGAACCCATTTATATGTTCCGGGCGAGCCAAACTGCCGTTGAGCTTCCTTGGATTTTCCGGCGGCTCGGCCCAATGAAACTCGATTTATTCTTTGGCAAGCTATCCGGCAACGAATTCCCTGCACGACCACTGATTCACGGGGAAAAGATTAGTTTCAAACCCACGGCAAATTGGGAAGTCGGATTTGAGCGCACATCTGAGCTCGGCGGCGTGGGCCGCGCACTGACCTTGGGCGCGATCTGGGAGAGCTATGTGGCCACCAAATCCTCTTTCGATTATCCTGCCAGTCGAGATCCCGGTAAGCGGACCATAGGGCTTGACTTCTCCTATCGCGTTCCGCATCTCCGCGACTGGGTCACGCTATACGCCGATGGGCTTCTACCAGCAAGTAATCCGTTCAATGTTGATTCGAGCAAAAACCCCATCTATGCCCCGCGGCGAACTGCGGTGCGATCAGGGATGTACATGCCCCGATTGCCGCGCTTACCGAAATTGGATTTTCGAGTCGAAGCCGTGTACACAGATCCTCCGACCCCGCGGAGCATTAGCGGCGAGTACGTCTATTGGGACGGCTTTTACCACGAGCTGTACACGAACAAGAACAACCTGATCGGCGACTGGATTGGACGAGAAGGAATGGGTTTCCAAGCGTGGAGCACCTATTGGTTCACTCCCCGAAGTTCACTCCAAACTGAGTACCGCCATGCCAAGGTCGCTAAAGATTTCATTCCCAGTGGAGAAACCCTAAACGACGGCTCGGTAAAGGTTAACTGGTGTATTCGTCGGGACTTGAGTTTGTCGGGCTCCGTCCAATACGAAGAATGGTTGGCGCCTATTCTAGCGCCGACTGCGCAAACGAACTGGACGTCATCGGTCGAAGTCACATTCCGGCCGCGATCATGGGGTCGGTGATGACGTTTGGTGGGCTCGACCGACCATCTGCCTCCGCCAGAAGAGGCCAAGAACGTTTACAAATGAGGAGAAGATGTCTCGCATTATCCAATCCTGTTCGATTCCTCACGCCGGAACCTCACGGCAATCGTGGAATTTGGTTGGGTTCCCGGCCGCGAGCGTTGACGCGGCAACGCAGAACAGAATCCTTACAATCCTCCGCAAGAGCGAAAAATAGCGCCAAAGATTAACATGCACTCCTTGATCGGTCTGACAAGTTCACCGAAAGCTCAATCCACTCTCGATTCGGATCTGGTTCTGGTTATACCGGGCGCGCGGCGCACTTCCGCCACGCGATTCCGAAGTCACCTGACAAAACTGGAAGTGCTAGCCGATTTTGTGACCGTGATTTGCGCAGTCATGTCAGGCTACGCGGCATACTATTTCCTCGGACTGGGTAGGCAGGTTCACTATCTGCGTTCTGTCGTTTTTGGCGTATCCGCCACGTTTGCAGCGGTGATGATCGTCCTGATGCTGGACCGCGTAGGCGCGTACGGCTGAGGAGCGGGCCGATGGCAGGTTTGGAGGGGATCTTGCGCCGGCGTAAAGAAGGACTCCGCTTGGTGCTCTCCATCGAAATGCTAATGAGGGCAGTAGCTGTGGAGGTCGATGAGGCGGACGTCGATCCCTCCTGACTGTCTTGCTTCAACAAGGTTGCTCCGTCGAATATCCAAGTCGTCTCGCTAACCAGCGCTCAATGATCGGTGATTTCCGGCTCCTCCGGGCCGAGTAGAGGCATTATGCATAGACTCTCCTGTATCTTCCGTCGCCGCGCAAATCTTGCAAGTGGATCGCTCTGTTTAGTACTGGGGTGTTCTGCTCTTGTTTGGAGCCAGCAGCAGCGCCCTCTCTATACGCCGAGCACTGCGATCGATCAAGCCAACTCCCGAGCGGAGAAAGAAGCGGACCAGATGGTTTCGCTCTCTGCCGACAAAATCATCGCCCTCCTTCGCCAGGAAACGGGGTTGTTGCTCCAAATCAAGAAGGCACTTGTCAGAAAAGCCTTCGAGCAGGGGAGAGTGATTGACCCCGCTGACCTCACGGATGACGGGTTGTTTCGTCTCATTCTCGAGGACGAAAACGTCCGGGTGATAGCAACCCGCGAGATTGAGGATCGCGACTACATCCGGGCCAAACCTACGCGGGAGGAGATGGTGCGAAGCATCCCGTGTCGTGAGTCGGCTGGTGCCAACCTGCAGACTCTTCCAAGCACAAGCACGCAGAATGGTCCAGTAGGAACTTCCCAGCCGACTTCCAGCGGAGAGCAGGCCTACTGGGCGAAACATGAGAATGACCTGGACTGCTATTCGCTGCAAAATGCTCCATATGACCTCCTCCAGTCTCTGTACCGCCAAATGCAAGGCGCGCAAATGCCCTACGGACAGTACCCGTCGTCACAGTATCCTCAGCAGCCGACCGCGCAACCGCAGTACCCACAGCAACAATACCCTCAACCTCAGTACCCGCAGCAGTACCCGCCCTCGCAATCGGCTCCGCAAAATCAACAGGTCAATCCCTTTCGCCAGCTGCAGATGACTCAGCTGCAGTCTCCGTGGGGAAACTATTTCGAAAACGGCGAGAGCGACGAGAACGAGGCGGCACAGATTCAGGCTGCTGACTTGCCGAGCATGCTGAGCGCCAGCCAGGGAGGAGATCTTTCATCGTTTTCCAAGAAAGCGATGGGACAAATGGGCGGGATGGAAGCCGGCAATTCCAACCCTTTCGGTTCGACAACACCGTCACTGGGTTCATTATCGTCACTGAGTTCATTAGGGTCTTTACTACAAGGGCAAGGTAGTACCCAAGGATTTCCTCAGCAGGCGAGCCTGCAGAACCCCACCATGATGCAGCCCTCGCTCCCGCCCGCCTTCCCGACCCCTCCGATGCAGCCCATGCTCCGTCACCGCCCCAATCCTTACGCGGATGTTCCTTCTCTCTACGATTTGTACGCCCAGTATTCGCGGCATTCGCCGCTGCCACTTGAGCGTTTCGGCGAAGACGTTTTCCGCAATGGCACGGGAAACTTCGATGAACTGCCTATGGACGTGCCGGTCGGACCAGAATACGTCGTGGGTCCCGGGGACGGCCTTACTATCGACATTTGGGGAGGCACCTCGCAGAGACTGCAACGTGTGGTCGACCGGTCCGGTCGTGTGGACTTGCCTGAGGTCGGTACGGTGGACGTGGCAGGACGGAGTCTAGGCGACGTCCAACACATGGTACAGACGGTTTTGCGCGGGCAGTTCCGCAACGTCAATGCCGACGTTTCGCTTTCGCGGCTACGTACGGTTCGTGTCTATGTGGTCGGTGATGTGGAACGTCCCGGGGCTTACGACATTAGCGCACTCTCGACGCCTCTGAACGCGCTTTACGCGGCTGGCGGACCCACGTCGGGAGGCTCACTGCGAATTCTGCGACATTACCGTGGCAAACAGCTCGTGCAGGAAGTCGACGTTTACGACTTGCTGCTCCATGGCATCCGTGCTGATGTGGAACGACTGCAGCCGGGAGACACAATTCAGATCCCGCCGTTGGGCTCGGAAGTCACTGTGGAAGGCATGGTTAGAAGGCCTGCAATTTATGAGTTAGATAAAGAGAAGAGCCTCGCTGAAGTACTGGAACTTGCCGGCGGCGTAATGCCTACCGGTACTTTGCGGCACGTGGATGTAGAGCGTGTGGAAAGTCACGACAGCCGCACCATGTTGCGTCTTGACATTCCAGAAACAAATAATCAGCAGGCAGTTACGCAGGCGCTCGAAGACTTCAAGGTGCAGGACAGGGATAAAATTAAGATTACCCCTATCCTGCCCTATGCGGACAAGACCGTTTACCTGGACGGTCACGTCTCCCGACCTGGCAAGTTCGCGTATCGCGAGGGAATGAAGGTCACGGATCTGATTAAGTCTTATAAGGATCTACTCCCTGAGCCTTCCACTACTCACGCCGAGATCATCCGCTTGAACCAGCCGGACTTCACACCCACGATCTTGGCCTTCAATTTGGGCGATGCGCTCGATGGCAAGGATCAGGACTTGGTGCTCAAGCCATTTGATACCGTTCGCGTTTTCGGGAGATTTGATTTCGAGGATCCACCGGTGATTACGGTTACTGGCGAAGTCCGCGATCCTGGGGACCATCTGACGAATGGTGTCGCCCACCTGCGAGATGCGGTCTACTTGGCGGGCGGCACCACACCTGACGCGCTGCTCAGCGATGCTCAAGTCTTTCGCAAGACGAGCGACGGCAAGTTGAAAGTGATCAGCGTGAATCTGGCGAAGGCACTCGAGGGCGACGCCAAAGACAACGTCGAGCTTGCGCCTAAAGACCGCGTTTTCATTCATCGCGATCTCAACAAGCTTGATCCACCCACCGTCACGATCGAAGGTGAAGTCGGGCACCCTGGCAAGTACCCGCTCGGCGAAGACATGACAGCCGCTAGTCTGATCCGTCTCGCCGGAGGATTCAAGCGCGGCGCCTACACTCAAGAGGCTGATCTGACGCGCTACGAAGTCGAACAGGGTACCAAGCTTGTTAGCGACCATGTTGCGGTCCCGATTGCGTACGCGTTGGCCGGCGAACCAGATACGGACGTGCGGCTGCGCTATGGGGACGTTCTTACCATCCGCCAGATCGGGGGATGGAACGATCTCGGTGCAACCATCAAGGTTACGGGCGAAGTGGTTCATCCCGGTACTTACGGAATTCAGGCAGGTGAGAGTCTAAGCTCGGTTATCCAGCGGGCCGGAGGATTCCGCGCCGATGCCTATCCGTACGGAGCGATTTTCGAGCGAGACCAGGTGAGAGAGTTACAGGAAAAGAATCGCGCTGAGCTGATCCAGGAGGTGCAGGCGGAAGAAGCAGAAGTGAAGCTGCTTCCCGGCATGGACTCGGATGAGATGCAGACTGCGAAAGCCGCCTTGCTGCAGTACCAAACCACGGTTACAAGTCTGATAAACACGCCGCCGGCAGGGCGCCTGGTCGTCCATATTTCGAACAACGTTGGGCGCTGGGCCAACACATCGAGCGATATCTTTGTGCGAAACGGCGATCAGATCAACATCCCCAAGAGGGCTAACATTGTGATTGTTGATGGCTCGGTTTATAACCCAACGGCGATAACCTTTAAGCCAGGGAAGAACGCGCGCTGGTACTTGAACCAGGCGGGCGGACCGACCCAAATGGCGAACAAGAAAGCTGTTTTCGTCGTCCGCGCGGATGGTTCCGTGGCGGGTGGGCCAGGTGGCATGTTCGGTGGTGGAGCGTTGAGCGCAGAGCTGCGTCCCGGTGACATGGTGGTCGTGCCCGAGAAGGCGTATTCCATCAACACCAAGTGGAAGACTTTACTGGAGTCCGCACAGATCGCTAGTTCGATTGGTGTTGCCGCCTTCTATGCGACTCATTTCTGAAGCAGTTTGAATGTTCCGCATAAGGCAAACTCATGCTGGGGCGATGTCTCCATCTCTGGGTTTCTTCAGTATGAGCAGTGGAGATTCCCGGTCCTTGATGCCAATCGCCAATCGAATGTTACGGCATCGGTTCAGTTGACCATCTGGCCCGGCGGGCGGATTCGGAAGTGAAAAACGTCCGATGAAAATTCTCAATTTTGGCATGAAGATGTACGCTGTAAGCACTGGGACTGGGACCAAACTGAGATCCGACACTACGTTAGCGTGTTGGGTTACCGAGATTCGAGGTTGCGTTTGTGGATCGTGCTGACAACGAAGTTCTAGCACCGCTGATTGAGCCCTCTGTCGAAAACGGGTCTGCTGGCGGTTACGACTACATCGGGTTGCAGCCGCAACCAACTCGCAAACGGGCCTCCGTTCTCGAGTCAATCGATGTGGCATGGCTCCTATGGCGCGAACGTAGGTTTCTGGTACGACTCACCGCGACAGGGTTTGCTGCTTTCCTGATTCTGGCGCTGATCCTGCCGAAGCGCTACACCGCGACCGTCCAGTTGATGCCACCTGATTTCAATACTTCGGACATGATGATGGCTCTGCCGGCGCTTAGTTCAGGGGGCGGAGAAGGCTCCGGCGGAGGCGGAGGTGGGGGCGGAGCCGGCGGGTTAATGGGCATGGCGAACAAACTCCTTGGTTTAAATTCTTCTGGTGATCTTTTCATTGGCGTGCTTAAAAGCCGCACGGTGGAAGACGAAATCGTCAACCGGTTCGGGCTACTGAAGTTTTATAGCTTGCGCTACCCCGAGGACGCCCGCGCGAAACTCGAAGGTATGACAGAAATCACGGCGGACCCAAAGACCGGTATCCTCAGTATTTCTGTAGAAAATCATGATCCGGTGCGTGCGACCGCCATGGCGCAGGCTTATGTTGAGGACCTGAACCAGGTATTGGCAAGTCTGACTGACTCGTCCGCTCATCGTGAGCGGTTGTTTATTGAACGGCGTCGTGAAGAAGTGAAGAAGGAACTGGACGACGCATCTAAGGAATTCAGTGAATTCGCGAGCTCGAATGCCGCAATTGATATCCCTGAACAAGCCAAGGCGATGGTGGCTGCTGCAGCTGACTTGCAGGCGCAACTCATCACCTCGCTGTCAATGCTGAGCGGCCTGCAACAGATTTATACGGATGACAATCATCGCGTACGAGAGCTGAAGGCACAAGTCCGCGAGTTGGAACGCCAGCTCAATAAGGTAGGAGGCAAAGATATCACTCCAGCCAATGGGTCGGTGCTCAGCTCAAGTGAACTTTATCCTTCCATCCGACAGCTTCCTCTCTTAGGCGTCCGATACCTCGATCTGTTTCGCCGAAACAAAATCGATGAGGCCGTCTACGAACTGCTCACCAAGGAATATGAAATAGCCCGGTTTGAAGAAGCTCGCGACACTCCCTCCGCCCAGGTCCTTGACGCTGCCGTAGTCCCACAGAAGAAGAGCCATCCGAAACGCAAGTACATTGTGCTCGGGGGGACGTTCTTCACATTCGCTATTGGGACAGCTTGGCTACTCGGCTCCGCTTACTGGAGGCGTACCGATCCGCGGTTACCATGGAAGGTATTCGCACAGGAAGTATTCCAGACCTGTAAGACAAGGATCGAACGTTCAAAAATTGGTCGCGTTGCTGGCGCAACGCTTGGCAAGTTCAGGCCACTCGTCGTGCGAAAGAGGGAGGAACAAGATCACGAACAAAAAGGAACGGTCGCTTGAAGGCAGACTTGAGCTGGTTGGTCGGCGGGTTCTGGGATTCGGTCAGATCATTGATCATAAGTGGGAGCAGCATAAGCCAGGCTGGATACCACCCTTGGAATCACGGATTCGCAGGCCAGCTCTCGCCACAACCCATCTTTTGATACGGACCGGTCGCCCTCGACCCTCAGCAGATCGGAGACTGGATCCTGTTTCTCAATTCTAAGACGCTGCTGAAAACTTTCCTGGTGGTCCTCAGGGACCTGGTCCGCTGGCCGTTTCGTCTAAACTCTCAATTGGACTCTTTAGCACTGATATGAGTTTGCGAGAGAAGGCAATAAAAGGTGGTGCTATCCTCGTCGGTCGGCAAGTCGTTGGTATTGCCCTAAGCCTTGTCGGTGTATTGTTTGTGACCCGTGTGATAGGCCCACGCGAATTTGGCATTTATGCCCCTGGGCTCGGGATCACAACATTCTTGAGCACATTCGGTACTTGGGGTCTTGATGTTTACTTGCTTCGTAAGTCAGAAAGAGTAACCGCTGAGGAATCTGATCAGGCATTCACAATTCTCTTCTGGATTTCACTGGCGTTTACGGTCCCGATCGTAGCTTTCCGGACTTTGATTGCCGGCCTCATCCGAATCCCAGAAGCAGGAGCCGTTCTTGGCGTCCTTTCTATTGGGATTCCGTTCAGCCTTTTGGCTATTCCTGCCATCGTTAAGCTAGATCGGGAGTTGAACTTTAAAGCTGTGGCAGTCAACGAGCTCGTGAGTCAGGTTTTGTGTTAGGTGTTCGCCGTGCCGCTTGCACTCAGGGGAGCTGGCGCCTGGGCTCCCGTCGTCGGCTCCCTGGCGCAGCAGGTGAGCCTGTGCCTTCTTAGCTTCTGGACGGCACAGCTGAGGCCGGGTTGGCACTGGGAGTACAACTTAATCCGACGAATGCTCGGTTACGGCCTGAGCTACTCCAGTTCTATCTGGGTCTGGCAACTGCGGAATCTGGTGAACCCATTGATTGTCGGGCGATTTGCGGGCGCGGAAGCTGTTGGTTTCGTGGCCTTAGCAATACGAATCGCGACCCTGCTATCCTTTGCAAAAGCAGTAACTTGGCGGGTGGCACTGGCCGCACTCGCGAAGCTGGGAGGCGACCGTGAGCGTTTATGTAGGGGTATAACGGAGGGAATGCGGCTTCAGGCTGTTGCCGTCGGCCTCCCTCTGGCGGGATTCGCGACTGTGGCGCCCTTTGTTTTCCCGCTTTTTTTCGGTCAACGGTGGATGCCTGCCCTTGGAATTTTTCCGTTTATTGCGCTAAGCTACCTAGCAAATTCTGTGTTCAATCTCCATGCATCTGTACTTTACCTTCTTCAGAAGAACTGGGAGGTGACTTGGTTTAACTGCGCCCATGTAGCGTTATTTGCTAGCGGTGCTGCCCTGTTGGTACCACGCCTAGGTTTAATGGGATACGGATGGGCTGAAATCGTCGCACTGCCAAGCTACTTACTCCTCCACGTGCTTGTCACGCGCGAGGTTGGAAGCCCTTCTTACACCACAGCATTGATCTGGTTTGCGACCATAGTGATCGTCTTTGTGGTCTGCAGCCTGGGCGCTTCCGTGGCGTATTTGGGGCCTCTGATCTTGTTGGTGCCGACCATGTTCTTCGAGGAAAGGGCATCGTTGATCGGATACGCTCAGTTGTTGCTCTCTCGCAGGAGTGTATGAGCACTATCCAGCCGCTTGTTACCATTCTGATCAATAACTACAACTATGGTCGATTCTTGGCTGAGGCCATCGACAGCGCTCTAAACCAATCCTACCCCCATACTGAGATCGTGGTCGTCGATGACGGCTCCACAGATAATTCTGCGGAGGTCATAGGGCAGTACAGCAGCCGAATCTGTCACCTTGCAAAAGAGAACGAGGGGCAGGCTTCTGCGCTCAATGAAGGGATTGCGAACAGTCACGGTGAGTTGATCTGTTTTCTCGACTCTGACGACTACTTCGTTGACCACAAGGTTGAAGAGCTTGTCTGCTTGTTCCACCACTGGCACAAGACAACTTCTAGTTTCCTGCTCTACCACCTCTTAGAAATTGTTGACGAGCGTGGGAGGGCGCTTGGAGAGTTGATACCCAGACGTGTTTTTGACGTCCCCGAAAACCTGTACGAATATGCCTGCAAGTACAGGTTTGTTCCCTACGTAGCATCACCGACTAGCGGCCTCGCCCTCACCAGGACGCTTGCAAATCGAATTTTTCCCCTTCCTTTTGACGCGAGAGTATCCGCAGATGATTTCGTGGTCCGGGCTGCTGCGCTTCTTGGCAGGATATATGGAATAGACCAAATCCTTGGAGCATACCGTGTTCACGGAGGGAATCGGTGGTTTTGCAAGAAGCCTCTCAAATCGGTTGAGCTCATGCGGGTGATGCAGAGCTTCCTTAATGAGAAACTGCGTGAGAACAACCTTGCCCCTGTGGTGTCGTTCTTTAATTCCATTTACTCTCGCCCCTACGTCCGGAGTCGGTGGTGCGATATTCGCCTTGCAGTTTCCGTCGTGAAGCACCATTGCGATTCGTCAACGCTGAGATTTGCTCTGAGAACATTGGCTGAGTGTATTACGCGTGATTATGCTCCGCTGGAGTCCGTTACTTCCGATGTGAATTCAAATGGTGCCGACAGGCCAGCTTCCTAAGAGACGCAAGCACATGGATTGTAGCCCTACGGTTTCTGAATCTAATCAGTCGCTCACGGGAATTCCGTGCAGTTTTACCGGAATCGTTGAGGAGATAGTCCGTTTTTCCGGACTGACACGGGAAGCTGCTGAAAACTGCGTCTGGATGGAAGCCTTGCAATTAGGCTGGAACGTCGCTAACGACGTGAAGCGCTTTGGGGCGACTCCCCATCGTTTCGACGAACACATGCGAGGGCTGTATCGGGACGGAGATAGCTTTATTTTCGAAACGTTGGTGTTTTGGGCTAGGCCCTTCCGGCAGAAGTGGACGGTTCATGCGCTTGACAGGCTCATCCTACATGCTCGCGCATGTGGGATAAGCCTGTCGAAATTGCGAGTGCTAATTTTGGGGGACGGCGCTGGGAACGACTCCTTATTCCTGGCCCAAAACGGTCTTACCCACATTTCCTTTTTGAACTCTGAGTAAGTGGCTGTATGATCGAGCCAACGCCAGTATTCATGCGGTTTTGAGAGCAAAACGAACGCTACGGAGGCTCGCCCCAATGGGTGAGAAACAAAATCAACCCTTTCAGCTCTCGTTTAACCCTTGTTTGAAAGTTGATTTCCAAGGTTCCCGCGTTACTCCCGATGGTGGTCTGTTGCTGGTCCGTGAGTTGGATGAACGTATGGGATTGAGCGCGCTCATTGCGCAAAATATCATGGACGACCGGCGCGGCAAAAACACGCAGTTGCCGCTCCCGGACCTGCTGCGACAGTCCATCTACAGTCGCTTGGCAGGATACGAGGATGTGAACGATGCGGAGCGGTTGTCGCAAGATCCGACGTTCCGGTTGATCGGCTCCGAGAAGATCTGGGTTCGCGGAGCAGCGTTGCCTTCGCGCCTGCATTGGTTCGAGACCGAGGTGCTAAGCCAAGACGAGAACCTGGAAGGTCTGAGCCGAATCAATCGGGAGTTGATTGCGAAGGCGGAGGCCGTGGATTCACCCCAGCGGGTGGTACTGGACATGGACAGCACAGAAATCCCGGTCTATGGAGAACAGGAGCACAGTGCCTACAACGGACACTTCGAGTCAACCTGTTATCACCCGCTGTTGCTGTTCAACGGGGAGGGAGACTGTCTGGAAGCGAAGCTGCGACCTGGCAACGTACATAGCGCCGAGGACTGGGAGGAAGTACTTCTACCGGAGATCGCGCGCCAACAGGAACTGGGCAGGGAGGTGGTGTTTCGTGCCGATGCTGCCTTCGCCAAGCCGGAGATCTACGAAGCGCTGGAAGAACGGGGAGTGAAATATGCGATTCGGATTCCCGCGAACGACAGTCTGGAGCGCGACATCGCGGAACTGCTGACGCGCCCGGTGGGGCGGCCCAGTGACACACCCATCGTGTGGTATAAAGGCTTTCTCTATCAGGCAGCCAGTTGGAAGACAGCACGACGGGTGGTGGCGAAGGTGGAGTTCCATGTTGGAGAGTTGTTCCCGCGACTGGGGTTCGTCGTGACCAACCTGGAGACACCGAGTCGGGCAGTGGTGCGGTTCTACAACAAGCGGGGCACGGCGGAGCAATGGATCAAGGAGGGGAAGCAGGCGGTGAAGATGACGCGGCTCTCTTGTCATCGGTTCCGCTCGAACCAAGTGCGGCTGGCGCTGAGCCTGCTGGCCTACAATCTGGGGAATTTGTGGTGGCGGCTGGGTTTGCCGAGAGGGATTGAGAAATGGTCCCTGACCAGCTTGCAGCAACGGCTGGTGAAGACCGCAGGACGGCTGGTCAAGCATGCGCGTTACTACTGGCTACTCTTGGCGGAAGGACATCTGACGCGGCGGCGGTTCGGGGCGATGCTGGGGCGGATCGCGCTACTGCCGGTACTGACAGGATAGATCGATGGTGGTCAGGTCCCGCATCGGAATCGGTTTACAGCAGGTTAGAGTAAGGAGAGGTGTTGCAAAAGTGAGCCGCAAATGGCGCAATTTCGGCTGTGCTGGTTCGGAATCTTGTACCGTAGGGGGCGGTCCGTATGAAAATTTGTTTCACACTATCGGCGAACAGCGGGATCGGTGTATGATCAGGGCCGTTTTTGAACCAAAAAGGAGGTTCCGGCTAGTTCTGCTACTTTCTGAGCGTTGGGATTTGCACGAACCCGCGCACAGCTGAAAACGTGAACAAAGGAGAAGCGACTCTCGCCCGCACTCGTTTAGAGTTCCGGCGATTGCTCTCTTTTTGAGAAGTAAAGCCGCTGTTAGGAGAATTTATCAGGTAAATAAAATGCCTAAAACTGCCAGTTACAGTAGCCCTACGTTGGACCCTAATCGCCCTCCCGAGCGATTACATTGGGCGGCAGGTTTGCAGATCCCGCACTTCCTCAAACGGGCATTGCCACGGCGGGTTATTAACGGGCTGCGCGAACTAAAACTGCGGATCTTAACACGCGACTTCCCGCGCCACATACAGTTTGAGCAGTCGATGGAAGACGTTCTGGCGAGCGCCTCCATGTCCATAGTCGTGCCGGTTCATGACGCGCCCTTGGTCACGCGCCGCTGCCTGGCTAGCTTGGAAAAATATGCTCGGAAGGCGGAGATTATCATCGTCAACGACGGCTCCAGGCTTGTCGAGACCAGCAGGGTGATTGAGGGCTTCAGCAACGAAAACGGATGGAAAATTGTTAACCACGTGAACCCTCTCGGACATAGCGCGGCTTGCGGGGCGGGGGCTAGTCTGGCCACTCGGCCATATCTTTGTTTTTTAAACTCTGACACCGTGGTCACACCTTGGTGCTGGCGGCTAGTCAAAGAAGTGTTCGAGTACGATCAAAAGATCGGTGTAGCCGGGCCTTCCACAAGCGCTGGAAATCTCCAAACTTTGCCTTTAGCGGCCAATTTACTTCCCTATTGGAATGATAATCAGATCTGTAATTTTGCAAAGCGTTTGTTAGCTGAATGCCTGGACCCCATTGTTGTGGATCTGACTTGGGTTTCGGGATTCTCCTTTTTCATAAGACGTAGTCTGTGGGAAGAGCTTGGCGGATTCGACCGAAACCTCCCGGACTACGGCAATGAAATTGAGCTATGCAAACGCGTCGCGGAGAAGGGTTATCGGATGGTATGGATTCGTAACGCTTATATTCACCACTTCGGCAAAAAGAGCTACAGGGAAACGATCGGGGATGATGGCATCCTCGCACGAATCCGGGTCGCTGAAATCTATACTAAACAAAAACACCATACGTTTTACCTTTAGACCCGATGGTTCCCTGCAAGGTTTTAGTGTATCCTCTGAGTTGACAATAGCTCCCGTGGCGAAAGAGGATCGGCACTTAATATTGATTTCTTTGAGGTGCCTGGCAGTAAGACCTACGACTTAGCCGTAAAGCGGTTCCGCGGCCGTGGACTTCTCGATCGGCAAATAAACCTTTTAAGTTCCTATGAAGACTGTCACTTCGGACAATACGACGCGGTGATTTCATTTGAGGTACTGGAAGATCTCCCCGATCCATGCGTTGCAATAAGTGATTTACGCAAGATGCTCAAGTTTGATGGCATTGCACTTGTGACCGAGGCATTTGCATATTTGGCAGAAGCCTTCCCAACTCACCTAGAAAGCAACCGTAAATACTCTGGAAGAACGCCCGGTTTATTTCTCAAGAATGCCATGGCGCTTCGTTGGTACAGTCACGATCCTCTGTTCAAGCCCATGGAATTCGTGAAACGACGACGGATCCGCCTCAAAGATCTCGTTTCTCTGGCCGCAGATGCATCAGTCGGGCGGGCGTGGTTGAGTGGGCGGATTCGAACTGCGAAGAAAGAGGTCGAGTCTGTGGTAAGAGGAGTTGCGGCCTTCTGTTAGCATCGCCATGGACGACCGCGTGCTCGCCGGTACGGTGAGCCCTTATGCTGTGAAAGCGTGGCGTTCAAATTCACAACCACATGAGACTTTCTACCACAAACTTAACTGCGGCCTTCTTGAGTGACACCTAAGGAAAATCATCGATGGGAAGCGCAACCCCGGTTCGGAAGAGAAAGAGTCGAGAATCGCTGGAAGTAATACCTCTGCCTCCGGCAATCTCGCAACATGAAGCCTCGCCAAAAGCACCTCGCGGATGGCGGAAAGGCTTGTCGTCTTTGCAATTCGTTGCAGTTGCCCTAACTCTCGCTTTAGCTTCGACGTTCGCAGTCTATGCCCTCTGGCTGCTAACGAATTATCAGCTGTCCGTATCACATGTCACGTCATCTGCATTCCTGACACAGTTGAGAGCCACGAGGGGTCTGCTCGTGGTGTATGCAGTCTCGATTGTTGTTCTGATGAGCGCTGGGCGCCTCTATCGAGCAGGTCAAACCAAAAAAGGTCTAAATAACTTGCTGGGGCCGGGCGTTGCTGCAGTGGGTTCTACTTTGTTGGTTATCGCTCTTACTTATAACAACGGAATGCGGCCGGCTTGGCAAGTCATCCTCGTAGCTGGCGTGCTCAACACTGTGGTTGTAAGCAAATTGTACAATCACCCGTATAATCGTCGACTGCCGGATCGGCAAGACAACACGGTTTGCCGGAATACGCTGATTGTTGGAGCCGATGAAAGCGGCCGCGTCCTCGCAGAGTATCTGGACACAAATCCACATCTGGGCTACCTAGTCAAGGGCTTTGTAGATCCGGATTCACACACGAATCCAAGGATACTCGGTAAGCTCACCGATTTGCCCACAATAGTCCAGCAAAACGTTATCGACCACGTTTTCGTCTCAAGCGCGTGGGAGAAGAAGCACCTAAGCACGGTCTTGGAGCAGGCTCACAAGCAGCGGTTCGCGGTGAAGTTGTTTCTAGGAAACTTTGTCGAGGCTCCCTCATCCTCTGATAGTGCTGAAGTAGGTAGTTTTGCCGACAGCATCCTGCGCGACAGATCTGGCTCTAACGTACAGGGTGTTCTGAAACGGGCAATGGATCTTATTTTGGGCTCGTTATTGTTAATTATCGTCTTGCCGCTCATGATTGTGGTCGCAATACTTATAAAGGCGGATTCGTGCGGGCCGGTCCTTTATCGATCCTGGCGTGTGGGCAAGAATGGGCGTCATTTCCTATGTTACAAATTCCGAACAATGGTGGGCAACGCGCATGAGCTTAAGGAGAAATTACTTCACCTCAACGAGCGTCATCGGCCGCTGTTTAAGATTGCGAAGGATCCTCGCGTAACAAGTATAGGGAGATTCCTGCGAACGTACAGCATTGATGAATTGCCACAGCTATGGAATGTGTTGCGGGGTGATATGGCTCTGGTCGGACCCAGGCCAGCGTTATCCGAGGAGTTGTGCGAATACAAACCGGACCATCTGCGACGTTTTGCTGTGAGCCCTGGTTTGACCGGGCTCTGGCAGATTAGCGCAAGAAGTGATCCTTCGTTTCTTACGTATATGAACTTGGATCTCTACTATGTCGATCATTTGAGTTTGTGGCTTGACCTGATGATTGTGCTACGGACGATTCCTGCTGTGCTACGTGCGGAAGGACGTTAGTGAGTATCAGCGGATAGATCACGTGCAAAGCATATGGTGAATGTTAAGTATAAAGGATTCCTACACACGTTTGGAGTGGACCCCAATTTTGAGACAACCAGTTAAGCCCTAAAATGCAGCGAAAGGGAAAACTGGATGAGATCTCGAAGGAAGTTCACCAGGGAGTTCAAGCTGGATACGGTGCAACGATTGCGGGC
>Ga0224534_1000172_pt1 | contig 44055 bp, 44 predicted proteins | sample 714E12024metaG_FD_172012 | JGI IMG/M metagenome (GOLD analysis project Ga0224534, IMG submission 172012) | Peat soil microbial communities from Stordalen Mire, Sweden - 717 E1 20-24 | ecosystem: Environmental > Terrestrial > Soil > Wetlands > Peat | place: Sweden: Norrbotten County, Stordalen... | reverse complement strand
TCGGAATTGCTCGCGCAAAACTTCACGGGCGCGGGCTATTTTCATCCGCGCCCGTCGGCGGCGGGCGCGAACGGCTATGACGCCACCAGTTCCGGCGGCAGCAACCTCGGCCCGACCTCATCAAATCTCGTCGCCAACATTACGGGGAACATTGCCACCTACCGTTCCGACAACAACCTCGCGACGAACGCGCCGGTGCCCGCCGACGCCGTGACCGCCTCCGCCAGCGGCCTCGACCCGCACATCAGCGTGGCCAACGCGGAAATTCAAATACCGCGCGTGGCCAAGGCGCGCGGGATTTCCGAGGATCGCGTGCGCGCACTGGTGAAACAAAATACGACTGGCCGCGACCTCGGCGTTTTCGGCGAGCCGCGCGTGAACGTGATGACGCTGAACTTCGCGCTCGACGGTCTGGCCGGCAAATAACGGGTGGCGCAGGGGGGTTAACGCCAAGACGCAAAGACGCAACGGTTCTGACAGCCACGGAGTGGCGACTGATAATAGCCCACGGTTTCAACCGTGGGACGCGTCCCACAAAATAATTCCTTCTCCGCATCGGATGGGGAGAAGGTGGCCGGAGGCCGGATGAGGTGTCGCCGAACGAGGAGAGGGCCGGGGTGAGGTGCTCACCACCGCTAATGAACGCGGATTGACGCGGATAAATTACCGGCGCACATTGGGCGCGTCATGGCGACGCAAACGAAAATTCCCTGGAAGAAAATCCACGCTTTGCGCGGCATCCTCAAGCGCCAGCCGGGCGACAAGTCGTTTGCCGAGGAATGGGCGGAACACAAAAGCGAGGAAATGGAATTGGAAGAAGGAAAGCTGGTTCGCGTGAACCGTGCTGGATTATTTCCGGCGACCCGGAATTCAAGCCGCTCGAAAAAGAAATTAAAATTAACTGGCTGAAATAATTTATGGCCCGGCACAATAAAGACTGGACGCGCGAGGAACACATTCTCGCCTTCAATCTTTATTGCAAAATCCCGTTTGGCTCGATTCACATGCACAACCCGCGCATCATTGAACTGGCGCGGTTACTAGGTCGCAGCGTCGGCTCGGTTTCTCTTAAACTTTCCAACTTTGCCCGGCTTGATCCGGCGTTACAGGCGCGCGGGATTCGCGGGATGAGCCACGGGGCAAAGGGCGAGGAGGAGATTTGGCACGAGTTTGCCGATCGTCCAGAAACCCTGGCCTTTGAAAGCGAACGTCTGTTTGCCGCGCGCGTTGGCAAACCCATTGAGGAGGTGGCGGACGTGGACACTGGCGACCTGCCTCCCGCCGGGCTGGAACGCGACGCCACCGTGCGCGTGCGCGTGAACCAGAGTTTTTTCCGCAGCCGCATCCTCTCTGCCTACAATTTCCGCTGCTGCGTCACCGGCCTGACCGTCCAGCCGCTGCTCACTGCCAGCCACATCATCCCGTGGGCCGAGGACGAGAAGAACCGTTTGAACCCGAAAAACGGCCTGTGCCTGAACGCGCTCCACGACTGTGCCTTTGACCGGCATTTGATGTGGATTGAGGACGATTTTGTCATCCGCTTTGCGTCCCGGCTACATAAAGCTTCAAAAGACCAGACGGAAACCATCAAATGGCTTACGAGCTTTGAGGGCGAGCATCTGCTGCTGCCGAAGAAATTCTCGCCCGACCTGGAATTTTTAAAACGGCATGGCGAAAAATGTCTGGCCAACCAATAATTGCGCGTGCCCCAATTTCCGAACTGAAGCCTATGCCCTACAATCCCACACGCGCGCTCGAGCTGTTGCAGATAGGCACGGGGAATCCAGCAGCAGTGTTTCATGACGGGCAGGATAACGCCATTCAACATATCGTGGACGGGCGCGGACGGCTGCTGGTGGTGCAACGGACGGGCTGGGGGAAAAGCTTTGTCTATTTCATCGCCGCCAAACTGCTGCGCGAGCAAGGCATGGGGCCGGCCATTTTAATCTCACCACTGCTGGCGCTGATGCGAAACCAGATAGCAGCGGCAGAACGCATGGGAGTTCGCGCCGTCACCATCAACTCCGAAAATCAGGAGGAATGGCAAACGGTGGAGGCGGCGCTGGCCCGCAATGAAGTGGACATACTGTTGATTTCGCCCGAACGGCTGGCCAATGAACATTTTGGCACGGAAGTGCTTGGGCCGGTGGCTGGGCGTATTTCGTTGCTGGTGGTGGACGAGGCGCATTGCATTTCGGATTGGGGCCACGATTTCCGCCCGCACTATCGTTTCATTGAACGGATGATTCGTTCACTACCGCCGAACCTGCGCGTGCTGGCCACCACGGCTACGGCGAACAACCGGGTGCGCGCGGATTTGCAGACCATTCTCGGCCCAAATCTGGCGCTGTCATACGGTGAACTGGATCGTTCTTCGCTGCTGCTTCAGACGATGCGGATGCCAAGTCAGGCGGCGCGCATGGCATGGCTGGCAACTCACATTCCACACATTCAAGGCAGCGGCATTGTTTATACGCTGACTGTGCGCGATGCCGTCCAGGTTGCTGGCTGGCTGCAAGCGCGGGGCATCCGGGCGGAGTCTTACAGCGGAGAAACCGGCGAACGGCGCGTGGAACTGGAAAATGCCCTCCTGGAAAATCGCGTGAAAGCGTTGGTGGCGACCACGGCCTTGGGCATGGGTTTTGATAAACCGGATCTCGCCTTCGTGATTCATTACCAGACGCCCGGTTCGGTGGTGGCCTACTATCAGCAGGTCGGCCGCGCGGGCCGGCAGATCCCGGAAGCGCATGGCGTGCTGTTGAGCGGAGCGGAGGAAACGGACATAAATGATTTTTTCATTGAAAGCGCATTTCCAACACGCGTAGAAGTGGAATCGGTGCTGACTGCGCTTCGGGGTGCGGCAGCCGGGCTTTCCATCAATGAATTTTTGAGCCGGGTGAACATCCGCCGGGGACGCATTGACAAGGCGCTGCAACTCATGTCGCTGGAATCACCGGCACCAGTGGTGAAGCAAGGCAGCAAATGGGTTCTGACGGCGGCCAATCTATCGGATGGATTTTGGCAGCGGGCGGAAAGACTGACCGGATTGCGACGCGTCGAGCAGCAGCAGATGCAGGAGTATGTGGCGCTGACAGCGGGACACATGGAATTTCTTATCCGCGCGCTCGATGGCGATCCAGGTTCCTATCACGCCCCGAATATTACTCCCTTTCCAGCCACGTTTGATGCTGGATTAGCACAGGAGGCGGTTGCCTTTTTGAGGCGAACGAGTTTGCCACTGGAGCCACGCCGCCAATGGCCGACCGGAGGACTTCCGCACATGAATGTTACCGGGCGAATCGCTCCCAACCGGCAGGCTCAACCCGGTCGAGTGCTTTGCATGTGGGGAGATGCGGGGTGGGGTTCGCTGGTGCGTCAGGGAAAATCGCACGATGGACGGTTTGCCGATCAATTGGTTGAAGCGTGTGCGGCCATGGTGCGAAGCTGGGCACCGCAACCGGCACCGGGTTGGGTTGCCTGCATTCCTTCGCACCGTCACGCCAACCTTGTGCCGGACTTTGCGCGCCGGCTTGCAACCGCATTGAATTTGCCATTTCATCCGGTGCTGGAGAAAACCGACGACCGTCCCGCACAAAAGCAAATGGAGAACAGCAGCCAGCAGGCGCGTAACGTGGATGGCTCGTTGCGAATCCAAGGCAATCTTCCAACTGGCGCGGTCTTGCTGGTGGATGATATGGTGGATTCGAGATGGACGATGACGGTTGCGGCCTATCTTTTGCTCTCAAATGGCAGCGGGCCGGTATATCCTCTGGCCCTGGCCTCGACCACAAACGCTGACGAATGACGACACCGCTGACATCGAATACGCAGGCCATCCTGCTGCTGACAGCGCCGCTGGTTGCGGGGCGGGGCGACCTTTCGGCCAAGCTGTTCAGTCTGGGCGAATACAACAAACTTGCCCGCCTCCTGCGCGAGAAACAGAAGCAACCCGCCGATTTGATTGGGGCTGATGCGAGCGAAGTGGTTGGCATTTGCGCGCGGCAATTTGGAAGCGAAAGGTTGGAAGCCTTGTTGGGTCGTGGATTTCTGTTGAGTCAGGCGGTCGAACGTTGGAGCGCGCGAAGCATTTGGGTCATCAGCCGGGCGGATCCGTCTTATCCCAAACGATTGAAAACCCGGCTGAAGGAAGATGCCCCCCCGCTCTTGTATGGTTGCGGTGATTTGGCGTTGCTGGAAAAGGGAGGCTTGGCGGTTGTGGGCTCCCGACATGTGGACGAAGAACTTATCAGCTACACCGAAGGCATCGGGAAACTGGCGGCGGAGGCGCATCGCACTTTAATTTCCGGCGGTGCAAAGGGAATAGATAAAGCGGCAATCAATGGCGCGCTCCAGGCGGGCGGTGAGTCGGTGGCGGTGATGAGTGACAGCATGGAACGCGCAGCGGTCGCCCGCGAAAATCTTGAACCGCTGATGGATCATCGGCTGCTGGTAGTGTCGCCTTACGATCCGGCTGCAGGATTCAATGTCGGCAACGCCATGCAGCGCAACAAGGTCATCTATGCACTCGCCGATGCCGGTTTGGTGGTGACATCGGATTTTGAGAAGGGAGGCACGTGGACGGGGGCAATTGAGCAACTTGAACGGCTTCATTTTGTGCCGGTGTTTGTTAGAAATGGAAACAATGCGGGGCGTGGAAATGCCGCGCTCATCCATCACGGCGGGCGGCCTTGGCCCAACCCGGAGAATGCGGCAGAACTTGGGCAGATGCTTACCGCCGCAGTGGAGTCGGTGGCGGCGGAACCCAAACAGGAAGCGCTTTCATTCGCACTGCGGGAGCAGCCAGTTTCATACACCAGCCAGGTCAAACCAGTCGAGCCTGCCCATGTTGTTAGTGAAGAGCCGAAAGTAATTTCATCCCCAGCCGAGGAACTTTTCAAAACTGTGCGCGAAATACTGCGGCGGGAAATTGTGGCTGGTCACACTGAAGCGGAAATCGTGAGCCTTCTAGGTGTAACCAAACTTCAAACAAAGGAGTGGCTGGCCAAATTGATAAAAGAAGGAACGGTCGAGAGAGTCAAAAAGACCAAGCCGGTTCAATACCGGGCAGCAACCACCTCCGAACGGCTGCTTTAATGATCAACAAACCTTTGGGCGCTCTGCGTCTTTTTGCTGACACGGCATCTGTGTTAATCTGTGGCTAAAATGTCTGACGTTTTCACCAAGGCGAAGCGGTCGGAGGTGATGTCGCGCATTCGTTCGCGCGGGAACAAGGACACGGAGCTGGCGCTGGCAAAACTTTTCCGACGGCATGGCATCACCGGCTGGCGGAGGCATGTCGAAATTCGGAAAGCAGAAAGCGGAAAGCAGAAATTCAAAGTGAGGCCGGACTTTGTTTTCAGGCAGGCGCTACTCACAATCTTCGTGGATGGCTGTTTCTGGCATGGCTGCCCCAAGCACGGCACGCAACCCGCCGGCAACCGTTCATTTTGGAAAAAGAAGTTCGCCCGTAACATTGCCCGCGACCGGCTGGTGAACCGAACCTTGCGGCGGGCTGGCTGGCGCGTCCTTCGGATTTGGGAACACGAGCTTGCGCGCAAGAATCAGGCGCGGCTGTTAAACCGGATTCAACAGGCGCTTGGCTTTTACGAATAATCCTGCCGCCCTTGCAGGGCTTGAAATCTTTTTGATGACCCAACCCACGATTGAAATCGTGGGCTATTATCGGTCGCCACTCCGTGGCGTTAATTCGGGTCAATTAGTGAAATCCGTGTCAGACCTCTGCGTCTTGGCGTCTTGGCGGTGAATTTGGCTGGGAATTCGCATTTTCAGCCTCGCGGAAGCGCCAAACTGTCTCTTTTTGCCCACTGACCGGCGCGCGGATGACCGTGACAACGGCGCGGACGACCGTGACGGCGTCGCGGTTGGCGCTGACGGTCTCGCGGATGACCGTGACAGGTTCGCGGACGGCGCTGTCCAAATCGTGGATGGGTGTGTCAGATTCGCGGCTGACCCTGACCCGCCTGCGGACCCCCGTGACGCCGGCGCGAGCAACGGTGACAACCTCGCGGCTGGCCGTGCCCGGCGGGCGACCGGCGCTGGCACGCCCGCGAATGGCCGTGCAATCTTCGCGGCTGACCGTGCTGGTTTCGCGGGCGGGATGCGCCGTGGGATTGGATAAGGCGGATTGACTGCGAGCATTAAATACGCTTGCGAAAATAATAGTTGCGACCGTGCGGGCGCGGGTATAAATATCGCGCACATTTATGCAACGACGTTTTCTTAACACCACCGGAATGGGGGCCACCGTGGCCGCCTATATGAACAAGAACAACACCATCTGGACCGGCACCAAGGCCGTCGTGGACACGATGGCGCAGTTGAACGGCGCGCTGGGCAATGTGAGCCAGACGGCGCAGGACCAGGAAACGCCCATCGTGGGCGAGGAGGACAAGAAGGCGCTGGCGCGGCATGATTTGGAGGATGAGATCATGCGCATCGCGGGCGCGCTGGGTTCGCTGGCGGCCAAGACCAACGATGCGCTGCTCGCGGGCCAGACGGAGCTGACGCTGGCGCAACTGGATAAAACGGACTCCGACACGCTGGAGGAAACCGGCAACCGCATTTCCGGCCTGGCCACTACGAACCTGGCCGCGCTGGCGGATTACAACATCCTGCAGGCCGACTTGACGGCGTTCGGCCAAATGATCTCCAACTTTCACGACGCCAAGACGGGGCCGCGCACGGCCGTCGCCAAGCGCGCGTCCAAGACCAAGGCGCTGCCGGGGGGAGTGAAAAGCGTGAAGAGCATTCTGCGGAACCAACTGGACAAGGAGATGCTGTTGTTCAAGAAGAACCAGCCGGATTTTTACGCGGGTTATTTGAGCGCGCGGGTGATTGTGGATCGCGGCAGCCGCAAGGGCGCTGCGCCAACCCCGCCCGCGACGAAGACCGCGACGAAGTCAACTGCGTAGAAGGGCCGGACTGCCCGTGGCGCATTGATTCCCGCCCATGAAGGCCAGACTGGAAGCAGCACCCGCACCGTTGCCGGAGGTCAGCGGCGTGAGGATGCACGCGATTGATCGCTTCCGCGAACGAACTGGTTCGAAACAATCCGAGGAAGAGATATGCCACAAGCTGCTGGAAATGCTGGCGAAGGCGAAGGAAGTCAAACTCAAGCCGCCCTACAACGTCGTCGCGTTGTTGAACCATGATTTTCGCGATGCCCGCTATTTCCGAAGCGGCGGATTCATTTTGGTCGTGGAAGGCGACTGCATTTCGACCGTGCATCACGGGCAAGCCGGCCGGTGGGAATAACTTCGGAAGAGCAAGGCGTCAAACTTCGCGCTCGACCCGTTGCCGCAAAAATAGTTTCTTTGCGGGATGGAACCGCCCGCCATTGAACGGTTGAAGCCGGAGGATTTTCTCCGGCTCATCGAAAAAAGCCGGCTGGGAAAATTGAAGATTTATCTCGGCCACGCGGCGGGTGTCGGCAAAACCTACGCGATGCTGGAGGAGGCGCATCGCTTGAAAAAGGCGGGAGTGGACGTGGTCGTCGGCTGGGTGGACACCCACGGTCGCAAGGAGACCGAGGCGCTGCTGGAAGGCTTGGAAATCATCCCGCGCAAAAAGGTCGAGCACAACGGCCACACGGTCGAGGTTCTCGACGTTGAGGCCATTTTCAAGCGTTACCCGACCGTTTGTGTCGTGGACGAACTGCCGTTCACGAATGTCGCCGGTTCGCAGCATCCCAAACGCTATCTCGAAGTGCATGATTTGCTGCTCGCCGGCATCAACGTCATCACCGCGATGAACATCCAGCATCTCGAAAGCCTGCACGACACCGTGCTGCGCGCGACAGGCGTGGATGTGCGGGAGCGCGTGCCGGACCGGTTCGTGCTGGAGGCCGACCAGGTGGTGAACGTGGATTTGACCGCCGAGGAGTTGCGCGAGCGGCTGCGGATGGGAAAAATTTATCCCGCCGACCGCGCCGCCGCCGCGCTGGAAAATTTTTTCACGGAGAACAACCTGAACGAACTGCGCGAGCTGGCATTGCGCGAAACTGCCAACGCGCTCGACCAGCGCCCGCGCAGCGGCGTGAAGTCGCCGACGGATGTCAGCGAAAAAATCGCGGTCTTCATCAGCACGAATCCGGGGACGACGGCGAGGCTGTTGCGCGCGGCATCACGAATGGCCGGACGATTGAACCGCGAGTGGATGGCGGTTTATGTGCGGCGCAAAAAGGAGGATCCGATGCGGATTCCGTCGGATTTGCAGCGGCAGTTCATGCAGAACGTCCAGCTTGCCACCGATCTCGGAGGCAGCGTCACGGTGCTGGAAAGCGAGGATGTTTGCGAGGCGCTGCTGAAGTATTGCCGCGAAAATGATGTCAACCTGGTCGTGCTCGGCACGACGGAACGGCACTGGTGGCAGTTCACGCGCCCGAACGTCCTCGAGTTTTTCATGCACCACGCGCCGGGCATTGACATCCACATCGTGGATCCGAACAACTGACGCAATCAAAAATCGCGCGTCTCGCCGGGACGCAGCAGATGCAATGTCTTGCCGGCGGCCTTGAATTTTTCCCGCGCGGCGGCGTGGTCAATTTTGATCGGCGGAAAGGTGTCGAAATGGACGCCGAGGATTTCGTCGCAGCGGATGAAATTGGCGGCCTTCACCGCGTCGTCCGGCCCCATCGTGAAATTGTCGCCCACGCACAGCGCGGCGAATTTCAGCTTCGTGGATTCGCCGATGAGCTTCATGTCCATCGTCAGCGCGGTGTCGCCGGAGAAATAAAAATTGCCTTCAGCCGACTCGACGACGAAGCCGCCGGGATTGCCGCCGTTGAAACCGTCGGGCAGCGTGCTGGAATGAATGGCGTTCACGAACTTGGCGCGGCCAAAATCGAATGGGGCGCCGCCGCCATGGTTCATCGGATGGATTTTCGGCGCGCCGTTTTTGTTGAGCCAGGTGGCGACTTCGTAATTGGCAATCACCAGCGCGCCGGTGCGCCTGGCGATTTCCACCGCGTCGCCGACGTGATCCGAATGCCCGTGCGAGACGAGGATGAAATCCGCCGGCACTGATTTTACGTCAATGGCTTTTGCGAGCGGATTGCCGGAGATGAACGGGTCGAACAGCAGCGTTTTGCCGCCGACCACGACGGAGAAGCATGCGTGACCGTAGTAAACAGCTTTCATTGGATTTGCGATTTACGATTGACGCGCTCCTTTCCAACTTTCGAGCGTCGGGCATATCGTAAATTAAAAATCGTATATCGTAAATAATTATGCCGTCGCGGCGACTTCCACCGGCTCGGGCGTGTCGAGAAAGCCCTGCAAATGGCGGACGCGCGTCGGGTGGCGCAATTTGCGCAGCGCCTTGGCCTCGATCTGGCGGATGCGCTCGCGCGTGACGTTATACATCTTGCCGATTTCCTCGAGCGTGCGTTCGTAGCCGTCGAGCAGGCCGAAGCGCATTTCGAGAATTTTGCGCTCGCGTTCGGTCAGCGTGGTCAGCACGTCGCTCAATTTTTCGCGGAGCAGGCTGTAGCTGGTCACGTCGGACGGATTTTCCGCCGATTTATCCTCGATAAAATCACCCACGCTCACGTCGCCGTCGTCCCCGACGGGCGCGTGGAGCGACACCGGCTGTTGCGCCATTTTGAGCAGCGCGTGGATGCGCGACACCGGCATGTGCATTTCATCGGCGATTTCCTCCGGCGTCGGCTCGCGGCCCAGCTCCTGCGTGAGCTGTTTTTGCGCGCGCCAGAGCTTGTTCATTATTTCAATCATGTGAACCGGGATCCGAATCGTGCGCGCCTGGTCTGCGATGGAGCGCGTGATGGCCTGGCGAATCCACCAGATGGCGTAGGTGGAGAACTTGTAGCCGCGGCGATACTCGAATTTCTCGACGCCCTTCATCAGGCCGATGTTGCCTTCCTGAATCAAATCGAGGAACGACTGGCCGCGGTTGGTGTATTTCTTGGCGACGGACACAACGAGGCGCAAATTGGCCTCGGCCATGTGGGTCTTGGCCTTCAGCCCGCGGTCGGCGGCGGCCTTCAATTCCTTGAACACCTTGGAAAATTCCTCGCGCGGCATCCGCACGAACTGTTCGAGCGTCTGGATTCTGGCGCGCTCGGCGTCCAGCATCGCGCGCCGATCAGTGGTGGTGCGTTGCGCCTCCAGTCCCTGAATGTGGCGCAGGCTCGCTTGGAATTTCTCGTGGACGTTGCCGGCCACGATAATCATTTCCTCGACAACCTTCTGCTTGTAATAAAATTTGGGAAAGATCTCCTGCAACTTCGTGCTCATTTTTTTCAATTCGCGCTGGAGCTTTTCCTTGCGGCCCTTTTGCAGGGCCTTTTGCCAGTTGGCATACTTCACGTCCACCTTCTGGTCGAACACGAGGACTTTTTTGATGAGTTTGCGCACGTCGCGCAAATGGCCTTCGCGGTTGGCAATTTTTTTGTCCACGATGACGCGGTCGAAGCGTTCCTTGGGCGGCTCGGACAAGAGTTTTTCCGCGATGGCGATGTGTTCCTTCGCCGTGAAACCGAGGCCATAGACGATGCGCTTCATCTCGACTTCGGCCTCCTCGATTTTTTTGCAAATCTCGACCTCCTGTTCGCGCGTGAGCAGCGGGACCTTGCCCATCTGGTTCATATACATCCGCACGGGGTCGTCGAGAATTTCGAGTCGCGCATCCTCATCGGCTTCCTCCGGTTGCGACTGCTCCGGCTGCTTGGTGCGTTCGGCGCGTTCGGCCTCGGCTTGGTCCATGACGATTTCCACGTCCAAAGCGCGCAGCTTGCTCAACAACACGTCGAGGTCGTCGGGGCTTAAATTCTCCGGCAGGACGTCATTGATGTCATCGTAGGTGACATAGCCGTGTTCCTGCGCGAGATGGAGCAGCGTCTTGACCGTTTCGGTCAAGTCCACGGTTGATTGCGTCCGCGTGGGAGCTGGCGCGTTCCCGTTGCCGTTGGGCGGCAATTTTCCCGCCGCGACGGAAATGGCGTGCGTTTTGGATTTTCCATTCGCATCCGCCGCCTTGGCCGCGTTGCGCCGCGCGCTGCTGGTGATGACAAAGCGCCGCCGCACCGGAGCCGTTTTCGCCTTGGTGTGTCGTCCGCTGCTGTGCTTCCGGCTGCGCGCCGCGCTCGACGCCGCTGTTTTTCGATTCAACATAAATATAAGACCCGAACCATCCGCTTCAGTTCAGAGAAATCCATGGGCGATCTCTGTTTTGCGGACTGCGGCGGTCCTGATTTGTTCACCCGACCATTCGCCCGTGAGTCATGGAGGCTGCGAACCCCGGAAGACCGACGCGGCTTCATCCTAGCTGGTTTTGCCCGTAAATCAAGCATAATCGTCACATTATCGTCACTTTGGGGATAAATGTGGAAACCGCCGGAATGGCGGATGCATTTCAAGTTAACAACCTTTAAATCAGCAGATTGTGAACCAAGATCAGGCCCGTTCCCGAACAGCATCAATATCGCGGGCGATTTGCGCCCGCAATTCCGCCGGTGAGGCAAATTTTGTTTCGTCCCGGAGCTTTTCCGCGATTTCAACCTCCATTTCCTCACCGTAAAGCCTGCCGCTGAAATCCAGCAGGTGCGCCTCCACGCGAAGATCTGGTCTGGTTGAAGCCATCGTCGGGCGGAATCCGATGTTCAATGCGACGCCATGGGATTTCTTTTTCACGGTCGTCATACCGGCATAGACGCCGTTCGGCGGCAGAACCAGACCGGCCACGTCAAGATTTGCCGTCGGGAAGCCGAGTTGGTGGCCCAATTTGTCGCCCTCGATCACGCGACCGGCAATCGCGTAAGGTCGGCCCAGCATCTGGCTCGCACTGTCAAGATTGCCAGCGCGAATCGTTTCGCGAATCCGCGTGCTGCTGACAGTCCGGCCATCGAGTGAGACCGCCGCCAGTCCGTGAACTGAAAAACCGGTTTCACCTCCGAGTTTTTTCAGCAGCGCGACATCTCCGCTGCGTTTGTGGCCGAAAACAAAATCCGCGCCGACGCAGATGCTCTGAATTGAACCGAGGTCGCGGGCCAGGCCGCGCACAAAACCTTCGCCGGGCTGCTCGCTGAATTTTTTGTCAAAGCCAGCCAGCAGCAAATTGTCCGCGCCGAGCGATTCAATTGCGCGCAGTTTTTGCGGCAGCGAATAAATCAGCGGCGGCACGCGGCCGGGTGCGACGATGGCGTTTGGGTGGCGGTCAAACGTGAGGACGAGCGCGACGGCATCATGCTGGCGAGAATCGGCGATGGTCTGCCGGATGATTTGCTGGTGGCCGAGATGCACGCCGTCGAAGAAGCCGATGGCCAGGCAGACCTTGCGGTCGCCCGGCTTGAGTTCGTTCGCGGCATGGATGATTTTCATGACAGCGACAGCTTCAAGAACGGGATCACTCTTTTCTCCAATTCGGCGGTCGTCAAATTCAAAACCGCGTTTAACGGCATCGCATCCGCCACGTCAAACTTGCCGGAAACGCTGCGGCGCAACGTCGCCAGATGCGCGCCGCAGCCGAGTTTCTGGCCGAGATCGTGCGCGATGCTGCGGACGTAAGTGCCCTTCGTGCAGGCGATTTTGAAAGCGCCGAGCGGAAGTTCGTAGCTGGTGAACCGAAAATTGTAAATATGAACCAGCCGCGGTTCGCGTTCGATTTCGATGCCTTTGCGAGCCATTTTGTAAAGCGGCACCCCTTTTACCTTGATGGCCGAAACCATCGGCGGAACCTGCATCAGGTCGCCGACGAATTTCGCCGCCTCCTCGTTCAACTGGTCCAGCGTTATTGGCATCACCGGCAGCGAACCGGTCAGTTCGCCGTCGCAATCGTAGCTGTCGGTCGTCTCGCCAAATTTGATGGCGCCTTCATAAACCTTGTCGTCGCCCATCAACTTTTCCGACAGCTTCGTGCCGCGGCCCAGCACGATGATAAGCAGGCCGGTGGCGTTTGGGTCGAGCGTGCCGCAGTGCCCGACTTTTTTGATTTGAAAGCGACGACGGATGGCGTCCACCACGTCGTGTGAGGTCGGGCCGGCGGGCTTGTCAATGAGAATGGCCCCGTCGAGTGCGGAAAATTCTTGCATGAAAAATTACTTTGCGGCGTTCAGCGCGCGTTTTATCGAGGCAATCACCTTGCGTTGAACTGAAAGCGGCTTGCCGGAAATCCTCGCGCCCGCCGCCGCCGGATGGCCGCCGCCGCCAAATTGCGCCGCGATTTCGTTCACGTTCACCTTCTCGCTTTTCGAGCGCAGGCTGATGCGGATCAAATCGGGTTCGATTTCTTCAAAGACACAGGCGACGACGACCGGCTCGATGTTGCGGATGTGGTCAATGAGTCCTTCGGTGTCCTCGCTTTCGCCGCCGGTGCGCGTGAAGTCGGCCTGCTTCAGCCAGAACCAGGCGATCTGGTCGCCATGCGTCAGGCGGAACCGGCTGTAAATGTGCTTCAGCAGCCGGGCGCGCGAGACGGGATACGATTGATAAACCTCGTTGCAGATTGTGGCGAGGTTCGCCCCGCGCCCGACAAGTTCGCCGGCGATGTGAAACGTGCCGGGCCGCGCGCTCGGATAGCGAAAGGAGCCGGTGTCGGTCGAAATGGCGGTGAACAGGCAGTCGGCAATCGGCCGGCTGATGGGCCAGCGCGCGACCCGGAGCAGCCTGTAAATCAATTCGCCACAGGAAGGCTCGCGCGCGGAAACCCAGTTGATGTCGGCGTAGCGCGTGTTGCTTTCGTGATGGTCAATGTTGATGAACATTTTCCGGTTGGCGATGCACTCCCCGGCTTTGCCCAACCGCGCAAAGCTCGCGCAATCGGTGGCGATGACGCAATCGAACTTCCGGCCGCATTTCGGCTTTTGGAACAGGCCGTCGGGATTGAGGAATTTGTATTTTTGGGGAACAATGTCCTCGTTCCAGCACAAAACTTTTTTGCCTTCACTTCGCAGCGCGAGTGTGAGGCCGAGCTGCGAGCCGATGCAATCGCCGTCCGGCCGGACGTGGCCGACGATGCAAAAGGTTTTGCCCTCGCGGATGACCTCCAGAATCCGGTCAATGACTTTGGGGTAGCTTTTCACGGTTCTTCGGTCGGGCCGCTGTCAATGGTCCCGGATTTTTCCAGCTCCTCGATGATTTGCAGCACCTTGTTGCCGCGCACGATGGAATCGTCGAAGACAAATTTCAGCGTCGGCGTGAATTTCAAGACGACGGACTTGCCGACGAGTCCCTGGATGCGGATGCGATGCTCGTTGAGCGCCTGGATGCCACGCTTCTGCTGGTCGGCGCTGCCAAATATGCTGATGAAGACGACGGCGGACTTGAGGTCGCCGGACACATCTACGTCGTTGACGGAAATCAGGCCGCAGTCGTTGACGTGAAATTCACGGCGGACGGCCTCGCCAATTTCGCGCTTCAACAATTCGCGCACCCGTTCATGCCGCAGATTGTTCATAAAAATTCAGCGTCCAGCCGAAACTTATTTCATAATTTCGCCGCCACCTTTTCAATCGCGTAACATTCGATGGCGTCGCCGACTTGGAAATCGCTGTAGCCTTCGATGCGGAGGCCGCATTCCATGCCGGCGCGCACCTCGTTCACCTCGTCCTGAAACCGCCGCAGCGATTGCAGAATGCCCTCGTAAATCACGTCCTTGCGGCGGCGCACGCGCACCTTGCCCTTGACGATGCGGCCGCTGGAAACCATGCAGCCGGCGACCGGCACGCCTTTGGACAATTCAAAAATCTGCCGCACTTCCGCCGAGCCGACGACAGTTTCCTTGAGGTCCGGTTCGAGCAACCCGGCCATCGAGTCCTTCACCTGGTCAATCAATTCGTAAATGATGGCGTAAAGTTTGATTTGCACGCCCGCGTGCTTGGCTTTTTCGGCGGCGGTGCTGTCCAGCCGCGTGTGAAATCCGAGAATGACGGCGTGGGACGCCGACGCCAGCGCCACGTCGTTTTCGGTGATGGTGCCGACGTCGCTATGGATGATTTCGAGCGAAATCTTGTCCGACTCGATTTTCTTGAGCGCCTCGACGATGGCTTCGACCGAGCCTTGCGCGTCGGCCTTGACGACAACCTTGAGTCCCTTGCTTTGCGCCGCTTCGAGCGACGCGAACAGATTTTCGAGCGTGACCTTGGAACGGTTTTCCAAGTCCTGGCTTTTTGCTGCCATCGCGCGTTGTTCGGCGAGGTCGCGCGCCGCTTTTTCGTCCTCGACCACGCTGAATTCCAGCCCGGCGTCCGGCACGCCGTTCAGGCCGAGAACCTTCACCGCGACCGACGGCGCGGCTTCCTTGAGCCGCTTGCCCTCCTCGTTGATGAGCGCGCGGACGCGGCCGTAAAATTCGCCGCACAAAATGATGTCGCTGACACGCAGCGTGCCCTTGCGGACCAGAACCGTCGCCGTCGGACCACCTGGCTCGATGCCGGATTCGATGACGTTGCCCTTCGCGCGGCGGTCGGGGTTTGCCTTGAGTTCGAGCAATTCGGCCTGGAGCAAAATCATTTCGAGCAGCTTGTCCACGCCCTGCTTCGTCAGCGCGGAAACGTCCACGAAAATCGTGTCGCCGCCCCAGTCGTCCGGCACAAGCCCCTTGTCCTGCAACTGCTGACGAACCTTCAACGGGTTCGCGTTCGGATGATCCATTTTGTTGACGGCAACAAGGATGGGGACTTTCGCGGCCTTCGCGTGGTTCAACGCTTCGATCGTCTGCGGCATGACGCCGTCGTTCGCCGCCACGACGAGAACCACGATGTCGGTAACATTCGCGCCGCGGGCGCGCATGGAGCTGAACGCCGCGTGGCCGGGCGTGTCGAGGAACGTGATTTGCGCGAGTTCCTTTTTGCGATCGGGGCGCGGCACGGAAATCGTGTAGGCGCCGATGTGCTGCGTGATGCCGCCGGCCTCGCCCGCCGCGACATCCGACTGGCGGATGACGTCGAGCAGCGAGGTTTTGCCGTGGTCAACGTGGCCCATGATGGTCACGACCGGCGCGCGCGGCTTGAGGTCTTCCGGCTTGTCGTCAATGTCGAGTTCGATTTTTTTCTCGACCGCGTGGACGACGCCTTCGCCCTTCGCCCGCTTTTCCACCTCAAACTTGAAGCCGTATTTCGCGCAAAGCTGCTGGGCGATTTTTTCGTCAATCGCCTGGTTGACGGTGGCGAAAACACCCAGCTTGATCAAATCGCCGATGATGATGAACGGCTTTTGCTTGAGCTGCTCGGCGAGTTCGCGCACGACAATCGGCGGCTTGATGATGATGACCTCGGCGGTGTCCGGGAGATTAATCTTCGGGCCTGCCGGCGCGGCGGGTTTGGCCGGTTCGCGCGCTGGCGGCGGCGCCTGGCGGCCATCGCGGGAGCGCTGAAATTGCCGGCGCGAATCTTGTTTCTGTGGCGCGCCCGGTCGTGACGGCGGAAGTTTGACCGCTCCGCCTTTTTCGGCGGGGCGCGCAGCGGGGCGCGTTGGCAACTGGATGAACCCGACTTTGTCGCCGACTTTCGGGACGGCCGGTTTGGGCGGCGGCGGCGGTGCGGCCGGCTTTGGCGCTTCAACCACTGGCGACGGCGCGGTCGCCGTTATTGTTTCAACAACCACCGCTTCGGGCGTGGGTTCAGGCGACGGTGGCGGCGGCGGCGCGGTGATGAGGACGATTTTTTCCTCGACGGGCGCGGGCTTGGGCGGTTCGGGCGGAGGCTTTGGCGCAAGCCGTGCGGCGACTTCGGGATGGGTTTTTACCAGTTCTTCTTCAAGCCACTCGGCGGTGATTTTATCCAGCGAACTGGAGGGGACTTTGGCGGCGGCAATGCCCAGCGCCTTGGCCTGCGCGAGAATTTCCTTGTTCTCGAGGCCGAGCTTCTTCGAAATGTCGTATATCCGAACGGGCATAAATTTTTACCGTCACCGACCGGAATGGGCAATTGGCCTTCATGGCTCAAAGTGCGCGAACAAAAGTTGTTCCGATCCGCGTCATAAATCTCAACTGTTCACACCGACCTGCGGGTCGGCTGCCGGCGCTTCGCCGACTTTCAACGTGCGGCGCTCCGCCTCGGCGCGCGCCGCCTTCAAAATCTCCGCCGCCTTCTCGCCAATCTGCGGCACGCTGCCCAGGTCGCCTTCCTCCGCCGACAGCAAATCCTCCAGCCGCGTCAGGCCGGCATGCACCAGCGCGTCGGCCTGCTCGCTCGAAATGCCCGGAATGGCCGCCAGATGTTCCACGGCTTCCGCGACTTTTTCCTCGAAACCCTTGGTGACGACCTGTTCGGCGTCAATGTCCACTTCCCAGCCGGCCAGTCTGGCGGTCAGCCGCGCGTTCTGGCCGCGCTTGCCGATGGCCAGCGACAATTGATCTTCGCTGACCAAAATTTTCAGACGCTTGCCGGCTTCGTCTATTTCAATGCTCTTCAACTTGGCCGGTTCGAGCGCCTTCGTGACAAACAGCTTGATGTCGGGCGACCACGGAATCACGTCCACCTTCTCGTTGTTCAACTCGCGGACGATGTTTTTTACCCGCTGGCCGCGCATCCCGACGCACGCGCCGACGGGATCCACTTTCGGGTCGCGCGAATAAACCGCCATCTTGGTGCGGAAACCCGGCTCGCGCGCAATGCCCTTGATTTCAATCGTGCCGTCGCTGATTTCGGATACTTCGAGCTGGAACAGCTTGATGATGAAGCGCGGATCGGCGCGGGACAAAATAATTTCCGGGCCGTGCGGACCTTCCTGCACGGCCTTGACGTAACAGCGGATGCGTTCGCCGACCTGGTATTCCTCGGTGGGCACGCGCTCGCGGTTCGGCAGCAGCGCTTCGTATTTGCCCAGATCCAGAATCACGTCCGAACGCTCGAACCGACGCACCGTGCCGCTGACAATGTCGCCGACGCGGTCCTTGAATTCAGTGAAAATCAGCACCTTCTCCGCCTGCCGGATTTTCATCATGAGCGCCTGCTTGGCGTATTGCGAGGCGATGCGGCCAAAGCCGGTGGGCGTGACTTCCTTTTCCAGTTCGTCGCCGACCTGCGCGTCCGGCTTGATGCGGCGCGCGTCAAAAACGGAAATCTGGTCGTGAACGGAAATGACCTTTTCGGAAACGATGAGCTTGGCGAACGCCTTGATGTCGCCGTTTTTCTGGTCAATCTCCACGCGCAGCTCACGCGCCGGGCCAACCGCCTTTTTGGCGGCCTGTAGCAGGGCATCCTGGACAGCGCCGACGAGGACATCACGGTTGATGCCCTTTTCGCGCTCCCAGAATTCCAGGACGGCCAAAAAATCTGCGTTCATAGCTCAAAACGGCGTCTGCGACCGGCTGCGGCGAATAAAAAAGCCGGAAGATGATCATCTCCGACTTTCGCGCGCTGGCCAAACCAGCAGACTTTACCATTCTTGATGGGAAAGAATAAGTTTTTGGCCGCAATGCGTCAAGCGTAAAACAAGGGACATCGGATAATTTGGAACGCCGAGCGCCGTCCCGGATCGAGGGCGGCTTCCAATTCAAACTTGCCGACGCGGCGCTCGGCGCTCCGTTTGGCAAAAAGGCAAAAAATTCCGCCACGGTTTGCGCTTGTCAGTTCCGTCCGGAAATTCTAGAATGCGGCGGTTCGCAAACCGGTTATTATTGACATGATTGAATTGATTCAGTTTCCGTGGAGTCCGTTCTGCATCGTCCAGCGGCGCATTTTGGAGTTTTCCGGGACGCCGTTCAAAATCACGAACATTCCCAATCAGGATCGCTCGCTCGTCTGGAAACTCACGAAGCAGCGCTACTATGGCGTGCCGATTGTGCGTGATGGGAAATATGTGATTTTTGAAGTCAGCGACGACTCGCAGGTCATCGCCAAATATCTCCACGAGAAATTTGGGCTGGGCCTGTTCCCGAACAAATGGTGCGACGTGCAATCCATTCTCTGGCGCAACATCGAAAATGAAATCGAGGGCGCGACGTTCCGGCTCAACGACATTTACTGGACGGAATTTGTGCCGGCGAAGGAGCAACTCCAGTTTTTGCGATTCAAGGAAAGGAAGTTTGGCCGCGGCTGTCTTGACCAATGGCGCAAGGACCAGAAATCCTGGCTCAAGCAGCTGGAGGAACGGCTGCTGCCCTTTGAAATGATGCTGACGCATTTGCCGTTCATTCTCGACGAGTGTCCGCGCTTTGTGGATTTCGATTTGTTCGGGATGCTCGAAAATTTTCTTTACTCCGGCCATTATCAGCTGCCCGAGCGCCACGAACGGATTCAACAATGGCATCGCCGGATGAAGACCGCCAAGCGCACCGACTTTAGTTAGCGCGTGAAAAATTACATCCTCGACACCAACGTCCTCCTTCACGATCCCAACTCGCTTTTGAGTTTCGTGGACAACCATGTCCTGATCCCCATCGAAGTCATCGAGGAAATTGACCGGTTCAAGCGCGAGTCCAGCGAGCTTGGCCAGAACGCGCGCACCGTGTCGCGGATGCTCGACGGCTTTCGCGGCGACGGCAGCTTGAGCGAAGGCGTGAAACTGCCCAACGGCGGCAAACTCAAAATCGCCTTTTACAAAAATGGCCAGTCGGGCAACGGCGACGGCACCTTCCACGCCAACACCGTGGACAACCGGATTTTGTCGCTCGCGGCGAGCATCCAGAAATCGCAGCCGAAAAATCCGACCATCCTCGTCAGCAAGGACATCAACCTGCGCATCAAGGCCGACGCGCTGGGTTTGCAGGCCGAAGATTACGAGACCGACCGCGTGTTCATCACCGACCTCTACACCGGCGTGATGGAAATGTCCGTGAGCACCGCGAAGCTGACCGAATTCCGCGCCAAGAGCGAACTGGCATTGGACAACGGCAAAAAATACTGCCCGAACGAATATTGCACGCTCACCGACGAGTCGAACACCAAGAAGGCCGCGCTCACCAAGGTGGACGCGACCGGCACGAAATTGATTCCCATCATTGACTGCCGCGAAGGCATTTGGGGCATCAAGCCGCGCAACCGCGAACAGCATTTTGCACTCGACGCCTTGCTCGACGACCGCATCAAGCTCGTCACGCTCATGGGCAAGGCCGGCACGGGCAAAACGCTGCTCGCCATGGCCGCCGGATTGAAGCGCGTCGTGAATGACCGTGAATTCCGCCGGCTCGTCGTCGCGCGCCCGACGATTTCGATGGGCAAGGAACTCGGTTTTCTGCCCGGCTCGCTCGAGGAGAAGCTCGCGCCGTGGATGCAGCCGATTCACGACGCGCTGGAAATGTTGAGCGACCTCAACATGGGCCACGACCACCGCCGCAGCGGCGACCTCATGCGCTCCGGCGCGATTGTCGTTGAGGCGTTGAGCTACATCCGCGGCCGGAGCATCGCCAACCAGTTCATGGTCATTGACGAGGCGCAGAACCTGACGCCGCTGGAGGTCAAGACCATCGTCACGCGCGTCGGCAACGGCACGAAAATCATCTTCACCGGCGACCCGTATCAGATTGACAATCCCTACGTGGACTCGTCCTCGAACGGCTTCAACTATGTCGTGAGCAAATTTCGCGACCAGGCCGTCGCCGCGCACATCGAATTGCAGAAGGGCGAGCGCTCCGAACTGGCGGAACTGGCGGCAAATATCCTGTAACCTCGCGCCGGCTTGCGGCGTCGGAAAACTGGCGGGCGGAGGTGTTCGGCGCCCGGGAATGGATGGGGGTTCATTTTACCAGTTGACAAATGGCTGTTGTCGCTGGACTTTAATCAAAGCTGGAATGGGCGCAAAACGGGCGTCTTCAGCGGGAAATGCAATGTTATGATCTCAAACGAAAGACCTTCACCATTCGGGGGGCGGCCTTATCAGGGCCAGCCCCGGCCACCGTCAAATGAAGACACGCTCAAGTCCGAGAAGCTTCAGATTGAGCGCAAAACCTTCGCCTTCACGCTCAAAGAAAATCCGCGCGGCCGGTTCCTGCGCATCACCGAGGACGTCGGCGGACGGCGCGACACCATCATCATTCCCTCCACCGGACTGGAGGATTTCAAAAAACTGCTCGAAGAAATGGTGAAGGCGGCGGATGAAATCCCGCCGAAGGTTTGAGCCGTTTTAATTTTGAGTTTTAAGTTGCTGTAACGCTGCTGTTTTTTGCGCTGCAACTAAAAGTTAAGATTCAAAAAGTCAACGCTTCGCCGCGCGTTTTCGCGGCTTCACCCGCGCCGCGTCGCCCCAGAGGCCTTCCAGATCGTAGCGCTCGCGCACGTCAGCGCGCATGATGTGGACGATCACGTCAAAGAAATCCAGCACCACCCACGCGCCATGCACCGTGCCGTCCATCGCGCGCGGGCGCACGCCATGCTCCTCGCGGAGCTGGCCGGTGATTTCCTCCACGATGGCGCGCAAATGCGGCTCGCTCGTGCCGGACACGATGACAAAGTAATCCGTCACCGACGACAGTTTCCGCACGTCGAGGATGACGATGCTCTCCGCTTTTTTGTTGTCCGCGAAATCGCGGCAGAGTTGGGCCAGTTTTTTTGAATCCATAGTTGCCGGGAACATTTAACCACAGATGGACGCGGATGGACACGGATAAATTATTTTTGGGCGGGGCTCGTGATGGTCAGATTGGTCAGTCCCGCCAGTCGCAAATCATCCAGCCGGCAAAGCCCGCTTTTGCAGGTGCTATTCGTGCTGCGTCCTGGAATTTTGGCAAGAAATGAATTGATCAGTGCCACTGTGTTTGTGTCGTCATCCTTAAACGGAAAACTTTGGTGATAAACCTTCACTGAAGTCAGCAACCGGTCGCGCCACGCACGGGTTTTTTCATCAGGTTTTTGTCTGACGTATTGATCCCAGGCGGCAAGCGTGGAAACTGCGCCATCCATGCGCATTTCCAATTGCTCGATTGCGCTGTTGGTTTCATTCAGTCGAAGCAACGCAAGCGTGTTGGCATCCATCGCCGCGATGCCTGCCGCGTCAATTTCTTTGGATATTTCCAACCGGGCGAAAGCCCGGCTCGCCCATAAAAAACCTGCACCCGCGCCCAACAAAAGGCAGACGACCGCTACGATAAGAATTTTGATTTTCACAATTTCAAAGGTAAAGCCCGCCACCACGAATCGCTTCCGCCACGGTTGGCGGCACCAGCAGTTCGATGGGCAAACCAGCCTTGAGCCGCGCCCGGATTTCCAGCGACGAAATGCCCAGCGGAAAACCCTTCAGCCTCCGGCCATGAAATGGCGCTGGAAAATCCGCCGCCGGTTCGCCCGGTCGCGGAATCACGACGAACTCCGCCAGCTTTGCCAGTTCATTCGGTTCCCGCCACTCATTCAGTCTGGCCGCGTGGTCGGCGCCGATGAGATAAAACAATTCCGCCCCCGGAAATTTTTTCGCGTAATCCCGCAGCGTGTCAACCGTGTAGGAAACACCGCCGCGCCGGATTTCCTGCCCGTCAATTCCGCAATTCGTCCGTCCGGCCAGCGCGAGCCGGAGCAGTTGCAGCCGGGCGGACGCGGGCGCGGGCCGGCTGTCCGGCTTGAACGGCGATTGCGCCGCCGGAATGAAAAACAGTTTGTCCAACCCGAGTTCCTCAATTGCCGCCTGCGCGACCAGCAGGTGTCCGAGATGGACCGGGTCGAATGAACCGCCAAAGAGTCCAAGCTTCATTTTTGTTTCTCTAATTCAAAGCTCTCATTAACACCCGGCTTCAGCCGGGTGTAAAATGTCGTGCGCGAACTGGAAACCGTTTCAACGGTTTCCGGCTGTTTGCGCCGCACGAACAAAACCGTTGAAATGGTTTTGGTGTCTCCGTATTGCGCAACACCCCGCTAAAGCTGGGTGTTAATGAGAGGAAACACGAGCGAAATTCAGCAGCATCGCCGCACGCCATTGAAACGTTCTTCCGTCGTCTGCGCGAAAATCCGGGCATCGGAATGTTGCTCGCAAACACACGCCTGCTGCCGCGCCCGCTCGAAGTGCGATTCGCCGGACAACTCCTTCGCAAGGCCGAAGGCCAGCGCCGCCGCGCCGGCGGCCGTGTGGAGATTGGGTCCGCTTTCTTTCAGCGCGTAATCCGGCAGCCAGACCGGCGCGGTTTCGTGCAGCACCGCCGGTTTGCGCCGCGACAGCAGCAAAATCCACTCGCGCACGCTCAACAAAATGATTCCCGTCACCAGCACGAGAAATATTCCCGCGACGACGGCGTCAATCATGTTGTTCCAATAAAGGCGAACTGCCGTCTCAAATTCTTTGGACGCCTTCGCATGGGCTTTTTCGTCAGATGTGTTTTCCGCAATGGAGGCCGTCTCGATATTCTTTGATTGAACATTCGCCTGCGCCAGAAACCCGATGCGCGGGTCGGCATTCCAGACTTTTTCCACTCCCGCCGTGAATGTCACCGCCACCAGCCACACGAGCGGAATAAACGTGACGAGCGCGAGCCGGGGCGTGCGTTTCGGAGCGCCGGCCTCCGGCCCGGCGTGTTGGTGGTCTTCGGTTCGCGCCGAGCCGGAGGCCGGCGCCCCAATTGCCATTTTCAAGATGATTGTCGTTCCCAAACAAAGCGCGATGGCGGCGAGCATTTGGTTGGCGATGCCGAACAGCGGCCAGAGCGAGTTGATGCCGCCCAGTGGGTCGCGCACGCCCTGGATCAGGAAATAACCCCACGCGCCGACCATCAGCGCGGCGGCGACGGGTGTGGCGAGGTAATTTTTCGGATTGCCCAGCGGTTTCCAGACACGACCCAGCACGCCTTGAATCAAATACCGCCCGACGCGTGTGCCGGCGTCGAGCGTCGTCAAAATGAACAGCGCCTCGAACATGATGGCGAAGTGATACCAAAGATCGAGCCACCGCCCGCTGACCGCCTTGGAAAAAATGTTCGCCATGCCCACGGCCAGCGTCGCCGCCCCGCCGGTGCGGCCAAACAGGGTTTTCTCGCCAAGCTGGTTCGCCAGTGAATTCATCTGGTCCACCGTCACCGGATAATTCAGCGCGGAAACCTGCGCCACAGTCGCGGCGGGCTCGCCTTTGATGTTCATGCTCAAATAAACGCCCGGTTGGAGCGTGCAGGCGGCGATGAGCGCCATGATGGCCACGAACGATTCGCAGCACATCGCGCCATAGCCGATGTGCCGCGCGTAATTTTCGCGCGCGATCATTTTCGGCGTCGTGCCGCTGGCAATAAGCGCGTGAAACCCGGAGACCGCGCCGCAGGCGATGGTGATGAAGCAGAACGGAAAAACCTTTCCGGCCACGACGGGGCCGGAGCCGTCGGTGAATCGCGTGATGGCGGCCAGTTGCAGGTCCGGTAACACCAGCAAAATGCCGGCGGCCAGCGCGATAATCGTGCCCAGCTTCATAAACGTGCTCAAGTAATCGCGCGGCGCGAGCAGCATCCACACCGGCAGGCTGCTGGAAATAACGCCGTAACCGATGATGATCCACGCCAGCGTGATGCCGTGCAGGCTGAAGACCTGCGACCAGTGCGGGCTTTGATAAATCATTTTGCCGCCCCAGACCGCCAGCAGCAACAGCGCGATGCCAAACGCCGAAGCTTCCAGAACCTTCCCGACACGCAGGAACCGCATGTAGCCGCCCATCAACAGCGCGATGGGAATGGTTGCGCCTACGGTGAACACGCCCCACGGACTTTCCGCGAGCGCCTTCACGACGACCAGGGCGAGGACTCCGAGCAAAATCACGAGAATTGCCAGAACTGAAATCAATGCGACGCTTCCGGCGGGCGAGTTCAATTCCTCCTTCACCATTTGCGCGAGCGACTTGCCGTCACGCCGGATCGAGCAGAACAGAATCACAAAATCCTGCACCGCGCCGCCAAGCACGACGCCGATCAAGATCCACAGCGCGCCGGGCAGGTAGCCGAACTGCGCGGCCAGAACCGGCCCGACCAGCGGTCCCGGCCCGGCAATCGCCGCAAAATGATGGCCGAAGACAATCCATTTGTTCGTTTTGACGAAATCCTTGCCGTCATCGTGGACTTCGCACGGCGTGGCACGGCGGTTGTCGAGTGCCAGCACGCGCGCCGCGATCCATTTCGAGTAAAACCGGTAGCCAATGGCGTAGGTGCAAACCGCCGCGATGAGAATGTAAGCGGAATTGACCGGTTCGCTCCGGCGAAACGCCAGCGTGGCATACGCCGCAGCGCCCGCCAGCGCGAGCAGGAGCCAGAAGAGTGAACCCAAAACCTTTTTCATGCCAGATGGTTTGCCCTCAATTTACGATTTACGATTTACGATTTACGAGGTTAAAATTTGCCTGCGCGTCAATCGTAAATCGTCAATCATAAATTATAAATGTCACTGACCCGACACTGCCACAACTGCGGCGAGCCTTGGACGCTGGACGGCCAGCCGGGGCGCGGCGAAACCTGCATGAAATGCCGGGCCGACCTGCGCGTGTGCCTGAACTGTGCGTTCTACGACCCGCGCGTGGCACAGCAATGCCGCGAGCGCCGGGCCGAGCCGGTGCTGGAAAAACACGTTGGCAACTTCTGCGAGTTTTTTGAATTTGTCAGCCGTGTCTGGACGCCAAAATCAGAAACCAACAGGCGCGAAGCCGCCGCGCGCGAGCGGTTGAAAAAATTGTTCGGCGATTAACCCGGGAGCGCCGGCGTCCCGCCTGCCTTACATTTTTTCCGCAAATGCGCGTTCGCATGAGGCAATGACCCCGGCGGCGGAAATTTCCAGAACCGTTTTTCCGGGCGGCGGCGTGATCGTCCAGTCCGCGTGTTGAAACGGGTGCGATTTCCCCGGCGCGGCGGACGCCATGAGCATGACCACACGCCGACCCATCGCCACGGCCAGATGCAGCAGGCCGGTGTCGCCGCCGGCGACGAGCGTGGAAAGTTTCATCAGCCCGGCGGTGACGAGCAACGGCGCGCCGGCGGAAACCGCAAAGCCGGCGGCGCGCGCGGGTTCAAGCGCGGCGCGTTCGGCCGGGCCGCCGCCGAAAATGACTTGGACGCCCTGCGAATGGAAATGCCGCGCCAGCGCCAAAAAATTTTCCAGCGGCCAGTTTTTGTGCGGCGAACTGGTGAACGGCTGGAGAAACAGGGTTTTTCCCGCCATGTCCAGATGGTTCGCGGCAAAAAAATGTTTTGCCTCCTTCAGCGCGCCGCCCGGCAAAATAAATTCGTTGCGGACGCCGCCGATTTTCAGGCCGCATTGCCGCAGCAACGAAAGGTTCCATTCCGCCGGATGGATTTTGCCGTCGCGCCGCCCGCTGCGCGTGTAAGCCCAGGCGCGCGCGGGCCGATACACGCTGCCCCAGCGCTCCGGCGCGCCGCTCCACCAGCTCAAGAACGCGGTCTCGCCGTAGCCTTGAAAATCAATCGCCATCGAAAAATGCTCCCGGCGCAGCCGCCGCATCAGGTCGAACGCGCCGGCGCAAATCGCCAGCGGATTTTTGGAATGAAAAACGGCGCGGTCGAGCGGGATGATTTCGTCCACTTCCGAAAACCCGCGCAGGAGCGGCGCGTGCTCCTTGGAAACGAGAAAATGAAGTCTTGCGTCCGGAAACCCCTCCCGCACGGCGTGAACGGCGGGCAGCGTGAACAAAATATCGCCGATGGATTTGAGCCGGATGAGCAGGATGTTTTCACGCGCGTCCATGCTCAATCCTTTTTGCCCCGGTTCAATTCGCGGAGCAGGCGGTATTTCAAAAATGTTTCGCGGGCGCACAGCACCGCGATGCGCCGGCCCTGCGAGCCGTCCAGAAATCCGCCGCGCAAAACATAGCCGCGCAGCCAGCGGAACGCCGCGTGAAACACGGGCGCAAAATAACCGGCGCTCCAGCCCGCCTCGAATTTTTCCTCCGCCCAGAGCCGCGCGTATTTTTCGCCGCGCGCCCGGTGATCAACGGCGTCGCGGAAGGAATGATGAAAAATTTCCCCCCGCAGCGGAACAATGCGCCCGCTGATTTCAAGGCGCTCATGGACCTTGCCGCCGGAAAATTTCGCGCGGTCGCGGCGGAACCAGCGAACCAGCCGGTCGGGATACCAGTCGCCGTGGCGGATCCACCGGCCTTCGTAAAAAACGCAGCGCGGCATGTCGAAGCCGCCCACGTCGCCGCCGACTTCACCGGCGGACTTGAGCAGCCGGATTTCATCGCGCAATTCCGGCGACAGCTCCTCGTCGGCGTCGAGGCTGAAAATCCATTCGTGCGCCGCGAGTGAAATAGCCCTGTTTTTCTGGCCGACGTAGCCAAGCCAGTCCTGCCGCTCGAACCGCGCGCCGGATTTGCGCGCGATTTTTTCCGTCGCGTCCGCGCTGCCGGAATCGAGCACGACGATTTCATCCGCCAGGTCCGCGCAGCTTTTCAGGCAGCGCGGCAGGTTTTTCTCCTCGTCGAGCGTGATGAGGCAGAAGGAAATTTTCATCGGGATTTTTCCTTTGCGGCGAGTTCCAAAACCGCGAGCGTTTCGGAAACATTCCGTTCCAGGCTGAATTCAGCGGCATTGACTGTAACACGGCGCGGGCGTTCCATCCATTTTTTGACCGCCTCCGCCAGAATTTCGGGCCGCCAGAATTCCTCCACGACGCTGCCGGTGACATTTTCCCGGATGATTTCCGCCGCGCCGTTGCTGGCGGATGTGACGACGGGCAAACCCGCCGCGAGCGCCTCAAAAACGACGTTGGCCGACGGCTCGTAAATTGGCGGGAACACGAACAAATCGGCGGCGGCGTAAAAATGTTCAAGGTCGCCCGCCTGTTCGGAAAAAATGACGCCCTTGGCAACGCCCGCCGGTTTTCGTCCCTTGCCGGCGACGAGCAGTTTGATTTTTGGCGGAGCGCAATGGCGGCAATGGCGCGCGGAAAGTTTCTCGAACGCCTGCAGAACAAATTTCAAGCCTTTGCGCTCCCAGCCGGAGCCGGCGAACAACCAGAGAAACTCGTCATCCCTGACGCCGAACCGCGCGCGGGTTTCGGCGCGCCTGCCGTTTTGAAAACGCGCCACGTCCACGCCGTTGCGAACCAGATGGATTCGTTCCGCCGGAAATGAAAAATGTTCGAGGATTTCGCGTTTGACCATTTCGGAATTCACGATGACGCGGCGTGTGTTTTGAGGATCAAATGTCCGCGCTTCGAGCGCCCGCATGTTCCGGTGAAACGCGCCAGTCCCGACGAACGGTTTCTTCCACCACGGCGCGAATTGCCGGCGGCGCTCCAGCCACGCGCGATGCACGCCGTCGCCGGCGCGATACACGTCCTGTTTCAGCGTCCGCTCCAGGCTGAAAACGCAGTCGAACCTTTCCCTTGCCAATGCGCTTTGAACGGCTTCGGCGAAGCGCAGGCCGCGCGTGGCGCGTGTGGCGGAAATTTTGATTGGATGCAGCGACACGCCTTCGGGCAGCGCTTCCCATGATTCGGCGAACAGATGCAGTTCGTGATTTCGTTCCGCGAGCGCGCGCAGCAGGCGCTGCAAATACAATTCCGCGCCGCCGGTGGCGGAGAATTGTCGTCGGATGAGCGCGAGTTTCATGCGGACAGATGGCGGCGATACAATTCTTCAATCATTTGGAGCATCCGGTCAAGGCTGTGATGCGTCTCGACGTAAGCGCGGCCGCGTTCCGTCATGGCGCGGGTCGCATCGGTTGCCGTCAGAGTTTCACGGATTGCGCGGGCGAGAGCCTGCGTGTCGCCGGCGGGAAAAATGCGGCCGGTTTCGCCGTGCCGGATGATTTCGGGAATTCCCCCCGCGTCGCTTCCGACCACCGGCGTTTTTGTGGCGAGCGCCTGCAAGCCGATTTGCGGAATGCCTTCGTGTTTCGTCGAAGGAATCACCAGCACGGCCAGCGCGCGCAGAATTTCCGGCACATCTTCGCGATGGCCGGTGAACGTCACGCAATCGTCAACGCCCTCGTCGCGGGCGAGTTGCTGGAAGCGTTCGACCGGCGCGCCGCCGCCGACAACCACAAACCGCGCCCGCGCCCCGGAATTTTTAAGGATGCGAACCGCCTTGAAAAAAACCGGGTGGCCCTTCCACGAACGCAGCACGGAAATCATCCCCACAAGCGGTTTGTCTCCGGCGGGAAAATTTGCCTTCGCGCCGGATGGCGAAAAAAGTTCCAGATCAATTCCCGTCGGCACGGTGGAAATGCGGCCGTCCGGCAGACCGAACATTTCCTGAAAATGTTTCCTGATCTTTTCGCTCGTGGTCAGCACGTGATCAGCCAGCGTCGTGTAGGCGTGGCGGCTCAACCGGGGATTGGGATAATCCACGTCAATGTGCCGCGTCCGGATGATGAGCGGCACACGCGCGAGCCGTCCGGCGATGCCCAGCAGCCAGCCGTCGCGCGAGCTGTGCGTGTTGAGAATTTGAATTTGATTTCGCCGCAGCCAGCGGGCGAGGCGGATGGCCTCAAAAGGAAAATGCAGCCCGCCCGTTTGAAAATGGGTCGCCGGAATGCCGGCGGCTTGCGCGCGCTGAAAAATTTTGCCTTCACGCGGCGCAAGCAGCCGGACGTCGGAACCGCGATTTTGAAAGCCGCGCAGTTCGGCCATCACGCGACACTCCTGTCCGCCCCAGCCGAGCGAGGCTTCGGAATGGACGATGCGCCAGCAGCGCGGCGCGGGCGATGACGGGTTGGAAGCGGACGCGGTCACGAATTGAAAACGGGTTTCATGACTTTGTGGCCGCGACGATGACTGTCCGCCCCAGCAACATCGGAAGGGAATTGGTCGGCTCGACGAGCGGCGCGTTCGCGGCGTCAATGGTGTTGAATTTGCGGACTTCAGTGCGCCACGCCAGCGCGCCGAAAATTTTGACCGACACATACCAGAAAAAAAGCTTTGGCATGGCCGACCGCTGAAATTTGTCCACGCGCCACCGCACATCTGTGAACCCGGCGTCCAGCAGGGAATGCGCGAGATAAAAGTAGGAGACCGGGTTGATGTGCCCGCCGGTGGAATAGAGGGCGCTGTGTTTGACGGGCAGCGGGCCGAACAGGTTCCCATAGCCGAACCAGAGAAACCGCAGCCGTGAATTCAGGTTCAAAATGTTTGGCGTGGAAAGAATGCACAGGCCGCCGGGTTTCAGAACCCGGTGCAAATCCCGCAGGACGGCGCGGTGGTCTTCCAGATGTTCGACGACTTCGGTGGCCGTGACAGCGTCGAAGGAGGCGTCGGGATAGGGAAGCTTTTCGGAATTCAGATTTGCGATGTCCACTTTCTGGCCCGGCAATTTCATGAGCTGGCTGGTGTAATCGCAGGCGGACGATTCCGTCTGGAACCGCTGCCGGAACAGTTCGATGAGCCGGCCATTGCCCGCGCCCACGTCCAGATGGCGGCGCAACGGCACGGCGGCGGCATGGGCGGCGGCCATTTCCACGACGGTCTGGTAAATGCGTTCGGTTGCCACGATGCGCGACATGATGCACAAGAACGGAATCGCCGTAAAATCGAAATGATTGCGCAAAAAAATCTCGCCAACGGGACGCCCGAACATTCAAGATGCCAGAACTTGCAAGCCATGGCTGAACATTCGCGCATCGGAATCGTGGGACTCGGATACGTCGGCCTGCCGCTGCCGCTCCAATCCGCCGGATCGGGCTGCCGTGTCCAAGATTTCGACCGGCAGGGCGCAACTCAAATCGCGATCTGATGACAAAAGTTCTCATCACCGGCGCGAACGGATTGCTCGGACGCGCATTGCAGGCGCGCGCGCCACGAACCATCGAATGCGTTGCGCTCGGCCATGCGGAATTTGATTTGACGGATGCCGCGCAAATGGAGTCGCGGATTTCCGCGCTCCGCCCCGAAGTGGTCATCAACACCGCCGCCTGGAACGCCGTGGATCTTTGCGAAACCGAACGCGAGCGTTCGTGGGCGGTCAACGCCGCCGGGGTGAAGACGCTCGCGCGGGTTTGCACGCGGTTCGGCGCGAAGCTCGTCCACTACGGCACGGATTACGTTTTTGACGGCAAACAGCGCGTGCCTTACGCGGAAACGGATTTACCAAATCCAGTGAACCATTATGCCGCCGGCAAACTCGCGGGCGAACAAGCCGTGTTGGCGGACAATCCCCGCCATCTTGTTCTGCGCACGAGCTGGCTCTTTGGCCACAACCCGGCGCAGCCGAAATCCTACGTCCACGCCGTCGTGCGGCAGGCGCTCGCCGGAAAACCGCTGCGGGCGGTCACTGATCAGGTTTCAGCGCCAACCTGGGCGCCGGACCTGGCCGGCTGGACTTTTCAATTGATCGGATTGGACGCGCGCGGAATTTTTCACGCGGTCAACGACGGTGGCGTCAGCCGGCTGGAATGGACGCTGGCGATTTTGGAAGAAGCCCGCCGCGCGGGTTTGCTGGCGGCAGTCCCCGAAGTCGAGCCGGTCACCACCGGCCAAGTCACGCCGGGCATGAAGCGTCCGAATTGCACCGTGCTGGACAACCGCAAGGCGGCCGCGCTGCTCGGACGGCCGTTGGGCGGCTGGCGGAAGGGATTGGTTGAGTTATTGCGTGAACCCATCTGGAAATCAATCCCAAGCGCCCGCTCCAACTAATTGCTTGAATGCCTTGCGCCGGTTTCCATACTCCATTCACCAATGACGACCCAATGGCGCGAAATCATCCTGACTGCGGGGACTCCCGCGGAAATTCCGGGACTGCCCGGCTTGCGGGCTGAATCACCGCCGGTTTCCCGCAGCGTGCGCCCGCCGCATCAATTCAATCCCGTCGAATGATCCACGAACAACATCATTGCCGCGCCTGCGGTTCAAAACATCTCACGCTCGTCCTCGATTTGGGGAAGACGCCGCTCACCAATGATTTTTTGGATCCGTCGGAGGTCGCCGGCTACACGACGATTCTGCCGCTGCGTTTGATGCTTTGCCCTGACTGTTCGCTGGTGCAACTGGCGGAAGTGGTTGACCCGGGAGTTTTGTATTCGCGCTACGCTTATGTCACCTCCACGTCGCGCACGATGGACGAGCATCTGGAGAACCAATGCCGGCATCTTCTGGCGACGGGAGAACTCGGCGGCCGTCCGCGCGTGCTGGAAGTCGCCAGCAACACCGGGTTATATCTGAAAAAATTCCAGGCCCGCAACTGCGAGGTGCTGGGCGTCGAACCGGCGCACAACATCGCCGAGCTGGCGGAGAAGGCCGGCGTGCCGACCTGGACGGATTTCTTCAACGCTTCCAATGCGCGCACGATCCGCGAGGAATGGGGCGCGGCGGATTTGATTCTTGGCCGGCACGTCTTCGCGCACATCAACGACTGGCAGGATTTCTTCGACGGCATCGGACGCATCAGCCATGAGCGGACGCTGGTTGCGCTGGAAGTGCCGTATCTTGGGGATTTTTTTGAGCACACCGAGTTCGACACGATTTATCACGAACATCTTTCCTACGTGTCGGTCCGGTCGGTGGAGGCGTTGCTGGCGCGGACGCCGTTTTTTCTGCAACGGGTGGATCACTACTCCATCCACGGCGGTTCGGTCCTGCTGCAAATCCGGCGGCGCGCGGACTCCACGCCCGTCCATGAAAGCGTGGGACGCTATCTAAAACAGGAACTGGCGATGGGCCTGGCGGAGACGGCGGCGTGGAAAAAGTTCGCCGCGCGGGTCAGACACATCCAGAAAAGTCTGCCGGAATTGATTCGCGGCTTGCGGGCGCAGGGCAAACGGGTCATCGGCTACGGCGCCTCCGCCAAGGGCAACACGTTGTTGAACACCAGCGGCATCACGGCGAAGGATCTGGATTACATCATTGACAACACCCCGTTCAAACAGAACAAGGTGGCGCCCGGCTCGTGGATTCCCATCCGCCCGCAGGAATGGCTGTTGAAAGACCAGCCGGACTATGCGCTGCTGCTGGCGTGGAATTTCGCGGCGGAAATCGTCGGGCGCGAAACGGAATATCAGCGGCGCGGCGGACGGTTCATCGTGCCGATTCCAGAGCCGAAGATTGTTGAATTTACCAACTCATGAATCACGATTTCAAAGCGGGTTTCTGGCGCAAACGCGCGGTCAAGGCCGCGCTCGACCGCCGTGACGACAGCCAGACATGGGGCGGCATTTCGCTGCGCAAGTTTCCATCGGACTCACTCGCCATCCAGAAACTGCTCTGCCGGTGCCGGCCCAAAGTGCTGGTCGAGCTGGGCAGCCAGTATGGCGGCAGCGCGTTGTTTTTCTCGTCCTTTGCCGGGCTTGCCGGCATTGAGGCCATTGTCTCGCTGGACATCGTCGAAGTGGAAAAGCCGGAAATTCCCATCGTGACCTGGATTACCGGCGATTCCTCGTCGCCGGAAATTTTCGCCCGTGTGAAAGCCCTCGTCGGCAACCGCGCCTGCTCGCTTGTGGTGGACTCGAACCACCACGCCGAACACGTGGACAAGGAACTGGCGCTTTTTGCATCGCTCGTTTCACCCGGCCAGGCGCTGATCATGGAGGACACTCACGTGGACGTGCTCAATTTTCGGAAGTTCCGCGCCGGCGGCGGCCCGTTGCGCTCGTTGAAAAAATTCCTGCCGCAGCATCCCGAATTTGAACCGGCCGCGGACATCGAGCCGTATCTGACGACCAATTTCTTCGGCTACTGGGTGCGCAAACCGGCGACGCCATGACGCCCAGCCACAGCCTCATCATCCCGTATTTTCGCACGCCGGAAATCACGCGGCTCGCGCTGCATTCCATCTTCAAATTCTGCCGGGGCAACGCCGAGGTCATCGTCGTGGACAACGACCCCGGCGGCGCGGAATCGAAGATGCTCGATGAATTTCCAAAGCTCAAACGAATCAACAACCCGACCCAGACGCGCGGCTCGGCGGCCAATTTCGAGGCGCTCGACATCGGATTGCGGCACGCCACCAACGATCTCGTCGGGCTGCTGCACAGCGACACTATTTTTTTGCAGGACGGCTGGGACGTGGAATGGTTTGGCCACCTGGAGCGCCACAACCTCGCGGCGTTGAGCACTTTTGAGCGCGAGGCCAACCCCTTCCGGCCGCTGCGGAAAAAGGCGGGCGATTGGTGGCGGCATCTCCGGCACAACCCGCGCCCTGTGTCGGCCAGCGCGGGCAAGCTGATGTTCTTCTGGCTGCTCACGCGAAAATCCATTTTGCAGGACATGAATTTTGTTTTTGCGCGTGACGGCCACATCACGCCCGACCGTCTCGCCGGCCGGCGCAACGGCCTGGAAGTTTTGAGTTGCGTGCAAATCAGCCGTTTCATGTGGCACACGAGCAACATCACCAGCATCCTCACCGGACAGATGGACGATCCGTCGCTCGTGAAATCCTTTCAAACCAAGCGCCGGCAACTGCTCGACCATCCGCTCATCCGCGAAAAATTCGGCGATGTGCTGCCCGGCAAATGAAAACGATGGGCAGTCAAACCAACAATGCCGGCAAACCGTGGCGCGTGCTTATCGTGCAGAAATTCGCCTCGCTGGGCGGCTCGCAAAAAAGCCTTGTCCATCACCTCGAACTGCTTGACCGCAGCCGGTTCGAGCCGCGCGTCATCGTGTCCAACCGCGGCTGGCTCACGGAAAAACTGGACGAATTGCGCGTGCCCTGGTCGCTCGTCCAGTTCGGACACTGGATCAACTTGGCATCGCTGCCGCGCAACCTCCTCCTGATTGCCCGACTTAAAAAATATATCCGGCAGCACGGCATTCATCTCATTCACGCCAACGAACATTGGATTGCGCCGCCGTGTTATTGGGCCGCGCGCCGGGCGGGAGTGCCGGCCATCTGCCATTTCCGCACCGGTCTCGAAGACCTCACGCCGCGCCGGATTCGCAAGTATCTTTATGGCCGCTTCGACCGCGTCCTCGTTGTGGCGGAAGTTTTGCGGAAGGCGCTGGCAAAGGAAATCTCCGACCCGGAGAAAATCATCGTCGTCCGCGACGGCGTGGAGCCGTTTCCAATGGAACCGTGCTACTGGGGCAAACGCCGGACACGCGTCGTCATCAATGTCGGCGCGATTTACGAAGTGAAGGGGCAGGCGAAAATTCTGGAGCGCGCGCTGCCATGGCTGGAGGAAAACCGCCGTCATTTTCTGCTGTTCGTCGGCGGCACGCGCGCGGATTCGGATTACGTCGGAAGCATGAAGCGCGCCGTGGCGGAGCAAGGTTTGCAAAAACAGGTTCTGTTTCTCGGCAGCCGCGAGGACGTGCCGCGATTGTTGCGCGCGGCGGACGCGCTGGCGGCTTATTCCACCGTGGAAGGCATCCCCCGCGTGGTGATGGAGGCGATGTTTGCCGGACGTCCGGTGATGGTTTCGGACACGCCGGGCATGGACGAAGTGGTCGTGGACGGCGAAACGGGACGCATCGTGAATTTTGATGACGCGGCGAATCCGTTGTTGCAAGCTTTGCGGGACATGACCTCCAATCATTCCGGCTGGGAGACAATGGGGCGGCGGGCGCGGGCGCGCGCGTTGAAACGTTATTCCATCCGGGCCATGTCGGACGCCATTCAGGCGGCCTACGCGGAATTGCTGGAGCAAAAAAATTATGGCAAAAAACCGAATTGAAAAATCCTGTTTCGTCCATCCGACGGCGGACGTTTCGCTGGAGGCGGTCATCGGCGCGGGCACAAAAATCTGGCATCAAAGCCAGGTGATGCCGGGCGCGCGCATCGGCACGGACTGCAAGCTGGGCAAGTGCGTGTATGTGGATTTGGGCGTGCATATCGGCGACCGCGTCAAAATCCAGAACGGCATCTCGGTCTACAAAGGCGTGACGGTGGAGGACGACGCGCTGCTCGGCCCGCACATGGTTTTCACGAACGATTTGTATCCGCGCGCGTTCAACGACACTTACGAAATCCTGCCGACGCTCGTGAAAAAAGGCGCGTCCGTCGGGGCCAACGCCACGATTGTCTGCGGCGTCACGCTGGGCAACTACTGCATGGTTGGCGCGGGCGCGGTGGTGACGGCGGACGTGCCCGATCATGCGCTGGTGGTCGGCAACCCGGCGCGTGTCGTCGGCTACGTCTGCGCATGCGGCAAACGGCTGGCGGTGGATTACAAGAACAAGCGGGACAGCAAAGTGGCTTGCGACCGCTGCGGCAAGCAGTTCAAAATCAAGGCCAGCCAGATCGCCGTCATTTGAGCAGCAACACCCGCGCCTTTGCCAGCACTTCCTCCACCGTGATGCGCTCCATGCAGGGGTAGGGTTTTGTCTTGTCGCAAATAAACTGCCGCGTGCGTTTGCAGGAACAGTCCCCCAGCGCCAGTTCATGCCGGCACTGCCACGGACGCCAGCTCCACTCGGACGACGGGCCGAACAGCGCGACGGTTGGCGTCTGCATCGCGGCGGCCAGGTGCATGGCCACCGTGTCCACGCCGCAAAAAAGTTTTGCGCGTCCCAGCAACGCGCCGAGTTCGTGCAGCGAAATTTTTCCGCCGGTTGAAAAATGTTTTTCGCGCGCCGCACCGAGGATGGTTTGGACATATTCCACCTCGCGCCGCGCCGGGCCGGTTGAAAAAATCACGGCGAGGCCGTGTCGCCGCCGGATTTCATCCGCCACTTCCGCCCAGCGTTCCGGCAGCCATTGCTTGAAAGCCCAGCGGCTCGTCGGATGAATGACGGCGAAATTGTCCGGCACGGGCAAAATGCCGGGCATATTTTCAAATTCAGCCTGCGGATAAAATCGCAGCGGCCCCGGCTCGCCCTTCAATCCGATGATTTCGGTGACAGTGCGAAAATCCCGGAACACCTGATGTTCCGGTCCCCATTTGAAGAGGGAGACGCGGTTGAACAATCGGCGTTGCCAGCCGACGGAATTGTAGGCGCCATTGATGCCGCGAATCCGCGCGGCGGAAAGCAAAATCCAAAACTTGGCCCTGCCGGAATCCGAAAGGTCAAACGCATAATCGTAACGCCGCAACAGGATGCCGCGCGCGTTGCGCATGAATCCGCCCGCTTTTTCCCGCCCCCCGATTGAAAAAATGCGGTGGATGTCCGGGTTCCCGCGCAAAACCTCCTCGCAACCGGCGCGGACGAGCACATCAATTTCGGCTGCAGGGAACTGTTCCTTGAGAAACCGGATCGTCGGCGTGAGCAGCAGCGTGTCGCCCAGATGATTCAGTTTGACGAGAAGGATTTTCATGTGCCACCGGCAGGCGGATTTGTTCTGTCGGCCAGCGCGGCCTGCAAACGCGCGCGCGCGTCAGCCACGTCGGACGGCCGGATTGTTTTGCGGTAGGTAAAGTCTTTTGAGGCATAGTTCTTTGGAAACAGGCGCGCCTTCAACGGCAACAATGGATTGAAGCTGTAAGGCAAATCCACCTTGCGCAGCAATTTCAGCTTTGCCCCCTTGCGACGCTCGCCAATCGTGAACTCGCGTTTGACCGGCGGCTTCGCGTGGATGGCTTCGGCAAGAACCCCGGCAATGCGTTTGGCGGAGTTGCCTTCGGGGCTGGCGCACCAGGCAGCCAAATGACACCGGCGGCCCTCGGCATGGGCGGCTTGGGACGGATCGCGCAGTTGCGCGCTGACAGCCTCCACAATCTGCTCCGGATTTTCGCAAAGCACGTTAAGCCTCGCGGTTTCCTCGTGAAAAAACAGCGGATGCCGCTCGAAGACCAGCTCCACCGTCGGTTTGCGCGCGATCCACGCTTCCAGGGCGGTGGTGCAAGTTTCACAGGAAATTTCCAGGTCGCACGCGAGGATTAAATCGGTGATGTTGCTGTAATCATCCAGGCGAATGCGCCGCTGTTGTTCCGCGTCGAGTCCGGCGATGAACCGCGCGTAAAATGAAGATTCCTCCCGCGGATGCGGCCGCAAAACAAGATCGAACTTGCCACAGGCCGCAAGCTGGCGCACAAATGCCAGCAGTTTCTCCCGCTCGCGCACCTGCACTTGGATGAGTGAACGGTAATCCCGATAAAGGAGCAGACGATCCTTCCACGGGGCAAAAAACCGGTCCACGTCGGCATCGGCCAGCCCATGAAACCGCGCAAAAGCCAGATTGGTGCAAAGCAGGATCAACGGGCGTTGCCGCTTCGCAGGTTGACTTGGGCGGTAGAGTCTTGACCAAGGCTCAAAATAAAAATCGAAACGAGGCACGCCGCAAACTTCAACGCGCGTGTGCCCGGCGCCCAGTCCGGTTTCCAGCAACCCGGCACGATGTTTCTCGTTCCAGCAAAAGAAAAAATCAATGTGCGAACCCTTGTGATATTTGCCGGAGTTGTAACGGATGTCATCCTCGTCGAAAATGATGCCCTCGTTGGGCAGCACGGCGGTCAACACATTCAACTGCGCCAGCCGCCGCGAGTAGCGAACCAGATGGCTGGAATTGATGTGGTTGAACAGAATCAAATCGGGAGCGAAGGCCGCCAGCGCGCCGTGGTATGATTCCAAAGGCTCCAAATGGCAGGTTACGCCCAATGCCTCCAGATGATGAGCCAGCAGCACTCCCAACATCAGGTCGCGGGTGCGATGATCAATCAGGATGACGGCGGAACGATTGCTCATGATGTGCCGGCCGGCTCGTCTCGAAAATACTCCCGTGCAAGTTCGGAAGGATTGGAAAGCAACTTCAGGCTATTTCCGCGGCCGATGACCGTTGTGTTGGACGGCACCCGCGCATTGACCAGCAAGCTGCCCGCGCCCACGCACACATTGTTTCCCAGTTTACAGGCGCCCAACACCATGCTGTGGGCACACAACACGACCCGCTCGCCAAGCACGGGATAAACACCGCCAACGTTGCCCACGGTGCAGCCTTGCATCACCACCAGGCGATTCCCGTAACGGGCGCGGCCCAGCACGGTCCCTACGGGATGGGCGAACCAGAAGATTTCCGGCAGCTCGATTTCGTAGAACGCCTCCAAACCGTGCAGGGTTTTGTTGAGCAGATAAAATTTCGTGGCCAGCGGGCGGAATTTTTCTCCAGTCCGCCCGCACTCGTTGGCCATCAAATAGAGAAACATGGAATATTGCTCCGCGTGCAGGTGGTCAAAAAAGGGATTGCCCCGCCGGAAGAAGCAAGGAATGGAAAGCCCGGCCAGACAACGGTTGAGACGGTTGAGCGCCCGCAGCAACGGTTTCATCAACAATTCCGGACGCACCGGGTTGCGATCTGGATAAATTGCGTTGGCTTGCCTGGCCAGATAACGCGCCAACGCCGCAGGCGGCAGGCTGCATTTCATCGCTGCAAGCTTGGAATGTGGCGTGGTCATTTGCCTTGGCTTCGGTTTCCACTATGCAATCTGCCGCACCAGCTCAAATGCCTCCGCTGCGGGACGGCCAATGACGCTTCCCCAATGTTGCGCCCCGGCGCGAAGCGCCTCGGGTGAGCGCGGATGCGGAAAAGGCCTCGCCTCGCTTTCATAAACCTGCATCGCCCGGATTTTTTTCTCCAACGCACCGGCGATGTCCACGAAATAATTCGGGCGGAACGGCGGCGCGAATTTCTGAAACGCCCATTCCGAGGAAGACGCGACTTCATACGCATAAAGCGTCTTGACGGGCGAACCGGCCATGGGCCGCGTGGCGGTGAGGGTGGCCCGGAAAAGAACGGCATGGTCAATGTTCAAATCGCCGCCGTGCTGGGTGAACACCGTTGCTGGTTTGTATTTCGCCAGGAGCCGCTCCACAATCTTCACGACGTCGAGCAGCGGCACGGTGTCGAAGCGGTTGTCGGGCAGGGTCGAAAACTCGACCTCTTTCACGCCGAGAATTTTCGCCGCCTGCAGGCTGCGCCTTTGCAGCGCGCGCAATTCCTTTGGATCGGCGTCCTCGCGGCGGTCGTGGCGCGAAGTGATTCCTTCGCCAAGAATGGCGATGACCACGCGGTCGCCCTTCCGCGTGAGATTGGCAATGGTGCCGCCGCAGCCGAGCACTTCGTCATCGGGATGAGCCGCCAGAATAAGTGTTGTCATACGTTGAGTGGAATTTGATCTTTCTTCAAAATTGCAAGGCTGTCCGGGCCGCAATTGAACAGCAGGTCAACAATGGAGAGGTGAGATACGAAGGCGCCATGCTGTTGCGGATACGTAGGATGGTTGTAGTCTTGGAAAACCACTTTAATGCCTGCCGTCTCAAATTCCTCCACTTTTACATATTCCTTTCCCAACGCGCCAAAAACACAGGTATCAGCGCGCAACTGCCTGCACATATCAAGAACCAGTTCTGATTTCGCGCCTTGAAATTCAAATTGTGAAGCGTCCAGAAACCGGGTTTGTATCCCCAGAGTCTTTAAAAACCATTTTAGCATATACTCGTCGAGCTCGGCCAAAAAGTGCCACTCCCGTTGATAAACATCTTCAAAAAAGTCGCTGAAGTTTTGGAAATAGGGTGATCTGCGGTAGTTGGCCAGCAGGGAGCGCCAATGCTGTCTCCGCCAAGGCAGGCTGTTGTTAATTTCAATTTCCGTTATCTTCTTTTTCAAATAGCCCTTGCTCAAGACCGGAACCGTCAGCCACATGGGGCCTTGGGGAGTCTTTATCCGGTTGCGATTGTTCCAGTCTTTCGTAAGATATTGAACTTGGTTGAAGGAAACAAAAGAATCCGCCAGCGAAATCTTGTGAAACAAGCCAAGCCAAGGCAGGTATGTTGGCTGGTGTCCGGTGAGGATCATAACATCGCGGAGGCCAAAAGCCCCCCTTGTGAATACGTTTTGGCAATCTCTCCAAACAAAAGCGTGGACTCAGATGGGAAGCATTCAATTCGCAGGTCGCTGACGGCGATGCGATGAAAATAGCCGAGCCACGGCAGGTAAGCGGGTTGGTTGATGGAGACAATCATTGTGTGCGCGGCTGGCGATGTATGCAAATCCACGGGGCGATCGTAATCATCAGCAATTCTTTCCGGCCAATTTTATTCATTGTGAAGGGTTTTTCGCAAGGCTGCGCACACCATTCGTTGTTCAAATTCTGTCAGGTCTGGATAGAGAGGCAAAGACAATGCCCGGTCGAAAGCCAGATCTGATCCGCCGAACGTGTTGTCCCAACGTGTGGCATGGCGGAGATCCCACACAGGCTGTTCCGCTTTGACTCCGCACGAAGCCATTTTTGCCGTGACAGCCGATGCCACATGACGGACAAGTCGCACAACATAGCGATACCAGATCCGTCCCGGAGTCGGCGGGGGCAGTTCGATCAATCCTTCCTGTTTGAGTTCCTGCAACATCTCATCGTAGGTATGCGCCCGGTTTGCGCGCTGGCCCAAAATATCAGGCAAGCGGCTCAATTGAGTGAGGGCGAGAACTGCTTCAACATCGGTCATTTTGTCGTTCAAATGCCGGCCATCGGGCGGTTGGTCTCCATAGTCTCGTGCCTGGCGAATTTTATCAATTAAAGCGGGGTCATTGCCGGCGACAATTCCGCCTTCTCCTGCCGCCAACATTTTTGTCGCGTAAAAAGAAGCGATGTTCAGCGCGCCGAGGCTGCCGAACGGCTTTCCCGCGGCCAACCCGCCAATTCCGTGTGCACAGTCTTCGATGACCGGCAAGCCGAAAGCCTTCAACGCATCAATCGCAGCGGGCATGCCAAAGAGATGCACGGCAATAACCGCCTTTGTCCGGCTGGTAAGGCGACGCCGGACGTCTTCCGCAGATATTGTCCATGAATTTGGCATCACATCGGCGAGCACGGGTGTGGCGTCAAGTGCGAGGATGGCGTTCATTAAAACCACGCAGCTATAAGCCGGCATGAGCACTTCATCTCCCGACCCAATCCCGAGCGCCAGGAGCGCGAGTCGGAGTGCGCCCAAACCAGAGCCGACAGCCGCTGCATGAGAAGTGTTCGTGTGCTGGCACCACTGTTTTTCAAGTTCCAGAACTTTTGGGCCTTTCGCAATGTGGCCGGATTTCAAAACCGCAGCAACCGCCGACAGTTCCTTTTCCGTTATTGACGTGCGCGAATGCTCCACCGTTGCGCAATTGATCTGAAAAACCCGGAGGTTTGACTGGGCCGAGGATTCAACAGGCCGGAAACCAAGACGCCGAAAGAATTCCTGTGATCGCTCGTTGTCAGCGAGAATTGCGGCTACAATCCGGCGAATGCCCCGGCGCTCGCAAATGTCCGGCGCGGTCGAGAAGAACACTCTCCTGCCGTAGCCTTTTCCACAAAAGGAAGGAATCAAAAAAATCGAAATCACCGCTTCAGCTTCATCCCTGAAATCATAACGCACCATTCCAGCGGGGACGCCGGCGATTTCCACAATTGCCAGCTCCCGCTTTTCGCGGGCGAGCGTTTCTTGAAACCAAACATGATGTTCCTCTTTTCCAACGCCACGCTGGTTCGTCCCGCGGCGAACGGACCACGGTTCGTTTCGCCAATGAAAAAGACATTCCTCATCTTCAGCACAAGCGGGACGCACAAGAAAATCGGGAGGAGGATTCATCTTATGATGGATCAAAATCAGCGGGTTGCAACGGAGTTCCTTTGCTCACCGGATGCAACAGGCGGCGACCAACATATTTTTCCAAATCCCGCGCGAGGATGCCGGTGCCGGGTCTTTGAAAGCGGATCAGGTTGGCGGCCAGAATCGTTCCTGCGTTCAAATCCACGACCGGAGCGGCGCTCAAGCGATATTCCTGCCGCCCGGCTTTCTCTGCGCCCGCCGGTAAAATATCTGCGCGCCCAAGCCTCTGCTCGCCCGCCCGAACTTGCAGAACAAGCTCCGCAAACTCGGCGGGTGTGCTGCTGAACCAGTGGTCGGGGCCCGGCAGGTTGTGATCGAGCGTGAAATGTTTCTCAATCATGCACGCTCCCAAAGTGACGGCCTGGATGGCGGCATGCCATCCTTCTGTGTGATCCGAAAATCCGACCGGCAGGGCATATCGCTCGCGCAAGGATGTCATTCTTCTCAAGTTGACATCCTGAAGTGGAGTGGGATACGCGCTGGTGCAATGCAGCAGAATCAAGGGGCTGCTGCCTTTGCGAACTGCCGCGACCGCATCGTCGATGTCCTGTTGATCCGCCATGCCGGTGGAAACGATTGTGGGAATGCCGGTTCGTCCCATGCATTCCAGCAGCGGAAGATGAGTCAGGCAATCCGAACCATTCTTGAGCAACAGAACACCCGCCTTGACTAGATCGCGCACGCCCGCCTCCGACATGGGAGTCGAAAAGAAAACAATTTCCCGGTCATCACAAAACCGCTTCAACCGTGGCAACCAATCGGCCTTCGGCTCACAGCGGGCGAACATATCCCACTGGGACTCCGTCACCTCGCGTCCCTGGCTTTTATAGGTGTAAGTCAGCGACCTGTCCGCAAGAAAGTCCTCGGTGTGATAGTTTTGAAACTTGACCGCATCCGCGCCCGCCCTGGCGGCCGCTTCAATCGTCCGCGTTGCGAGATCAAAATCGCCATTGTGGTTGATGCCAATTTCCGCGACGATAAAGCACGGCTGGCCGTTGCCAATGCGCCGTTTGCCGATGGTAATTGTCCCGCTCATCGCGCCGCCGGTTTATTCCCCGAGTTTTTTTTGTTCGACATGGGCGTTCAGCTTGGCCAATTCAGGCCGTTCATTCAACAATTTCAACACGTCCTCCGTGGAAAAAATCCGACCATCTTTTCCTAACGTGTTGAAAATCGTTTCGATCAATTCCCAGTCCTCCGGCGTGTCGAGCGTCCAGCGATGCCGGGACAAATCAACCGCGCCTTCAAATGAGCCGATGCGAAACCATTCCGAGTGAAGATGAATGTAAGGCGTCACGTGCTCGCGTTCGTAATCGAGCCGGGCTTCCTTTTGGGCGCGGTCCAGCGCGGCAAAGGTAAAAATCTCCGCGTCCAGGCCGCGCGGAAAAGTGCGCCGCTCCACGTTGCTCATGTAATCCACCTTCACGGCGTCGCAATTGGCGTTGCGGAAAATCACAAGCATTGCGTCCAGCACGGCCGGGTCAAACAGCGGACAATCCGAGGTGACGCGCACGATGGCGTCCGCGCCGCAGGCCAGCGCCACGCCGTGGTAGCGGGACAAAACATCCGCTTCGCTGCCCCGAAAGGACATGACCCCGTATTTCCGGCTTTCCGCGCATATGATTTCATCCGCCGGCGCGGTTGTGGTCGCCACGACAACGCCGTCAAGCTGGCGGGCGCGCGCCAGGCGGACCAGCAATTGTCCCAGCACGGTTTTGCCGGCCAGATTTTTCATCACCTTTCCCGGCAGCCGCGAAGAACCCATGCGGGCTTGAACGATGGCAAAAACT
>Ga0224534_1000168_pt1 | contig 44532 bp, 36 predicted proteins | sample 714E12024metaG_FD_172012 | JGI IMG/M metagenome (GOLD analysis project Ga0224534, IMG submission 172012) | Peat soil microbial communities from Stordalen Mire, Sweden - 717 E1 20-24 | ecosystem: Environmental > Terrestrial > Soil > Wetlands > Peat | place: Sweden: Norrbotten County, Stordalen... | reverse complement strand
CGACGACGATGACGTCGGTCTCATCGCCGACCGCATCGTCGGGGGGATGCACGCCCCCTATGTGGAGGATGGGCACGACCTCTCCGTCACCTGCAGCGTGGGCATCGTGGTCACAAGCGATCCCCTCTCCGAGCCCGAGCAGCTGATCCGCGACGCCGACGAGGCGATGTACGAGGCGAAGCAAACGGGGCGGGACCGCTATCGGGCCTTCGACTCTTCCCAGCGCATCGGTACCCTGGCGAGCCGCCTCCAGGTAGAGCTGTGCCGTGCGATCGAGGACTCGGAGCTGTTCCTGCTCTACCAGCCGCTGTTCTCCCTGGAGGACAGATCACTGGTCGGTGTCGAGGCTCTGGTGCGCTGGCGCCATCCCCAGCGTGGGGTCGTGCTGCCCGACGATTTCATCCCCTTCGCCGAGCAGCACGGGCTGATCGGCATGATCGACTCGTTCGTCCTGGACGAGGCCTGCCGCCAGCTCGCCGAGTGGACGTCCAGCGACGGCTGGCCGAGCGGTTTCACCATGGCGGTCAACGTGTCAGGCGCCGAGCTGTCGGACCCCGAGTTCGCCGGACGTGTCGCCGAGGTGATCGACCGTTACGGCATCGAGCCGTCGCTGCTGTGCCTGGAGATAACCGAGACAGCGCTCGTCGGCGAGTTCGGCGACGTCGAAGAGACACTGTCTGCCCTGCCGAAGCTCGGCGTGCGCCTGGCCCTCGACGACTTCGGAACCGGCTATTCGACGCTTTCCCACCTGCAGCGCCTGAAGGTTGACATCTTGAAGATCGACCGCAGCTTCGTGGCGCAGATCGGCCGGAGCCCCCGCGACCGCGACATCGTCGCTGCTGTGATGGCGATGTCCCACACGCTCGGCACAACCGTGGTCGGCGAGGGCATCGAAACGAGCAGCCAGCTCGACGCGCTCGCCGGGTTGGACTGCGACCAAGGTCAGGGGTTCCTCTTCGCGCGCCCACTGTCGCCGGAGGCAGTCGCCGCGCTGGTGGCCTGAGTATCGCTCAATTGCGTTGTAACTGGCGAGTAGCCGGTTACCGCCGTACTCATCCGGAGTCAGCGCTGAGCGCGCCACCCCGGCTCGCGAGAACGGCGTCGGCTTCGTCGCTCGTGAGGAAGGTCACCGTCGCGCGTTGCGTGCACGGCCCCCGACGGCAGATGATGCTCCATGGCGCCGAAGAGTGCCAGATCAGCGGTCCGATCTGTCAATTGATGCCCCGCAGCCATGAGCGCCCGGTGGCAAGTTGGGCCGGGGCGGGAACAGCAGGTCGTACTCCTGCTATCCGGGAAAGAGCGGGACGCAGCACGGAAACGGCCACCTGCACGCACAAGTGCTGGCGGATGCTGCGATTGGGCGCCGGTCAGTGGACTGGTTGGTCTGTTGGTTTTGTCGGTGCGGGGGTCGACAGTGCCAGCCTCTGCCCCCACTTACTTGGCTCCCAGGCGAGCATGGCAGCCACCTCGCTGGCCGGTACGGCAGGCGAGAAGAGGTAGCCCTGGCCGACCCCACAGCCGAGGGCGCGGAGGCGCTCGAGCTGTTCTCGCGTCTCGATCCCCTCGGCGAGCACAGTCATGTCGAGCCTTTGGCCGAGCGAGACGATCGCCTCGAGCAGCGTGTCGTTGTAGGCGCTCTCCTGCGATGGGCTGACGAAGGACCGGTCGATCTTGATGATCATCGGGCGCAAGAGCGCTAGGTACGAGAGCGAGGAGTACCCGGTCCCGAAGTCGTCGAGCACGAGGGCCACCCCGAGGCGGTCGAGGTGCTTGATCATGTTCGTCGTCCCGACGACGTCGGCGAGTGCCACGCTCTCGGTGATCTCGAGCATGAGGCGCTCTGGTGCAAGTCCGCTCGCCGCCAAGAGTTCTTCTATCGTCGACACCAGATCCGGGTCGTGGAACTGGCGCGCGGAGAAGTTGACCGTGACATAGGGCTGGCTCACCCGATCACTTGTTCGTTCCCAGGAGCACGCCTCCCTGACAGCCTCGCGCAGCGCGAAGGAGCCGAGCTGGAAGATGAGATCGCTCCGCTCTGCAAGCGGGATGAACACGTAGGGGGGTACCTGCCCCCGCTGAGGGTGTCGCCAGCGCATCAGTGCCTCGAAGCCGACCACGTCGTGCGTGTTGAGATCGATGAACGGCTGGTATTGCATCGAGAGATCTCCGGCCTCAAGAGAACGCCCTAGCTCGTGGACGAGCTCGAAACGATTGCCGGCGTCCTGATACATGGAGGGAGTGAAGATAACGTGGCTGCCCTCGCCATGTCGCTTGGCCTCGTACATGGCGGCGTCGGCGTCCTGGAGGAGCTCGGTGAAATCCCTGCTCGTCTTATCCCAGACCACGACCCCGACGCTCGCGCGCTGTTCGAGGTGTGTACCGGCGAGGGAGAACGGCTCATCGAGCACGGCGAGAAGGCGCTTGGCCACGTCCTCGGCCTGATCCGGAGCCGTGAGTCCCTCGGCCAGGTAGAGGAACTCGTCGCCCCCGAAACGGCACAGCGTGTCCGCGGGACGAATCACCTTGTCGAAGCGGCGAGCGAGCGCAACGAGCAGCTGGTCGCCGACGACGTGGCCGAGAGTGTCGTTCACCCTCTTGAAGTCATCGAGGTCCAACAGCAACACAGCGCTGAACCCACCTTGGCGAACGGCCCTCGCGTTCGCCTGGGAGAGCCGGTCCTCGAACAGCACCCGGTTGGCGAGCCCGGTGAGCGGGTCATGCAGCGCCTGGTGGGAGAATTGGGCGCGGAGCGCCTGCTCCTCGGTGACATCCCGGACCGAGATGACGAAGTAGAGCGTCGCCCCCGACGCGTCGCGTACCGAAGACTTCGACACCTCGACATCGATCGCCCGCCCACCCTGTTTCAGATAGCGGTCGAAGTAACGTATCTGGTCGGCTTTGGCGACGGCTGGGCGGCGGACCTCCTTTGGATGGGTGAACGGTGCCGCGCCCTTGTCGACGATCTCCTCCCTGCTGCGTCCGACTATCTGGCAGAACGAGTCGTTGACTGCCAGGACCCTGTCCTCGAGATCGACGCACATTATGCCGTCCATGTTGTTCTCGAACGCGAGGCGGAAGCGCCGCTCGCTGTTCGCGAGCGCCTCGGCGGCGGCAAGTTCGGTGGCGATGGCTTGCAGCTCGGCCTCGGTGGGGGCGTGTTCTGCTTGTTTCTGGACGCTTTCGTCGCGGATTGCCACAACGGTCCACCGCTTGCCGTCAAGTGCGAACGGCGCGCGGGCCACCTCGACCGTGAGCTCGCTGCCGTCCTGACGCGAAAGCGCGTAGCCCAAGTGACCCGCCGTCGCCTGCACGCGCGGGCGCGGGTCCCGGGCGAATTCGTGGCCACGCGCGCTGTGAGCATCTCGGTACCGGGACTGCACGAGCACCTCGATGGCCCGGCCGACGAGCTCGCCGCGCGGGTAACCGGACAGGACCCCGAGACGTTCGTTCGCGTGACAGATCACGCCGTACTCGTCCACGAAGGCGATCCCTTCGGGCACCTCCCCGAGCAAGTGGTCTAAGGAAAGATGAGGATCCACGAAGTAGCTCATGACGCGAGCCCCTAACCAATCTAACCTATTATACACCGATTATCAGTGAGGACCCGGCGAGAAACTCGAGGCTGACAAGCCGACACAGCGCCGCCGGTGTCGCCACGTGAGGTGCCCATTTTCACGCCTGAGGTCCGACGCGTACGCCTCCGGGCAGCAGGCCGCCTCGGCGATTTCGGAGAGCTTCACAATGCTGGCCTGGGCAGGATCTTTCGCCGGAACGGCTGCAGGTCGTAGTGGAGATCCGCTGCCCAGCCGATCCCGATGAGCAGCGTCGCTATGACCGAAGCGCTCTAGCCCGATTTCGAGCAGGAGGAGGGTCGACCGTCGTTGGCAGTGCCGGTCTCCGCCCCCGGCCAGGCGACTTCCGGCCGAGGATGGCCGCCACCTCGAGTTTCGGCACGGCAGGTGAGAAGAGGTAGCCCTGGCCGAGCTCACAGCCGAGGTGGCGGAGGCGTGCGAGCTGTTCTTGGGTCTCGATCCCCTCGGCGATCACGGTCATGTCGAGCTTCTGGCCCAGCGAGACTATCGCCTCGAGAAGCGTGTTGTTTCGGACGCTCGCCTTGGACGGGCTGACGAAAGACCTATCGATCTTGATGATCTTTGGGCGCAGGAGCGCTAGGTAGGAGAGCGAGGAGTACCCGGTCCCGAAGTCGTCGAGGACGATGGCCACCCCTAGGCGGTCGAGGTGCTTGATCACGCTCATCGTCCCGGCGACGTCGGCGAGTGCCACGCTCTCGGTGATCTCGAGCATGAGGCGCTCTGGAGCAAGTCCGCTCGCCGACAAGAGTCCCTTGATCGTCGACACCAGGTCCGGGTCGTGGAACTGGCGCGCGGAGAGGTTGACCGTGACATATGGCGGGCTGGCTTGAGCGCCTATTGGCTCCCAGGACGCCGCTTCAGCAACGGCCTGGCCGAGTGCGAAGGCGCCAAGCCGAAAGATGAGAGCACTCTGTTCTGCAAGCGGAATGAACACGTCAGGGGGCACGAGTCCCCGCTCGGGGTGCTGCCAGCGCATCAACGCCTCGAAGCCGACCACCTCTTTCGTCGTGAGATCGACGATGGGCTGGTAGTGCATAGACAGCTCACCGGACTGAAGAGCCTGCCCAAGCTCCTGGACGAGAGCGAAGCGGCTGACCGCCCGTTTGCGCATGGAAGAGGTGTAGAGAACGTGGCGACCCTTGCCCTGGCGCTTGGCCTCGTAAAGGGCGACGTCGGCATCCTGGAGGAGCTCGGACCAGTCATTCCTGGTCCCGTCGAAGACCACGACCCCGGCACTCGCGTGCAGCTCGAGCTGCGACCCGGCGAGGAAGAAAGGCTCATCGAGCACGCCCAAGATTCGTTTGGCCACTTGATCTGCCTGAGCCGGGGATGTCAGTCCCTCGGCCAAGTAGAGGAACTCGTCGCCTCCGAAGCGGCAAAGTGTGTCCGACAAACGGCTCACCTTTTCCAACCGGCGAGCGAGCGCAACGAGCAGATGGTCACCGCCAAGGTGGCCAAGGGAGTCATTCACCCCCTTGAAGTCATCGATGTCCATCAATATGACAGCGCCCCGGTTGGCTTGGCGAGCGGCCCTCGCGTACGCCTGGGAGAGCCGGTCCTCGAACAGCACCCGGTTGGCGAGCCCCGTGAGCGAATCGTGCAGTGCCTGGTGGGTGAGTTGGGCGCTGAGCGCTCGCTCCTCGGTGATGTCCCGGACCGAGATGACGAAGTAGAGCCTCGACCCCGACGCGTCGCGCGCAGAGGACTTCGACACCTCGAGATCGATCACCCGACCGTCCTTGTGCAGGTCGCGCTTGACGTAGCTCACCTGGTCGACCTCGCCGGAGGTCAGACGGCGGTGGGCCTCCTCGGCAATGCCGCGGTCCTCGGGGTGTGTGAACGATGTGATGTTCTTGCCGACGATCTCCGCCCTGCTATGTCCGAGCATCTGACAGAAGGCGTCGTTGACTGCGAGGACCCCGTCCTGGAGATCGACGAAGACCATGCCGGCCATGTTGCTCTCGAACGCGAGGCGGAAGCGCTGCTCGCTGTTCGCGAGCGCCTCGGCGGCAGCAAGCTCGGACGCGACGGCGTTCAGCTCGACGTCGCTGCGAAGGTCCTCCGCTGCCTTCTGGGCGGCGTTGTCGCGTATTGCCACGACTGTCCACAGCTTGCCGTCGAGTACGAGCGGCGCGAGGGCGGTCTCGATTGAGAGCTCGCTGCCGTCTCGGCGCAAGAGCTCGAGGCCCGAGCCACCCGTCATCGCCCGCGCGCTCGGGCCCTGGTCGAGCTCGTCGTGAGTGGTGACGGGGCCATCCCGGCACCAGGACGGCACCAGCGTCCCGATGGCCCGGCCGACGAGCTCCTCGCGGGCATAGCCGGACATGGCTTCGAGACGTTCGTTCGCCTGGCAGATCACCCCGTGCTCGTCGACGTAGGCGACACCGTCTGGTAGCACCTCGAGCAAGTGCTGCCAGGAAAGGGGAGGATCTTCGAAGTCGCTCACGATGAGACCACTCTCATCGGTGGCCATCCATACAGAAACTATCGGCAGATAGTTTGACCAAATCAAGTACTTTGAGTCTCACCGGCCGAGCGAGGGCTGGCCATGTGAGACCTCCGGCGTCCGCGTCCCTCGGGCACTCGGGTCGATGCTTGACCCTGTCGCTCTATGCACAAGCAGTCGCACAGGCAGACCGTTCTGCGGCGGACGTTCTTGGGGCGCACTTCTTGCCACAACTACCTACGACCGCCGACGACATCGCGCACGAATCGCGCACTCGGGACCACAACTGAGCCGCGGCTGAACGTCCGTAAGCCTTCTACCAGGGGAAGTGCCCGGTGAGGTCATCACACTTGGGCCCGAACTGGCCATTCGCGTGCTGATCAAGGTCTCACTCGCGGCCTAAGACCCTCCTCACCGAACGCACCGCCGTAATCATTGGACCGTGTTTCGAGCGGACCGCACAGGCTTCCATCGGTGTACGCCTGTCCAGCCTCCACGCGCGTTCAAAGGAACGGCGCCATCCTCGCTGTTGGCGAGTGACACACCCAAATGTGAAGATAACGAAGGTCAAACGTGAAAATCTTCTGGCGCCCCCGGCAGGACTCGAACCTGCGACACGCGGTTTAGGAAACCGCTGCTCTGTCCCCTGAGCTACGGGGGCTAGCTGGGACTAGCCGGGCTGGTTCGTACTTTACGATCGACTCGCGCCCGCGTCGCACATGCCACGACTCGTGGGCCCGGGCGCGAGCTGGAAGGCTGAGGGGATGCCAGCACACAGTGCAGGACTGTTGCCTTATCGCTTCGGTGAGGGGCGGACCCTCGAAGTGCTCGTCGTGCATCCCGGCGGCCCCTTCTGGGCCAACAAGGACGACGGCACCTGGTCGATCGCAAAGGGCGAGTACGAGCCCGGTCAGGATCCTGAAGAGGCGGCGAACCGGGAATTCGCCGAGGAATTGGGCCAAGGGCCTCCCACGGGGCCCAGGATCGACCTTGGCGAGCTCCGCCAGCCGAGCGGCAAACTGGTCCGCGTGTGGGCGGTCGAAGGCGATCTCGATGTCGAGAGCATCGTCAGCAACGAGTTCGAGATGGAGTGGCCTCCGCGCTCTGGCGAGGTGGCGTCGTGGCCTGAGGTTGATCGCGCCGAGTGGATGCCGGTGACAACAGCCAAGCGCAAGCTTCTGAAGGGTCAGGTCGGCTTCCTGGACCAGCTCGTTGCGCAACTGCAGGAAGCCCCGGGGAGCGGTTCCTCGCAAGGGATGTGATCGATCGGGCGGCGTGCGCGTCGTCGAAGCCTTTGCGCAACTTGCTGCCGTGGGTGAACGAGCAGGTACCGGCCAGGTGTGGATTACTCGACTCGCGAACGCCACGCTGGCCGTAGGTCACCGCCGAGAGCGAGTATCTGCTCGAGAGCGAAGGCGATCCGTATGAGCAGTGGCTCGCTCCAGGCAGTGCCGACCAGGCATAGCCCGACAGGTAGCCCGCTGACCTTGCCGACCGGCAGGCTGACAGCCGGGTAGCCCGCGACCGCCGCGGCCTGGTAGCCCGCACGGGTGTGTGAGTCGCCATTGACGTGGTCGATGCGCCAGGCCGGGCCCATGGTCGTAAAGGCGAGCACGTCGACGTCTGCGCTCTGCAGAGCAGCGTCGATCCCGTCCTGGCGTGCCCTTCGCCAATTGCGCGCCCGAGCCTCGAGGTAGGCGGGACTGTCGAGACCACCAGCCTCGCAGGCGGCGATCAATAGTTCCTGTCCGTAGAAGGCGAGCTCGTCGCCTGCGTGGTCTTCGTTGAACGCGACGATCTCCGAGACGGTGCGGGGTTGAGGTTGACTTGCCGGCCTTGTTGCGAGGTAGGCCTCGAGGCCTGCTTTGAACTCGTGGAGCAGCACGGTCATCTCGTCATCGCTCTGCGAGATGTCCTCGGCCGTCGCGACATCGGCGGGATCGATGATCACAGCCCCTGCATCTCGGGCGAGCTCCAAAGCAGCCTCGACGAGGGCGTCGGCCTTTGCGCTGTAGCCGAAGTAGTGCTGGCGCGGGACGCCGATTCGGGTGCCGGAGAGCCCGTTGAGATCGCAAAACGCGGTGTAGTCAGTGGGCAGATCGGCCGGGCGCGCCATCGTGGCCGGGTCGAGTGGGTCAGCACCTGCCGCGCCGCTTGCGAGGACGCCGAGAAGAGCTGCAGCATCGACGACACTCCGCGCGATGGGCCCGACGGTGTCCTGGCTCGACGAGATTGGGACGACTCCGGTCCGGCTCGTCAAGCCGACGGTCGGTTTGATTCCCACGACGCCGTTGAGCGCGGCTGGACAGAGGATCGAACCGTCGGTCTCGGTGCCAATTGCGATAGGGGCGAACCCGGCAGCCACACCAGCACCCGACCCTGAGCTCGAGCCCCCTGGCGACCGGTCGAGAGCATGCGGGTTGAGGCACTGACCGCCGGTGGCGCTCCAGCCACTCGAGGAGCACTTGCCACGAAAGTTGGCCCATTCCGAGAGGTTGGACTTGGCGATGACGACAACGCCGGCCGCTCGCATTCGCTGCACGATGACGGCGTCATCCACGGGCCGTGTCATGGCGAGCGCGAGCGAGCCCGCCGTCGTGCCCTCGCTGCCTGCAGTGTCGATGTTGTCCTTCACGAGTGCCGGAATGCCATGCAGGGGGCCGCGGACCTTGCCCTGCCGGCGTTCGGCGTCCAGCTGGTGCGCAGTTTCGATGCCATCAGGGCAGATGGCCAGCACCGCCCGCAGTCCGGGGCCTTCGCGGTCGGTCTCGGCTATGCGTCGCAGCAAGGTCTCCACGAGATGCACCGACGTCGTGTTGCCTCGCTCGAGGAGCTGACGAAGCCCTGTGACCGATTGGAAGCCGGTGGCGGCCGTCGACGGACTGGGATCGGTCACCACCTCAGTCTGTCCGACTCCGGGTCCGGGCGGTGGGACCGCGACCCGGCGGGTGACCGTACGGCGGCACCGGGACCCGGCGGGTGACCGTACGGCGGCACCGGGACCCGGCGGGTTGCCGTACGGCGGCACTCACGCCGTCGAGCTTGCGGCAGCCTGCTCGAGCACCGCGGGCAGGATCTGCTCGGCACGAGCTCGGCGCGACCGGGGGAGGACGGCGATCGCAGCAACGGCCGCGGCGATGGCGACTGCGCCAGCGACCCGCATGCCGAGACCCATCGCAGTTGTGAAGCTCCCATGTGCCAGTTGCACGATCTGGCTGCCGCGCGCGCCGCCGATTCTCTTGCCGACGGCGTCGGCAGCGGCGATCGAACCCGTGGCGACGTGCACAACGACGCCGGGCGCGTGGTGGGCGGCGAGCTTGGCGCCGAGGCGGCTGCGGTAGACCGCAGAGGTGAGGCTGCCGACGACTGCCACACCCAAGGTTCCCCCGACCTCGCGGATCGTGTCGTTGACTGCGCTCCCCGCGCCCGCTTGGTGGGATGGCACCGTCGTCATGATCGTCGAGCTCGCTGGAGCCATCACCAGGCCCATGCCCGCTCCCATGATCGCCACTGCGAGGGCCAAGGCGGGATAGCCCGTGTCGACTTGTACGCCCGAGAGGTCGAGCAGGCCGAGACCCATGAGGGCGAGTCCCGCCGAGACGACCGTCCGATTGCCGAGACGCTTCGCCAATACGGCTGAAAGCGGCGAGAGCACCCCCATCGAGAACGCGAATGGGAGGGCCCGGACTCCGGCAGATAGCGGGCTGTAGCCGTGCACGAGTTGGAGGTACTGGGTGAAGACGAAGAGGCTGCCGAACAGAGCGAAGAAGGTCACGGTCACAGAGCCCGACGCCACCGAGAACGCTCTGGAGGAGAAGATGCGCAGATCGATCAGCGGGAGCTCGGCCCGAAGCTCCCAAGAGACGAACAACGCGAGCGCCACCAGCCCAGCAGTCGCTTCGGCGAGCGTCCCGGACCCGGTCCAGCCGCGGGCCGGGGCTTCGATGATGGCGTCGACGATCGCCACGAGCGCTCCGCCCACCAGCACCGTGCCCACGAGGTCGAGCGGGCGTCGCCCGGGCTCGGCTGTCTCGGGCACGACCCAGAGCACACCGGCGAGGGCGAGCACGACGATGGGGACGTTCACGAGGAACACGCTTCCCCACCAGAAGTGCGCGAGGAGGAGGCCACCGAGCGTCGGGCCGATTATGATCCCGACACCTGCCACCGCCGACCATGCCGCGATCGCCTGCGGCCGCTCAGCCGGAGGGAAGACGGCATTCAGGATCGAGAGCGTTGCAGGCATGACGAATGCAGCGCCCAAGCCCATCAGGACCCGATCGGCGATCAGCACGCCGGCGCTCGGGGCGAAGGCCGCGGCCAGGCTGCCGAAGGCGAATACGATGAGACCGCCGATGAGCGAGAGGCGGCGGCCGTAGCGGTCGGCGAGCGCACCGGCGGGGATCAGCAACGCAGCGAAACACAGCGTGTACGCGTCCACGATCCACTGCAACGAGCTCGTGCCGGCGTGCAACACCCGCGCAAGCGTCGGGAGCGCGGTGTTGAGCACGGTGTTGTCGATGACGCCGGCGAGCAAGCTCAGGCAGAGCACGAGCAGTATCTGCTTGCGTAGCGGGTGGCCGTCCGGCCACTGCGCGTTCAGCACGCCACCGCTTGTCTGCGGGTCTGTCGGTGGGGCAGAGGTGACGCTGGTCTCGGCGCGCATGCGGCCTCTCCTTCATTCTGGACTAACGGCTGTGGGCTTACGACTGTAAGGATAGACAGATGAGCTAACGGTTGTAAAGTAAGAACCGTGAGAAATCCTCGAGCCGACTCGGTCATCCAGGTCAAAGGTGACCGGCAGCCCTCCGAGGGGCGGCCCAAGCGGCAGCGCAATGCTCGGGGACAAGGGGCGCGCCTGACCGAGGACATCGTTTCTGGCGCACTTGCGCTCATCGAGCGCGAAGGAACCGACGAGGCCGTGACACTTCGCGCGGTCGCCCGTGAGATCGGGATCGCCGCTCCGTCGATCTATGCGCACTTCCCGGATCGGGCCACGATCATGCTGGCAGTCGTCGCGCGCGTCTTCGACGAGCTGACCCAGGCAATCTTGCAGGCGCGTGCCGTTGCCGGCGACGATCCGGTCGAGCGCCTGGTTGCCGGCTGTGAGGGATATGTGGCTTTCGGTCTACGAGGGCCGGCCCGTTATCGGGTGCTGTTCTCCGAACGGCGGCTGGGCCTGGACGACTCTTGGAGGGACTACTGCGAGCCGTTCGAGATCGGTCCGGATGGATCTCCTGTGCTCGCGTTCGGCGCCGAGAGCTTTGCGCTTCTCGTGCAAGCGCTCTCAGAATGCATCGCGTCCGGCCGCTCGAGGAGCACCGACGCCATGGCCGACAGCACCGCGATCTGGGTTGCGTTGCACGGCACCGTCAGCCTCAAGACGGCGGCACCAGGGTTCCCCTGGCCCGAGCCCGACGACTTCGTCCGCCAGTTCGTCCTCCGTCTTGCCCGGATCATGCCGGAGCCGCCCACCTGAGCCTGGCCCGCATCACGCCGCCGCCGGCTTGATGTCGTCCGGCATGTCCATTTCGCGTACCGTACGGGCCATGAGCACGTTGGAGGATGGATGAGCCCGCGCACCGTCGGCGACCGCAACAGGTTCGCACAGCGCCTGTTCGCGGACCTGCCTGCCCGTTACGACCGCCTCGCCGAGTGGCTGTCATTCGGACAGAACGCCAGGTGGCGTGCGGCGATGGTCGATCACATCGTGCCGGGTTCGCCCAGGCGGGTACTTGACGTGGCGTCGGGGACCGCAGGGGTCGCGCTCCAGCTCGCGGACCGCACAAGCTCGCATGTCGTGGGCGTCGACCTGACCCGGAGCATGCTGAAGATCGGGCAGCGCAACGTGGCGAAGGCCCACCAGGTAAGGCGCGTCCAACTCGTGAACGGCCGAGCCGAGATGCTCCCGTTTCCCAATGCTACGTTCGATGCGCTCACCTTCACGTACTTGTTCCGTTACGTGGACGACCCTCAGGCGACGCTGACCGAGCTGGCTCGTGTCGTCAAGCCGGGTGCCTCCGTGGCGAGTCTCGAGTTCATGGTGCCTCCCAGCCGTTTCTGGCGCGGATGGTGGTGGGGTTACACGCGCTTGGTGCTGCCGGTTGCCGGACTCGTGACGGGGGGGCCTCAGTGGTACCGGGTGGGACGTTTCCTGGGGCCGAGCATCTCGGAGCTGTACAGGAACTATCCCCTTGCCTGGACCGATGACGCCTGGCACCAGGCCGGATTCGAGGATGTCGGCATGAGAGTGATGAGCCTTGGCGGAGGACTCGTGATGTGGGGCCGGCGAGCCAGTGACTGACGAGCGTGCGAGCGTCCCGCCCGCTGGCGACAGCGTCGCGCCCGCCTTCTATGCCGTGGGGACCGGTGGCTGGCGGGATTGGTGGCTCCTCCTGCACCCGCCGTATACGGCGTGGCACCTGTCGTACATCGTCGTTGGCGCCTGCCTGGCCCCGTACGTGAACACGACCCGATTGCTGGCCACGCTGCTGGCCTTCTTCTTTGCCGTCGGGATCGCCGCGCACGCCCTCGACGAGTTGAACGGCCGGCCGCTGCGTACGCAGCTGCGCTCGGGGTATCTCGTTGCTGCGACCGTGATTGGCCTCGCGGCGGCCGTTGCTCTCGGCGCCGTCGGTGTGACGAAGACCGGGTGGGTCCTCGTGCCGTTCATAGTGGTCGGGCCGCTGATCGTGGTCGCCTACAACGCCGAGCTCTTTGGAGGCGTCGTGCACAACGACGCCGGATTCGCGGCCGGCTGGGGAGCCTTCCCGGTCCTGACCGCGTACGTGGCCCAGACCAAGACCCTGGCGTTGGCCCCTGTGCTGGCGGCCTTGGGGGCCTTCGGGCTCTCGGTCGCTCAGCGGCGTCTGAGCATGCCGGCCCGGGCCTTGCGCCGCCGGACCGAGCATGTCGAAGGCACTGTCACGACTTCCAGCGGCGAGGTCCACGCGATCGATCGGCGATACCTGCTCGCCCCTCTCGAGGGCGCCCTTCGGGCCTTGGCGTGGGCGACGGTGCTGTTCGCAACGGCGCTCGCGGTCGCGCGACTGACTTGAGCAGGGCCACCGTTTCGCAGCCTGCCGGGCCTCTCATCCGCAGCTGCGGCGGTGCGAGTCACCTCGCGTGACGATCGGGAGGCCTGACTGCAGCGCATTCGCCCAGAGGTCGTCGATCAAGATTGGCGACGCGCCCCATCCAGACAGGAGCGAAGCCGCGGCCGCGGCTCGAAAGCCCGCACCGCAGTGGACCCAGACCTGCTCCGTCGTCGGTACTTCAGGTTCGCGCCCGACGAGCTCTTGAAGCGGCAGGTGACGGGCACCGTCGATGTGGCCGGACTGCCACTCATGGGGGTGCCGGACGTCGAACACCTGCGGCCTGGACGCCGCGCGGCCGGACCACGCCTCCGCAAGATCCGAGAAACTTGCCACCGGGTAACTGTTGAGCCGGTTGCCGTCGGCGGGCTGTGTGCCGTCGAGCGCTGAGACCGCGGTCCTCCAAAGTGCCGAGCCCGAGAGGTCGTCGCGGCCGATACGGGCGATCAGCCGGCGCGCCTCGGCAATCTCGGCATGGTCGTCGGCGAGCAGGACGAGCTCGCTCTCCCACGGTACGATCCAGCCGAGGTAGGTCGTCAGGTTCACTCCGAGCTCGAGATTCAAGGAGCCGGGGAGGTGCCTGGCCGCGAACACCCGTCGCTGACGCAGGTCGACTACCCAATCGGCGCCGCGGATCGCATCGTAGAGGGCGTTAGGGTCGAGCTCCCGGACTGGCTCGAACGACGGCGCGGCCGGGCCCTTCCTGTTCAAGCGGGCCATGCGGCGGTAGTACGCCGGGATCGGCGGAAGGCTGGCGAGCGATGTGGCGACGAACTCCTCCTCGCCCAGAAGCGCTGCCGGGTTCTGCTCGAGCTCCTCACCGATCGTCGTGACCGCGGCGACATCGCCACTCGTCGGTGTCGCGGAGCAGAAGCTGCCGAATCCGTGTGTCGGAAGGATCCGGGCGTGCTTGGGAAGCGTTGTCAACAGCCGCCGGACCGAACGCCACTGGGAATGGGCGAGCGCTTCAGCCAGGGCGAGGCCGAGGAGGTCGGTTCGGCCGGTCGCATTGACCAGAAGTGAGCCGCCTGTGCAGACGACGTGCTCTCGAGCCTCCTCATCGTCCCCATCCTTCGCGGTGTTGACCAGGTAGGCGAGGTGGTGGGCAGTGTGGCCCGCCGTCGCGATGGCAGTGACCTCGAGCCGCCCGGCCACGACGATGTCGCCGTCGTCGAGAAAGCGGAACTCGTCCGGGAACGACACCGGCTCGCCTGCGGGGATCGCGTACGTGGCGCCCGTCGCTCGCGCAAGTGCCAGGCCGCCGCTGACGTAGTCGTTGTGAATGTGGGTCTCGAGCACAGCGGTGATGCTGACGCCCAGGTTCTGCGCCTCCTGCAGATAGGGAAACGGGTCCCTCTGCGGGTCGACCACCACGCCCACCTCACCGTCGCTGATGAGGTAGCTGCGGTCGCCGAGGCCGGTAGCGTCGAAGGTCACAGTCGTCATGGGGTCGACTTTTCGCGCAGCACCGCCGTTGACCATCCGCGCAGAGTACTAGTAAGTCGCTAGAAACAGTAGATCAGGCCCTTGCGTTGGGTTCGGTCGGGCTCATCTCTGCGGTCGGCTACCCGCCGAACAACGCGAGCCACTCCTCGGCACTACGGGGGGCGAGAACGGGGTTCTTGCGTTTGGTCTCGCCGAGGGAAGCGGACCCATCGGTCGAGTAGAGATGCCCCGGATAGACGACGGTGTCGTCGGGAAGCCTCGCGAGGCGGTTGACCAGGCTGTCGTACATCGCCTCAGGGTCGCTTCCGGGGAGGTCTGTCCGTCCGCAGCCCTGGAGGAAGAGGGTGTCGCCTGCCACGAGGCGGCCGTCGACGAGGAAGCACTGGCTTCCCGGAGTGTGGCCGGGCGTGTGCAGGAGGCGGATCCCGATCTCGCCGACCTGGAGAACATCGTCGCTCGTGTGGGCCACGAGGCTCTGGCGCCCGACCCCGGTCGTGCGCTCGATCCACGGGACCTCGTGTTGGTGGACGTGGATCGGGACCTCGACCTGCTCGAGGAGCTCGGCGATGCCCATGACCTCCCGGCCGAAGAGGTCACCACCGACGTGATCGGAGTGGTAGTGGGTGGCCAGCACGCCGCTGAGGCGCATCCCGTCGGCCTCGAGGATGCCGATGACCTCGCCGGGCGCGTAGGCAGGATCGACCGCGACAGCCTCGCCACTTGCACGGTCCCCGATCAGGTACACGAAGTTGACCATCCGCCGGGCCAGGGGGTCGTCGCCCGCGAAGTCGCGGCCGGCCAGCAGCTGGCGGAAGTACAGGCGGTCGCCGGTCACGCTTCGATCGGCTCGGGCGACCAGTCCGCCAGTTTGGCGAGCCGCAGGTCGTTGGAGAATATCTCCACGATGGGAAGCCGGAGGCCGATGCGCCTCTGGAGGCGCTCGATGGCGAGTTCCTGGTCCCAGAGAACGAGCGTCACGGCCACGCCGCCCTCACCGGCTCGGGCCGTGCGACCTGACCGGTGCAGGTAGGCCTTGTGATCCTCGGGCGGGTCGTAGTGAACCACGACGTCGACCCCGTCTATGTCGAGGCCCCGGGCCGCGACGTCGGTTGCGACGAGCGTTGGGAGCTTCCCGGTGGCGAAGTCCTCGAGCGCCTTCTCACGCGCGGCCTGGCGGAGGTCGCCGTGGATCGCGGCAGCGCGCACGCCCTCACGGCGGAGGTCGGCGACGAGGCGGTCGGCGCCACGCTTGGTGCGGCAGAAGCACAATGCCTTGGTCGCCCCTGCGACGATGGCGGCGCACACCTTCGCCTTGTCGAGCTGGTGCACCTTCAAGAAACGGTGCTCCATCTCGTCGACGGTGACCTGCTTGGCCTGTACCTCGTGCAGGACGGGGTCTCGGAGGTGTCGGCGGACGACCTGGTCGACTGCCGAGTCCAGCGTTGCCGAGAAGAGCAGGGTCTGGCGTTCAGTGGGCATGAGCCGCAGCAACCACTCGACCTGTGGCAGGAAGCCCATGTCTGCCATGCGGTCTGCCTCGTCGACGACGAGAGTCGAGATCTTGTTGAGCCGGACCGCCTTGCGGTCGGCGAGGTCGATGAGCCGGCCCGGCGTCGCGACGACGATGTCGGTGCCCGCGGCGAGCTGGCGGGCCTGGTGATCGAGGTCAGTGCCCCCGTAGACAGCGAGAACCCGCCTGCCGACGGTCTTTGCGAGGATCTCGAGCACTTCGGCGACTTGAACGGCGAGCTCGCGCGTCGGGACGAGGACGAGAGACCTCGGTGCGCCGGGCCCGGCACGAGGAGTTCGCATGAGCATCGGCAAGCCGAATGCGAGCGTCTTGCCCGAACCGGTCTTGGCCTTGCCGCACACGTCGCGGCCCGCCAGCGCGTCTTCGATCGTGAGTGCTTGAACGGGAAACGGACTCCTGATGCCTTGACTTTCCAGCGCCTCGACCAGTTCAGGCGCAACACCGAGACCCGCAAAGGTGGTCCCGATCTCCGTATCCGTCGTCATGCACTTCCTCGCTGTCCCCGACAAGGCTACTGGCGAGTCCAGCGCGCCAGGTTCATCGCCGTGGCGCGATCATGTCGGCATGACAACACTGGCCAAAGGCGACGTGGCCCCGTCGTTCTCCCTGCCGGATCAAGACGGTGCGATCGTCGGGCTCGGGGACTACGCGAACCGCCGGGTCGTCGTCTACTTCTATCCCGCTGACGACACGCCCGGCTGTACCAAGGAAGCCTGTCAGTTCAGTGATCTCGCCGAGGAGTACGCGGCCTCGGGCGTCGAGGTGCTCGGCATTTCGCCCGATGGCGGGTCCAAGCACGAGAGGTTCCGCGCGAAGTACGGGCTCCGGATCGCCTTGCTGAGCGATCCGGAGCACGAGGTGATGACGCGCTACGGCGCCTTCGGCCCCAAGACGCTCTACGGGCGCAAGACCGTGGGGGTCATCCGGTCGACGTTTCTCGTCGGTCGAGACGGGAGGATCGAACGCGCCTGGTACAACGTGCGTGCGGATGGTCACGCCGCCAAGGTGCTGGAGGCCCTCGCGGGCTGAGAGACCGCGGGCCAGCGCATCGCGGCGGGAGACCGATGTCGTGTCAGAGGGTCCGCTCGAGCTGGGCACGCGCAAGCTTGCGGCCTGGCCGAGCTCGCTCGGAACAGCCGGCCGCATGTGGGGTGGCGCACCCTCAACTGGGCGGATGACCAGGTCTTTCGGGAGGATTCCCCGGTAGTAGAGTCCGCTCATCATGGCCACCGCCGTGCGCCCCAAGCTGGTCGTTGCCTACCACAGCTCCTCGAACCCACCGTTCGAGATCGCCGAAGCCGCCCGGAACCTGTGCGACCTGACGTGGGTCTTCGATTTCACCGATCCGCTGCTCTCGCCGCTGCTGCCGCTGATACGACGCTTGGGTACGGTCGTCGACACCGCCGGTCTCAGCGATGCGGAGGTTGCGGCACGGGTTGTCAGCTGCTGACGAATCTCTGAGCCATCGTGAGCGAACACCTGTTCGATAGGGTGTTCTCTGTGAACCTGACCGAGTGGGCACGCCGTCAAGGCATCCATCCCGGACCGCCTGTCGCTGGTTTCGCAGTGGTACGCTTCCCGTGCCGGCGGTGCGCGTGAACAGGCGCCCGGTGTCGATCGCGCCGGGACTCGGTCCTCGCCTCTCCCGCCGAGGGCCTCGGTCTCTACGCCCGAGTCTCCTCCCACGACCAGCGGGCCGGTCTCGACCGGCGGGTCGCCCGCTTGTGCGAGTGGGTGGCCAGGACCGCACTGCCGGTCGCCGGGTGGAGTCCGAGGTCGGCTCGGGCATGAACGGCGCTCGGGCAAGGCTCCGCCGTCTGTTCGCCGATGCGAAGGTGACCACGGTCGTCGTCGAACACCGCGACCAACCCGGCCGGACGAACATCGAGCTCGTCGAGGCAGCCCTCAGTCCGCCGGCCGCCGGCTTGTGGTGCTCAAGGAGGGTGAGGTCGACGACGACCTCGTTCGGGACATGACCGAGGTCCTTACTTCCCTCTGTGCTTGCCTCTACGGCCGTCGTTCAGCTCGGGACCGGGCCGAAAAGGCCCTGCGCAAGGCGGCGGAGGTGCCGGCGTCATGAGTCCCGTGGTCGGCCTTGGCAGGGCGGGGGAGATTCTGGGGGGTCCCCGGCGGCGACATCCGGCGTGGCACCGCCAAGCGACAAGCAGAGAGCTCATCGCGCAGTGGTCGGCGGATCCTCCGCCGGTTGGTCCGGGGTCGGAACCGAAACACCGCGAGCGCTCGCCGAGAGCGGGGGCTCGTCCGGTGACCTGTGCCGTCTGCGGCTCCGGCCCCGCGTCGAGGTCGAGGCCGCGAGGGCTGTTCGCGATCCCGTCTCGGTTCGCCACCGCTGTGATCGTGCGGGGAGACGGCCGCCGATGGTCCTAGCTCCGGGCGGGCGCGCGTTCACTCGTCTTTGCGTCGCCGGCGGGTTCGCCGGGCCCGAGCTCCGGCAACGGTCCGCGCCGAGCCGGGAGGACGATCTCGCGAAGGCGTGGCTGCGGACCTTGAAGGACGGAGGTGACACCGGTGCCTGGGCTGGCGGCGTCCTCGGTCGCGCCGGCGGGCACGAGATCGAGCTCGGTGACCGCACCGTGGTCCCGGTGCTGCCGCCCTTGTCGTCGGTGTCGAAGTGACCCACCTCCGTTCGATCGCCGAACCTTTCGTCGTCGTCCATCCCGCCGCGGCGCGTGTGCGGACACGCCTTCGCGTCGAGGTCGCCGATGAGGACGTACTCCGGGTCGTCGGCGGTCATCTCGGCTCGCTCGCCGGAAAGGACCTCGCACAACGCTGCCGAGAGGGCAAGCTCTCGGCCAAGGAGCGGGCGGAGTCCCGCCGAGAGCGCAAGCGGGCGATCACCGCCGCGAGCTCGTCGCGCTGGGCCGGAGCGATCACTCGCACGAGCGAGGACTCCTTCAAGCTCGCCTGGCGCAACCTTGTCGCCGAGCGACGGACACTCGCCTCCCGTATCCACCGGATCGAGCGGCGGCTCACGATCCCCGTCGGCGAGCGCCGCGGCTATCTGACAAGACAGGAGTCTTACGAGAAGCGCCGGCGCCTCCAGCACCTCCGGGCGAGGCTGGCGGAGGTCGAACGACGCCTCGTTGGGGGCCGGGTCTCGGTCTGCCGGGGAGGTTCCCGTCTCGCGAAGGCCCGTCACAACCTCGATGCTGCCGGCCTGACCGAAGCCACCTGGCGGGAGCGGTGGGAGGTTGAACGCCTCTTCATCTGCGTCGACGGCGAGGCCAGCCAGCTCTTCGGCAACCTGACGGTCCGCTGGCACCCCGCCCAGCGCTGGCTCGAGCTGCGCCTCCCCAAGGCCCTCGAGCACCTCGCCAATCGCCCCGGTGGCCGCTACCGGCTCTCGTGCCCGGTCGAGTTCCCCTACCGCGGTGAGGAGGTGGCAGCACAGGCCGAGAGCGGCTCCGTGGGATACGACGTCTCCTTCGACCCGGGCAAGCACCGCTGGTACCTCGACGCCTCGTGGTCGATCTCCGAGGGCGAGCTTCGCCCGAGCATCGATCACCTGCGCTCGGGCCCCGTGATCGCAGTCGACCTGAACCACGGGCACCTCGCCGTCTGTGTCCTCGACCCCTCGGGGAACCCGATCGGAGAGCCGGTGACGGTGCCGCTCGAGCTCACCGGGCTCAAGGCATCCACCAGGGACGGCCGAATCCGAGAGACGATCTCGAAGGTGCTCGCCCTTGCGCGCGCACATGGCGCCGGGGCGGTCGTGATCGAGGACCTCGACTTCGTCGCCTGACGCGAGGAGGGTCGGGAGCGATCCGAGCGCCGTCCCTCACGGGGCAAACGCGGCAAGGACTTCCGCCGCCTCGTCGCCGGACTCCCGACAGGCAAGTTCCGGGACCGGCTCGTCCAGATGGCGACGAACAACGGTGTGGCGGTGATCGCGGTCGATCCCGCCTACACCTCGCGCTGGGGCGCCGAGCACTGGCTCGACGCCCTCGAGCAGATCTCGCCCGAGGCGAGCGGCCACCACGCGGCGGCCCTCGTCATCGGACGACGCGGGCTCGGACATCGGGCACGACGACGGGAAAGGTGTGACTCGACACGAGCAGTGCATCGTGACGAGAGAGCTGCCGACTCCGTCGTGTCAGGTGACCGCCGCCCGCACACCGAACCGGAGGACCGGGAGGCAGGTGGGCAGCCGCGATCGCGACAGAGGACCCTCCCTGGCGAACGGGCACCCTCCGGCGACGAGGCGACCGAGGACCGTTCGTGGTCGCCCGCCGGGCAGGACTTCAGTTCTGCTCAGTGTTTAGGAACGGTTGCGCTGGATCACCCGGACGGAGTCATAGCGTTCTTATCAGAACCGATTCCGCTTGCTGCGGCGATCGCCGAGGAGTGCAACCTGCGGTTCCACAGCCGCCGTACCGCCGACCTGCTGACGAACAAGTACCGCCGGCGCCTCGCACTTGCCCGAGCGCGGGTGCCGGGCCCGGAGTTCTGGCCCGTGCCCGCAGACACAGATCCCACGGCGAGGTCGCATCTGGCAGCTGACCTGAGCTACCCGGTGGTCCTCAAGCCTCAGGCTGGAAGCGGGAGCCGCAGCACCTACCGGGTAGCCGATGCCGAAACGTTGCTGCGACTGCTCGGCGAGGCTCAGCGCCGAGCCGAGGACATGCTGGTCGAGGACGTGCTCGCCGAAGCCCACCCTCGAGACGCGCAACGTTTTGGAGACGTGCTCATGGTGGACAGCCTCGTCTCGGAAGGTCGCATCGTCCACTTTGTGGTGGCCGGTCATTTCATCCCGGCTCCACCCTTCCGGGGCACCGGATCGTACATTCCGAGCGACTTGGGCGATGCGGAGACCAAAGCCGTGCTCGAGGCGACCGAGGCTGCCGCGAAGGCCCTGGGTATCGACAACGGCTTTGTCAACACCGACCTCATCCTCACGCCTGACGGTCCTCGAGTGCTGGAAGTGAACGGTCGCATCGGAGGTCAGATCCCGACGTTGCTCCAACTGCTCGGGACCTCTCCGTTGCTCCCCGAAGCGATGAGGTTTGCGGTGTGCGAGTCCGACGGGGATGTCGTTCCCTTGCGGAGTGAGCATGTGGCGTTCTGCGCGATGTACCAGCCTCCGATGGAGGCGCAACGCCTGGTCGAGCTGAGCGGTCTCGACGCCGTGGCTCTGTTGCCGGGCGTGACTCAGGTCATTCCCGCCCGTCGCGTCGGGGACGCCGTCGACTGGCGGCGGGGAACCATTAGCCGCCTGCTCACCGTGTACGGCGTGGCCAACGATCACGATCACCTCTACGAGCTGTACCGGCAGATTCAACGATCCGTCGTCACCCGTTACGAGATGGCCGAGCCTGTGAGCTGACTTCCCCTCCGAAGTCGCCACAAAGACGACGGAGCCGGTTCGCCTCTGTGAACGGCCGGGTGGCTCGGCACCGGCTCGATGACGGGGAGATGGCCTTTGTTCCTCGACCAGGCCCGGGCCGGCGGATCCCGGCGCCGGCTTACAGGCCGGTGCGAGAGCGGGTCCGAAGCAGGAGAGCCGCCAGGAACGCGACGAGCATCGCGGCGGCCGTGCCGGCCGCGAGCGCGGCAGGCCCACCGCCGGCGAGCAGTCCCCGTGCCGCGATGGCCCCGTACGACAGCCCCGCAGAGCCTGCGGCGACGCCGAGCACCCAAGCCGGGCTCCAGCGCTCAACTCCCGGGCGGTGCTCAACGTGGCGTGGCTGATCGATCGACCGGTTGGCGACCTCGGCGGCGCAGAACAGGACGGCTCCCGAGATGGCGAGGACGCTCGCACGAGTAGACACTGCCTCTCCGAGCGCGCCGACGACGACGGCGGTGCCGACGAGCACCAGACCCGTGGCGATCGTGCGGTTGCGCCTCGGCGCGAACGGGGCGGTCAGGGCGGCGGTGAACGTGACGATGCCGGCGATGCCGGCCAAGGCCACGGCAGGTGCCAACCGCGTTGTCGCGTGCGCCAGCGCCCAAGCGGCCACCGCTGAGGTCACGACGACCCCCAGGGCGGCTCCGGCGATCCGCGAACGGCGCTCGGAATGCCTCATCTCGCGACACGCCCTCGTGCCCGGCGCCGCCAGGTGGCGAGCGCGCTGAGGGGTGCCTCGAGCGACTCGTTGTCGTGCCAACCGACCACCGGAACCCCGCGTCGCCCGAAGTTGTCACGCACCTCGACGCGTTCGAGCTCGATGAGCCGGCCTGCGAGGTTGCCGGCGGCGGACACGGGCCTGTCCCGACGGCGGCCGACCGTCTCGATCACGGCAAGGTCGACGCCCCTCGCGCGGATGGTTGCGAGCGCGTTCAGCACGCGAGGGTCCTCCAGCGGGCTGATCGCGATGACGAGCCCGGTCGGCGGCAGGGTACGTGAGGGTATGGCCTCGGCGCTCTTCCACGCGTACGAGTGGTGCCACTGCGTCGCTGCGAGCGCGGCGACGAGGCGCTCGAGCTGGGCTCGTCCCATGGCCGGCTCGACCCAGTGCAAGATGCCACCGAAGGCCACGAGCCCGACCCGGTCGTGGCGCGCCAAGTAGGCAGATGCCAGGCCGGCCGCTGCGCGCACCTGGCGAGGGAGCGCCGCGGCTGAGAAGGTGTCGACGAGCAGGATCAGGTCGGTGCTGCGCTCAGGGTGGCGGAGGTTGACGTACGGCGCGCCGTGGCGCGCCGTGGCTCGCCAATTGAGCCTCCCTGGGGTGCCGGCTGAGTAAGGCCTCACCTCGGCGAACTCGATGCCATCGCCGGGCCGGCGCGCGAGCCGGTCGCCCGCGGTCGCGCGAACCTCGCGTGCCCGCACGAGCGTTCGCAAAGCCTCGGCCTTCGGGCGCACCTCGAGTTCGAGCCTGCCGCCGCCGACGCCCGATCTGTTGAGAAATCCGAACAATCCTGGGACATTCGTCGTGGCGGGCCCGATCACGAACCGCCCGTAGCGCTCCGCGCTGATCGGCACCTCGATCAGGACGGGAGAATCGGCGTCCAGGCGGAGCGACCAGCCGGTCGGCCCTTCGGCCCTGAGGCCGTCAGGGACACCGAGCGCGACATCACAGCGGGGCGTCGCTCCGGGCGCCGAGAGCTCGAGAGCAATCGTCGCCCGACCGCCTTCGACGAGCTGGTATGCGTCGAGCTCGAGGCGAACCTCCGGCAGAGCAGCGACATGAGCCAAGAGGCCGATGACCAGAGCGAAGCCGAACGGCGCGGCGAGAGCGACGATGGCAACGTTGCCGAAGACGACGGCTGCCAGCAGACCGACACCGGTCAGCGTCGCGTAGGCCACGACCTTCGGAGTGGCTGCCGGCTCGCTCATGGGTCGACAGCAACTGGCACCGGCACCGAGTCGAGGCATTGGACAACGAGATCCTCGGGTCGGCTGCCTCGGAGCCAGAGGTCGGGCAGGAGCGTCAGCCGGTGGGCGAGACAACCGACAGCCAGGGCCTTGATGTCATCCGGCAGGACGAATTCTCGCCCTGCGAGAGCGGCGCGAACCCTGCTGGACAGCAGCAGCGCCAAAGCGCCGCGGGGGCTGGCCCCGACTTCGACGCCGGCGACCGAGCGTGTGGCCCGGACCACGTCGACCAGGTAGCGCCCCACGGGCTCGCTGATCTCGACGCGCTCCACTGTCTCGCGCATGGCCAAGACGGTTCGAGCGTCGGAGATCTGGACGAGGTCCACCTCTTCACGCCCCCGCATCGCTCGACGCCGGATCACGTCCCACTCGGCGTCCCGGTCGGGATAGCCGACAGGAACACGGAGAAGGAACCTGTCGAGTTGCGCTTCGGGAAGCGGGTATGTGCCCTCGTACTCGATCGGGTTCTGGGTCGCCACGACAGCGAAAGGCGAGGGGAGCAGGTGCGTGACCCCGTCGACGGTCACCTGGCGTTCTTGCATCGCCTCGAGCAGCGCCGCTTGAGTCTTCGGCGGTGCGCGGTTGATCTCGTCCCCGAGCAAGAGATTCGCGAACACTGGTCCGGGGCGGAAGATCAGCTCACCGCGGCCCTGGTCGAATACCCCCGAACCTGTGACGTCCGACGGCATGAGGTCGGGGGTGAATTGGATTCGGGAAGTTTCGAGGCCGAGGACTCGCGCGAGCGAGCGCACTATGAGGGTCTTGGCCAGCCCGGGCACGTCCTCCAAGAGCACGTGGCCCCCCGCCAGCACACCTATCAGGACGAGCTCGATCGCCTCTCGCTTGCCGACGACCGCACGCTCGACCTCCGTGATGACGTCCTTGGCGATCCGGGCAACTTCGGCTGTGGTCAACGGCGTCTCCGCAGCGTCGGGGCGAGCGGTCACCGGTGGCCCCCGAGCGCCTCGAGCTTGTCGAGGAGACGGCGAACCTGCTCGAGGGGAACGCCGGGCTCGAAGCGGTCCGCCGGCGGTGCGCCATCAGGGTCCACGAGCGCGTACGCGTCGATGCCGAGCAGTTCGATGGCGCGCTCCTTGTCGGACAGGGCCACTCCCTTGCGGGCGAGGCGCGACTTCGCGAGCGGGACGAGCCTCGGGCGAACCTTCGCGTAGAAGTCGCCGGCCGTCCAGGTTCCGAACCGGAGCGAGCGCTCGAGGGCCACGAGGCCCTCCGTGGCGGCGTCGCTCGGCTCGTCGTCGAGTCGCCGCCGCCTCGGACGCGCCGGCAGGCCGGCTTCGACCGCTGCCGAGAGAGCCATCGACCCGGCTCCGAGCCCAAGCAGGCCGAAGGCGCCCGCAGCCGCGCGCTCGATCGCTCCGGGGTCGGGTGCGCCGACCCAGAGCGCGATGCCGAGCGCGATCGCGACGAGGACCGCCATCGTGAAGAACGTGGCCCAGAGGGGTCGCGTCAACCGACCGCTCCTACCAGGAGATCATCTCGAAGAGCGCCGAGGGCGGCGATAGCGTCCGACCGCATCGACTCGTCGACAGGCTGTTCGCTGTAGCGAGCCCGCTCGAACAGTCCCGTGAGCGAGGTCGCCGGTGCCGCGGCGGCTGCGGTCGCCGCAAGCATTCTGCGCAGGTACTCGGTAGGCGTCTCGGTACCCCGGCGCTCGGGTCCGTGTATCGCCGCGACCTCGAGCATCTGCAGGTAGCACCCGATGATTGCGCGACGCGGGTCCGGCTCAGTGTCCGGGTCCGCCACGGTCAAGCAAGCGAGCTGGATGCTGAGCGTCTCGAGCTCTGGTCGTTGGGCGTCTGTCTTGTCGAACCCTGTGCCCGTGTCGGCCGCAGGCGAACCCAGCCTGCGCAAGACCCGGCGCCAGCCCACCGAGCGCACGAGCTTCACCACGACGAGCAGGACGATGACGCCAACGACGACGCCCGAGGTAGCAAAGGACGCGACCGCGTTGAACGGTACGGAATTCGTCTCTGGACCGACGCGGAACACTGGTTTGCCGCCCAGTGCGGTGAGGGATTGAAGGTGTCGCTGGCGGGCGGCGAGCGCGAGCAACCCCGACAGACAGGCGAAGATCGCCAAGGCCGCTCCCGCAACCAGGATCGGGGAGTGCCGATGTGGCGTCGAGTCGTCGAGGGTTCTCCGGTTCCTCGTGACGAGTCCCCAGAACAACAGCGCGAGCGAGACAACCCCGGCCAGTCCGGCCAGGGTGACGAGCACGCTCAGCACGATCGACGCCGGCCCACGACGGAGCTGGGCGGCACCGGCTCCATGCTCAGCCGAACCGCCGACAACCGCGAGCAGCACGAGAAGGCCCACGACCGCGATCCCGAGAGCCAACCTCGTCGATCGACTCCCTGCCTGCTGCGACAGAGTGACGCTGCCCATGCTCGAGGACGACTGCACCGTCAACACTCTACGAGCCGTCTTGTGCCCTGGGCAGGAGGACTTCGGGCGTGGCCGTGACCGCGCGGAGCCAGGCCTGGCCGGTCAGGCTCTCGCGGGTCAGGACGTCGATATCATCGAACTCGAGCTCGCCGAGCGGATGACGCGTTTCGGTCACCGGCTGTCTTGGCCGAGATCTGGCGGTGGCGGGGACCTCCGGGCGCTTAGGCTCGGCGCAAGGCGACGGCTGCGACGAAGGAGGGTTTCCCGATCACCGAAGAGATACGACGTGTACTTGGCGAGTACGCGCGACTAGGTGTCGACGCGGCTGATCTGAGCGACGACGATGATCTTTTCCGATTGGGCATGACGTCTCATGCCAGCGTGAGCGTGATGCTCGCACTCGAGGATGCCTTCGGTGTGGAGTTTCCTGAGCACATGCTGCGAAAGAGCACTTTCGAGTCGATCAGCTCTATCCGGCAGGCCCTCACGGTGCTGCTCGAGACGACCTCAGGCGACTGAGGGTGTCTCTAGGTAGACCGGTGCCGGTCTGGTTCGGCCCTGAGGAGTCACCGCTCTTCGGCGTTCTCCTCGTGCCGGACGCGCCGACGCGCGGGGCGATCGTTCTCTGCCCGCCGCTCGGGCTCGAGTACTCGAACTCGTACTCGACGTTCATCCAGCTCGCAACTCGCCTGGCGCAACTCGGTTTCGCCGCGCTCAGGTTCGATTACCGCTCGACCGGCGATTCCTTCGACCGAACCGCCGACGGCTCGGGCGAACGCGGATTCGCAACCGACGTCGGGCTCGCCGTCGACTTTGCACGAACGACGGGGATCGCTCACGTCGGGATGGTGGGCATGAGGCTCGGGGCCAACCTGATATGCGTTCAGTGCGGCCTCGAACCGGTCGAAGCCGTCGTCCTGTGGGACCCGTGTCCGACCGGGCGATCGTTCCTGCGCGAGCAGCGGGCGCTTGGCGCGTTCGCCGGCGCCTACGGCGCCGAAGAGAGAGCCGACGCCCTCGATCTCCCGAGATTCAAGCTGTCACCCGGGATGCGGGAGGAGATCTCGGGTCTGGACCTTGTGGCAGGCCCGCCCTGCTCTGCCGAGGCGGGATGGCTCGCCGACAAGGTGCTGCTGCTCACGCGATCGGAACGCATCGCCGACCGCAAGCTTGCCGGGCGCTTCGACCCGACACGCGTCGAGCACCGGGAGGTAGCGGGGCAGCCCGAGCTCCTGGACGTCAGGTCGCCCGATCAGACCGTCCCTGCCGAAGGGCTTGCGACGGTCGCGGGATGGCTGGACAGGGTGATGCCTCGAAGCGGCCACAGGATCGCAACGCCGATCAGTGGTGAGGTCACGGTCCGGATCCCCGCCGACGGTCTGGGCTCAAGCGAGGTGCCTGGTGGCGAGACGGCCCTTGTCCGAGAGCGTGCCGTCTGGCTGGGCCCGGCAGGACTCTTCGGGATCGAGACCGAGCGCGATTCAGGTGGGCCCGGCCCGGCCTGCATCTTCGTGAGCGTCGCGAACGACCACAGGATCGGGCCCGGCCGCCTGTGGGTGCAACTCAGCCGACGCCTCGCGGCTGATGGGTTTCGATGTGTCAGGATCGACGTCAGCGGATTCGGCGATAGCCCGGCTCGCGACGGGGCGCCGGTGAACGGCGTGCACTCGATCTTCGGAGTCGACGACGTTCTCGACACCGTCCGGGCCATGTCACCGGACGACCCGCGTGACGTCTTGCTGTTCGGACTCTGCTCCAGCGGCTACCACATACTGGAAGCGGCGCTGACCCTCTCCCCGCGAGGCATTTGCCTGGTGAACCCCTCGCTAGTGTTCCAACCACCTGAGATGGTCTCGGGCGGGACGATGGACGACCGCCGTCGCTTCTGCCTGCCGCCAAACGCACTGGTGACCGCCGCTCGGGCGAAGCCGCCTATCCAGTGGCTACGAAAGCGATTTCCGACGCTCATGTCGAGTCTCCACCGTCCCATCCGGACGGTGGCCTGGCGCTTGCGGAGCGTTGCCGGGCCCCGCCAGAACCGGCCAGGAGAGCGCCTCGGAGACCTGGTCGAGGACGGCACCGACGTGCTCTTGATCTGCGGTCCTCACGAAATTTCGCCTTTCTCCGAGACGGGGCTCAAGCCTGCTCGTCGAGATCGACCGGAGGAACGCCTGCGGATCGAAGTGATTCCCAACCTCGACCACGGGCTGTATCCCTCGAGGGACCGGGAGCGAGTCACCGAGTTGATTCTCGACTTCGTCCTCACTCGTTTCCGCCGGCCACCCGAGAGGTGACAGCGCTCCCCACCGTTCACCCACACCCCGGCTTCAGGCGAGCGTCGGGCTCACGGCCAGAGGCGGGACCGCACTCCCGGCGGCCAGGTGTCGGGGTCGAGCCCGTGTGTGCGCAGCAACGCGAGGGTGATCCGCTCGACACCGAATCCGACGCATGCACTGTGCGCGGCATCGCCGTTCGCAGACTCGATCCCGAACCCGATCCCGAAATGATCGAGGTGATAGTTGGATGAGGAGATTGCTGTCGGCTGGGCGTCAGGGTCGATGGCGCAGACGATCTCGTACTTGAGCGTCTCGGAGCGTTGGTTCGAGGCGAGCATGCGTCCGGTTCGCCCGAAGAAGGGGTCGTTCGCGATGACCGCGTCGACGGCGAGGCCAAGCCCGGACAGCAGACCGGCGGACCGCTCGAGCCAGAGGTTGCGGTGTGCGATGGCACCGTCGGGGTCACCCAGGTACACGAACTCGTGCTGGCGGAACGCCTGCATCCTGGCAGGATCGAGGCTCGGCTCATGGCGGAAGCAATGCCCGAATACCTCGAAGCGGCGACCGCCGGCAGGAAGCCGTCCAGAGCACGATGGATAGAGCGGATGGCATGCCGCGGAGCACAGCGCCACGTCGGAGGGTGTGAGCAGCTCGGCCCAGTTCTCGCCGTGCTCGAGCCGTTCCAGGAGCTTGGCGTGCAGGTCGTCACCGCCCGCGAAGACGTTGACAGAGCCCAGCAGGTCGGGGAAGGACCGCAGGTAACCGCTGCGCTCGAGGACAAGTCGCGGGGTGACAGCCGGGAAGTAGAGAACCGAAGCATGCTGATCCTCACCGGCCGAGGTCACGAGATCGTCGATGCCCCGAACTACACTTTCGAACGTGCCCGAGCGGAGGTAGAGGCCATCGACGCCGGTGTCGACGAGCAGGCCGCTGGCGAGCAGCTCCGATCGGAAATCGGTGGTCACGGGTCGGTCCGCCCGAGCGCGAAGACCACGGCTGCGGCAAGGTTCCCCTCGTGGCTGAGGCTGACGGCGAAGTCGCTCAGGCAGGCCCGTCTCGCGAGCTCGGCTGCGTAGCCGCTGAGCAGCAGTGCGCACCGGCCGTTCTCATCCTGGCGGACCTCGATGGAACGCCAGGCTGGCAGCCGGTCGCTCGGCCCCAGGGCTTTCATCGTCGCCTCCTTCGCCGCAAAACGGGCAGCGAGGTGGCGAGCTCGCACCTCCTCCTCACCCGTCGCGCAGGCGAGTTCGTGGGCGGTGAACACGCGACTGAGGTAACGGTCACCGAAGTGCGCCACAGCTGCCTGCACCTCGTCGACGGCCACGAGATCGATGCCAACGGCGAGCTTTGGCCGGCCTCCACCTCTCCTCCGGACTGCCTGGCTTTGGTCCATGCTGTTCACAGCGCAGCGCTCAGTGCCTGATCGATGTCATCGATGAGGTCATCGACGTGCTCGATGCCGATCGACAGCCTGATCGTCTCGGGCGCCACACCCACCAAGGCGAGCGCTTCACGAGACAGCTGGCGATGGGTGGTCGATGCGGGGTGGGCTACGAGCGACTTGGCGTCGCCCATGTTCACAAGCCGCTTGAAGAGCTTGACCGAGTCGAAGAAGCGGATCCTGGCGTCGTACCCGCCCGCGACGCCGAAGGTGACGATCGAAGGGCAGTGGCCCTTGAGGTAACGCTGGCCGAGGTCGTAGTAAGCGAACCCCGGGTCTCCGAGATAGCTCAGCCACTCGACGCGGGGGTCGGCAATCAGGTACTGCGCAATGGCCCGCGTGTTCGATTCGTGGCGTTCGAGCCGGACGGCCAGAGTCTCGAGGCCCTGGAGGAGGAGGAAGGCGCCGAGCGGGGAAAGCGTCGACCCGCTGTTGCGCAGGCTCACGGTGCGACACCGCACGGCATAGGGGGCCTCGGGGAACTGCTCGGCATACACCACTCCGTGGAAGGCCGGTTCGGGCCGGTTGAACATGGGGAACCTGTCGGGATGCTCAGCCCACGGGAAACGGCCGGCATCGATGATCGCGCCGCCGAGTGTTGTGCGGTGCCCGCCGACGAATTTCGTCAAAGAGTGCACGACCACGTCGGCGCCGTGGTCGATCGGCTTTAAGTACATGGGAGTCGCGATCGTGTTGTCGACGATGAGCGGGATGCCATGACGATGAGCGAGGTCGCTGACCGCCTCGAGATCGACGACATTGAGCGCGGGGTTGCCCACGGACTCACAAAAGACCGCCTTGGTGTTGTCGTCGATCAGCGGCTCAATGCACTCCGGGCGGTCATCGTCGGCAAAACGCACTTCAATACCCTGTCGCGGCAATACATGAGCAAAGAGCGTGTAGGTGGACCCGTAGAGCTGTGGTGCAGAGACGATGTTGTCGTTGACCGAGGCGAGGTTCAAGATCGAGTAGTTGACGGCTGCGGCCCCCGAGCTCAAGACCACTGCTTCAGCCCCACCTTCCAATGCCGCGAGGCGCCGTTCGAGCACGGCATTTGTCGGGTTGTTGAGCCGGTTGTAGTGAAAGCCGGGAATGTCGAGGTCAAAGACGGCTCCCGCGTGCGCCGCGTCATCAAATTCGTGGGCGATCGTCTGATAGATGGGCACGGCGACCGCTCGGGTCGTGTCGGGTGTGTAGCCGCCGTGGATCGCCACTGTCTCGTCATGCACCGCACTGCCTCCTGTGCTGGATGAGCCGAAGCCAGTTGCCATAAAGCTTCGCTCCTGAAAGCTGCCAGGTGTTGACGAGACGCTGTGCCACAGGCTCGAGCGGGAAGTGGCTCATGAGCTCGGGATCGGTCGGCCTCGCGAGCACCTGAGCCTCGAAGCTCTCGAGAAGTCGGTGACTCTCGTCATCGACGTAGCCGACGGGGATCGCCGGGACGACCTTGCGCTCACCTCGGAGGAACCGCACGAGGTCCCGCCGGTACTCGCGCAGGAGACTGGTGGTCGAGTACTCCGGATGGCCTTGGACCAGCACGAAGGTGCAGGAGCCTCGGTCCTTCACGGCAACTGTCCAGGTCATCTCCGGTGACTCGATCAGATTGGAGTACCCGTCTGCCTGCAGGAGGGCCGAAGGCAGGTCGTTGAGACGCGAATGGGGCATGTGAACGAGCTCACCGAGCCCTTCGGTGAGCGGATGGTCGGTTCTGATCGCTTGAACGAAGATGCCTGAGCACTTGGCGGGAAGTGTCTCACGCTCGATTCCGTCGAAGAGCAGCGCGGCCGCATGTGCGGCGAGGCAGGAGAGCAGAGCAGACGCGACGGAGCCCTCGGCCCAACCGAAGAGCTCCGCCAGGGCTCCCCAGTACGGTTCCGTCCGGAGATCGCCGGTAAGAGGCTCGGTTCCGGTGACAATGAGGCCGTCCGCCCGGTCGGCGTATAGGTGGTCAACCGGACGGTAGTCTCGAGCGCAGCGCCGTTCGATCGCCGCACTTCGCTCGAGACCCGGAAGCACGTACCGGTTGAAGTGCACCTCGCTGTCGCCCATCTCGTGGGCCGCGCTCTCCAGCAGGCCGACGAATTGCTGCTCGGTCTCCTCGAAGGCTGAGTCAGGCATGTTGTTGACGAACGCGATCTCGATAGACGAGCCGTCCGGATCCCGGCCGCGTCCATGTGCGGCCTCGTCACCTTCCGCAGCCCGAGTGTTGTCGCCGGGCGAGGCGATAACAAGTGAGATCTGATCTTCTCCAACTGTCAGTCGGTGTGGCCGCCTGCCAAACTACTTCAAGCGGAGGCTCGGACGTCAGGGCCTTGCGATCCGGGCACCTGTCTGGTACAGCCTTGCTGTGCCACCGGCGACCGCTGACCGTCCGCAACCTTTGCTCGTGATCGGGCACGGTCTTCGCTCAGTGCCCCCACTGCAGATCGCGGAGGCGGCTTTTGGCCTGTGCGGGATCCTCTGGCTCATCGACGAGAGCATTCCCGAGAACGCCTTCACCAGTCGGTTGTTGAGGAAAGTCGGAACCGTGGTGAACCTTGCCGGCTTGTCGCCGGAAGAGACCGCCTCGTTGTTGCGAACCCATGCCCCCGACGGGGTGGTGGCGTACCGCGACGAGGACATCGTCCTCCTCGCGGTGATAGCTGCAGAGCTGGGACTCGACTATCACACGCCAGAGGTGGCCCGGCGCTTTGTGGACAAGCTCTTGCAACGCGAGGCGCTCCGCAACGGCGGCCTGCCGTCACCGCTTTGCTGGGAGGTTCCGGCCGACCGTAGTCGTGTCACAGTCGAGGCCCTCGCAGAGGCGGTGGAATTCCCAGCGGTCCTCAAGCCGCGCGTCGGCAATGGCGGTCAGTACACAATGCCCGTCGCTGACGCCGGTGATCTCGTCCGCCAGGTCGCCATGCTCCCGCCGCAGGCCGGCGGCGAGGCGGGGATGCTCGTCGAGCAGTTCCTTCCGAGCCTCGCGACAGGACCGAGCGAGCGCTTTGGCAGCTACGTCTCGGTGGAGCGCCTGGTGGCTGACGGAGAGATGAGCCATGTGGCTGTGACAGGGCGTTTCCCAGTGGCTGAGCCGTTTCGGGAGACAGGGTTCTTCATCCCTGCTGACCTGCCTCAAGCGCAGTTGGCGACCGTACTCGAGGTCGCCACGGCCGCGTTGGGCGCGCTAGGGGTGAGAACGGGTGGCTGCCACACCGAGATCAAGCTGACCCCGGACGGCCCCCAAGTGATCGAGGTGAACGGCAGGCTTGGTGGGGGAGTACCGGAGATGCTGTTCCAGGCAAGCGGCGTGTCGCTCGTCCAGCTCTCGATGCGCGTTGCCCTCGGTGAGCCCGTGGTCGTGGATGGTCCGGTCCCGTGCGCCAGGGTCGGCTGGCGCTTTTTGTTCCAGCCTCCGACGTCTGCCCACCGCGTTGTCAGCATCGGAGGCCTCGACCGGCTGGCCGAACTCCCCGGGGTCAATTCGGTCTCCGTGAATCGATCGCCCGGTGACACGATCGACTGGCGACAGGGAACTCGCCACTACATCTACTCGGTCTTCGGGGTGGCCGCGGACTACGACGAACTACTCGGGATCAACCGCTTCCTCCATGAGGAAGTGTCGATCGTCTACGAGTGAACTGGCCCGGAGCTCGCGGGACGCTCGCCAGCTCCTCTGCCAGCTCGCCCGGCGACTCGCAGCGCGCCGCTTCAGCCCATGATCTCCTCGATGCAATCCTGCGGGTCGAGGAAAGCCCGATTCGATAGGCGCTCACTGTCTCTTGCCAGTTCCTGGGGACCACCCCGTTGCCAGAAGCATGGGACCACTTCGCGTCCACACCGACCCGCCAACGCGGTGATCTCGGCACCCACCGCATGTGTCAAGTGGAAAGACGTCGCCGTGTCGTAGGAGCCTTCGGCCATGCAGGCCAGCGCAGCGAGCACCCGACTTCGGGCCGTTCCGGCTGTGAGGGTCAGCAACTCACGGGTGTTGCCCAAGTTCGGGAAGGAAAGCGGCCTCGGGAAGACCTCGGTCAACGGGGCCCTCCGGTATGTGGCTGCTGGGCACACGAAACATCAGCGTTGCCATGGCGCGCCGGTCGGGGAACAGCCCAAGCAGGTGCTGGTTGTCGCGAGCAGAGCACGTGTCGAGCCAGCTGGCGTCGGTCTCGTGGTCGAAGTGCTCCATCGCAGCCAGGAAGACTTCGACCCCGGGGCCGAACTTCGCGAGATCCTCGTCGTAAGCGGTGCGATAGGCAAATACGCCCTCGCCGGCGCGCACGCAGCAGATCATGGCGCTGGGCGCGTCCCCCCGCTCAAGGGAAAGAAACCACATGCGACCATCGTCGACATACCGACCGCACACCGTCTCGAAGAACTTGGTCGTTGCCGCTTGGCGCCAGAAAGCCAGGCCATCCGTCTGGTGGCCTTTCCATCCCGAGGCTTCCAGCCGCAAGAACGCGTCAACGGCGGCACCGTCGGTCCTCATGCGCAAGCTCGGGCTCGTCCCGAGGGCGGCGTCCAAATGCAGGCGGTGCTGGCGTATCGTGCGGCACCGGTTCTTCCCGATACCCCTCAGCCAGTAGCACTCCCCATCTTCGGCCCGGCGGCGAAGGAAGCCTCGTTCCCAGACGTCGAACTCGATGAGGAGGTTGTTCGTCTCGACGGCCGCCTCCTTCAGCAGCCGGGCGGTCGGGCCGTCGTACCCCACCCACTCCATGATGACCAGGCTCGCTCCCCGGCGCTCGGCCTCCCGCCTGATCTCCGTCATGAGGCACGCCAGCGCTTCGTGGCCTCCTTCTGCGGTGACAAGTGGCGTGCCGAGTGTGACTGCGGTGGGCGCCACCCTTGTTTGCAGGGCAGAGTGCTTCCCACGACCGCCGGTTCTGTTTTGGTCAGCTGTGACCTCTACTATCGGCACGCACGCTTGGACGGCGCCCCTGTGCTCGGCCAGGACCAACATGGTTGTTGGCGACTCATCGAGGTATTCGAGGGCTGGCAGCAGCCAGCCTGGCTCGAAGAAGGGATTTGGCTCGAGCGAAGAAGCCGCGCACTCGGACCACCCAGCCAGGTCCGCGCTCGTGAGATCGTTCGGCGCGACGATCCGGGCCCGCATACGGCCACTGTAATCCTGTCGTGACCTCGGACTTTAGGACCCTACAGGACCAACTGGGGCGAGCGGACCCGCATCGGCGCTTGGACCAGACCCGCCGCCCGCGTCGGTCGAACGCCGGCAGGTCTCTGACGATCACCCGAAGCCGGTCCTTTGCCCCCGCGATCACTTCGCAGACAGGACACTCCCCCGCCCTGGCGGATCGTCTCGATGACTCCGAGGTCGGATGCGACCAGGTGTTGCGCTACTACGGCAGCCTCAGACCTCCGGTAGTAGGCCGTTACGAACTGTTGAAGCTCGTCACCGGGCCATCTGGTAGACGATCGGTCGCCGGTCGTCTGCCAGATGGGCTGGTGATCCGGCAGCGAGCTCGTCGAGGAGCTGGTCGAGCGCCCTTGCCACCCGGGGGGAGCTCGGCCTGTCCAAGGTGACGGTGACCCGCTGGCGGGCGAAGGCGATCCGGCCCCCGAGGTGCAACAGGTTGCGGGTGATCGCTCGGTACTCGTCGTTGTCGGCCAGATATGCGTTGAGGTGACGGGCAAGGTCCAGCTCGGCGTTGTAGGCGAGCAGGCGGCACACCATCTGCAGTGCCCGTGCAGCGAGGCGGGGCTTGGCCCGCTCGGCGTTCGGGTCGAGCTCGTTGGCAAAGAGCTTGGCCGGGATGCCTTTGAGGCCGTAGCGAGCCTCTTCCAGGTCGTCGTTCGCCATCGCCACGTGGTCCTGGAGCACTCCGATGGCCGCGAGGTGCTCGTCCATGGTGCCGGTCCTGCGGGTGGCCTGTCGCCCGAGTGCCCGCTCCGCTAAAGCCAAGGCGGCCTCGGCATCTCGCAGTTTGGCCTTCGCGGCGCGCCGAACGAGGTTGGCCACCTTGGCCGTGTTCTCCTCGACGTCCATCTCATAGGTGCACAACCAGTGGACGCCCTGGTGGTCCTCCAGGTACTTGTTGGTGTTCTCGATGCACCACCGGCTGCGCAGCCGGTGCACTATAACGGCCCCTCTGGCGTCGTGGCTGGAGGTGAGGACCTGGAAGGCGACCCTGCCGTTCTCGTAGGCCGAGAGCTGGCGGACCGGCCCGGCCTCATAGCCTTGGAGATCGATCACCTCGTCTGCAACCAGGACGGTGTGCCGGTGCCCGTCGACCTCGACCCACGAGCGTCTGGGCGAGACGGTGGGGACCACGAGGGGGGCTCTTCGCCAGGTGACCCACTCCATGTCCGCCTCGGCGAGGGCCTGGAAGACCTTGGGGTAGGACCCGCCCCGGTCGAAGCCGACCATGACCTTTCGGTCCCCCACGATCTCCTTGAGCTGGCCGAGCACCTCGGGAAGGCTCACCGACAGGCCCCGCGCCTCGCCCGAGGAGAAGCAGATGGCTCGCCAGGACTGGTCGACGACGAAGGTGTCGTCCCGGCCCGGTTCGGCCAGGTGCCGCCGGATGTTGTAGCCCTTGGCCACCGGTGCCTTTCCCCAGTAGGTGACGAAGTGGTCGTCGACGTAGAACACCTCTGGCGGGTGATCGTCGGAGCCGAGCATCGCCTTTGCGAAGGCGGACTGGATCGCCACGGGCTCGCACGCCTCGGCGAGTGCCTTGAGGCGGGGCCGCAGGGTGCGCAGGTGGGGGAAGGTCTCTGCCCCCACGAGCGCCCCGGCGTCGGCCACCACGAGGTGTTTGGTCCCCTCCAGCGATGAGGCACCGAGCGCGAAGGAGAAGGCGGAGGCACCCACAAGCGTGGCGGCGTCATAGCGCCGGGCGGCTCCAGAGGGCAGCGACGAGAGGATCTCGTCTGCACCAAGGCGGGTGAAGAAGGCGTGCAAGAGCATCGCCCCCGCGTAACGAGAGGAGACCTCGACCTCGCCGAGGCGCGGGGGCAAGGACGCCACTTCGTCGTCGCTCGCTCCCGTGGTCTCCTTGACCGGTTGCGCCTCGTGCCCGGTGGTGTTCTCGGCGGTGGGCCCGGGCCCGCCGTCGAAGAGCGCTCTGTCGGCGAGAGGCTGGTCAGCCGCTCCGCCCTCACGCACCGCCCCCAACCGCCGGCCGATCGTGCCCGGGTGGACCCCGAGACGTTCCGCGATCGCCACGTTGGTCATGCCTTGCCTCGACCACGCCGCTGCTCTGGCCAGCTTGGCCGGCGACAGGCTGCGACGGCGCCCACGTGGCCGGACCAGGCCCTCTGAGCCACGGTCCCTCGCCCGGCCTCTTAGCATCGAGACGTACTGGGGTGTGAGCCCGAAGCAGGCCGCCACCTCACCGCCGGGGAACCCGGCGTTGGTGAGCCCGACAATCGCCAGGTTCCGCATGCCGAGGTCGTCCGCGTCGTAGTGGGCGAACAGGTGAGGGCCTCGGTAGACGAAGACCTGCCCGCCGCCTTCCACCCGCTCGAGACGCCACGGCTCGGGCATCCCGGCCAGCTCCTCTGCGATCGCCACGCCCACCGCCAAAAGCTACCGTGCGGCGGCTCTGAATTCAACTATATTCGCGATCGTTAGGCGACGGGTATCTCCCTGCTCAGGAGGCCTACCAGGGCGCTACTACCGGAGGTCTGAGCCTTGAGAGCCTCGAGGGCCGTTTCCGGGTCACCAAGGACTTCCTGAACCTGCGGCCGGTCTTCCATCGGCCCGAGGACCGCGTGAGGGGCCACGCCGCCCTGTGCACACTGGCGGCGACGATCGAGGCCGTCAGGGCCAAGGACCTTGCCGCCGCCAAGGTGATGGACCCCAACATCTCCTTCCAGCACATGACGCCTCGCCGCGCGCTCGCCGAGCTGGCCGATGTGCGACTCGAGCTCGTGAGCGCCGGTGAGCGCGCCATCGGGCTCGTCAGCAGGCCGACTCAGCTACAGGCCAAGGTGCTCCGGGCCCTTGGCGTGGACACCTCAACCTGGTCCAAGGCCGAGATCGCCTGAGCTGGGCGAACAGATCCCGCGTAGTGGAAACACCTTCTCCGCGCGCCGCCATCTACCTGGACTTACGCGATTGACCCGCACAAGGCCAAATAGATCACCGATTGCTTTCGGACTCTATCGATGTACATCATTTCGGAATGGCTCGAGTCGGTCGCTTCTTGATCGTGATTTGGGCCGCCGGCGGAAACGTTGTGCCGGCTGCAGGTTTGGCGTGCGTCCTGTCGAGGCGCGGACACGAGGTGCGCGTCCTCGGACCTCCGGCCCTCCAAAAGAGGTTCGAGAACGCGGGCTGCACTTTCGATTCGTTCCAGCGAGCTCGTGGACCCAACCCGGTAGAGGAGGAAGTGTTCGACGAGAACCTGCTTGGCTGGACACGGTTCATATCGGGGTCACGCTTGGCCGACGACGTATCGGCCGAACTGGACCGAGAGGCTGTCGACGTAGTGATCGTCGACGCCTTTCTTTCCGCCGCCCTTTCCGCCGCCGAGAAAGCAGGAGTTCCCGCGGCGGCGCTCGTACATGTCCTCTACCAACCTACGGTCGAGGGTCCAACGGCGACGCTGTGGGACCCTACCCGACCGCTTGTGGAAGCCACTCGTCGGTACCTTGGGCTGTCCCCACTTGACTCGACGTCACCACTTGTATCAGCGCTATGGAGCCGAGCCTCCCTTGTCCTAGCGTGCATGCCGGAACCATTTGATTACCCGCTGGCGAACCCCCCGGCCAATCTCCGTTATGTGGGACCCATCTTTGAAGACACTCCGAACGAGCTGCCCGAACCCGGTCGCCCGCTCGTGCTCGTGAGCTTCGGCACCACGAACATGCGCCAAGGACAGGTACTACAGCGGGTGCTCGACGCCCTCGAGTTCCTCGACTTGGACGTGCTCTGTACGCTGGGAAGGGTTTCGATACGCGGACTACGTCCCCCTGAAAACGCGATGATCCGGGAGTGGGTGCCGCACATGGCAGTTCTTCCTCGCGTTTCCGCAGTGATCACACACGCGGGACTGAGTACCGTCATGTGCGCTCTGGCCAACGGTGTCCCACTTGTGTGCATGCCGATGGGACGCGACCAGCCGTTGAACGCAGATCGAGTAGCGGCGTTAGGAGCTGGCCTCCACATCTCTAGCCAGTCATCAATCGATGTGATCACAACGACAGTCGAAGACGTGCTCGAAGGTTCCAGTTTCCGGCACAAAGCACAGCAAATGGCTGACGTCATAGCCCGGTATGGCAACGGCTCGAGGGCGGTATCCGAGCTCGAGGCGCTGCTGTGAGCAACTTCCGGCTGAGATAGGTGCCGCGGTCGTACGAGTGTGTCGTTCGCCAGTCCCATGGGACCATGCCGTTGCTAGAAGCATGGGACCACTTCGCACCCATATCAAGCGGCCGACGCGGTGACTTTGGCGGCCACAATGACCAACCGGGCGGCCGTCTGGAACGGGCACGACGGTCTTGAGCGCGTGCGCTGTCACTGGGAGACACTCGCTCCTGACGGCAGGGTGTGACTTTCGACGGCGGGCGGGAACACGGCTTGCTGATGTGCGCGCTTGCGATCGCACACCTAGAGACAGATCTCAAGACCATGGCCAGGGCGCCTGTGGCCGGCTATCGGCAGACCTGTGCCAAGTGCGACGTGCTGTGGCTCGACGCGCCAGGGAAGGGATCGCCGTGGCCGGCTTGTGTCGATCGTCTACGATTGAGACCGGCCCATGGTGCGCGGTCGCCCGCCAACTCGCCCGGCGGCTCCTCCGCTCTCGCCCGGCGGCTCCTGCGCCAGCACCCGGCAGTTGGCAGTGTGCCGCTTCAGCCCATGATCTCCTCGACGCAGTGTTGCGCGTCCAGGAACGCCCGCAGCCGGCTTCTTGGGGACGGGACGTAATGAGTGAAGTACCGCACGCCCTCGGTTAGCGAGCCGAACAGCCAGATTCTCTGCGCCGGCCGTCCCCAGGCATCGATCGGGTGGAATTCCTCGTTCAAGGCGACGCTGCCGACTTCGGTCCCGCCGTAACTGAGGGGTTGGAGCCTCCCGTCATGCCAGAGGTTCGTCAGCAGTCTGGAGGCCGAGCGGCAAACCGTCGGGTTCTCGAGGTGCCCATGGATGAGCAGGTCCACCTGCTCGGAGTGCGGCTGCTCGAAGTGCCTCGAGCCCAGCACGAATCCCGTGGTCTCGGCCGGCTCGATTGACGGCAACGGCCCGAAGGGCACCGTGAGGAGACCTGAGTCGGTCAGCGCGAGCAGCTGCTTGGAACGCACGGCCGGCGGGCCGGCCACGAGGCGGTTGACCCTTGTCTTGATGTTGTCGCGGAAGTCGAGGTAGGACTCGAGCGTCAGGCCGCTGAACTCGATCACCGTACGCATGAGGTCCCTCAGGTGGCGGAACACCTCGTAGGCGGACTTCACCGGTGCCGAGCCGCCCCGGAGCGACTCGCAGAGATCGGCCTCGACCATCGAATAGATCTGCGACTCGTAGTCCTTGGACGAGACGTAGCCGCCGCAGGGGCCGAAGAAGTGCAACGACGGGTCGAACTCGCCGTAGTGGCCGACGAGGCCCGCCACAGTGGTCTCGTATGATCCGTCGTGCCAAGCCCGGCCAAGCCGGCTCGCCACCTCGTCTGATGCCGCGCGACCGTGCGCGAGCAAGGCGGACTGGGCGTAGTACCTGATCTGCATCTCTGCGAGGATCAGCGGCAGGACCGCGGAGCGGAAGTCGATCTGGCGCCGAGGCTGACCCGTTGCATGCCCGCCCTGGAGTGCCCCGATCGCGTCTTTGGTGCAGATGACGGCCTCGAACTCGTCGCTCTCGTCGACGGTCGCTGTCGCCTTCGAACAGTAAGGGAATCCGCTACGGGAAAAGAGCCGGAGCGTCGGCTCATCCCCCGAGCTGACATAGCGCAGCCGGTCGCCACTCTCGGCGAACGAGCCGCCTCTTCCCACCGTGAGGGCAATGACGACGTCGGTCGCGACGAGTCCCAGGCCCTCGACGGCGACCGTGGCTCCGCGTGGGATGGTCCTTACGTAGCGATCGACCGGGTACGGTCTCGGCAGGAGCGCCGGGTTGGCGTCCGGTTCGACATTGCCGGTGTGCCCCGAAGTCAAGATGACGTGATCGATCTCGAGGCACTCCCCGTTCGCCATCACGACTCGCTCGCGCCCGTCCCGCTGGCTCACGATGTCGATCGCTTCGGTGTGGCGGTGGACGATCTCCAGCTTCGCGGGTGCCGACGCGACCAGGGTCGCATAGAACCACTGCAGGTACTCGCCCATGAGCCGGCGCGGGACGTAGTCGTCGCCGGTTATCTCGCGCCCGGAGCGACCGATCTGGCAGGTGTCGCCCACCCAGCGGTAGCCGGCGCTCGTAACCCACTCGTGCAGGCCCACGGCGTACGCGGGCGATGGACCCGCGTCCTGCCACGGATAGAGCGAGACCTGCCCACACGGAGTGTTGAGGATCAGATAGTCGGGCTGGTCCACTGCATAGACACCCGAGCCGGGCGTGCCGGGCGGAACTCGACGATGTGGACTCTCACCGGCCCCCACTGTGAGCGCGAGCCAGTGACGATGCGTTCCAGGAAGCTCAGCCCCCACGAACCCAGCCCGATGATCGCGATCTCCATCAGAAGACGCTTCTCGGACACGAGAGCACGGGCCGAGGCTACTACCGTGCCCTTGCCCTTCTGGGCGAGCCGCGCGCCGCGTTGACCAGGCGTGACGTCGCTCGATTGCCACTCGGGCAACCCGGGCGTGGCCCTCGAGAGCGAGGAATAGCTCCAGCGGCATCGGGTTAGGATAATTGACCATGCCTCCCGAGAAGCTTCACTGGTCACACCTCTATCAGGAGGTCGTGACCTCTGGTCTGTGCACGGGGTGCTCGGCCTGCGTGGTCGTGTGCCCCTATGACGTCCTCGGCTACGACGACCAGAACGGCGTGTACCGCCCGTTCCACGTCCCCGAGATGGGCGGGACGGACAACTGCACCCACGGCGAGAAGGGCTGCACCCTTTGCACGAGAGCCTGCCCGCGGTTCCGGTCCTGGGAGCCCGAGGTGGACACGTTTCTCTTCGGTCGCGAACGCGACGAGAGCGAGGTCTATGGCATGGCGCAGGACGTGATCCTCGCCCGGGCCACCGACCCGGAGCTGTTGGCGGCCGGCCAGGATGGCGGCCTTGTCTCGGCGCTGCTGATCTGGGCGCTCGAGCATGACCTCATCGACGCGGCTCTCGTCTCGAACCTCGAAGGGGACGGGACGACCTGGAAGGCGGTGCCAGGCGTCGCCCGCAACAGAGCCGAGGTGATCGCGTCGGCCGGCTCCCGCTACACCTATTCCGCCAACCCGAGTGCCTACGCCGCAGCAATCGAGGGTGGCGCCGAGCGGATCGCACTTGTCGGCATGGGCTGCCAGGCCTCGGTACCGGCGATCATGTCCGCGCGCAGGGCCGGCAAGGTCGCGAGGCGTTTCGTGCTGACGATCGGCCTGCTGTGCTCGAAGTCCTTCGACGACGCGATATTCCCCGAGCTGTTCGAAGCACGTTACGGACTGCTCCGTGCGGACATCGTGAAGATGAACATCAAGGGCGTTTTCCAGATCTGGACCCGCGACGGCGTGCTGCACGAGGTCCCGCTCAAAGAGGCGTACCAGTGGACGCGAGAGGGCTGCAACCACTGCCCCGACTTCGCGGCGGAGCACGCGGACGTCTCGACCGGCGGCATCGGCAAGTTCCCCAATTGGACGCTCACCATGGTCCGCACCGACAAGGGTCGGGAGCTGATCTCGGCGATGCAGGCCGCAAGCGCGATCGAAGTGCGTTCCGCTCTCGACGAAGACCCCGATGCGGTGGCGTTGCTTCGCAAGCTCTCTCGCGTGAGCCGCCGCCGCTGGCCCGAGGACGGCGAGCAAGCTCCGAGAAGGATCCCGGTCGCCACCGCCTGAGGCCCAGGTCCTGAGTGGTCTACGCCCCGAGCTGGCGGGCACGCGCGAGCAGCTTGTCGAACATCTCGGCGGTGAGCAGCCCGGTGAAGACGTTGCGCTGGCTCGGGTGGTACGAGCACATCAGCATGCGGGGACCTTGGTTCGGGGAGCGGCCTCGATCCTCGATCGACGGCGCCCGCAGAGGCGGTAGTGGCAGCTCGAGCCCATGAGCAAAGCGCTCCCGTTTCTCTCCAAGTCCCCCTCCCACCTCCGGCAGCCGCCACAGCGCCTCGTACGCGAAAGCTCCGAGGGCGAGCAGCACGCGAGCGCCGCCGAGCGCTCGCAGTTCCGAGGAGAGGTAGCCGCTGCAGGTGTCGCGCTCGAGCGGAGTCGGCTTGTTGGCGGGTGGGGCGCAGCGCACCGCCGCGGTCACCCAGGCCCGGGACAACTCGAGGCCGTCGTCGATCGACCGGCTGAGCGGTTGGTTGGCGTAGCCCGCACGATGCAATGCAGCAAAGAGGAAGTCACCGGAGCGATCCCCTGTGAACATTCGACCGGTCCGGTTCCCGCCGTGGGCCGCCGGGGCGAGGCCGACGACCACCAGCCTGGCGTCGGGGTCGCCGAAGCCCGGAAGAGGACGCGCCCAGTATCTCTCGGACGCATGCGAGATCGGTGGGTTGGATGCTGCGTCCCGGCGCCAGGCCACGAGCCTCGGGCAAAGCGAGCATCTCGCCACCTCGCGGCCGATCCGCTCGAGGCTCCGGTCGGCCGATCGCACGAGCCAAAGACTACGGTGTCGGTCGTGCCGACAACTCGCCGCAAACCGCCTCGACCCACGGTGGTGTGCTTTGTCCGGCACGGGACGACGGCAACCACCGGAAAGGTTCTTCCCGGTCGTGCACGGGGCCTGCACCTGTCCGACAAGGGTCTGGATGAGGCGGCGAAGGCCGGCGAGGCTCTCGCGCGAGCGTCGGTGTCGGCTGTCTATGCATCGCCGCTCGAGCGCACGCGCGAGACGGCTTCGGCCATCTCCCGTCGTGTGGGAAGGCCTGTCATCGCCGAACGCGGCCTCATCGAGTGCGACTTCGGGAGCTGGACTGGTGAGCCGCTTCCGCAGCTGCGCAAGCTTCCGGAGTGGCACGCCGTTCAACACTGGCCGTCGGGCTTTCGCTTCCCCGGGGGCGAGTCGTTCGTGGAGCTGCAGTCGCGCCTCGCCGACGCTGTCGGCAGGCTCTGCAGGTCCCATCCCGGCGAGGTCGTCGTTGCGGTGTCGCACGCGGACTGCATCAAGGTTGCGCTCGCAAGTGCGCTCGGCATGCCGCTCGACCTGTTTCAGCGGATCGTGGTCGCCCCTTGCTCGATCAGCACGGTCATATATACCTCCGAGGGGCCGAAGGTGCTGGCCATGGGCTCGACCGGCATGCCGGCACACCCGGCTCTAGCTCGTGAGAGGTCGCGGTGACCGAGGACTTCGAGCTTGCGAGCCCCGACCGGGTGACGGTAGGGACGGTCGGCCCGGTGGGTGAGCGCGTGTTCCTGCTCCAGGTGCGTGAGGGCCCCCTCTTGAAGACTCTCAAGCTCGAGAAGGCTCAGGTGTCGGCGCTGGCGCGTTTCCTCGGCCGGATGCTCGGCGAGCTCGAGCGCCCGGGTGAGCTGCCGTCCGGCGACGAGCTTGCACTCGAGCCGTTCGGCGAGCCGGATTTCGTGGTTCGCTCGCTCGGCGTCAGCTATGACGACGATCTGGACCGCATCATCCTCGTAGCCGACGAGATCGATCGCTCCGAAGTCGAGACCGCCGTCGAGGCTCTGTTCGGCCTCGCCGACGACTTGGAGACGGGAGCCGAAGCCGGAGAGAGCGTGCGGCTGTCGATGACTCGGGAGCAGGCCGCTGCCCTGGCCATACGTGGGACGGAGCTCGTCGAGGCGGGCCGGCCCCCGTGCCCGCTCTGCGGGTACCCGCTCGATGCGAGAGGCCACGTGTGCCCGAGGACGAACGGCCACCGCCCGCCACTGACCTGAGCGGGCCCGCTTGGCTGGAGCTTCTCGCCAAAGGAGAGCTCGAGGT
>Ga0224534_1000167_pt1 | contig 44634 bp, 43 predicted proteins | sample 714E12024metaG_FD_172012 | JGI IMG/M metagenome (GOLD analysis project Ga0224534, IMG submission 172012) | Peat soil microbial communities from Stordalen Mire, Sweden - 717 E1 20-24 | ecosystem: Environmental > Terrestrial > Soil > Wetlands > Peat | place: Sweden: Norrbotten County, Stordalen... | reverse complement strand
AATTAGCCCGGGCCGGCAGCCGGAAGCGCACACGGTCAGATTCCGATAGCGTCAGCATTCCTTCCATAGTCAGGAAGAATGTGCAGTCTTCAATCGCTTGCCACCTCGCTATATTTTCGTAAGCGGGCACTTTGTCGGTTAGCTTCATGCTTTCGTGGATGAATGTTCATTTTGCCTTTTCCACCACGACAAATTGCACGGATTGAACGCTTGTCGTGAGTTTGAGACCGAGTTGCTCGGGTAAAGCCTGTTTCAATCCTTCGGGCGTCTGGTCCCATTTCAAATCAATATCCAAATTTCCCTGCAGGCTGGTCTGGTCAATGATCATGGTGCCCAGATTTCTTTCGAGGCAGCTAACCAACCCTCCGATTGACGTGTCGTGCGACGAATAGGCACCTGGCTCGTCATTCCACGAATATTGTGAAAAGAGTTCCTCCATCGCGGTAGCGCGACGCAAGCCGGGTGCATTGCGGGATTGCACCGCGAGGATGAACACATTTGTCTCAATGGCTTCGCGCCGGGTGGTCAGGCCAAACTGTTTTTGGATTTCTTCCTGCATGGCTTTCCGATTGGCGTCCATGGTCGCAAGATTGGCGATGAAATCATATTTTTTGTCGGGGACGGGGGCATTCAGGATAAGTTGGGAAGGTGAAACATCGTAGGCCATCATTAATAATTCCGAAACACTTAGCCCCAGCCCAACCACCGCGCGGTTATTATGCACACCCCAAACATCCGTATGCGCCTGCACCGTGGAAGGCAACGAAGGACGGATTTTGGCTTCTCGCGGCCATCGGTCCAGACCATTGGGGTTGTATTTTGCCTGCCAGTCTTCAGGCACATGCAGGACAATCTTTTTCACTACGACGGTGGTTGTTCCCGCCGCGAGCAGCACGCCTATGCCGATCACGATTGCCGTTTTCGCTTTTGTCCATGCCATAATTTTCAATGCTCCTTTCACAATGGTTAAAGTTGAAGTCGTTGCCGCCCCTGCGCCTTTGACAATTGCCACGGCGGTCACGGTTTTGGCCAAGGCCATCGGTGCGATTTGAATGGAGTGGGCGGCAATGGCGCTGGTGATGGCTTCCGCAGTGGAATCCACGCCGCGCTGGGTGAACAGTTTCCGCAGTTTGTCCAGCGCGCGGCTCACCCGCACCCGCGCGCCGTCCTCGCTCACGCCCAGCACCGCCCCCACCTCCGCCAGCGTCTTGTTCTCAAAAAATCGGAGCAGCACCGCGTCGCGGTCGCGCGCGCTCAATTTGTCCAGCGCCGCGTCCAGCACGGGTGCAATCTGTTTCCAGGTCTCGTCGCCGTCCGGCGGGTTGAAAAGGGATTGCATGTAGGCCTCCTGTTCGCGTTGCTGCCGGCGGCGGCGTTGTTTCAGGGCGTCGGCGGCGGCGAATTGCACGGTGCGGTAGAGCCAGCCGGTCAGCACGGTGCCCGCGCCGAGGGTCCCGGCCTTGCGGGCGAGGATGATAAACACCGCCTGCGCCACTTCCTCGGCCAGTTGGGCGTCGCCGGTGCGCCGCAGGGCGGAGGAATAGACGAAATTCAGGTGCCGCGCCACGAGTTGGGCAAAGGCCGGCTCGGATTGGCTGGCGGCGTATTCCCGCACCAGCGCCATGTCGTCTGGCTGCATTTACTTATTACATGGCCGCCGGAACGGAAAAGCGAACAAAGTTTTGAGGAACGAGACAGCGGTCTTTTTCCTTATGCGCGCCAGAAGAGCAAAATGCATCCGCAGAATTGCGACAATCCACAAAGGGGACAACGGGATCAGTTCAGCGACGTTGCTGCGCCGCCCTGATATTTGGGCTGCGGAGCACCACAGCCCTGCCAATCAAATCAAACCCTTCTGCGCCGCATTTGCCTTCCCGACAATTGCCCAGTCATTTATGACTGGTTAAAATGCGCCAACGAATCGAGTCCCGTCAGGGACGGCAGGACATTTCTTTCGTCCCTGACGGGACGGGGGACGTTGCCGAACCGTGAACCCAGCCATGAATGGCCGGGCTATTTTCAAATGATCGCCCCCCCGATTCATTTTTCGTGCCAGTCCGCATCGCCAGAACTGGCGATGGCGGCCATTTCAAGGTGGATTTATAGTTGTCTTATGAAAACCACCATCAACAGCATCATTGGCTTTGCAGTTGCACTGCTGGCTCCGCAAATTGTCCAAGCACAGGGAATGGTTTATGTATCCAGTTTAAGCCAGACTCCTACAAGCAGTTATTCCGTAGGAAATGATTCATGGCTCGCGACGTTTTTCCGGACCGGGTCCGATACCAATAGATATAAGTTGGACTCTATTGCATTAGGCATGACGAATGCAACAGGCAATCCCAGCGGTTTCACTGTCATGATATATTCGGCGGTCATTGGTGTAGGCGTTAATCCGGGAAGCAGCCTCGGCACTCTGGATGGCTCTTTGAATCCGGTGATCGGCGGCATTTTCACTTATACCCCGACTAACAATCTTACGCTTTTCCCAAACACCGATTATTATATCGTGCTGACGGCGGGAACAACAGTGGCGAATGCCGCTTATAACTGGAATGTTTCGAGCACATTTTCTCCAAGTGTAACCGGGGGGTGGGGCGGTGATAACCATTTTGCCAAGTCTAATAATGGCTCAAGTTGGAGTTTCATTTCAGGTAATTATCCCCAATTTGCCATAACCGCCGAACCTATTCCAGAACCAACTATTTTGGGTTTGTTCGGTTTGGGCGGCTTGGTCGTCCTCTGGCATCGCCGGAAAACAAAGGCGGTTAAATGAAAAGAATCATTTTTGGCAGCATCATTCTGATCCGGTTATTTGCCCGGCATTTGTCCATTGACCCGCCCCGGTTTTGCGGGGTGTTGGCGGCGTGATTTCAGGGCGGCGCGAGTTTCCAGCGTTCGCGGTCGGTCAGGTAGAGGCGTTCCGGCAGAAATCCTTTTGGCGCGATGCGCAGGGGGAACCCGGGCGGGATCTGGTTTTGCGTGACCACCTGCAGAATGAAACCGCCCCAACTGTATTCACGCGCCCGCACCCAGTCGGAAACGAACCGGCTGTCCATCGTTTCGGGCGTGAGGTAGAGCGCCTGGACCGGCTTCATCCAATAATTGATGGCGTTGAAGTCGTCCTGGGCGTTCAGCGTCAGCCACACGCATTGGCGCCGGCCATACCACGCGACCGACCAGGGCACGTCGCTCATCATCAATTCGCTTTCCTTCATCCAGCCGGCGGTTTGCTGGATGTCCGGCGGAAAATACGGCGGATACGCCACGGGCGACGTTTTCGGCGGCAGCATGACAAAAATCATCGGCAGGCAGGACAAGGCCGCAAACGCGGCAATGATGGGATAGCGCAGTTGCAGCGCTGGCAGGTTCATTTGCTCCAGCAGCGTGAGAAACAGGCTGACGCCGTAGATGAACACCAGCGGCGCGAGCAGCACGAGCAGGTTTTCGGAATTCACCTCCGGCGTTTCGACGGAAAGCTGCGTCTGCCCCAGCGCCTGCACCAAAATGAACGTGCCGAGGCAAAATAACAGGAAATAGCGCAGCCGCCGGACGGCCACGCTCCGGAAACTCAACAGCAAACCCGCCCAAAACAGCAGGGTCGCCCAACTGCCGGCAAACCGGGTCAGTTCATTCGTCAGGATGCTCTGGCCATTGGCCACAAGCTTGTGCAGATACGGAGTCAGCCACAGTATGTGACCGAAATCCGGGTGGATGGCCCGTTCCAGTTGGAACTGCGGGAATAAAAACGTCGCTTCCGCCGCCGCAAAACCCGCCGTGCCGAACGGCGTGCCGCTGACCGCGAAATTGCGAACGACCCACGGCGTCAGCACGAGAACGAACACGCCCAGCGCCGCCAGCGCGTGCCGCACCCTTTTTTGTCCGCTGAACAATGCCAGAAACAAGACCACGGGAATGATTGTCCAGCCAAACGCGTAGCGGGTGAGCGCGCCCGCGCCCGTCAACGCGCCCGCCGCCAACGCCAGGCCCAGCAGCCGGTTCAGTCGCGGCTGCGGCTCGCGCGCCATTTCTTCCATCTTCAAAAGGCACCACGTCAGTCCCAGAAAAATCACCAGCAGCAGCATCGTGGACAGGCCGGACACGCTGAACCGCCAGAGCAGTTCGCAGCCAAACATCAAAATCGCCGAGAGCCACGCCACGCCGGCATCGAACAATTTCCGGGCGAGGAAAAAGGTCAGCACGATGGCCGCCACCAGCAAAATCTGGTTGAACAGGGCGATCAAAAAGTCCGGCTGGTAGCGTCCGAATCTGCCGTTCTCGGACCAAAAAGGACTCTTCAATTCCACGGTGTAGTGAAACGGGAGGACTTTCATCAAGCCCGCCAGCAGGACCGGATACACCGGCGGATTGGCGAGGTCCGGGTGCGCGGTTTTGACGTGAGCAAAGTCGAAGTTTGCGTTCGTGAGCGCAAGCGGCGTTCCGCCCTCGCTGTGCTTTTGAACGAGGTAGAGGCTCAAGGGCCGGATGAAAAGCGTCGTGTAGCCCTTGCCATCGGCGATGTTGCGCGCCAGTTGCGCCGCGTCCATGCCCTCCGGCGTGGCAAGGTTCCGGTAGGCGTGAACATCATAGCGCAGGACCAGCGCCACGACCGCCAGCAGCAGCGTGGTAATCCGGAAAAAACGCGCCCCCGCGCCGGCTTCCAGCTTGTGAATCAGGTTTTGAATGAGTTCCGCCAGCGGCATAAGTCAAAATCCCTCCAAATGATGCGCGTGCAGCTTGCGATGAAACGTCCGCCGGCTCATGCCGATCTTTTTCGCGGCCAGGGTCCGGTTGCCGTCCGTCTCTTTCAATGCGCGCACAATCAATTGTTTCTCCGCATCCTTCACTGTCAAAGCTTTTCCCTGCAACAATTTCGTGTCGCCCGCCGGACCGCCGCCGCGCACCGACGGCGGCAGGTCGCGCACGGTGATCCGTTCGCCGCGGCAAAGCACCACCGCGTGTTCAATGGCCGTGCGCAGCTCGCGCACGTTGCCCGGCCATGAATAGTTCATCAGGCATTCGAGCGCGTCCGCCGTGAATTCGTTCACCGGTTTCCCATTTTCACTGGCGAACTCGCGCAAAAAATTCTGCGCCAGCAGCGGAATGTCGCCGGTCCGTTCGCGCAATGGCGGCAGTTCAATCTCCACCACGCGCAGGCGGAAAAACAAATCCTCGCGGAATTTTCCGGCTTTGACCAGCTCTTCCAGATTTTTATTTGTCGCCGCCACCAGCCGCACGTCGGCGCTCAAGGTCTTGTTCGAGCCGACGCGCTCAAAGGTTCGTTCGCCGAGAAACCGCAGCAGCTTCACCTGGATCGTCGCGTCAATCTCGCCGATTTCGTCGAGAAACAGCGTGCCACCCTGCGCCTGCTCAAACCGTCCGATGCGCCGCTCATGCGCGCCGGTGAACGCGCCCTTTTCATGGCCGAACAATTCGCTCTCCAGCAGCGTTGGCGCGAGCGCCGCGCAATGCACCGTCACGAACGGCTGCTTCGCGCGCGGACTCAACTGGTGCAGCGCCTTCGCGATAAGTTCCTTGCCTGTGCCGCTTTCCCCGCCAATCAAAACCGTCGCGCGCGTGGGCGCGACCTGCTGCACGACTTCGAATATTTCCCGCATCGCCGGCGATTCGCCGATGATGTTTTCCAGCCCGAATTTGGAATCAAGCTGCTGGCGCAGCGAAACATTTTCCGTTTCGAGATTCTGCTGGCGCAACGCGCGGGCGATCCGCATTTCCAGTTCGTCAATTTGCAGGCGGCCTTTCGCAATATAATCGTCCGCGCCGCGTTTCATCGCGTCCACCGCCAGCTCCTCCGAGCCGTAAGCCGTCATCAAAATGCAGATCGGCGGCTTCGGCAGCGACTTGGCCCGCGCGATCAGTTTCATCCCGTCCTCGTTCGGCAGGCGGAAATCCGTCAGCAGCACGCCAAAGTTTTCGCTTTCCAGCAAATTCATCGCCGCCTGCGCGTCCTCGGCAATGTAAATGTCATAGCGGCCTTCCAGCGCCGCACGCAATCCTTCGCGCGTCGTCTTCTCGTCGTCCACAATCAGCAGGGTTGGTTTTTCAGCCATAAGTTTTAACGCAAAGACGCGAAGGCGCGAAGACGCAAGGCCGGATGAAACTAAAATTGTTCACCCAAGGCTTGTTGTCTTTGCGTCTCTGCATCTTTGCGCCTTTGCGTTAAATTTTCACGGTTGTTTCCGTCAGCAAACGCGGTTTGCGTTCGTGCAGCGGCAGCCAGATCCGGAACGTCGTTCCGCGGCCGACGTTGCTTTCCAGTTCAATCCGCCCGTTGTGCGCGCGGACAATGCGCTGGACAATCATCAGGCCAAGGCCGGTGCCTTTTTTCTTGGTCGTGTAAAACGGCTCGAAAATACGGTTGATCTGCTCCTGCGGAATGCCGCCACCCGTGTCCGTAACGCTGATCCAGACGCTGTCGCTTGTCTCGCCTGTCTGCAAGTTCAGGATGCCGCCGGTCGTCATCGCCTGCATCGCGTTTTTTACGAGGTTCACCAGGACCTGCTGCAACTGCGTCGCGTCCGCCGGCGTCGGGGTCAGATTGCGCGCCAGTTTTGTCTTTACCGTCACGCCGCGATTTTCAATTTCCGGCCGCAGCAGTTCCAGGGTTTTTTCAACCACGTCGTTCAGCGAAACCATTTTCAACTGCAACGGCGCGGGGCGGATGGCCTGCAAAAATTGCGTGACGATGTAGTCCAGCCGGTTGATCTCGCCCTTGGCCACGTCGAGGAACTGCCGCAATTTCCGGGCAACTGCAACGGGGTCGCTTTCGGCGGTGAAATTTTGCAAACGCGGCCGCGAGCCTGATTTTGAAGGAGCCGCGCTGGTGTTGATTTTTTTCAACTCGCGCTCCATGAGCTGCAGGTGGATGTGCAGCGCGTTGAGCGGATTGCCGATTTCGTGCGCGACGCTGGCCGCGAGCAGCGTCAGCGCCTGGATGCGTTCGCTTTCGACGGCCTCGAAGGTTTTCTGGCGCGCCTCGGTCGCGTCGTGCAGAATCAGCGCCACGCCGGAACTGCCCGCAGCCTCGCCGTCCAGCGGCGCGGCGTAGAGCCGGAGAAAGCGCGGGCGCGGATAATGCACTTCAAATTCGTGGCGCACGACGCGCTTGCCGCCTTCGTGGTCGGTTTTGGAAATCATTTCCCAGTCCAATTCCGGTAGAATGTCCGCGACGTGCAAATCCCCGGCGTCCGGCGGCAGGCCGATGAGCCGCGCAACGGCCTGGTTGAAATAAATCACCCGGCCCTGCTCGTCCGCCACCAGCACGCCGTCTTCAATCGCATTGAACAGCGTTTCGAGAAAGCTGCGCTCGCGCGCGAGCCGCTGGACGACCGTTTGCAGGCCCTCCGCGTCCAAGCGCCCGATGCGGCCAAGCACTTTGTCGAGAAAACTGGATTTGTTTGCTGCCATTGGCAAAAATCAATGTTTCAGGGTGACAAAATGGCGCAATCTATAGATTCGTCAAGCCCAAAAAGTGTTTTGGTGGCACAGTGAAAAAGTTAATTCTTACTTCCCATCTGCCGTCAGCGACAGGAAGATTTCTTCGAGCTGGCCGGAATTGCCGCTTTGTTTGCGCAGTTCATCGCGCGTGCCGACGGCGATCAGTTTTCCGTTGTTGATGATGCCGATGCGGTCGGCCATTTCCTCGGCGATGCTCAATTGATGCGTGGAGACGAGCACGGTCATGCCCGCGAGCGAGCGCTCCTTGAGCACGTCCTTGACGACGCGCGCGTGCTGCGGGTCGAGGCCGACCATCGGCTCGTCAATCACGAACACCTCCGGGTCGTGCAGCAGCGCGGAGACGATGGCGACTCGCTGGCGCGTGCCGTGCGAGAGGCTTTCCAGCGGGAGATTCACGAATTCGGCGAGATGGAACCGCGAAATCAATTCGTTTGCGTTGGTTTCAATCTTCGCGTCGGGCGTTTGAAACAACTGGCCGATGAAGCGGAAAAATTCCCACGGGGTGAGCTTGTCGTAGAGAAAGGGGAAATCCGGCACGAAGGCAAGGCGGCGGCGCGCTTCCAGCGGCTGCGCCTGCAGGTCAAATCCACAAACGCGCGCGGCGCCGGCGGTCGGTTTCATCAGGCCGGCCAGCAGTTTGAGCGTGGTGGTTTTGCCGGCGGCGTTGGGGCCGAGCATGGCGAAAAATTCCCCGCGCGGAACGGTCAGCGTCACGTCGTTGACCGCGACAAGTTCGCCGAATTTTTTGGTGAGATGGACGAGTTCGATCACGATTTGCTCCATTCGTCGAGCGTGGCGGTGACGCCGCCGGGCAGTTCCACGCGCAAAATTTCCCCGAGCGTGCTGATGTGGATGATAATCGGTTGGCCCAGCACACGCGTTTCCAGCCGGTAAGCCGACACCGCCTCGCGGCCAATCATCAGGCGGTCGCGGCGCGCCTCCCACGGGAAGCCCTGGGCGAGTGCGGCTGTGGCGGGCAGGGCGGGCAGGTTAAACCCGCTCCCCAATCCGTCGCCGGAATTGTCGTTGAGAATGCGCAGCAGCGTGTTTGGGTTTTGCAGATCCGCAAAGGTGAAAACGCGGGAAACATTCGCGTAGCCGTTCGTGATTTGCAGGGACACCGTCTGGCTGGCCGCCAGCGAATGAATTTCGACCGTGGCGGAATGCGTGGACAATTTCAGATTCAACTCGCGCCACTCGCGGCGCGGTGAAAATTGAATGCGCCCGTCAAATTTCACCCGGTTGGTGAAATCGCCGAAGGCCACGTTGCCGCTGACCCGGATTTGGTAGCCCGCGCTTGCGACAAGGCCTTCCGGCGGCGGATTATCTTCGTCGAGTTTGGCCATGGCCTGTTCGACGCTGGTGGAAAATTCGCAGAAGCCCATTTTTTGTCCATCCTGATACACGCTCAAGGATGAGGCGTCCGGCGCGGTCAGGATTTTCCGGCAGACCAGATCCAGCGGCACCGGGATGCCGCTGTTGTGCGAGCCGTATTCCGCGCGCCACAACAGCACGTTCATCGCGACCCAAAACGCCGTGACCAGAAGAAATGCGCCGCGCGGTATCATTCAAGCTTTCACGGCGGCGGGAGGTTCAACACCTGTCCGACGCGAATCCGAGCCGGATTCATGTCGGGATTCGCCGCCTCCAGCGCGCTCAATTTCACGCCGGACTTGCGCGCGATGCCAACCGCCGTTTCGCCGGCGACGACCGTGTGTGTGCGCGGTTTGGCTGGTTTCGGCGGCGCGGGTTTGGTTTGTGTAATGTCCGGGGTCGCCGTCGGCTGCGCCGAAATGTCAGTCGGCGCCGGGTTGGCGGTCGGCTGCGCGACAGAATTGTTTTGCGGCGGCGAATTGCTCCGCGCCGCCGACTGGCTCGCGTAATAGGCGTTCCACTGCTTCACGGTTTCCTGAAGCCGGTCCACCTGCTGCTGCAACTCGCGGTTTTGCTCGGCGAGTTTTTCCAGTTGCTGTTGCGCGGCGGACGAGGACGGCAGCCCCAGCACGTCGGCAGCCAGTTGTCGTTTGCAGGCGTCAACGCGCTGCCGGATGACATCCGCGTTCCCCGCATTCGGATTCAATTTCAGATATCGTTTGTAGTGGTAAATCGCCGCAGCGGGATCGGATACCTGATTTTCGTAAAGCATGGCGAGCTGATAATGCGCCGCCGCCGACTGCGGGTTGGCTTCGAGCGATTGCTCAAACGCCTCGATTGCGCCGGGGTAATCCATCGCGTTGACTCGGCTCTGGCCGAGCACAAAATGCGGCTCCTTTTCCTCGTCCGCCCGCCCCTGGCCCGGCGCGCAGCCGGCCAGCGCGGCGCCGAGTGAGACGGCCAGCGCGCAAAACGCAAATCGAATCCAGAATCGCATGACTTGAAGTTAAACGAACCTTGCGTCTCCCGCAATCGCAGGCTGCGGGCTGCCGCGCGGGGAGCATCAGACCCGTGATTGATTTCTTCCCCGGCCTTTTCCCCTGCCGGAGCGTGGTGTCAGGATGTGCCCGGATTAAACCCCGCCAATCCACTTGCGGTCGTCCCAGACAGCCTTGAGGGAGGTCAGATTGCGCGAGTCGAAAATATTTTTCGCGGCGGAAAGAAGTTTCCCCTTTTTCAAATTGTTGAACGCGTCGCTCGCGCTGATGGCAACGAATTGCAGCACGCTCGGGTCGCGGTAGCAGTCAATCATGCAGCGCGTGCAGCCGTCGCGGATGAGCTTCGAGTCGTCCCATTCCCAGACTTTGCACATGGGCTTTTCCCAGAAATGGCACCGATACAAATCCAGCTTCCAGTCGAGGTAAAAATACTTGTGCCCGCCGAGGCAGCCGAATTTTTCCTTCTCGCCGCGCAGATGCCGCTGCATTTCGTCGAGCGATTCGCGCGGGTTGACCACCGGGAAGTGGCTGTGCTCCTTCATCAGCTTGATTTTCCCGAAAAGCTCGATCAGTTCGTCCTTCGAGTAATTCACCAAACCGCTGTCGCTGAAGCTCAAATAGCTGCTCGCCAGCGAGGTCAGCGGATAGCTGAACGTGCAGCTCTTGAAACCGAGCGATTCGAGGAACTCCGGCAATTTCTCATAATCGTCAATCAGCCGGCTCGCCGTGACGCTGGCGGTGGTTTGAATTCCGACGGAGTGGAAAAATTCATTCGCCTTCTTGATTTTCTGGCAGACGTCCGGCAGCCCGCGGTTTTTTTCGTGCCGGGAAATGTCGTGCGCGTCAATGGACATGATGACGCTGCTCAAGCCGTCGCTGGCGAGGCCGCGCATATTTTCGGCGGTCCACAAACCGCCATTGGTGCAAATCATCGGGTGGATGCCGCGCTCCGCCGCGCAGCGGGTCATCGCGCGCAAATCGCGATGCACCATCGGTTCGCCACCGACGAAGAGCAGGTAGCCGATGTGATTTTTGACGGCAATGTCAATGACCCGCCTGGCCTCGTCGAGTGTGACGCTGCGGCGGGCTTGGGGATCAAATTTTGAGCGGGCGAACCCGCAAAAGCCGCAATCGGCGTTGCAAATGTTGGTGATGGCAAACTGAAGATAGCCCGGTCCGCCGTGACGGAGCACTTCGCCAATGAGCTTCAACGCGCCTTTTTTCGGCCTCACCACCGGCTTCGAAAAATCGGGCGCGGTCGAGGTTGCCAAAGTGGCCCGGGGCGCGGGCGGATTTGGCGTGGGTGAAACGTTGCTCATTGCAAACCCTGACAAGGTGACAGCAAAAAATGTTGCGGGCAAACTTTCTTTCGCCGGCAATGTTTGATGAGGCGCAACTTGACACTAACTCCGATTGCAACCGGGCCAGTTGCCTCATGGGATTTTGATTTCAATGCTGCGACGAGGCGGCGCGCCGGCCCGGTCGGCGAAGACATTCCAGCGCGTCCCGGAAATCCTTCGGCAGTGGCGATTCAAAACTCATTTCCTTTTCCGAGCGCGGATGGATGAATGAAAGTTCCCGGGCGTGCAGCATCACGCGCGGCGCGGCGTAATTTGTCAATTCCTTGAGCCGCGCATTGGGCCGCGCGCCGTAGGTTTCATCGCCGACCAGCGGATGGCCGAGGTGTTGAAAATGCACGCGAATCTGGTGCGTCCGCCCGGTGTGGATATGCGCCTCGACAAAGGTGGCGGCGTTTAGCCGCTCAAACACGCGCCAGCTCGTGTGCGCCGCGCGGCCGGAACCGTCGTCGCGCACGGCCATGCGCTTGCGGTGCGACGGATGCCGGGCGATGGCGGCGCGGATTTCGCCGGAGTCGCGCGCGAGCTCGCCGCAGACAATCGCATTGTAGATTTTCTGCACGCGGCGTTCGGCAAACTGTTTCGAGAGGGCGAGGTGCGTTTCGTCGTTTTTGGCCACGACGAGGCAGCCGCTGGTTTCCTTGTCGAGCCGGTGGACGATGCCGGGCCGCGCCACGCCGCCGATGCCGCTCAATTGCCCGGCGCAATGGTGCAGCAGCGCGTTGACGAGCGTGTGTTCCTCGTGGCCGGCGGCGGGATGAACGACGAGTCCGGCGGGCTTGTTCAGCACGAGCAGCGATTGGTCCTCAAACAAAATATCGAGCGGCATTTCCTCCGGCTGCGCCTCGGCGGGCCGCGCTTCGGGCCAGTGGACTTCAATTTTTTCACCAGCACGCGGCGAATGCGCGGGTTTGGCGGTTTTGCCGTTGACGCGGACGTGGCCTTGTTCGATGAGCCGTTGCAGCGCGCCGCGCGAGGCAGCGGGAAATTTTGTCCGCAGAAACGCGTCCAGCCGCCCGCCGGGCAGCGATTTCTCGACAACGAAATGTTCCGTGCGCGTGTTCATTGAAGCAAAAATGTCGCGCGAAGAACGCGAAGGCAAAAATCTCCCTCGCAAACTTCGCGGACTTCGCGCGCGATATTCCTTTTCATTTTGAAGCGGAAGAATCCGCCGGTTTTGGCGCGTGCTCGTTTTTCCACGTGATGAGGAAAATCAGCCCGACGCCGGTGCAGATGGCGGTGTCGGCGACGTTGAAGGCGGGAAATCCAATTTCGCCGCCGCCCCGCTGCTGCATGTAAAAGCGGATAAAGTCCACAACTTCATGGCGGATCAACCGGTCGGCGAGATTTCCCGCGATGCCGCCGAACAGCAAACCGAAGGCGATCTGGCCGGACAATTTATCAGCGTCGAAATGGTGCCGCGTGAGAAAGAGCGCAACGAACGCGAGGAGCATGACGACGATGAGCGTGCTGTTGTTGCCGCTGAAAAGGCTCCACGCCGCGCCGGTGTTGCCCCAGTGGACGAATTTGAAAAAGCCGCCGATGATGATTTTTTCCCGGTATGCCGGGAGCGTTTTCAACACGAGCCATTTGGCGGCCTGGTCGAGCGCGAGAATCACCAGCGCCAGCGCGGCGATGCGGCGGTTGGATTTCTGGAAAATGGCTTGGGCGGCGGACATCCAAGAAAGTCTAAAGTCTGGAGTTCAAAGTCCAAAGTCCAAAATGAAACCGTCCGATTCGATGAAGGCTGCGACTTTGGACTTTGGACTTTGGATCTTTTCGGCTACTGTCATCGCATGGCGTTGGCGCGCATTTTGGTGGACGGCTACAGCCTGCTGCACAACTGGCCGGAACTGGCGCCCGGCGCACCGCGACATTCGGCGCGGGCGCGGGACGAGCTGGTCCACGTCCTGACGCGCTATCACGACGCGACGGGCGAGCCGGTCACGGTTTTTTTTGACGGCGCGGGCGCGCGGCCAAACACGCCGAGGCATGAAGCTGGCGGCGCGGTGGAGGTTTTGTTTTCGCGCGCCGGGCAGACCGCCGATCAAATGATTGAGCGCGCGGCGCATCGCTTTCAGCCCCACGGCGAGGTGCTCGCGGTCACGGACGACCGGGCGGAACGCGACACGGTCATCGGGTTTGGCGGTGCGGCGGCGAGTTGCGCGAATTTCATCCGCATGATTGAAAGCGCGCTGACGGAATTGCAGGACGAAGTGAAAAACCACAATCGCACGGAGCGGAACCGGTTCAAGCGCCGGCCCGATGCCACCTGAAATGAAAGCTCTGAAACTTTTCCCACAGGGCGCGCTGGCTGTGTTCGCGCTGTGCGCGGGAATTTTTTTGATTCCGGCGGGACGCGCCCAGCCGGAGCCGCAAATCACCGACAACCGCTTTCTGTTCATTTTTGACACCTCGGCGGACATGAAGCAGCAACTGCCGGCGGTGCAGGCCGAGGTGAACGAGTTGCTGGCGACCAGCATGCGCGGGCTGTTGCGCGGCGGCGACAGCCTCGGCGTGTGGACGTTCGACCGGGATTTGCGCGCCGGGCAGTTTCCGCTGCAACACTGGATGCCGGATGACGCCGAGAAGATTGCGTCCAGCATCAACAAGTTCATCGGCAAACAACGTTACGCCAACAGCACCCGCTTCGACTCATTGCAGCCGCAACTGGACCAGGTGATCCAGAATTCCGGGCGGCTGACGGTGCTGATTTTTTGCGACGGCGAGGATGAAATCAAGTGGACGCCTTACGACGCCGGCATCAACCAGATTTTTCAGCAGCGGCTGGCCGAGCAAAAAAGGACGCGGCAGCCGTTCGTTCTCGTGTTCCGCACGCAATTGGGCCAATACGCCGGCTGCACGATGAATTTCCCGCCCGGCATGGTGAGTGTCCCGGAATTCCCGCCACCGCCCGCGCCGCCCGCGCCGGCAAAAACGCCGCCACCCGCGCCGACGCCCGCGCCGGTTGGACCGCCACTGATTATTGTTGGCACAAAAGTGGAAACCAACTGGCCGCCCGCGCCCGCGCCGCCGCAGCCGGCGAAGCCCGCGCCGGTCGCACCAACAAACATCGCGCCGGTGATGCCAACAAATATCGCCCCGGTGATGCCGACGAACATTGTTCCCGCCGCGCCCACGAATCCTGTCGCGCCACCGATGCCGCCAACGAACGCCGTTTCCGCCACGCCAACCAACCCGGTCGCGCCCAAGAGCCAGGCCGCGCCGCCGCTGCCAACGCACCCCGCGCCGGCGATTCAAACCAACGCCGCGCCTGCTCCAACAGCCAGTTCATTCGCACCAACCAGTTCCGCGCCGGCGACGCCAGCGAAACTCGTTCCCGTTCCGCCGTCAAATCCAATGGCATCCGCCAACCCGGTCGCGCCATCGCCAGGAACCTCCGGCCCGGACCACAAGAGCGCGATCGCCATCGGCGGGGCGCTGTTGATTGCCGCCGCCGCGTTGGGCGCGCTGGCTTTTTTCCGCAGCCGCCGGTCCGACCGCAGCAGCCTCATCACGCGCTCGATGAGAAAAGATTGAATTCCGGGCGTGACTTTTGCCCGCGACTCTGGGAAATTTTGCGCCCATGAAAACGATTAATCTACTCTGCGCATTCAGCCTGATCGCCAGCGCCGCACTGGTGTCAAGCAAGGCTGAACAAACAAACAATGTCGCCGGCATCCAAACGGCGAAAACGAACAGCGTCGCTGAAGTGGCCGTCATCAACACCACGGAAGGCACCATGGTCGTCGAATTCTGGCCCGATGTCGCGCCGAACACCGTCGCCAATTTCAAAAAGCTCGCCAATCAGGGATTCTACGACGGCACCTGCTTTCATCGCGTCATCAAGAATTTCATGATTCAAGGCGGCGATCCGCTGACCAAAGACCCAGGCAAGGAAGCCATGTGGGGCATGGGCGACCCCGGTTACAAGATCAAGGCCGAGTTCAATGACCGTTCGCACACGCGCGGCGTCATTTCCATGGCGCGCTCGCAAGACCCGGATTCCGCCGGCTCGCAATTTTTCATCTGCCACGGCAACCCGACGTTTCTCGACCATCAATACACCGCGTTCGGCAAATTGATCAAAGGCGACGACGTGCTGGAAAAAATCGCCACGACGCCAACGCATCCGCCGGATCGCCCGGACAAACGCATGGGCGTCATCAGCATCAAAATTGTTCCCGCCAACAGCGTGAAATAATTCAACGCGCGAAATTTTATGAGCGAAATCGCCCACCTCACCACGACTGAAGGCGAAATGGTCATTGAATTCTGGCCGGACGTCGCGCCCAAGACCGTCGAAAATTTCAAGACGCTGGCCCAAAAGGGATTTTACGACGGCACCTGTTTTCACCGCATCATCAAGGGTTTTATGATCCAGGGCGGCGATCCGCTTACCAAGGACGCGAGCAAGGAAAGCCATTGGGGCACGGGCGGCCCCGGCCACACCGTCAAGGCCGAGTTCAACGACCGCTCGCACCAGCGCGGCGTCATCTCCATGGCGCGCAGCGCGAATCCCGATTCCGCCGGCAGCCAGTTTTTCATCTGCGACGGCGACGCCTCGTTCCTCGACCGCCAATACACGGCGTTCGGCAAGTTGATCAAGGGCGACGACGTGCTCGCGAAAATCGCCGGCACACCCGTCGGCTCCGGCGGTTCCGGCGAACGCAGCAAGCCGCAGAAGCGCGTCGGCGTCATCAGCGTCAAGATTGCCGCCTCCGACGCGGCGAAATGATTTCGGACAGAATTTTAGAAATGAACAAAGTCGCCGGATTTAACTCTGCAAAATTCTGTTAATTCTGTCTAAATTTCTACCGTGGAAATTCCCGAACTCGCAAAAGCTTTGACCGCGCTCGGCTGTCCCGCCGAAAAATCCGCCGAAATGGCCGCGCAACTGGACAAACGCGCCCGCCAGCTCGCCGGACAGAAAGGCCGCTCCTACGAAGAGGCGCTCGCGCACTTGCTGGTCCTGATGAAGCAAGGTTGGGCGGCGCCCAAAAATTTATGATTTACGATTGATGATTGAGCCGTGCGCAAGAGTTTGTATTGACGCCAATCGTAAATCGTAAATCATCAATCGTAAATGGTCAGGCCTTGGAAACAAATCCGTTCGACGTCCGTCGGCGATTTCCGCATTTTCAAGCTGCGGTCCGACGTGAAACTTTCGCCGCGCACCGGCAAGGAGCATGACTTCTACGTCCTCGAAAGCGTTAATTGGGTCAACGTCATCGCGCTCACACCCGGCCAGGAGCTGGTGATGATTGAACAGTTCCGCCACGGCTCGAACACCGTGGAGCTGGAAATTCCCGGCGGCATGATGGACGCGGGGGAAACCGACCCCGTGGCGACCGCCGTGCGCGAATTGCGCGAGGAGACCGGTTACGCGGGCGAAAACGCGCGCCGGCTTGGACGCATCTGGTCGAACCCGGCGATTTTAAGCAACAAAACCTACACCGTCCTGGTTGAAAACTGCCGGCTGAAACACGATGTGGATTGGGACCACGGCGAGGATCTGGCGACGCGGCTGGTGCCGGTGGCGGAAATTCCCAAACTCGTCGCCGACGAAAAAATCGGCCATTCACTGGTTGTCGTCGCGTTGTATTATTTCGATTTGTGGCGGCGGGGAATTAAAAGCACCGGCGCGTAGCTGCAAAGCTACTGGGATTGAAGACGGACGGACCAATCGCGATCAGAATCCGAGTGCTTTCGGATCCGGGACTTTTTCAATGACGCGGAACCGGATGCGCTTGCAATGCGGGCAGCGGCCGAAGACGAACTTGCGGCCGGCAGCCTTGGTCCGCGCTCCGGGGTTGTCCCACGGTTCGGTGGAGTCGCATTTCAAGCAGCGTATCTGCCAGCCGGGCGCGCGTTTTTTTGCGTTCATAATTTTTTATTGGTTAAGGTTGCAAACCGCCAGGCCTGGTCGAGCGCGGGCTGCGCTTGGAACAGGCTGGCGCCAAACCGAGCCGCCAAACCCAGGAACAGAACAAACCGGGATTGCATACGCGGTTTTGTAGCAGTCCTTGCATTCCACAACAAGTGGAAAGAATTGGGTGAATTCTGACTGCGCCCGAGAAGGCTTTGCGGCCTTGAGAAAATGCCGCAACGAAAGTTTTATCGCATCCGCCAGGTGATGCGCGCCTTGTTCAAATCGTATGGCGACATTTCCATCTTCACCCGGTCGCCGACGGTGAGGCGCACCCAGCGCTTCCGCATCTTGCCGCAGATCGTCGCCAGCACCAGATGCTTGTTGTCCAGCTCGACCCGGAACATCGTGCCGGGCAGCACGGTCGTGACGCAACCTTCGACTTGAATGTGTTCTTCTTTCATGAAACTGACAGAAACAACCGAACTCGCGCGAACAAGCGAACTCCCGCCGGCCGGCAAACCGAACCCTGCCAAATAAAAAAGGCGGAGTCCGGTTCTCCCGAACCCCGCCCTGAAATCCCGACGCATTAGTAACGGCTGCGACCGCCGCCGCCGTAACCGCCGCCGCTGCCGCCGTATTCACGACGGCCGCCGCCGCCGCCACCGGGCGCGCGTTCTTCACGCGGCTTCGCCACGTTGACCGTGAGGGCGCGACCGCCGAGTTGCGAGCCGTTCAGGGCCGCAATGGCCTTCTGCGCCTCTTCGGGCGTGCTCATGGTGACGAAACCAAAACCCCGGGGACGGCCGCTCACGCGGTCCATCATCAGGTTGGTTTCCGTGACCGTGCCGTGCGCCGCGAAGGCGTCCTGCAGGTCGTTTTCAGTGGTTTCGAAGGAAAGATTTCCAACAAACAATTTATTACTCATGTGATGTTTCACTGTCCGACAAACTTTGCTTTCCACAGACTGTTCCCGAACATCGGGTCTAAAATCATCACTGAACCAGGTTCACTTGAAGATTCACCATGCCTTGAAAGAGACAAGCTATCTAACAGACGCATTTAATATCGCTGATTCCGCCACAATAGCAACAACAATCGGCAATAATCTTTCGTCGCCAATCCTGTCGCCAGCGCCTGCACCGTTTCATACACTGATGCCCATGAAACTTTGTCAGGGCCAGGTCTGGAAACAGGGCGGGGAATACATCCGCATCGTGCGGCTGGAACGGCTCGAAGTGGAATACAAATCCATGACCAGCCTCGCCGGCAAGGCCGGCACAAAAATCGTCACCAGCAAAAAAGACTTCTGCCGCCTGCTCAAAGGCGCGCACCAGCTTCAGCCCTCAAAAGCTCCGGAAACGCCGGCACCGTAGCGGAAACTTTCTCGCAGCGCTTGCGACATTCGCGCATCTTGTCCTTGCATGTCCGACAACTCCGCGCCAGCACCGCACAAGCGTCGTCCGCGTTACAGCGGCAAAAACCCGCGCCGCTTCGAGGATAAATACAAGGAACACAATCCCGGACGTTACGCGGAGACGGTGGAAAAAGTTCTCGCCTCCGGCAAAACTCCCGCCGGCACGCACCGGCCCATCATGGTCACGGAGATTCTTGAACTGCTCGCGCCCAAGCCCGGCGAACTGGCGGTGGATTGCACCCTTGGCTACGGCGGACACGCGCAGGAAATTCTCGCGCGTCTCGCGCCGGGCGGAAAACTGCTCGGCCTTGACACCGACCCGATTGAACTTCCTAAAACCGAGGCTCGTCTCCGCGCGCTCGGTTTCGGCCCGGAAATTTTCACCGCGCACCGCAGCAACTTTGCCGGGCTGCCGCAGGTGCTCGCGGATATTTTCTCCCATTCAGACCTTCCAGGTAGGGCGGGCAGTCTTCTGCCCGCCGCTTGTTCAAATCCGATTGACGGCGCGCACGGAGTGCCGCGCCCTACCGGCGCAGACATCATTCTGGCCGACCTCGGCGTTTCCTCCATGCAGATTGACGACCCGGCGCGCGGCTTTTCCGTGAAATTCGACGGCCCGCTCGATATGCGCATGAACCCACAACGCGGCCAGCCGGCGTCGGCCCTTCTGGCAAAAATCAATCCCGCCACGCTCGCCACATTGCTCGTCGAATACGCCGATGAACCGCACGCCGCCGCGCTCGCTCCGGCCCTCGCCGGAAAAACTTTCGCCTCCACCAAATCCCTCGCCTCGGCCATTCGCGCCGTGCTGCCGCGTTTGAACAAGGATGATTGCGACCTCTCCATCCGCCGCGTCTTCCAGGCGTTGCGCATCGCGGTGAACGATGAATTTTCCGCGCTCGACACTTTTCTGCGCAACCTGTCCGCGTGCCTGAATCCCGGCGGTCGCGTGGCGATTCTGACATTTCATTCCGGCGAAGACCGGCGCGTGAAGAAATCTTTCGGGGCCGGTTTTAACGCTGGAATTTTCTCCGACATCGCCCGCGAAGTCCTCCGCCCCTCACCGGCGGAACGCAATTCCAACCCGCGCTCCGCGCCGGCCAAGCTCCGTTGGGCGCGGCGGGCGGCTTAACGTATTTTCATTTACCGGGCGACCACGATGAGTTGTCAAGCAACTGGATGCCCGGATTCTGAAAACGGATGCGGCGTGATTTGTAGAGTTTGCCGAGCGCCTGTTTGAAGGCCTTCTTGCTGACGCCGAACGTTTCCCGGATCGCCGCGGGCGAACTGTCGTCGTCGAAAGCCAGCTTCCCGCCGTTTTGTTCCAGCGATTTGACGATTTGGTCCGTGAGCGGCGCCACGCGTTTGTAACCCGCCGCGTCGAGGCTCAAGTCAATCTTCCCGCCGGAACGGACGGTGCGGACAAAACCCTTCAACTTCTGGCCGACGGCGAGCGGCGCGGCGAGGTGTTCGTGGTAAAGCAGGCCGCGATGCGCGTTCTCCACGATGGCATTGTAACCGAGCGGCGTCCGGCCCGTGATGAGGAAGCTGACCGGCTGTCCGGCGCGGTAGGCCGGCGTGTCGCGATTCAGATGGCGGTTCAACCGCGCCGTCGCCAGGATGCGGTTCGTCTTCACGTCGAGACAGACATAAACGACCACTTGATCGCCCGCGCGCAGCGGGGTTTCCATTTCGCGGAACGGCAGCAGCAAATCCTTGGCCAGTCCCCAATCGAGGAACGCCCCGATGTTCTGGTTCACGCTGACGACCTTCAGGCAGGCAAACTCGCCGACCATGACGAGCGGTGTTTCGGTGGTGGCCACGAGCCGCTCCTCGGAATCGCGGTAGATGAACACATCCAGCTTGTCCTTGGGCTTGAGGCCCGCCGGAATGTAACGGCCCGGCAGAAGAATCTCGCCCAGCTTTCCGCCGTCGAGGTAGAGGCCAGGAGCGGACTCCCTCACAATGGAGAGGAGATTGCGTTTGCCGAGAATTGCCATGCATTCACAGCGTAAGCCCGCCGCGATGCCGCCGGGAGTAAAATCGGCTCAAATGGGGCGGCGATGCCGGCCTCGCGTTGTTCCTGTTCTGGACCCGCTCCCAAAATAACCGGCGTATTACATTGCTATATGGCCGTTATGCACTATAGCTAAAGCATGAGCAATAGCCTGCAACAACACGGCATCAAGGAAATCTACAAACAACTCCGCTTGCGGATGAAGAACAGCGGCCTGGACACCATCAAGGTCCATGTCACCAACCGGGCCGGAAAATTCAGATACAGCTTCACCGGTTCGGCGGAACAAGTCGTGCAGGCGGATAAGATTCTTGCGGCTTGGGGCTGACCTTGTCCCGTCCTCGCCGGCGTCTTGAAGTCCTGATTCAAGACTTCGCTGGCGCCGCCTTGGCCGTGGCCACGCGGATGGTGCAGATACCGTAATCCAGCACGCCCGCCTCGCGCCGGTTCTCCGGCGGGATGGAGAAGAACAGGAGCCGACGGTCCTCGCCCGGTCCCGCATCCACCACGCCCGCGTCGCGCATCACCTTGAGATGCTTGCTTACTCCGTCGAAGTCGCGGCCTAATGCCGACGCCACGTCCGTTGCCGTGCGGGGTGTGCCATCGGCCAGCAACTGGATGATGGGCCAGCGGATCTTGCTGCCTAGGGCGGAGAACACCGCGATGGGATTCAACTGGTTCGTGGATTCAGCGACGACGGGGGAAGCGGAAGTGGAATTGCTCATGGACGCGAAATTGAACCCAGCCAACGCGGTTCGCAAGTGAAATCTCGGAGCTATTTGGCGGGTGATCGCACCTCCGAGGTTCAATCACGCTGCTTTTAGGTGGGTAAACGCACCATCGAGCTGCAACGTCGGACCTATTTGGCGGGTGAACGCACCTCGGAGGTTCAATCTCGGAGATTTTTGGCGGGTAATCGCACCTCTGAACTACAATCTCGGAGAAAATAGGCGGGTAATCGCACCTAAAAACATCGTCCACGAAGCAAAAAACCTCGATTTTGTTGGGAATTTGATGGAAACTGGCGATTCGCCACCCTCGCATGTTCCTGCTCTGGCCTCACCGGGCCAATTTCGTTGGCCGTTCCATCACGAATTCCGCCTCTGTGGTAAATGACTGTTCGGGATAACGAACGCAACGATTGCGAATTTCCGTCCACTCATCAGCCAGACCTGCCTCAACAGCAATGGCGTGTATGTTCAGACGCTGAAGCAACTCGACGGTGATAGGACGCTTCGAATCCGTGAAGACGAGTGACAACAGAAATTCCTGACAGGACGATGAGTTGAGAATAGCGGTGACGATGCGCGCCTCATCCTCATTCTCGAACGGAAGGAAATAAGAAGCGTCATCAAATAAAACTGGTTTTCCATCAACCGGCCCGATGAGGGAGAAGCGTGCGGTTCGGTGGAGGCCGGACACCGCGACCTTCCACGGGGCAAACGTATACTCGCCAATGCCAAAGAGCGCGAAGGGCATTCGACCGCTGTAGATGGAACTTTTCCGGGCTTCAAAGAGACTGCGATGGGAATCCAAGTAACGCCAGGTGCGCGGAGCTTTGGTTGCGATGATCGCTGTGTCGTCCCCGATTCGTTGTTGGGTGACCACGACATAACGCTCCGGCTCAATACGCAAGTTGGCAAGGTCTGAGCATTTCAGGAATGGAAACAGATAATCCGGCTCAATGCTGACTTCCTCGCCGAGTTTGTTGTGAAGGGTCATACCCTCGGACCACAACTCCATGACTGAAGCACAGTCATGCTTCACGCCTGACCGCCACTGATAAGGACAGAGCCCTTCGAGATGTTTCCTGCGACGGTAGGCTTGGATATTGAAAACCAAGTCCTGTCCGACGAGACCAAGGGTTGTTGCCGGCCGTTTGGCATCGAGATTATCGAAAACCTTTGCCTCTGCTGGGCCGGCTTCCCCAGTTTTAGCCAGCAGCAAACAGGCATCAACGGATGCGCCGAAATGTTTTTTTGCGTCAATACGATACAGTGACGCTGCGGCAATACGACCATCGTTTTGCCACGCGAAGCGCAGGAGTTTTCTGGCAGTGCCCGTTTTGCAAAGCATGGCAATCGTGGCTGAACGTCCGCGCAAGGCTTTCACTAGTTGGATAAGCATCCACTCGGAAATATCGAAGTTGGATTTGCCAGTAAGCGCCTCTATGCCTCTGAAGCGTTGAAAGTTTTCCTTCACGGGGAGGTTGCCACCGTTCATGCCGGAAACCGTGGCGTTGGTCACCCAAGGCAGATTACCGAGGATGAGCAACTCGCCGCGTAGTCCCGATAACTCCTTCTCCCAATTGTGGGAAAAGAAATCCTGCTGGCCTAGCGTCACTCGTGATTTAATCCTAAAATCGGCCAACACCTTTTGTGCCTGCTCAATGTAATCATGGTTGATGTCCCAACCAAGAAGTCGCGCTTTTGGAAAAGCCTCTGCCGCCGCAACCAGAAATGCACCAAGGCCGCAAGTGGGTTCGACCACCATATCCGGTTTGATTTCTTGACGAATTAGCAAACTGCAGACTTCGCGTGCTAGTCCCACTGGCGTCTGGAAATCGCCGAACTCAATTTTGGCGTTGGCTTTCATACGAGCCGCAGGATGCCGCCAACTTTACCTGCCTGTTCAATGACGCGGCCGTATTGCAGCCGCCATTGGAGCGCGTTTGAGACGGTCAGGTAGCCGACTTCAGGTGGGTTACGTAGCACTTCGTCGGCAAGAGATTCGGCTTCTACCTCGTCCACCGGAAGCATCCGTTCTTGAAAGAAAGCAAGAATGTCATCGCGATTAGCCTTGTTCTCAGTCAACCGACGAAGCCCCGACGTTGTCTGGTGATCTGCCGTCTGCTCCTTCTCAACAAAGATGGCGTGCTTAATTTCGAGCCGTCCCGTCCGCGTCTTCTCGTCATCGTGCTTGTCGTAAACAAACACGATCAGCGAGTAGCCGAGGCCATAGATTTTCTGGCGGGCACTCTTGAAGGGGCAGGAAGATTGCGGCTGACGAATACTGGTGACCTTAATATCAACGCCAAGCGCGGGAAAATCGATGCCCTTCGCTGAATTGCCTCGACCATAAACGTAACGACCATGAAGAAGAGTTTGAAACTTGTGCTCCAAGTAAGTGCCAACCGCTTTGCCGTCCGTCACTCCAAAAAGACTCGGCTCGGCGTGCTTCGACTCCGCTTTTGCAAAACTACATGCTTCCTTCTGGAGTAGTTCGATTGTGAGTGGCTTTAGCTTTGGCATGGCGACCTTTTACCACATTCACACCTTCGCGTAAACCTCCGCACCCTTCTCCACAAATTCCTTCGACTTGGCTTCCATGCCTTTCTTGAGCGCCTCTTCCTCGGCGATGCCTTGTTCGGCGGCGTATTTGCGGACGTCTTCGGTGATCTTCATCGAGCAGAAGTGCGGGCCGCACATGGAGCAGAAGTGCGCGGTCTTGGCGCCGTCCTGCGGCAGCGTCTCGTCGTGGAACTCGCGCGCGGTCACCGGGTCGAGGCTCAAGTTGAATTGATCTTCCCAGCGGAATTCAAAGCGCGCCTTGCTCAACGCGTTGTCGCGGTATTGCGCGCCGGGATGGCCCTTGGCGAGGTCGGCGGCGTGAGCGGCAATCTTGTAGGCGATGACGCCGTCTTTCACGTCCTTCTTGTCCGGCAGGCCGAGATGTTCTTTGGGCGTGACGTAGCAGAGCATCGCGCAGCCATACCAGCCGATCATTGCCGCGCCGATGCCGCTGGTGATGTGGTCGTAGCCGGGCGCGATGTCGGTGGTGAGCGGCCCGAGCGTGTAGAACGGCGCTTCGCCGCACCATTCAAGCTGCTTCACCATGTTTTCCTCGATCATGTGGATCGGCACGTGGCCGGGGCCTTCGTTCATCACCTGCACACCCTTGGCCCAGGCGCGCGTGGTGAGTTCGCCCTGCACCTTGAGTTCGGCAAATTGCGCCTCGTCGTTGGCGTCGGCAATCGAGCCGGGCCGCAGGCCGTCGCCAATGCTAAAGCTCACGTCGTAGGCGGCCATGATGTCGCAGATGTCGTCCCAGTGGGCGTAGAGGAAACTTTCCTGGTGATGCGCGAGACACCATTTGGCCATGATGCTGCCGCCGCGGCTGACGATGCCGGTCATGCGATTGGCGGTAAGCGGAATGAATCGCAGCAGCACGCCGGCGTGGACGGTGAAATAATCCACGCCTTGCTCGGCCTGTTCAATGAGGGTGTCGCGGTAAATCTCCCAGGTGAGTTCCTCGGCCTTGCCGCCGACTTTTTCGAGCGCCTGATAAATCGGCACGGTGCCGATGGGCACGGGCGAGTTGCGGAGAATCCATTCGCGCGTGGCGTGGATGTTCTTGCCGGTGGAGAGGTCCATGACGGTGTCCGCGCCCCACTTGGTGGCCCAGCGCATTTTCTCGACTTCCTCCTCGATGCTCGACGCGACGGCGCTGTTGCCGATGTTGGCGTTGATCTTCACGAGGAAGTTGCGCCCGATGATCATCGGCTCGGATTCAGGGTGATTGATGTTGTTCGGGATGATGGCGCGACCGGCGGCGACTTCATCGCGCACAAACTCGGGCGTAATTTCTTTCGGAATGCGCTGCGGAAACTTTTTGAAGACGGATGGCGTGAACTCGCTGCTGGCAAGCTGCTGGGAACCGGCGTGCTGCTTATCGAGCTGGTTACGAACAATGTCGTTCGCCATGTCCGAGATGCGGGCGCGGCCCATGTTTTCGCGGATGGCGATGAATTCCATCTCCGGCGTGATGATGCCGGCGCGGGCGTAGGCGAGTTGGGTTGCGGCCTTGCCGGGTTTCGCGCGGAAAATCTTCCGCTTCGGCAGGACGGTCTTGTCGAGTTGAAACGGGGTTTCGTCCTGGTGCTTCGCCTGGACGAGGCCGCGATGTTTGTCGGAAAGATAGCCGTCGTCAATGGGCTGCGCCGGGCGTCCGGCGTATTCGTCCACGTCGCCGCGTTTCAAAATCCATTCACGGCGCAACGCGGGCAGGCCTTCCTCAACCCTGCCTTTGAAATCCGGATCGCCCCACGGGCCGGAACAGTCATAAACACGCACGGGCGCATTCGGCTCGACCGCGCCGGTGTAAGATTTTGTCGGCGCGACTTGGATCTCGCGCATCGGCACGCGGACGTCTTTGTGCAGGGTGCCCCCGGCGTAAATTTTTTTGCTGCCGGGCAGTTGTTCGCTGCTGTGCGGCTCGAACGATTCTTTGGTCGCGATCATATTTTTGGCTTGCGACCCGGAAGCTGGGAAGGAATTTGACTTTTCCTACGCCAGCATTACCTGGGTCAGGTTCAACGGGTCTTTCGCGTTCCGCGCGAAACTCTCAGCCTTCATCGTCCAAACGGACGGCCGGTTGGCTCCCCGAACATTGTCCAAAGTAGGGCGGTTTGGCTGGAAGGTCAAGCGGGCGACGGTTGGGGTTTTGAAAAAAACGAACGAAGCTGGCCAAATCAGCCGGCGTTGTAGTATTTTCCCCGGCGACAGCCGGTCGAAATTTATGCCGAGCCAAAATAATTCGACGAATCAGAAGAATTCTGATTTGATTCGTGATGCCGCGACGCGGGAAATATCCGCCGTGTTGCAGCAATTGGGCACTTCGCCCGCAGGCTTGAGCGAGGAAGAAGCGGCGTCGCGGCTGGAGGAATACGGTCCCAACGAAGTCGCGCAGGAAAGAAGGCACGAGTGGCTGCACCGGCTGTGGGTCGCCGTCCGCAACCCGCTGGTGATTCTGCTGACGATCCTGGCGATTGCATCTTTTGCCTCCTATTGGCATGCCACACCGGAGGAAAAGGACATTTCCGAATTTTACGGCGGTGTGATGATGATGGTGATGGTGGCGTTGGGCGTGTCACTGCGTTTCGTGCAGGAGACGAAAGCCAACAACGCGGCGGCCAAGTTGAAAGCGATGATCAAAGTCACCGCCACGGCGCTGCGCGACGGACAACCGAAGGAAATCCCGCTGCAACAACTCGTGCCCGGCGACGTGGTCAAGCTCTCCGCCGGGGACATGATTCCCGGCGACGTCCGGCTCATTTCCGCCAAGGATTTGTTCATCATCCAGGCCACGCTGACCGGCGAATCGCTGCCGGTTGAAAAAACCGCCGCGACCGACACGCAGACCAGTTTCCAGCCGATTGAGCACACCAACCTCTGCTTTCTCGGCACCAGCGTGGAAAGCGGCGCGGCCACGGCGGTGATTGTGGCGACCGGAGCGCAGACCTATTTCGGCAAAATGGCCAGCAGCCTCGCCGGACAACAGACCGATACGGCCTTTGACCGCGGCGTGAGGAAATTTGTCTGGCTGATGATTTCGTTCATGCTGGTGCTGGTGCCGGCGGTGTTTTTGATCAACGGCCTGCGAAAGCACGACTGGAAGGAGGCCTTTTTCTTTGCGCTGTCGGTCGCGGTCGGCCTCACGCCGGAAATGCTGCCGATGATCGTGTCCGTCTGCCTCTCGAAGGGCGCGCTGGCCATGGCGAAGAAAAAGGTCATCGTCAAAAAACTCAACTCCATCCAGAACTTTGGCGCGATGGACGTGCTGTGCACCGACAAGACCGGCACGCTCACCATGGATCACGTCATACTCGAACTGCATTGCGACGTGTTCAAAAACGAAAGCGAAACCGTCCTGCGCGACGCCTACCTCATCAGCCATTTCCAGACCGGTCTGAAAAACCTCCTCGACCGGGCCGTGCTGCGTTACAAGGAATTGCACAAGGAGCTTGCCACCGAAAAATACAAGATGGTGGACGAAATTCCGTTTGATTTTTCCCGCCGCATGATGTCCGTGGCCATCGAGTATCCGGACGGCGAACGGCAGTTGCTCACCAAGGGCGCGCCGGAGGCGGTGTTCGCCAAATGCACGCACTTCGAAAGCGAAGGGGAAATTTTTCCGATGGAACCGGTTTTGGTCGGCGATCTGGTGCAGCAGGTGGATGAGTTGAGCGAGGACGGCTTCCGCGTGCTGGCCGTCGCGACGAAAAAGCTGGGCGCGCAAGCCACTTTTTCCAAAACGGACGAGAGCAACCTGGTTTTGACCGGCTACCTGGCGTTCCTCGATCCGCCGAAGGACAGCGCCTCCAAAGCCATCACCGCCTTGCGGCAAAACGGCATCACCGTGAAAGTGCTCACCGGCGACAACGACCTCGTCACGCGCAAGGTTTGCAGCGAAGTCGGCATCCATGCGGAAAAAATCCTGATCGGCAACCAGGTGGAAAACTTGACCGATGAGCAGCTCGCCGCCGAGGTGGAAACCACGGACGTCTTCGCGCGCCTTTCGCCGGCGCACAAAAAGCGCGTCGTGCAGGCGCTCCAGCGCAACAAGCACGTCGTTGGGTTCATGGGCGACGGCATCAACGACGCGCCCGCTTTGCGCGCCGCCGACGTGGGCATTTCCGTGGACAACGCGGTGGACATCGCCAAGGAATCCGCCGACATGATCCTGCTGGAAAAAAACCTGATGGTGCTGGAGGAAGGCGTGCTCGAAGGCCGCAAGGTGTTCGTCAACATCCTGAAATACATCCGCATGGGCGCCAGCTCCAACTTCGGCAACATGTTCAGCGTGCTCGGCGCGAGCGCGTGGCTGAAATTTCTGCCGATGCAGCCCATCCAGGTGCTCACCAACAACCTGCTCTACGATTTCTCACAGGTGCCGATTCCGACGGACAACGTCGGCGGACAACAAATCAACAAGCCGCGTCCCTGGGCGATGGGCGAAATCGCCAAGTTCATCATCTTCATCGGCCCCATCAGCTCGATTTTCGACTACACCACCTATTGCCTGATGTATTTTTTCTTCAAATGCGGCAATCTTGCGCTGGCGGCCCCGCCGGAACTGGCCTCGCGATTCAGCGCCGTTCCCGATCACACCTACGCCGCCGCGTTGTTCAGCACCGGCTGGTTCGTCGAGTCGCTGATGACGCAGACGCTCATCGTCCACGTCATCCGCACGAACCTGATTCCGTTCATCCAGTCGCGGGCGAGCTGGCAATTGACGATGACGACGATTCTCATCATGGGCATCGGCGCTTGGCTGCCGTTTTCGCCGGTGGCGCGGTTTTTGGGATTTGTGCCGCTGCCGTGGCAGTTCTGGCCTTTCCTGGCCGTCACGCTGCTTTGCTATGTCGGTCTGACCCAGATCATCAAGACCTGGCTCATCCGCAAGTCGTGGGTTTGAGCCGGTGACAGGTGACGGGTGGCAAGTGACAGGAAAACGCAGCACGCGCCCGCCAAAAAATCTTGTCACCCGTCCCCCGCCATTTGTCACCGAAATGAAAAGCCGTTCCGCATCGCACGGAACGGCATATTTCGGTCTGCGCAGGTTGATCGTGTCCGCTCAAACCTCAAGCTGAAGCTAACCCATCCTGCGTGCGTGTCAAACGGCGGCTTCAATTTTTCCCGGCTTCAGGATGTTCCCGGACAATCGTTTCAATTTTATTTTCCAAGGCGGCCTGGAGCGAAGGCCATGCGTTTGTCAGGTCGCGGTAATAATCCAGCGCCTGGGGCCATTCCTGCAAAGATTCCTCCAGCCGCGCCGCCGCCAGACCGGCCTTCTGCACCCAGAGCGGGTCTGCCGTTTCTCCATCGCGCAAATATTGTCCGATCCGGGAGTCGAATACATCGAGGTAATTGTCCCGCGCCATTTTGAGCAATGCGATTTGATTCGTGCCGGTCGCCAGCGCCGCCTTTTTGTCCAGCGCAATCCCGATGCCGACTTGCGCCTGGCTGCGCGCGGACACGCTGGCATTGGTGGAACTGACGACCTGCGCATAGGCATTGGTCGCCTCATCATAATTAGTGAGTTGCAAATTGCAGTTGCCAATTTCGATCAACGCCAGGGCGCGGAGTTCGTTGGTCGGATCCAACTGGCCGAACACTTTGGCGGCCAGTTGAAAATTCGCCAGATTGTTGGTGCCCGGCGAATCCAAAAGCATCAACGCGCTGCCGTAGGCGAACAGCGCCTGCCCGTTCAGATCCGGCGGACAATTTGTGTCGCTCGTCAGCGCCTTGAAATGGTTGATGGCGTCATTGTAACCCTGCCGGCCCATCGCCGCGCGCCCGGCCATCATTTGCGCCTGGTAAACCAGCGGCGAACTCTGCCAGTTGGTGTTTTGATAGAGCATTTGATAATTCATCTCCGCATCCACGTAATTCGTCCCGCCGAGGCCGAAGAAATAACCGGCAATCCACCATTGCGCCTGTGGCGCCAAATCGTTTGTCGGAAATTGCGCGACGAAGCTGGTGAACAGCCCGAACGCGTTCGTTTCATTTCCGGCCTGGGAATTGGCCAGCGCCAGCGCATAAACCGCCTGCGGACGCAAATCGTTTGTTGGAAAATCCTTCAGCCAGCCCTGGTATCCGGCGATGGCGGCGGGCCAGCTTTGTTCCAGTTCGTAAGTGCGGGCGATGGCGAATTCCAGCTCCGGGCGCAACGGCGTATCGGGAAATTGCGCCGCAAATTGTTGCAACTGTTCGCGCGCCGCCGCCGGCTGGCGCGCATCCGCCAGACCCTCGCCATAAAGCAGCGCGCTGTCGGGCGCCAGGCCGCTCGCCGGATACTGTTTCAGGATTTGCGCCACCGCGTTGCTCGCGCCTGACAAATCGTTCAGTTCAAGGCACGCGCGCAAACTTTGATAAAGCGCGCGGTCGCCGAGTGTTGCGGCCACGGCGGTGAAATTGGTGAAATCGTCCAGCACCGCGCGGTAATTTTCCAGCGCGCCCGCGTAATTCGTCAGCGCAAACATCGCGTCGCCCGTTTTGAACCGCGCCACGGCCAGATCCTCCGACGGCGGCAGCAGGTTCGCGGCTTTCTGGAAATCGTCCAAGCTGTTGGTCGTGTCTTTCGCCAGCCACCGGCACCAGCCGCGGTCCAGATACGCTTTGCCGAGCAGCGGACTATTGGTGGACACGCGGAGGAATTGATCGAAACAATTCCGCGCCGCCGAAAACTGATTCGTCGCCTCCGGCTGCGCAGCGAAATCCTTCAAGTGCAGTTCGCCCGCCGTCAGGAGCGCGATGTCCGCCGAAATGGCTTCGGGAAACTGTGCCAGGAAATTGGTGAGCGCCTCCTCGGCATTGGTCAATTGTCCCTGCACAAACTCCAGTTCCGCTATTTCCAAGATCGCCTCCCGCTTCTGCTTCACCGGCGCGTTGGTCAGATTGTTCTGCCAGGCCTGGACCGCTTGCGGCAGGCGGTCCATTTGTTTCAGTGCCGCGCCTTGTGACGCCCATCCCGTGGCCAGCCAACTCTGATTTGTTGGCGAACTTGCGATCTGCACGAGGTTGGTCGTGGCCGCCAGCGCCACGGTGAAATCACCCAGCCCCATTTTTGCCCGATAAAAAAGATATGTGCCCTGGCACTGCTGAACCTGGTTGAGCGTCTGCCATTGGTTGGTCAATAATTCATAAACCGCCGCCACGCCCGGAAAATCACGCTGCTGAAACTTTGAATTTTCCAGCGACAACTGCCCGGCCACAACCAGTTCGTTGCCGGGATCCAGTTGCGCCGCCCGCTGGAAGACGCCGTTCGTGTTGCCCAGCAAATCGTCCACCTTTGACCAGTTCGTCATTTGTCCGAACGCCGCCGCCGCTTCGACCACGGCGCGAAGCCGCGATGGCGATTCAGGAAATTTTTGCGCGAGGCCAATCCAGGTTTCCGCCGCGTCGGCAAAATCCCCGTTTTGAAACTGCGCCTCGCCGATCCAATAAACGTATTGGTCGGCCAGCGTTCCGGTCTTCGCCTGATGGACGGCAGCGGCGAGCAGGGCGATGGCATCGGTGAATTTTCCCTGCTTGAACTGCGCCTGCGCCTCCAGGAGCAACGCCATCGGCGCGTTGGTGGATTCCTTGTATTTGCTTGCGAACTGGCCGAACTCCGTTTCCGCGCGGCCCCACATTTCATGCTGAAAATCGGCCACGGCGACGGCATAGGCGCGCTGTTCCCTCGTGCTGGCGGCGGAAAGCGGCCCGCCGCTCAAAACGAGCGCGAACAAAACCAAAAGCCATCGCCGCTGAAATGCCATGCGCCCGAATCTAAACGACGCGGCGCTGTGACAAAAGCGGTAAATCAAAGCCGCTTATTTGTTGAACCGGAAGTTGGTCAGATCGTAGTCCTGCATGACGTATTGCTTCGTCTCCAGCCGCATCTTGTTGGCGCGCTTGGCCTGCGTCTCGCCGCCCGCCGCGATGAAATCCGCGTAGCCGATGATTTCCGCGCGGATGAAACCCTTCTGGATGTCCGTGTGAATCGTGCCGCCGGCTTCCCAAGCCGTCAGCCCCTTCCGGATCGGCCAGGCGCGGTTTTCCTTGCCGCCGACGGTCAGAAATGAAATGTAGCCGCCCTCCCGGAACGCGCGCAACAGCAGGGTGTCGGGATTTTCCAGGTCCGGCGCTTCGGCCACCACGATTGGCTTGGCGGTGAAAAAATTGTGCGCGGCGACGGCGTGCAGGTCCGCCGGCGCCAGGCCGGAATTGAAAACAAATTTTTCCTGTTCGAGCAGCGCCTGGATTTTCTTCAACGCCTGGCGCTCGGCTTCCTGCGGCTCGCGGCCCAGGCGCGTTTCCACAAATTCCAGGTCCTTCAAAATCATGTCCGCCCGGCCTTCCACCGACACCAGGATGGCATCGGCGTCAATCAACTGGTCCTCGCCCACCACGTCCACCTGCGCGTAGGTTTTCTTGTCCGCCTCGACCAGTTTGTCCGCCTCGTCAAAGCGCGGATCCTTGAGGTTGTGTTTGCCGGTTTTAATTCCGGTCAGACCGAATAACGCTATTTTCATAAAGATTGATTCAACGACTATTGCAAAACCCGGCCCAGATACTGTCCGGTAAAACTTTCGGCGCAACGGGCCACCGCTTCGGGCGGTCCCTGCGCGACGATGCGACCGCCAGCATCACCGCCTTCCGGGCCGAGGTCAATAATCCAATCCGCCGTCTTGATCACATCGAGATTGTGTTCGATGACAACGAGCGTGTTGCCGGTGTTTCGCAGTTTGAAAAGCACCTCGAGCAATTTGGCCACGTCGTGGAAATGCAGGCCGGTCGTCGGCTCGTCCAGAATGTAAAACGTGCGGCCGGTGGCCTTGCGGCTCAACTCCGCCGCCAGCTTCACGCGCTGCGCCTCGCCGCCGCTCAACGTCGTCGCCGCCTGCCCCAGCCCGATGTAGCCGAGGCCGACCTCGGCGAGCGTCAGCAGCGGATCGTAAATCTGCGGCACGGCGCGGAAAAATGTCACCGCCTCGTCCACCGTCATCGCCAGCACATCGGCGATGTTTTTGCCCTTGTAATTGATTTCGAGCGTCTCGCGGTTGTAGCGTTTGCCACCGCACACCTCGCAGGTGACGTAAACCGGCGGCAGAAAATTCATCTCAATTTTCAACACGCCGTCGCCCTCGCACTTTTCGCAGCGGCCGCCCTTGACGTTGAAACTGAACCGGCCCGGTGCGTAGCCGCGAATCTTGGCTGCCGGCAGCCGCGCGAACAAGTCGCGGATATGATTGAACATGCCGGTGTAGGTGGCCGGATTCGAGCGCGGCGTGCGGCCAATCGGCGACTGGTCAATCACGATGACCTTGTCAATCATTTCAAAACCCCTCAACGCGCGGTGCGCGCCGGGAATTTCCTTGGAGCCGTAAAATTTGCGGAACAGCGCGCGGCGCAAAATATCGTCCACGAGCGTGCTTTTGCCGGAACCGCTGACACCGGTAACGCAGGTGAACGTGCCCAGCGGAATCCGCGCGTCTATGTTGCGCAGATTGTTTTCCTTCGCGCCGAGCACTTCGAGCCAGCCGCGCTCCTCCGTCGGCGCCAGCCGCTTCTTCGGAATTGGAATCGCCAGTTCGCCGCGCAGATATTGCGCCGTGAGCGAATTTTTTATCACCAGAATTTCCGGCAGCGTGCCCGCCGCCACCAGTTCGCCGCCATGAACGCCCGCGCCCGGACCGAGATCAACGATGTAATCCGCCTGCCGGATGGTGTCGGCGTCGTGTTCGACCACGAGGACGGTGTTGCCGAGGTCGCGCAAACCCTTGAGCGTGGCCAGCAGCCGGTTGTTGTCGCGCTGGTGCAGGCCGATGCTCGGCTCGTCCAGGATGTAGAGCACGCCGACCAGCCCGGCGCCAATTTGCGTGGCCAGCCGGATGCGCTGCGCCTCGCCGCCGCTCAACGTGCTGCTCTCGCGGTCGAGCGTGAGATAGCCGAGGCCGACGTTTTTCAAAAAGCCGAGCCGCGCGCGGATTTCCTTGATGACTTCGCGCGCGATTTTTTCCTCGAATTCGGTGAGCTTGAGGCCGGCAAAGAATTCATCCGCCTTCTCCACCGACAGTGCGCAAACGTCCATGATGGACAAACCTGGAATGACGAATGACGAATGACGAATGCGTGTGCCTGATTTGCCATTCGTCATTTGGAATTCGTCATTCCCCAGCGTCACCGCCAGGATTTCAGGCTTCAAGCGCCGGCCCTTGCACACGTCGCAAAATTGCGGGCTCATGTAAGGCTTGATGCGGTTGCGGACGAACTCGCTTTCGCTGTCGGTGAACATCCGCTCCAGGTTCGGCAGCACGCCCTCGAAGGGGCGGCTGATGGTGCTCATCTTGCCCGCGCGCCAGAAATTAAAATCCACCGGGTCTTCGCCCGAACCGTGCAGCAGGACTTTTTTGAAATCGTCCGGCAGGTTTTTCCAGGGCGTTTCCAGGCTGACGTTGAAATGCGTGGCAATGGAGCGCAGCATGGCCTTGTAATAAATGTTCATCCGCTTGCCGGCGCGACGCCACGGCTGAACCGCGCTTTCGAGCGGCTGCTCCGGGTCGGGCACGACGAGATTTTCGTCAAAAATCATTTTTTGGCCCAGCCCGTGGCAAACCGGGCAAGCGCCGGCCGGCGCGTTGAACGAAAAATGCTTTGGAGTCGGCGGATCGTAACTTTTGCCCGTCGCCGGCGAACACATTTTGTTCGAGTGCAGCGTCTCAATCCACTCGTCGTTGGCAGGGCGCGTCACTCCGTGCGCGCCGCCGTTCGATTTTGCAGCGCTCGCGGCGGGCAGAGGACTGCCCGCCCTACCTTCCGGCAATTGATGCAGCGTGAACATCACGCCTTCGCCCCATCGTAACGCGGTTTCGACTGAATCGCCGAGCCGCACGCGGATTTTCTCGTCAATCACCAGCCGGTCCACGACGGCTTCGATGTTGTGAAATTTCTTTTTGTCCAACTTCACGCGCGTATCGGCGGCAAGCTCGACGAATTGGCCGTCCACTCGGGCGCGGACAAAGCCTTCGCGCGCGAGGCGCTCGATGACATCGCGGAACTCGCCTTTTTGTCGGCGAACGACCGGCGCGAGGAGCATGACGCGGGTCTTGGTCGGCAGCGCGAGGATTTTGTCCACGATGTCGCTGGTGGTCTGCGAAACGATGGGCACGCCGGTGTCCGGACAATGCGGTTTGCCGATGTGGGCGTAGAGCAGGCGGAGGTAATCGTAAATCTCCGTGGTGGTGGCGATGATCGAGCGCGGGCTGGAGCCGGAGCTGCGCTGTTCGATGGCGATGGCTGGCGACAAGCCCTCGATGAAATCCACCTCCGGCTTTTGCATCTGATCCAAGAACTGGCGGGCGTAGGCGGAGAGGCTCTCGACGTATTTGCGCTGGCCCTCGGCGTAAATGGTGTCGAAGGCAAGCGACGATTTGCCGCTCCCGCTCAAGCCGGTGATGACCACCAGCTTGTCGCGCGGGATGTTCAGCGTGAGGTTTTTTAGATTGTGCTCACGCGCCCCGCCGATCCTTATAAATTCCTTGCTCATGGCCGCGAATTTTCCATTCAAATCAACCGGCAAGGATATTCAAACCTGCGATGGAAGCAAAGCGTGATGTCGCTGGGTGGTCGGAAAGTCGGAAAGTCGGAAACGACGGCCCGTTTTTCAGCCTTCCGATCTGAAATTCTAAAATTCGCTGCCCTGAAGCGGGAATTCGAGCCTTCGAAAATGACTTGCAGACACCTGGGAACGACTTCCGGATGTTGCTGCGCCGACCGGACGCCGCAGCGCGGCGTTCTTGCTGACCGGCAGCTTGGTTGGACAGCGTGACGCAGCGGGCGATGAAAGCTTCGCAGCCGTCTTGTGATTCAGCCTGATTGATCCATCCAAAAGATTTTGCCGTGAGTTGTGTCTTTATTTGCAAGCCAACATGGATGACGCCGAACTATTGCGGGAGTATGTGGAATGCCGGTGCGGCAACAGCGCGTCGCGCACTGGCAGGGGCACATTCCTGCGAATGATTACGACCTGACCATTGGCATCAATCTGGTGGATCCGAACCCCAAGTTTGACGAGGTGGGTTCTTCGTTCGACGGGCTGATTGACGAACCGATGATTTGGAACCGCGCGCTGTCTCCCGAGGAAGTCACGTTCCTTTACGATTCGCAACGGTAGGAGCTTGGTTATTCTTTCACCCGCCGATGGCGGTCATCGGACGGCAGGGCTGGTATTGATTGCGGAACTGGTGTTCCTGCGGTTTCAGCCGCAACGCGGTTTCCAGCAACTCCTTCAACGCGCCGTCGTCCGCGCCGTGCCGCAACGCCGCGCGCAAATCCACCTCGACGTGATTGCCGAGGCACGGTCGCACCTTGCCGTCGGCAGTGAGCCGCATCTTGTTGCAGTTGTCGCAGAAATGCTGGTTCGTCAGCGCGCCGATGAAACCGACGAGCGCGCCGGTCTGTTTCAGAAGATAATACTGCGCCGGGCCGTTGCCGAGCTGGAGGTCGGGCTGCGGAATCAATTCATCCTTCTGCGCCAGCAGCCGCATCACCTCGCCGCAGGGCAGGAAATTTTTCTCCGTCAAAACGTCCGTCGTCGTCAGCGGCATCAATTCGATGAGCCGCAGCGGCAGGCCGTGTTCGGCGGCGAACAAAACCAGCGGCCAGAGTTCCGCCTCGTTCACGCCGCGCATCAGCACGCAGTTCAGCTTCACGCGTTCAAATCCCGCCGCCACCGCCGCGCGGATGCCGGCCAGCACCCGCGTCACGTCGCCGCCGGTGATGCGGTGGTAAATTGCCGGGTTCATCGCGTCGAGGCTCACGTTCACCGTGCGCAAACCGGCATCGCGCAGAGGTTGCGCCAGTGCGGCCAGTTTCATTCCGTTGGTTGAAAGCGCGATGGTTTCGACGCCGTGAATCGCGGTCATGGCGCGCACGATTTCCGGCACGTCGCCGCGCACGAGCGGTTCGCCGCCGGTCAGCCGGAATTTGCGGAAGCCCAGCCCCGCCGCCACGCGCGCGATGCGGACGATTTCCGCCGCCGTCAAATGGTCCGGCTTGCTTTCCCAGCCCTTGTAACCTTCCGGCATGCAATAGAGACAACGCTCGTTGCACCGGTCGGTGACCGAGATTCGCAGATAATCAATTTTGCGTCCAAATGGATCCATTTTATTTTTTCTCGTGCGGATTTTCTCCGCGCAAATGCGCCAGCCCTTCGCGGATGGCCGGCGCGAGAATCTCCAGGCACTCGCGCACCGCCGACGGCTTGCCCGGCAGATTCACAATCAAACACGCGCCGCGCGTCCCGGCCACCGCGCGCGACAAAATCGCCGTCCGCACCTTGGCGAACGATTGCACGCGCATGATCTCGCCAAAACCCGGCAGCTCTTTTTCGAGCACCGCGCGCGTCGCCTCCGGCGTCACATCGCGCGCGGAAATTCCCGTCCCTCCGGTCGTCACCACCATATCGCATTTCTGGACATCGGCAAATTTTCTTAATGCCGCCGAGATTGCCTCCACCTCATCCGGCACGATGAGCGACTCAAAAACCGCCTCGCCGCCGAGAAATTCGCGCAGGGCGTTTTCAATCTCCGGCCCGCTGCGGTCGGCGTAAATCCCCGCCGACGCCCGGTCGCTGATTGTAAGGCGGCCGATTTTCATAATTGCTCACGATGTGCGCGATAGCGTCTTGGACTGCGGCAGCCCTCTGCCGTTTTGGAATCACCGGCCCGTCCGCAAAAAGCGCCAGAGGGCTGGCGCACTCCAAAACCTGGCGGAATCATGAGTAATTTACTCCGAATCATGTTTTCTCCTTTTCCACGACGCGAATGTTCTCAATGCGCATCGTTTTATCCACGGCCTTGCACATGTCGTAAAGCGTTAGCGCGGCCACGCTCACGCCGGTCAGCGCCTCCATTTCAACACCGGTCTGCGCGCTGGTCTCGGCGGTGCAGGAAATGTCTATTGCCGCGCGCCGGACTTTGAAGCTCACTTCGACGTGGTTCAGCCCTAGCGGATGACAAAGCGGAATCAATTCCGCCGTCCGCTTGGCGGCCTGGATGCCGGCGATCTGCGCGACGGTCAGCACATCGCCCTTTGGCAAGGCGTTCTTTTTGAGCGCGCGGATGGTTGCCGGAGCGCAAACCAATTTTCCAGCCGCCACCGCGCGACGGCGCTGAATTGGCTTGTTGCCGACGTCCACCATGCGCGCCGCGCCCGCCGCGTTGAGATGGGAAAATGTTTTCTTCATCACGTTACGCGCCAAGCATAGCCGCCACTGGCAAAAAATCCACCCTGGCGAATTTTTCCAGCGGACCGGTGTTTGCCGGCACGCGAACCAGCGCGTTTGCCGTCGCGAGGCAGGCCACGTTGCCGGAATTCGCCCACGCCAGCGGATGCAAACGCGCGGTCGCCTCCGAATCAATCTCCAATTTGGCCGGCCAGAGTGTTTCGCGCGGGCACGGCTTGTCATCCAATTTTTCCGCAAGCTGGCCGCGCAAAAATTTCGGCGGCTGGCAGCCGGTCAAACCCGCCAGCGCGGCGGCGACGGCGAAATGAAAGCAGACGAAGTGCGCCAGCGGATTGCCCGGCAGCCCGAAAGCTAGGCGGATTTCATTTGGTGGGGCGGGGCTGCCGACGAGCCGGCTCGCGGGGACGCTCGCCCCACCGTTCACGCCGAAAATCAAAGGCCGGCCCGGACGTAAATTGACCTGGCTGAAAACGATTTCAAAGCCGTGCAGTTCCAGCAGTGCGTGGGTGAAATCTTTTTCGCCGACGCTCGCGCCGCCGGAAATCAGAAGCAAGTTGAAGGTTGAAGGTTGAAGGTTGAAGGTTTCAATCATTCGCTTTGCCGTCTCACAATTTTCGGGCAGATGTTTTTGCGTCACGTCGCCCGGAAAATTCTGGAGCAAGCCGCGAATCAAAATCGAATTGCTGTCGCGGATTTGTCCCGGCTTTGGCGTCTGGTCCGGTGGAATGATTTCGTCGCCGGTCGTGAAATGAAGGACACGCAGTCGTGGACTGACGAGCGGGTTCACGTTTCCCGCCGTTGCCAGCAATGCCAGCGCTCCGGCGTCCAGTTTCGCGCCGGCGTGCAGCAGCGGTTTGCCCGCGCGCAAATCTTCGCCGCGATGACTGATGTTTGTCGCCGCCTCATGGCGTGCAATGCGGATTTGATTGCCGGTGCGCTCGACATTTTCCTGCATCACGACGCGCAGATTTTCGCACGGCAGCGTTGCGCCGGTCGCCACGCGCACGGCTTCGCCGGGTTTGAGCTGGCGCGGCTTCCAGTCGGCGGCATGAATCGTGTCCACGATTTGAAAAGCTTCCGCGCCGTCATCTTTCAAAATTGCATAGCCGTCGCGCGTCGAGCGATCCACCGGCGGCAAATCTTCCGGCGCGCAGACCGTTTCGCGCAACACGTGGCCAAACGCCTCCGCCAGCGGCACACGCACGGCGGGCAGCGGCTGGCAGCACGAATGGATTTCTGAAATGGCTTCGTCGAGCGACTTGATTGCGGTTTTGTTTGGAGTCCCGGCTTTAGCCGGTTCGGGCCGCCTGAAGGCGGAACTCCCAACCGGCAGCGTGCGCCGTTTCCAGATCGGCACGCCCTGCTTGAGTTGGTCCATGAATTCGCCAAGCAGGGCAATGGCCTCCGCGCGGTGCCGCGACGCGATGCCAACGTAAATCGCCGCCTCGCCCGCCGGCACAATGCCGACGCGGTGAATCACCCGCGCCGCGAGGCAGGGATGCCGCGTGGAAAGGGTTTCGAGCAGCCGCCGGATTTCGCGCACGGCCATTTCCGGGTAGGCTTCATATTCAAGCCCGGAGATTTTTTCGCCCTTTTCCTCATCCCGAACGGCGCCGCGAAATTCCAGCCACGCGCCGCGCGCCGCCAGTCGCGGCGGAGAAATCTTCTCCGCGATGGGAGAGCCGGTCAGTTGAACTTCAATTTCCATGGGTCAAAAAATTTCAACCGCCCGACACCGGCGGGATGAGCGCCACTTCATCGGTGTTTGCGAATTGCGCGTCGGCTTCGGCGTATTCCCAGTTGCGCGCCAGGCGGATATTGCCGCGATGCTCGCGCAGGCCGGGAAATTTTTCCAGCAGCATCGTCCAAAGCTGCTCGCGGTTGAGCGGCGATGGCGGCGCAAGTTCCACGGCGTCGCAGCCGGTGGCGTCTTTGAGCTGGGCAAAAAACAGCACGCGCATGGCTAGGTCAATTCAAGTGACGGCTTCAATCAGCAATTTTCCACCGGCAAACACCAGCACGCCCGCCAGCACGCGGCTGAAAGTGACGCTGCTCCAGCGCCGCGCGCCAAAATGCGTGCCGAGCAGCGCGCCGATGACAGCCGGCAGCGTGAGCCAGAGCAGCGGCCCGGCGTGCGTTATTTTTTCCCAGCCGGTGCCGGCAAGTCCGGCGATGGAATTGAGCACGATGAAACCGGCCGCGATGCCGCCGGTGGTTTTGGGTTTCACCCAGCGGAACAGATAAAGCAGGGGGCTTAAAAAAACGCCGCCGCCGATGCCGGTCAAGCCCGCCAGAAAGCCCAGAGCCGCGCCGATGAGCAGCGCCAGCGGTAAAATAAATTTGTGCAGCGCCGCGTCGTCGGTTTGCCAGCGCGAGCGCAGGAGCAGGACAAGTCCCGCTACCGTCAGCACCGCACCCAGGACGATTTTGTAAACCTGCGGACTGATGTGGACCCGGCTGCCGAGCCACGCGCATGGCACGGAGACGACTGCAAACGACAGCAGCACGCGCCCGTCGAAATGTCCCGCCCGGCCAAATCGCCACCAGGCGAGGCTGGCGACCAGGACATTGGCAATCAACACGGCCACACGCGCGGACGCGGGCGCGACGCCGATAAGCGCAAGCGCCGCGAGATAGCCGGTCGCGCCGCCGTGGCCGACCGACGAATAAAAAAACGCCACCGCGAAAACGGCAGCGAGCAAAACGAGCCAATGACTGGCGTCAAGTTGGAGCATGATTAGTGAATGGGGTCAATCCGCCACGACGGCAAGCCTCCACAATCGTTATATCCGGTTAAGGATAACGAGACCGCCAAGGCCGCGAGCGTGCTGGACGCGCCGGAGTTGAAAATGATTTTGTCGCCGGACTGGTTTTCATAAGCGGCGGCGATTTCCTTGAGCGAATCGGTCAGACTCGCGGCGGCGAACGCGGAGATTTCCGCCGCCTGAATTTTGACGACCGTGAACAACACCAGAGCGCAAGCCAATGTCTTTTTCATGTTTTTCATGGTTGTTTTTTGGGGTTAAAACGCCAGTTGGATGCGGGTGAAGAAAACGTCCTCCGGATGCTGGGTTACCGCCGCCGGCACGGTCGTGCCCGCGCCCCCGCCGCCCGTGAAGGTCGTGCGCGAAAAACTCGTGTTCACGCGGATGTTTTTATTGAGATACCAGTTCAGCCCCACCGCCCAGGCGTGCGCCTCCGAGGCCGACGCGGCCGGGTTCGCAAAATTCGGGAATGCCGCCTTGTCCACGTCCAGTTCCGCGTAGCGCGCCACCAGTTGCAACGCGCCCCAATCGCCGTTTCGCGGATCAAAGGGATGACGCGGCGTCACGCCGTTAAAGGTGGAGCCTTCGCCCGTCAGCACCCACCCGCCGGCGATTTCCCAGGCCGTGTTCTTTAAGTTTGCGGTCTGGTTCGTGGCGCTGTTTTTGACACCCTGATCCGAAATCACATATTCGCCCAGCAATCCAAACGGGCCGTAGTAATAATACGCCTGGGGCGAAAGACGCCCGTGGGTGCCGTTGGCCATGACCCCGCCGGCGGCCGGATTGTAGGCAAAGAACTGCTGCTGCCCGTCCGTGTAAAAGCCCGGCAACGTTCCGCCCGTCGTGTTCGGCAAACCAAGCGTGTTGGTGATGGACGCATCGCCCCAACTGCCGGCAACGCCGAAGCCGAGGTTTTGCAGCGCCGTAATGCTGGTTGCCTTGAACGGCTGCACAATCAGTCGCGCGTCCAGCTCGCGGTCGTCCTGGAACGCGGTGTTGCTCGTGTTTTTCTGCCCGTCACCCACGCCGTTGAAGATGCCCACGGCGTAGCTCAACACCCCGCCGTGGAGATCGCCGTGCAGTTCAAAGCCCAGATCGCGGCCCGGAATCAAGTCCGTGGCCAGGGAGCGCTCGTTGAAGAACACAAACGAATCCGACTGCAAATACTCCAAACCAACCGGCGGCTTGAACTTGCCCGCCTGGAATTGCAACGCCGGCGAGTAACGGTAATTCACGTAGGCGTCATAAATGCCCGGCGTGGTGGCCGCGCTGGCGGCGCCGGGCGTGCCGTTGCCAAATTCCGGCGTGAATTGAAAATCAAAATCGTGGAAGACCGTGCCCGAAAAAATCGGGCGCGCCCGCCGCAGCAAAATGCTGTCGTTGCCCGGCACATTGTTGTCGTGCCGGAACGTCCGGCTGTCCACCTGCACCAGGCCGTGCAGCGTGGCGACAAAGTTCGAGTCCGCCGAGCTGAAGCTGAAGCCGCTCGCGCCCAGGGAAATTTTCGGCTGCGCCTTGGCCGCCGCCGTCGCGTCATCCTTGTCCAGTTCGCGCTGGCGTTCAAGGACGCGGACTTTCTGGTCGAGCGCCTGAATTTGCTCCTTGGAAGTGTCGGCGGGCGCCTGCTGTTTTGCGTCGAGCCGCTGTTCGAGGTTCCGGACCTTCTGGTCGAGCGCCTGGATTTCCTGTTTCAAGGCTTGAATCTCCGCGGCTTGCGTCGAATTGGTGGCCGCGCCGTCGTCGGCAAACAGCGGGCAGGCAAATTGCAGTCCGGCAAATGTCGCGAGTATCACCCGGTTTAGTTTCATTGGTTTCATGTTTGTTGGTTTTCCTGTCGTGGCGGGCCTCGAAATAACAAAGCGCAAGTGCGCGCACAAGCGATATATTTTACTGAATATAACGATTGGGGGCTTTCGCACGCCTTGAGTTCGCCCTTAACTCCGCAGCCGCCGGCGCAGTTGTTTCCAGCGGGCGGCGGTCGCGCGCAAGCTTGACTGCTCCATCTGCTGGTAAAGCCTCGCGACTTGGCGGCCGGTTTCCGTCAATTCCGCCCCGCCGCCGCCCGCGCCGCCGTGCGCGGCGAGGACGAGCGGCTTCTTGAAGCAGCGGTTCATCGTCTGGACGAGCGACCACGCGCGCATATAGGACATGCCCATGCGTTTGGCCGCCCGGTTGATGGAGCCGGTGTGGCCTATCAGCGCGAGCAGTTCCGCCTTGCCCGGGCCGAAGGCGATTTCCTTTCCGCAAACGATGCGGAAACGCGGATGCAAGGCCGGCAACCTGGCCGGACTGGTTTTTCTTTTCATAATGAGGCCGCCGGCATTTCCATGATCCGCGCGGGCGCCTGGTTGGTTTGCAGGAGCCGCGCCATGGTGCGCATGGCAGGATTAATGTGGTTGAAGAACTTTTTGTAGGCGGGGCAGAGATAATTCAGGCCGTCCTCGCCGTCCGGCGTCTTGATGAAGCGATGCTTGGGGCACTCGCCGTTGCAGGCGAAGCGGACTTCGCAGTCGCGGCAGAATTTCGGGAGCGAATCCAGCTTGTCGTTGCCGAATTTTGTCTGCTGCGGCGAATTCACCATTCCGCCCAGGTTTTGGTTCATCACGTTGCCGAGCTTGTGGCGCGGATAAACGTAATGGTCGCAACTGTAGAGGTCGCCGTTGTGCTCGATGGCCAGCGCCGCGCCGCATTTCTCCGCGAAGACGCAGAGCGACGAGCCAAGCCCCATCCAGTTGCCGAGCGCCACGTCGAACAACTGCACAAAAGTTTTTCCCACGTCGTGGCGCACCCACTCGTCAAAAATCGCGCAGAGAAATATCCCGTATTGCTCCGCTTCGACGCTCCACGGCGTGACTGGCAACGGAGCGCCGGTCTCCGGCACGGCGCGGTGGTGTGCATGCTGTATCGCGCCGTGCCGGAGGCCGGCGCTCCGTCCCGGTAAAGGAGGCGCGGCAAATTCGCAGCCCGCCGATTTCATTTCCGCCGGCGCGGCGCGCTCGACCAGTGGAATGAATTGCAAAAACCGGCTGCCGATGCTTTTGAGAAAGCGATAAACCTCCGGCGGCTGCTGCGAATTTGCCCGGTTGACGACCGTGAGTGTGTTGAACTCCACGCCGTGCTTCTTGAGCAGTTCCAGCCCGCGCATGACCGCGCCGAACGTCGGCTGCTGCCGCTTGTCCACGCGGTATTGGTCGTGCAGTTCCGCCGGGCCGTCAATTGACAAGCCGGCGAGAAATTTGTTCGCCGCCAGAAACGCGCACCACTCGTCGTCAAGCAAGGTTCCGTTCGTCTGGATGGCGTTGAAAATGGTTTTGCCGGCGGCATGTTTTTTTTGCAGATCAACAGCCTTACGGAAAAAATCCACGCCCAGCAGCGTCGGTTCGCCGCCCTGCCAGGCAAAGTTGATTTCCGGGACCGGCTGGCTGCGGATGTATTGGCGGATGTATTCCTCCAGCACGGCGTCGCTCATCCGCCACTGATTTTCGCCGGGATACAATTTTTCCTTTTCGAGGTAAAAACAGTATTTGCAATCGAGGTTGCAGATCGGGCCGACGGGTTTCGTCAGCAGATGAAATCCGTGTCCGGCGTCGGTGATGGGCGGCTGGCTCACGCGCGCAAGGATAATTTTATTTTCCGCCGGTGGCAAATGCCGTCGCATCTGCGGAAAGGGTGATGACGCTCGCCATTTCCCTCATCAAGAACCGCCGGCAAGACACCTGCGGCCGCCGCCTGAAATTCGCAAGTGGCACTCCTTCCGAATCCAGTAGGAGCCGACGTGAGGAGGCTCTAACTTCAAAATCCGCAATCCGCAATGGATCAGAGTCTCGTTACCTCGACTCCTACGGG
>Ga0224534_1000165_pt1 | contig 45147 bp, 30 predicted proteins | sample 714E12024metaG_FD_172012 | JGI IMG/M metagenome (GOLD analysis project Ga0224534, IMG submission 172012) | Peat soil microbial communities from Stordalen Mire, Sweden - 717 E1 20-24 | ecosystem: Environmental > Terrestrial > Soil > Wetlands > Peat | place: Sweden: Norrbotten County, Stordalen... | reverse complement strand
AAAAAGAATTATCCTTTTTTTAGGCTTTAGTGTATTAGCCGTCTGTGCCAATGCTCAATACGGCCCCAATGGAAGATATCATACGCCGATCCCAGACCAGTCCGCTGAACTTGCTAATCAAAGAGCCGAAATACAAGCGCGACGGGATGAGGCTAATAGGCAGGCTGCATATGCTCTTGCACAAGCACAGGCTCAACAGGCCGAATTGCAGAAAATTCTTTCAAGAGACCCGTGGCGGAGGATAAACGGGGCAACGAACTGTTGCAATGCCGCTGGTTGGTTTGAATTTCAGGGTGTCGTCCAAGAAGTGCTTCCGAATGGCGTAGTTTTCAAGGGGCAATGGGGCCCAATTTTGACCGTTTATCCTCTCGCATTAGATGGCACACGTTTGACGACAACCTCTGTTTCGAGTTCAGCAGATGCCCAAAATTCACAAACAACAACCGGAGGTGGCCAAAATTCTACGACATATAGCCATTCACGAGCCGCCGATGCGAACGGAACTTTGATTACTGACACCACTTTAACTAGGTCAAAAACATATGGTGATGACATTTTTTTTGTCGAAAATTTTCCATATCCTACTCCGCCGCTACAAGCTTATGAGGAGATGATGGCATACGAATCGGGATATTTGTCTTATACAAATAAGGCGAGTAAGGTTATAACGATTCACACGCTCGATTATGGGACGCCATGTGCAAAAATCTTGTCGCCGGAGGAAATCCGTGCCGCCGACCCCAGAACAGCGGCTGCAGAAAGGGCACTAAAATTTAATCAACAATTGGCCGACAGTGGTGACGCTTATGGCCTGCTTCGCATGGGCGAGCGCTACCGCGATGGGGATGGTGTTCCAAAAGATTTGAACAAAGCACATGATTATTTGACCAAAGCCGCTGCTGCTGGTTCTACAATTGCCGCCGATGAGCTGGCAAAATTGAATCGTGTTTTAACAAATTCAACTGCGACACAATGAACAAAAAGGTGTCAGCCCCAAGCTTGAACAATTCTTCCGGGCCTTGATGCAGTGTCCACTTTTTGGGACTAGGCAGGATTCAATTACGTGCTGGACCGTTCCAGCAGCCTGTCGCCGACCAACTGGATACCGTAATTGACCAATGCCGCCGGTTCATTCGGGGCGCTGGTGTTCACCAACCCGCCGGACGCCACCCCGAACAATTTCTGGCGCATCCGCTCCGTGCCCTGAAGATATTTACGATATTCGATTTACGATTTACGAATCCATCCGACAATCCAGCCGTTAGTGACTCATTTCGGAGCTTGGAGTTCCGCCTTTAGGCGGTCCGGGAGCCGCGTGAACGCGGAACTCCGAACTAAATGATACAACACCATCCAGCCGCCGCGTAAATCGTATATCGTAAATCTATTGCCCTGAATAAAAGGCTTCCACCTTGGCGGAGACGTCCTTGTAGCCGGCGTCCATCTCGTAAATCTGCTTGAATTGTTCGATGGCGTCCTCCTTCTTGCCCATGCTTTCGAGCACGGCGCCGAGGTTGTAGATGAGGTCCTTCTTCTCGTCGTCGAACACGGGCTTTTCCTTGATGGCGTTCTGGAGGGTGCGGGCGGCGAGGTCGAACATCTTGCGCTTGGCGAAACACTGGGCGAGGCAGCTCATCGCGGCGAGGCGCTTGTAGGGGTTGCCCTGCGCCTTCTGGAATTCCTGGATGGCCCCGCCAATGTTGCCGGACTGAAAATAGAGCGCGCCCATCTCGAAGCGGATGGCGAGGTCGGTGGGATATTTTTCCACGCGCTTCTGGCATTCGGAGAGCTGGTAGGCGAGTTTGTCGGCCTTGATTTTCTCCACCTGCGCGGCCTGCTCCGGCTCGAAGGGGTTGAGCTGCTCCAACTGGAAGTCGAACCGCTTGACGTGGGTGTTGGCGATGGCTTGATCGAGCGACGGGTCGTTGCCCATGTCGGAGTTTTTGACGCGGTCGTAGAGGTTGAGGGCGCGGTCGAACTGTTTTTTCTGCGTGAACAGTTCGGCGAGGGAGCGGACGAGCTTGAGGTTGTCCGGCTCGGTGTGGAGGCGCGCCTCGTATTCGCCGATGAGCCGCTCGGTGACGTCCTCGGTTTTTTGCACGCGCTTTTCCTGTTCAAGCGACTCGGCTTCTTTCTTGTCCTTGAGGATGTCGCGGTAGGAGCCGCCGCCGCCTTCGAGCGCGCCGTAGCCGCCCTCGTCCATCGTCTTGCGCGCGGACAAATCCTTGAGCGCCATCTTCAAGTCGCCGTCGTTGGGCATCTCGCGCAGCAGGTCCATGATGATTTTCTCGCCGCGGGAGCTTTCGCCGATGGCGGAGACGGCTTGGGCGAACTCGACGGCCAGCGCCTTGTCCTTGGGCGAATTTTTCACCAGGGTTTCGTAGGACAACGCGACCGTGCGCGGCAGTTCGAGCGCGGTGCCGGCGTCCACGATGATGCGGTGGGCGGCGGAACTGTTCGGGTCGGCGTTCAAAATCTGCTCGGCAATCGCCATCGCCTCGGCGGGATTTTTGCCCAACGCCATCTTGGCTTTCATGACCTGCGGCGAGTTGCCCGTGCCGCTCAACATTTTTTTGAAGAAGCCCCTGCCACTGTCGCCGGCCTTGCGGAATTGCGCGTCGCGCAGCGCCTTGCGGCAGTGGAAAAAGCCCGGCTCCGTTTCCAGCGCCTGGTTGAGCAGCGTGATGGCGTAATCCAGGTTGTCCTGCGCCAGCGCCTGCGAGCCGCGGGCGAACAGGGCGCGCGCGTCGCGCGAGATGTCGTTCAGATCTTTTTCAGCCATAAATCAAAATCGCCCCACAGGGCAAAAAATCATCCGCATTGTGCCTTGTGCCGCAATGCGTGGTCAACCAAAACGAGCGCGGTCATCGCTTCAATCATCGGCACGGCGCGCGGCAGCACGCACGGGTCGTGGCGTCCGCGGCCCTTGAGCGTCGTGTTGTGAAATTGTTCGTCCACCGTGTCCTGCTCGTGCATGACCGTGGCGACGGGCTTGAAGGCGACGCGAAAGAAAATCGTCTGGCCGTTCGAGATGCCGCCCTGGATGCCGCCGGAACGGTTCGTGGTCGTGAAAACTTTTCCGCCGCGCGAGCGGAACGCGTCGTTGTGCTCCAGACCGGTCAGCAAAATGCCGCCGAAGCCGGAGCCGACCTCAAACGCCTTCGACGCGGGCAGGCTCAACATCGCCTTGGCCAGATCCGCTTCGAGCTTGTCGAACACCGGCTCGCCCCAGCCGGCTGGAACGCCGCGCGCAATGCCCTCGACAATGCCGCCAACGGTGTTGCCTTCGCGCCGCATTTTCTCGATGAGCCGGATCATCTTCTTCGCCGCCTGCGTGTCGGGGCAGCGGACGATGTTGGACTCGACATCCTTGAATTTCACCTTGTCCGGGTTCACGTCCGCGATGAGCCGCCGGACTTGTTTGACGTAAGCGAGGGTTTCGACGCCGAATTTCTCGCGCAAAATCTTTTTTGCAATCGCGCCGGCGGCGACGCGGCCAATGGTCTCACGCGCGCTCGCCCGGCCGCCGCCCTCCCAGGCGCGGATGCCATATTTTGAAAAGTAGGTGAAGTCAGCGTGTGACGGACGAAACTTCGTCTTCATTTCCACGTAGGCGTCGGGCCGCGCGTCCTCGTTTTTGACAAAGAGACAAATCGGCGTGCCGAGCGTTCTGCCGCCGGACGTGCCGGAGAGGATTTGCACCGTGTCCAGTTCCTTGCGCTGCGTGACGATTTTGGACTGGCCGGGCCGGCGCCGGTCAAGGTCCGGCTGGATGTCCGCCTCGGAAAGTTTCAGGCGCGGCGGGCAGCCGTCCACGACCACACCCACGCCGCCGCCGTGGGATTCGCCCCACGTCGTGATGCGGAACAGTTGTCCGAAGGTGCTTGCCATGGGGTGATTATGCGAAAAATCCGTCGCGCGGTCAAATGCCGCGTGGGTTTGGAAAAACGCAGAGACGCAGAAAACGCAGAGGAACGCGGAGTTGATGGTTCGTATACAATTTGATTTCCTCAAACTCTGCGCCTCTTTGCGACCTCTGCGTCTCTGCGTTTTGTCTCCCCCCAAACTTGCCGCTTGAAACTTGAATCTTCAAAAGGGAAACTCCCGCGAACATGAACCGCATTGTTGAAAAGTTTGCCACGCTGAAACGCGACGGCAAAAAAGGCTTCATCGTCTACATCGGCGCGGGCGATCCAAATCTGGCAGCCACGCAAAAACTCGCGCTCGCCTTCGACAAAGCGGGCGTTGACGTGCTGGAACTCGGCGTGCCGTTCAGCGATCCGCTCGCCGACGGACTGGTGAACCAGCTCGCCGCGCAGCGCGGCTTGGAATCCGGCACCACGCCGCCGAAGCTCCTGAAAACAGTTGCCGCCATCCGCAAGCAATCGCAGATTCCAATTGTCCTCTACATTTATTTCAACCTCATCCATCGCGTCGGGCTGGAGAAATTCATCGCCAACGCCGCGAAGGCCGGCGTGGACGGCCTGCTGGTGTTGGATTTGCCGCCGGAGGAATCGGACAATTACGAGGCGTTGATGAAGAAGGCCGGCCTTTGCCACATTTATCTCGTTGCGCCGACGACGCCCGAAGACCGCATGGAACTCATTGTCAAGCGCGGCAGCGGATTCATTTATTACATCTCGCGCGAAGGCGTCACCGGAATGCAGACGAGCGTCGCCACGAACCTCGCGTCGCAGGTCGCCAAAATCCGGGCGCACACGGACCTGCCCGTCGCCGTCGGCTTCGGCATCTCGAATCCGGCGCAGGCCAGAGCTGTCGCGTCGGAAGCGGATGGCTGCGTGGTCGGCAGCGCCATCGTGAACCAGATCGCCAAGCGCGGCAAATCGAAGACGCTGGTGAAGCAGGTAGGTAAATTTGTGGAATCGCTGGCGGACGCGGTGAAAAGTATTTGAACCACGGATGAACACAGATAAACACGGATGGAATTTGTCCGGCAGGGCGCGTTACTCCGTGCGCGCCGTTGATTACATTCCCGTGTGCGGCGGGCAGGGGACTGCCCGCCCTACCCTTTGTAATCCGTGTCCATCTGTGTTAATCCGTGGTTAAAAATTTATGAGCGCACAAATTAAATCTAACTCCAAAGACCGTTTCGTCATCATCATGGCCGGGGGACGCGGCGAGCGTTTCTGGCCGTTGAGCCGCGAGAAGATGCCCAAGCAATTGCTCGCGCTGCTCGGCAAGAAATCCTTTTTGCAGGAGGCTGTCGAGCGCGTGCTGCCGATTGTGCCGGCCAAAAACATCTTTGTCATCACCAACGAGGCGCAGTTGCCGGAAGTCCGCAGACAGCTTCAGAAAATTCCCAAGGCCAATCTCGTCGCCGAGCCGGTTGGCCGCGACACCTGCGCCGCCGTCACGCTGGGCGCGGCGCTCGTCGGCGCGCGATCAACGACCGGCGTCATGGCAGTGCTGCCCGCCGACCATGTCATTCCCGACGAGAAGAAATTCCAGCAGGTGTTGGGCGATGCGTTCGACGTGGCCGCGCAGGGCCAGGCCATTGTGACCATCGGTATCAAGCCGACCGAGCCGGCGACGGGCTACGGCTACATCCACGTGGGACAGGAACTGCCCGCGCCTTCCGGCGCAAAAAAAACGAAGACGACTTTTTTCAAGGCGGAACGGTTCGTCGAAAAGCCGAATTTTGAGACGGCACTGGGCTACGTCAACAGCGGCCAGTATCGCTGGAACGCCGGGATGTTCGTCTGGAGCTTCATCACCATCACGAACGGGCTGGAGAAGCATCAGCCGGAGATGTTCGCCGCGTGCCAGCGCTGGTTCAAGGTGGCGAACAGCCCCGCCAAACTCGCCAAGATGCTGGCGAAGGAATATCCGGGCATCAAAAAAATCTCGATTGATTTTGCTCTGATGGAGAAAGCCCAGAATGTGATCGTGGCCGACGGCGCATTTGAATGGGACGACCTCGGCGCGTTGCCGGCGCTGGCGCGTCACCTGAAACAGGACGCCGAAGGCAACGCCGTCGTGGCGGATTTCATCCACGTGGACGCCGCGCGGAACATTATTTACGACGCGCGGACGAAGAATCGCACGCCCATCGCCGTGGTCGGCCTGCGCGATTCCATTCTGGTGCAGACGGACGACGCGGTTCTGCTCGCGCACAAAAGCCAGGCGCAAAAGGTCAAGGAGCTGGTCAGGAGATTGGGCGAAGACGCGAAATTCAAGAAGCTGGTTTGATCTTTTTGTTCAAAGCGGCAAATTACTTCCATGTCTGCTGCCAGAATGTCGCGCCGGTTCATCCGGCCAGTGACCGCCACATTGACTTGTGGATTGTTGCTGTGCCTTTTGGATTCCGGTCGTTGCGCGGAGTCGGAACCGTCGCCGTCGGATGATTTTGTTGTTCAGTCATGGCAGACGGACGACGGACTTCCCGGCAACGCGGTCAATGACGTGCTGCAGGATCGGAACGGATACATCTGGCTGGCGACCATCGGCGGGCTGGTGCGTTTTGACGGCGTGACTTTCAAACGATTTTCCTCTCCGCTGATCGCCGGCGTGGCGGCGCGCAACATTCGCGCGCTTGCGCAGACGGCGGATTCAGCAATCCTGATGTTGCCGGCGGTGGGCGGTGTGGTGCAGTTAAAGGACGGACAATTCAGTCCGCATCCGATTGGCGAGGGGCTTGCCGGGAATGTGTTTCAAACGCTGTTTGTGGACCGGGGCGGCGCAGTCTGGCTTGGCATGGCTGGCGGCGGGATCAGGCGATGGGAAGATGGCAAAATCACCGACTTTGGGACGGCCAACGGTTTGAGCAGCCGCGCCAGAGCCTCGTTTGCGACGGACAAGGAAGGCGGGGTGTGGATTGCCGACGGAGGTTTTTTGGGTTGCTATCGTGAAGGGAAACTAATGCCGTTCAGAACAAATCTGGATGCTGCGGAACACATGGTCGTGGCCTCCAGCCATTCCGGCGGGATATGGGTTTGCAAAAACGAGGAACTGGCAAGTTTGGCCGGCGGACAACTTTCCACCATCAGCACCAATCTGCCGTGGGTGACTTTGGGGGGCGCCGCGCGGGAAATGTTTGAGGACAGCGACCATGTCCTGTGGATCGGCACAAGCGCGCACGGGTTGTTTCGTTTTTTCGGCGGAAAGTTTGCCCGTGTGGAAACGTCCCAGAGCCAGATTGCTTCCGTCACCGAAGATCGCGAAGGCGACATCTGGGTCGCCACCGTTGGCGGCGGCATCAACCGGCTGCGGCCAAAATTATTCCACCTTTACGATGCGAGGTCCGGCCTGCCCGAAGACGTCAGCGACGCCGTGTGCGCGGATGAGCGGGGCGATGTCTGGCTGGCCAACCGCAGCGGCGGGGTCGCCCGCATCAGCGACGGAAGGGCATTCATTCCCCGCCTGCCCGGGCCGCATAAATTTCGCGCCGACTCTGTCTGCGCGGATGCCCGGGGTTTCTTGTGGGCAAGCCAGGGCGGGCTTTACCTGTTCCCGCGTGACAACCCGGATCAAGTTCAAATCGTGAGCAACGGCCCCACCGCGATTCATGTTTTGTTCAAAAGCCGCGCCGGTGACATCTGGATTGGCGCCGACCCGGATTTGCTCGGCTGTTTTCGCGGAGGCCGGTTGGAAAATTATTTCCGGGAAAATGAATTTCCCGGACAGCATCCGCGTTCCATCGCGGAAGACAACAAGGGGCGGATTTGGATTGGCACCGAGGACCGGCAGTTGATTGAACTGGCCGATGGCAAATGCACCGTGTTCACTCCCAAAGACGGATTGCCGGATGCGCCGATCCGGTCGCTTTACGCCGACAATGGCGGATCGGTCTGGATTGGCACCATCGGCGGGGGGCTGGCATTGCGGCGCAACGAAAAATTCACGCGCATCACGGTTGACGATGGATTGCCGGATGACAACATCGCCGAGATGGTGGAAGACGACGCGGGGCGCTTGTGGTGCGGCACGCGGGGCGGAATTTTTTACGCGGACAGGGCCGACCTGCTGGCTTTCGCGGACGGAAAAATCCCGCGGGTGACCGGCGTCGTTTTCAGCCGGAGCGAAGGACTCACGGGAATTTCCTGCCTCGGCTCCGCCCAGCCGATGGCTTGCAAAACTGCCGACGGCAAATTGTGGTTTGCGACGCAGCAGGGAGTGCTGTCGCTGGATTCCGCCAGGCTGAAAATCAATTACCGGCCGCCCCCGGTTTTCATTGACGAGGTGTTCGTCAACGACCGCCCGTTGGAAATCACCCGGCCTTTGCGGGTGCCGCCGCTGTGCAACAAAATTGAATTCCGCTTTTCCGTCTTGAGTTACGTCGCGCCGCAGGGCGTCCGCATCCGCTGCAAGCTCGACGGCGTTGACTCCGACTGGGTTGAAATCGTGAATCAACGCGGCGCGGTCTATTCCGCGTTGCGGCCGGGGAAATACCAGATGCACTTGAAGGCCTGCAACAGCGACGGCGTCTGGAATGAAACCGGAACCTCCCTGTCGTTCGTGGTGCGGCCGGCGTGGTGGCAAAGCTGGTGGTTTCAAGGTTCGACGCTGTTTATTTTCCTGACGGCTTCGGCCCTGGGCATCCGTCATTGGTCGCAGCGGCGTTTGAAATTGAAATTGGAACGGCTGGAACACCAGCAGGCCCTGGCAAAAGAACGCACGCGCATCGCCCGCGACCTGCACGACGACCTGGGCGCAACCGTCATGCAGGTCGGGCTGATGCTGGAGGAATTGCGGGACACGCTGTTCTCGGTGGAGGAAATCAAACTGCAATCCGCCGCGATTTCCGGCCGTGTGCTGAATCTGGCGCGCGACCTCGACGCCGTCGTCTGGTCGGTCAATCCCGGCAACGATTCCCTGGCCAAATTGTTCGCCTACCTGGGCCAGACGTTTCTGGAATGTTTCCGGCGCACGCCCATCCGGCCCCGGCTCGAAATGATGGAGGCCGTTCCCGATTGCGCGCTGGTGCCGGAAGTCCGCCACCAGCTTTTATTGGTGGTCAAGGAGGCGATGAACAACGTCATCAAACACTCGCAGGCCACCGAAGTCACCTTGAGCCTCAAGGTGGTTGAAAATATTCTGGAGATCGGGATTGCAGACAATGGCCGGGGGTTTTCTCCCGAGGTGATTGCCCAATCCAAGCGCCACGGTTTCCCGAACATGCGGGCGCGCGTCGGGCAATTGGGCGGAAAATTCGAAGTGTCCAGTGAACCGGGCAAGGGAACTTCGATTCGCATTTCGATTTCGTCGTGGCAGGATTTGCGCGCCGTGCCGCACCAACCTGAATGATATGCCCATCACCGTCGCCATTGTCGAAGACAACGAGGAGAGTTGCGCGATGCTCGCCAGGGTCATCGCGCGCGAGCCGAAACTGAAATGTGCCGGCACCTGTGCCACCGGCGAGAACGCGCTGGAAGTTCTTCCGAAGAATCCGCCGCAAGTGGTCATCATGGACATCCAGTTGCCGGGGATGTCGGGCATCCAATGCACGTCGCGCCTGCGCCAGTTGCTGCCCGAAACGCAGGTGCTGGTCTATACGGTCCATGGCGACGACGAACTGGTCTTCAAGGCGCTGAAGGCCGGGGCGAGCGGTTATCTGCTCAAGCGCAGCACGAAGGCGGAAATCCTGGAGGCGATTTTTGACGTGCATCAGGGCGGCGCGCCCATGAGCGGCGAAATCGCGCGCAAAGTCGTCCAGTCATTTTCCGGGCCGGTCGCGCCGAAGGAAACCGTGCGGCTGACACCGCGACAGGAGGAAATACTCGGCCTGCTGGCGCGCGGGTTTGTCGCCAAGGAAATCGCCGACCAGCTCGGCATCAGCTTCGAGACCGTCCATTTTCACCTCAAGGACATCTACGCCAAACTCCACGTCCGCTCCAAAATGGAGGCGGTGTTGAAGTATCTGAAATAAGCCCGGTCGTGTTCCTTCACTGAATGACCTCGTCTGGTTTGTGAAATATCAGACCGGATAATGCCGCCACCAACGACCCACCAAAATGGGGGGGTGGATATTTCCCTGAAATGCCGTATCTTGATGCAAATTTAACAAACCCGAGAAACTGGAACCTGTGAACACAGGGTGTAAATTTGTCCATACATGAAAAAACAAACTAAAAGTCCGTCTCCCGCTGCTGTTGTGCGCGGATTCACCCTCATTGAACTGCTGGTGGTAATTGCCATCATTGCCATTCTGGCGGCGCTGCTGCTGCCGGCGCTGGCATCGGCCAAACGGCGGGCAAAATTGTCGCAGTGCCAGAGCAATTTTCACCAGATTGGCGCCGCCTGTTATGTCTATGCGGGCGACTACAACGATTATTTTCCGATTTGCAACGTGGGTAATGCCAATAAGCCTCCCGCGTTCAACAATCTCGCGGACGCGCATTACACCTATTATGTGGCTTATGAAGGGGAACGACCGGGGCCTCCCAATACTTTCGTTCCGCAGGGCATTCAACTTTGGATGGGCCGTTCAACATTTGATTGCCTGGGTTATTTGTATGAGACTCACGGGATGGGCGATGGCAAGGCTCTTTATTGTCCAAGTTTTCCGGCCTCTTCGACGTTGGGTGCGGCGACTTTTATAAACGCGCAGGGCCAATTTCCCTGCACGGACGGCACCGGGGTGCTTCGCGGCACAATGTTGTTTAATCCTCACGTCATTGATCCCAGTGACGCCAGTGAATTTGGGCGTATGTTCCCGAAATCCAGCAGCATCGTCCCCTCCAAGCTGTTTGGGACTGACTATCTGGCGGACAATACCGGAACGACATACAGCCCGGATACGTTTGCCCACTATCCCAGCCAGGGGTTTGACTGTATTTTTTCAGATGGATCGGTGCAATTTGTCCAGAGCATCTCGGCGTTTAAATATATAACTCAAAGCCCCGGTATCGTTTCTGGCGAGACCGTTGCTTCTGCCATGTCGTATGCACAGGTCTACACGAATCTTGAAAATGGCAACTAGCAGTCTTTCTGAAGTTCCTGGCACGACCATTGTTCCGGCATCCCCAAACGGATGACTCCTCCAAAAATGTAACCATAACTGGTGATTGTCCCTGCTCCAAAACGGTGCTAATTTTAATGTAATAGCAAGAATTGTGACCCGTGACATCAGTCATTCCTTGACCCGGAGGCGGCGCAATTTTCTAGTGTGCCATCCGCCCACTCATGTTTGGCGGATTGCACGAGAAACAACATAAGTTAAGAACCAGAACCATTTGTATGAAATTCATTAAAGTCTTTGTCCTGAAGTTTTGCATCGTGGTGGCGCTGTTATTGCCCGCCTGCCTGAATGCCGCCAATGTCACCGTCACCGACAACGGCAACGGCACGGTCACGATGGCCAACGGGCTGGTGACGATGACCTTCAGCAAGTCCGATGGCTCGGTCTCGTCATTCTATCTCGCCGGGCTGCCGACCACCAATCTGATTGATTCCAGCCAGGACTATGCCTTGAGCCTGACGCACATTGGCAGTGGCACCAACGATTACTGGGTTTCCGTTCCGGCGGGCTTCGGCTCGACTTACAGCGTCGTGACCAACAACGGCCAGATTGCCGACGTGATGATCCGCAACCCGCGCGCGACCGGCGACACGACTTTGTTTCCGAACGGCATCTGGGACTGGGCGGAACATCACGTCATGCGCGCGGGCGAGGCCGGCTTTTACACTTACACAGTCTGGCGGCACTGGGCCAACCAGCCGGCGGCTTATTACGATGCGGACAGTTGGCAGGGGCGGCTTAGTTCGATTTTTAGTTCGGCGCAAAACCCCGACGGCAGCACCTACGACGCCTGGGATTTTTGCAATTCGGATGTTCCGATTGGCTTGAGCATCGGCGGCAATCCGCCCGGCTCCACTTCCGCCGGGGTGCCCGGCGAAGTGGTCATCCTGCCTTACACGAATTATTTCACGCAGCCCACCGGCACCAATTATGAACCGGGCTGGCCAGCCTATACGCAGCCGTGCGGTTTGACTTCCGACCTTCATCCGACGTGGACCAAATATGACTGGAGCAGTTATCAGGGACCGTCCAATTCATTTCGCAATGTCTGGGGCGCGTCCACGGAAAATATTGGCGTCTTTTCAATGCTGGGCAGCGCGGAGTTCATCAACGGCGGCCCGACCAAGCTGAAAGGCGCCGTATCCGGCAATTATATGTATAACGACGACTTTGAAGGCCACGGCTTGGGGTCTTCTCCTGCTCCGAGCGCCCCAGCCGGGGCGATTTACACCAAGGTGATCGGCCCGTATTTCATGTATGCCAACGCGGGCACAAACCATATGCAACTATGGCAGGATGCGCAAAACATGGGCGCACTCATGGCGTCCAACTGGCCTTACGCCTGGATGAACGAGAGCGAACAGGATTATCCGCGCCATCGCGGAACCGTGACCGGCACCATCACGGCGAAGACCGGCGAATCCACCGCCAATCCCGTCGTCATCCTGGGTGCCGCCGACGCCGCTGACGGGGACTGGATGTATCAAGGCGCGTCCAACTATCTTTTTTGGACAACGGGCGACGCGTATGGAAATTTTTCCATTCCCAAGGTGCGACCGGGCAATTATGTGCTTTTTTCCTACGTGCCGGGAATCTGGGGCGAGTTGCAAATTTCCAACATCATCGTCACCGCCGACCAGACCAACAGCCTCGGCGTCATCGCCTGGAATCCGCCGCACTTGCAGCAGCGGCTCTGGCGGGTCGGCACGCCGGATCACACTTCCAAGGAATTTCGCTTCGGCAGTCTGCAAAAACAATTCGGCCTGTGGTGGCGTTACTTGAATGAGCGCGGCCAGAATGACTTGAATTTCACGATTGGCCAGAGCGTGGAGTCGAACGACTGGTATTACGCGCAATGCATCATGGCCATTACGCCGAACGGCACCAACCTGACCGACCACACCCAGACCAGCGGCATTTACTGGGGGCCAAAGTGGAACGTCATCTTCAACCTCACCAATCTGCCAACATCGAATGTGCTTTTCACGCTGGCGCTGGCGGGCGGGCGTGGCACGGCGTTTTACACCTACATCAACGGCGTGAACGCCACGCCGTCACCTTACCAAAGCACGGGCTATTACACGACGGACGGGGCGAACATTTACCGCGACGTGGTGGAGGTGGGACGATACCAGTATTACCAGATTTCATTTGCGCCCAATTTGTTCGTCGTCGGCACGAACACGCTTTCCATCACGATCCGCCAAGGCGGCGCCGCGACCACTTGGAACATCGGCAATGTCACCAACGGCTACCCTGATTTGTTGTCCGGCGGACTCATCTACGACTTTTTGCAGATGGAAACCGGGCCGCAGGTCATCATCGCCAATCCGCCCGCGGCGCCCGGCGGGCTGACGGCCACGGCAATTTCAGGCTGCGAGATTGATCTGGCTTGGACCAACAACGCGACGAATGCGACGAGCGTCGTCATCCAGCGTTCCACCGACGGCGTCAACTTTTCGCAAATCGGGGCCGTGATGCGGACCGGGACAAATTATGCGGACACCAGTTTGCCGACCGGCACGACTTATTATTATCAAGTCGTCGCGAACAATGCCGACGGCAATTCGCCGGTTTCAAACACCGCCCACGCCTCGACGCAGGCGGCGCAACCGCCCGCCGCGCCCAGCGGCTTGACCGCTACCGGCGTCGCGACGAACCAGATCAACCTGACTTGGATTGACAACTCCACCAACGAAGACGGATTCAATCTCGAACGCTCCACCGACGGCGGCAATTACAGTTCGCTGGCGATGGTTGCGGCGGGTGTCACCAATTACTCCGACACCGGTCTCGCCGCCGGGATCACCTATTTTTATCGCGTGCAATCGTTCCGTTCGTGCTGGGGCAATTCCGCCTACTCCGCGCCTGCCAGCGCGGCCACCCTCGTGCCGCCCGCGCCTGTCACGCCGGTTGGTCTGGTGGCTGTGCCAGGAAACGGCAGAATCAATTTAAGCTGGCTCATTTCATCCGGCGCGAGCAGTTACAATTTGAAACGCGCCACCAGCAGTGGCAATGAGACAACCATTGCCAGCCTTGCCGGCACAAATTATTCGGACAGCCCCCTCGTCAACGGCACGACTTATTATTACGTTGTCTCGGCGGTGAACGGGGGTGGTGAAGGGAGCAATTCGGGCGAAGTCAGTGCCACGCCGCTGGCATTTGTCGCCGCGTATTGGACGAATCGCATCACCAGCGCCCCGCAAAGCTGGGATGCCAGCGCGAACTGGACGAACGTTGCCGCATATCCCAATGCCACGGGCGTCGTCGTCAACGTGACGGCGGACATCGCCGCCAACCAGACCAACAATGTTGATCAAAACATCACCCTCGGCTGGCTGAATATCGGGGACACAAATGCGTCCTCGTCTTACACGATTGCGCCAAATGGCGGCAGCCTCACGTTCAACAATGGCACGAACAACGGCGCGGGTTTGGTTCAATTGTCCACCAGCGCCGGCGACACAATTTCCGCGCCGATCATCATCAGCAACAACCTGACCGTGGTGAACAATTCCACCGCCCACACGCTCACCCTGGCGGGAACGATTTCCGGCACGAACAGTGTGACGTATATCGGTCCGGGTTCCATCACGCTCACTAATAACAACAGTTACAGCGGCGGCACGGTCATCAACGGCGGCACGGTGATTCTCGGAAACATCACGGCCAACCAAAATGGACTTGGCGGCGGCACCATCACCTTCAACGGCGGCACGCTGCAATTCAATGGTTACGGCGGCAGCGGCGGCACGGATTGGGGCGGTTGCTCCAGCACCTTCAACGTGCCCGTGGGACAAACCGGAACGCTTCTGCTGCCGCCGCGATTCGGTTACACCACCGCTTTTGGCAGCGCGTTGACCGGCGGCGGCACGCTGAATATGACCGTGGATTACGTCCGCGACTTTTTGAGCGGCAACTGGTCGGCCTTTACCGGCCAGATCAACGTCAGCGTCGGCAGCGGCTATTCCACCGGCGATTTCCGCATCAACAACGTCAACGGCTACGCCAACGCGGCCTTCTACCTGAACAACGGCGTCAATTTCTACACCATCAACAACAACAATCTCACCGTTGACCTCGGCGAACTCGGCGGCGCGAGTGGCGCGCTCATTGGTTCGGGGAACAGCAGTGCAACCAATCCCACCTGGCGCATCGGCGCAAAAAATACGACCAACACCTACGCCGGTGTTATCGCGGACGCAGGCGTGACCTCATTGACGAAAATTGGCACGGGCACTTTGGTCCTCACCGGCCCGAACACATGCAGCGGCACGACGACCATCAGCGGCGGCGCAATTCAAATCGGCGATGGCGGTAATGCCGGAACCCTCGGCACGGGCGGCGTGACGGACAACGCCTCGCTCATTTTCAACCGGTATGACAATATTGCTTGTTCCAACAGCATCAGCGGTGGCGGCAGCCTGAACCAGGCGGGCGATGGCGTGTTGACCTTGAATGCGGCGAACACCTATTCCGGCGCGACTTTCATCACCGCCGGAACGCTGGCGCTGACCAATTCCGGTTCCATCGCCAGTTCCACCAACATCAATCTGGCGAACGGCGCAATTTTCGACGTGAGCGGAACCACCAGCCACACGATGACGCTGGGCAGCGGCAAAATGATTTCCGGCGACGGCGTGGTGAACGGCAATTTCACCGTCGCCAGCGGCGCGACGCTCGCGCCCGGCAACAACGATCTCGGAACGTTGACCTTCAGCAATTCTCTGACGCTGAACACCGGCGGCAAAACCATCTTGAACGTCAGCCATGATTCGCAGGCGAACAACGTCGTCAGCGTGGCCGGCGCGTTCACGCTCGGCGGCTCGCTCATCGTCAGCAGTGCCGATGATCCGGAGCAGCCGGGCGACAGCTTCAAACTCTTCACCACCGCGAGCTTCGCGGGAAGCTTCAGCAGCCTCGCGCTGCCCGCTTTGGCTCCGGGATTTTATTGGGACACCAGCACGCTCACAAACGACGGCACGATTCGCGTCGTCATCGAAACGCCGCCGGCCATTGGCAACATCGGCGTCTCCGGCGGCAAACTGGTTTTGACCGGCACTGGCGGCGTGACCAATGGAACATATTACGTTCTGTTTTCAACGGTCGTTTCCGCGCCGTTGACCAACTGGACGCGGCTGCTGACGAACAAGTTTGACGGCGGCGGCAATTTTAATTTCACGAACGCGCTTAACACCAATTCACCGCAAAGTTTTTACCTGCTGCAATTGCCTTGAAAACCAGAGACCGTCCGGCTTGAAACGACAACTGTGAAAACCATCATTATCGCCGCAACCATTTTTTTAACAGCGGCAAATTTTGCCGGCGCGCAAACACCGGAAACGAATGCAGTTCAAAGCCCGCCCCGCGAAGGCGACAACGTGCCCGCGCCCGGTCCTCGCGCCCGCGCCTACGGCATCAGCGGCCCCGGCGCGAAGCACACGGCGGCGTGGACGAATTACAATGAGCAATGCACCGGCTCGGCGGTGACGAACGGTTTGATTCCGAACCTCAAGCCGCTGATTCCCGACACGCAGTTGCGCGACACGATTGTGATTCTGGGCGGAGATGGCAATTATTACCTGACCGGTTCGTCCGGCGCGGACATCTGGGATTTCAACGACGGCATCGAATTGTGGCGCTCGGCGGATTTGAAGAAATGGGATTACGTCGGCGAGGTCTGGAGTTTCGACAAGGATGGCACCTGGGAAAAAGACTGGCGGTGGCATCGCCGCGCGGTGCGCGCCATCTGGGCGCCGGAAATCCATTACATCAAGCGGCTGAAAAATTATTTCATCACCATCTCCATGCCGCCCGGCAATCGCGGCATTTTGAAAAGCGCGACGGGCAAGCCGGAAGGCCCGTATGTCAACGCGCTGGCGAATGACGGTTATTTCAAAGGCGACATTGACGGAACGCTGTTTGAGGACGACGACGGCAAAGTCTATTTTACCAGTGGCGGCGCTTCCACCATCCTGCTGATGAACGACAATTTGAGCGGGGTCGTCGGCGAACCACATCGCGTGGAATTTGAAAAACCGGCGGATGGCAGTTGGACGCGCGGTTCGATTGCGATGGAAGGCGCGTCGCTGTTCAAGCGCAACGGCATTTATTATCTCGGCGGCGCGGGTTTTTACAAGGGCCGTTACAGCAGCGTCATGGCGATGTCCACGAACATTTTCGGGCCGTATAAAAACTGGGAGGAGGCGGTGCCGTGCGGCGGCGGCACGGATTATTTCCGGGACAAGGACGGCAATTGGTGGGACGCCTATTTCGGCAACGACAACCAGTCGCCGTTCCGCGAGAAACCGGCCATCGTGAAAATTGATTTCGACAAGGACGGGAAAATTACCGCCGCCAAAGACCAACCGGACTTTATCCTGCAAAAATAAAACCACGTCAAATTCACAAATGAAATTGAAAACTTTTCCCCGACCCGCATTAATCTTCGCCGGAATACTCTGCGGAATTTTTACGGCGCGCGCCGCCGGTCCCGCCTATTGGTCCTGGGCGCAGACGCCGCCGATGGGCTGGAATTCCTGGGACTGCTACGGCGCGGGCGTCTGGCAGACGGACGCGCTCGCCAACGCCGATTACATGGCCGCGAACCTCAAATCGCACGGCTGGAATCTCGTCACGATTGACATCCAATGGTATGAGCCGCTCGCGCATACCACCGAATACCGCAAAGGCGCGATCCTTGAAATGGACGCCAACGGCCGCCTGCTGCCAGCGCCCAACCGTTTTCCGATGACGGCGAAGACGCATTCGTTCAAGCCGGTCGCCGACTATTTGCACGCGCGCGGGTTGAAGTTCGGCCTGCATCTGATGCGCGGCATCCCGCGGCAGGCGGTGGCGGCGAACACGCCCATCAAACTTTTACCGCCTCGCGCATTGTTGTCACCGCGTCAGGCCGGGAACGCCATGCCGGTCAGGCGCATCAACCGCACCGCCGCCGACATTGCCGACAAAAAGAACGTCTGCTTCTGGAACACCGATATGTATGGCGTGGACATGTCCAAGCCCGGCGCGCAGGAGTATTACGATTCGGTTTTTGCGCAGATGGCGTCGTGGGGTTTGGATTTTGTGAAGGTGGATGATCTTGCCGGCCACACGGCGGAAATTGAAGCTGTCCGCAAGGCGATTGACAAGACCGGCCGCCGGATTGTTTTTTCAATTTCACCCGGCGGTTCATCCGTCGAGCGCGGCGCATTCGTCTCAACCAACGCGAACCAGTGGCGGATCAGCGGTGATTTTTGGGATAGCTGGGGCGCGCTGTATGCCCAGTTTGCGCGGGTTGACAGTTGGACGCCATTCCGCGCGCCCGGACACTGGCCGGACGCGGACATGATTCCGTTCGGCAACGTGCGCGCGTGGACGACCAACGGCTGGACGCACTTCACGCGCGATGAACATTACACGCTGATGACGCTCTGGTCCATTGGCCGCTCGCCACTGATTCTCGGCGGCAATCTGCCGAGGAATGACGACTTCACACTTTCGCTGCTGACCAACGACGAAGTCATCGCCGTCAACCAAAACTCCGCCAACAACCACCAGCTTTTCAACACCAACAATCAAGTCGCGTGGGTCGCGGATGTGCCGGGATCGAAGGACAAATATCTGGCCGTGTTCAACACCTCGCCGCCGCCGCCGCCCGGACGTGGCCGCCGCGGACCTCCGCCGGCGGTCGAACTGGCGGATAATTCAGCCGCAGCGACCAACACGCCTGCGGCCACGCCGCCGCCCACGGAGCCGGTCAGGATTTCCGTTTCGCTGGCCGGCCTCGGCATCGGCGGATCGGCCAAAGTGCGCGATCTCTGGACGCACCAGGAACTCGGCGGCTTCACCGGCAATTTTGCGCCCGTCATCGCCTCGCACGGCGCTGGACTCTACCGCGTGTCGCCTGTTCACTAAATTTTGCACTCAAGCCGTGAAATCCCTCACATTCGCTTTTTACTCCATGTTGCTGATGCCCGTCGTTTGGACGGTTTGTCAGGCGCAGCCGCAGACAAAAGCATCTGCCGCGCAAACTGACCCCGTTTCAGCAGTGGTAAATTCGGCAACCGATCCGAAAGCCCCGCTGCACGTCACGCCGATTCACACGACACATCCGGAATTTTTTTCCGGCATCTCCGGTCCCGGTCATCCGGTCCCGGGCGACGGCTCCGGCGGCTACCGGACCGGCCGCGAGGGAACAATGTATCGCGGCACCGAACCTGCCAAACCCGGCTGGCTCGAGCTCGGTGATCGCGCGCGTGGAACCGCCGTGCGCGATGGCCTCATCCCGCCGTTGCGTCCGATTTGGGAATTGCACCTGCGCGACACCATCATCAACCAGGGCGGTGACGGTTTTTATTACATGAGCGGTTCTTCCGGCGACAACATCTGGGATGTCACCTCCGGCATTGAGTTGTGGCGCTCCAAAGATTTGCAGCAATGGGATTACGTCGGTCTGGTCTGGAGCTTTGCGAAGGACGCCACTTGGGAAAAAAACGCGCGCTATGTCTGGGCGCCGGAAATTCATTACGTCCGGGGCAATTACTGCTTCGCTTACTGCGTTGCCGGCGGGCAGGGCGGCGGCACGGGCATTCTCAAGAGCAGCACCGGCAAACCGGAAGGCCCTTATGTTTATGCCCTCACCAACAACGCGCGCATCGGCGGCGGGATTGACGCCACGCTGTTTGAAGACGACGACGGTTCGGTTTATTTCACGAGCGGCGGCGCGGGTTCGATTCGCAAAATGCTGCCGGACTTAAGCGGTTTCGACGGTCCCGCGCACAGCATCCAATTTGAAAAACCGGCGGATGGAAGCTGGACGCGGAACAACATCGCGCAGGAAGGCGCGTCGCTGTTCAAGCACAGCGGCATTTATTATCTCGGCGGCGCGGCATTTTATCAGCCGACGAACAGCACCAGCCCTCGTTACAGCAGCGTTGTCGCCATGTCCACGAACATATTCGGCCCTTATAAAAACTGGGAGGAGGCTGTGCCGTGCGGCGGCGGCGGAAATTATTTTCAAGGCCCGGACGGTTTTTGGTATTGCACCTATTTCGGCAACGACGACCAGTCGCCGTGGCGCGAAAAGCCGGGCATGGTGCGGATTGATTTTGAACCGGACGGTAAAATAAAAATCGCCGACGAACAGCCCGCCTTCATTTTGCAAGCCGGCGCGCCGACGCACTGGCGCATGGCGACAAACTCGGCTGCATCGTCCGTAAACAATCCAAAGTAAAACCATCGTGAGAACCAATTTAATCGCCATTGTATTACTTTTCTCGGCGAACCTGCTCGTTGCGGCAGACGCTCCCACAAATGCGGTGACAACTGGCCTAACGCCATCGCCGGAAATTCTCACGCCAAAATCCGCGCCGACGCCGCGCATCAACGGCCCGAAAATTTTCGGCGTCCGGCCCGGCTCGCCTTTTCTTTATGCCATTCCCGCGACCGGCGACCGTCCGATGACTTTTTCCGCCGGCGGTTTACCGGACGGTTTGCAACTTGATCCTGAAACCGGGCACATCACCGGCGTGCTCCAAACGGCCGGCGAATTCAAAGTTATCTTGCGCGCAAAAAATTCTCTTGGCGCGGCGGAAAAACCTTTTCGCATCGTCGTAGGAGAGGACATAGAACTCGCGCCGGCGATGGGCTGGAACAGTTATAATTGTTATGGCACGAGCATCAACGAGGACAAGGAACTGCGCATCGCGCACGCGATGGTTTCATCGGGACTCGCGCAGCACGGCTGGACTTACGTCAACATGGACGACGGCTGGAGCGCCAACGTGCGCAACCCCGCGAACCATGCGCTGCAAGCCGACCCGCGCCGTTACACGGACATAAAAAAAATGGTGGACGAGATTCACGGCTTGGGATTGAAGGCCGGGCTTTACTCGACGCCGTGGGAAATCACCTACGGCGGAAAACTTGGCGGCAGTTCGGATTATCCCGATGGCGCGTGGCCGACGAACGCCAATTTCAAGGCCGCGAAAAATGCGCGGAAACCGCCCTTCGCCATCGGCCCGTATTCTTTTGCGACGAATGACGCGGCGCAATTTGCCGCGTGGGGTTTTGATTATTTGAAGCTGGACTGGGGTCCGGTCGAGGCGCCGGAGACGAAGGCAATGTATGAGGCTTTGCGCGCGACGCATCGCGACATCATTTTGAGCCTGTCAAACAATCACGTCAAAAATCTTTTCCCGCTCATCGGCGAGGTTTCGCCGTGGGCGCAATCCTGGCGGACGACGACCGACATCAACGACAACTGGAAGCGCGTGGCCTTCGACATCGGTTTCGCGCAGGACGCGTGGGCGCCGTTCGCGCGGCCCGGACATTTCAACGACGCGGACATGCTCGTGGTCGGGCAGGTCGGCTGGTTCGGGCCGCTGCGTCCAACGAAACTTACGCCGGACGAACAATACACGCACATCAGTCTTTGGTGCCTGCTGTCCGTGCCGTTGCTGCTCGGCTGCGATCTGGAAAAGCTGGATGACTTCACGCTGGGACTTTTGAGCAATGACGAAGTTTTGGAAGTGGATCAAGACACGCTTGGCAAACAAGCCGTGCAAGTCGGCGGTGAAGGTGATCTGAAAGTTTATGCCAAGCCGATGGACGATGGTTCAATTGTCGTGGGTCTGTTCAATACCGGCGCGAGTGAGGCGACGGTCACGGCAAATTGGTCGGATTTGAAAATCTCCGGCAGGCAGCGTGTGCGCGATCTCTGGCGGCAGAAAGAACTCGGAATTTTCGCCGACAAGTTCGAAGCGCCTGTTGCCTCGCACGGCGTTGTTTTAGTCCGCATTTTTCCGAACCCATAATAATAATTGGCTCATCCTATGAAAAACCACTTCTCCCGCCGTCAATTCATCAAAAATTCAGCGCTGTTCACCGGCGCCGCCGTGAGTCTGCCGCTGCTGCCATCCTTCGCCGCGGACACGAATGCGCCCGCCGCGCCATCCACCGGCTCGCCGAATCCCGCGTCGCCCGCCACCAATTTGCTGACCCTTGACGCGTCGGCCCGTCCGCCGGTGGTCGAGACGCCGGGCTTCAAGATGGGCACGGCGACCGCGCCCGGCGGTCACGCGCTGACGCTGGACAGCCGCAGTTTGTTGCGCGACGGGAAACCTTGGATGTTGATCTCCGGTGAATTTCATTTTGCGCGCTGCCCGGAAACGGAATGGCATGATGAACTGCTCAAGATCAAGGCCGGCGGAGTCAGCGTCGTGGCAAGCTACATTTTTTGGATCCATCACGAGGAGGTTCAGGGTGTTTGGGATTGGACCGGCCAGCGCGACTTGCGGAAATTTCTTCAAACGTGCCACGAGGTCGGTCTCGACGTGCTGCTTCGCATCGGGCCGTGGTGCCATGGCGAAGTGCGCAATGGCGGCTTCCCCGACTGGCTGCAAAAAATGGGCGACGACAAGGTGTTTGCCATGCGCCGGGACAATCCCGGTTATCTCGGTTACGTCACGAAACTTTACTATCAAATCGGCCAGCAAACAAAGGGACTTCTATGGAAGGACGGCGGACCGGTCATCGCCATTCAGGTGGAAAATGAATACAGCGGCCCCACGGAACATTTGGTGACGCTGAAAAAAATGGCCCGCGACGCCGGCATGGATGTGCCGCTCTACACCTGCACCGGCTGGGGATCGGGCGGCGCGGCGCCGTTTGGTGAACTGGTGCCGTTTTCGGGTTCCTATGTGGATGGTTTCTGGGATCGCTCGCTGCGCGGCGGCGGTTATGGCGTGCTCAATTTTTCCGGCGGATTCCGGCGCGGCAACGCGGCGGCGATGGGCATGATGGGCGGCGATGCGGCCTCGACGAACGCCGCTCCAAAACTAGCCCCGGCTCCGGTCAAAGCCGAGACGTATCCCTCCTGCACCTGCGAACTCGGCGGCGGCATGATGGCGAGTTATCACCGGCGCGTTTTCATGTGGCCGGAGGATGCCGAATCCCTGGCGCTGGTCCGGCTCGGCTCCGGCGTGAACCTTCTGGGATTTTACATGTATCACGGCGGCCAGAATCCCGAAGGCAAACTGGGCTACCTCAACGAAACGCAGGCGACCAATTACTGGAACGATCTGCCGGTGAAAAATTACGACTTCCAGGCGCCCATCGGCGAATACGGCCAGACCCGCGCGCACTATCACTTCTTGCGCCAGCTCGGTTTGTTTCTGGAAGACTTCGGCCCCGGACTTTCCGGCATGACGTCGCACACGCCCACCACGCGCGGTTCGCTCAACTGGGCGGCGCGCTCCAATGGCGACAGCGGCTATCTTTTCGTGAGCCATTATCAGCATATAACGCAGCAACCGACTCGCGAAAATCTCCAGCTCCAGGTCAAGCTCGCCGGCGGCGACATCACCTTGCCATCCGCGCCGTTCACCGTTCCTTACAACAGCCGTTTCATCTGGCCGCTCAATTTGGACCTTGGCGGCGTGAAACTCATTTACGCTTCCGCCCAGCCGATTTGCCAGCTCAACGATAAAAATACGCACTACACGGTTTTCAAACAGACGGCGGCGATTCCGGCTGAATTTGTTTTCGACGCGGCCACCGCCACGGTAAGCGCGGCCACCGGAAAAATCACAAAAGAAAACTCGCAGATTCAGGTGCGCAACATTCCAACCGGTTTGGGCGCGGCGATTCAAGTGCATGGAAAGGACGGGAAGAAACACGTCATCATTCTGCTCGACGAGGCAACATCGTTCGATCTGTGGAAAGGTGAATGGCAGGGACAGGAACGTCTTTTCGTGACGCACGCGGCTTTGTTGCTGGATGGACCCAGCTTGCGACTGCGCGCGGAAAATCCGGCGGATTTTTCCGTCGCCATATTTCCCGCGCCGAAAAGCATCAAAGATAATCAGGGCAAACTGGCGGCGAAGGACGACGGTTTGTTCCATCGTTTTACGCCGCAGGTCGCGTCGGAAGCGCCGTTGCAGGCCGTCATTGAAGCAGTGCAACCCGTCGGCCCAGCCCGCACGATTCCGATTGCGCCATCCGTTCCCACCCGCAAACAGGGCATGGCGATGCAGCCGGAGGATGCGGATTTCGCGCAAGCTGGTGTCTGGCGGGTGAAGCTGCCCGCCGGCGTTGACGCCAGCCGCGATCTTCGTCTGCGTGTTCACTACACCGGCGACGTGCTCCGCGCCTATCACGCCGACACATTGCTCGACGACGATTTCTACCACGCGCGCGCCTTTGAAATCGGCCTGCGCCGCTACGGCCCCGCCGTGTATTCGGACGGTCTGGTGTTGAAAATCCTCCCGCTGCGTGAAGACGCGCCTATTTACATCACCGACCGTTCCCAACTCAAATTCAACGACAACCACACCGCACTTTCTCTCGCCGGTGTTGATGTTATCGAGACGCGCGAAGTGCGGCTGGAGGCGGGGAAATAATCAAACTTGAATTACCTTCTGAAAAGCAAACTTTCAACCAGGAAAATAATGAAAACAACACTGCGATTCATTCTCTTGTCATGTTTTTTCGCCGCCGTTTGCCACGCGCAAACCACCAACATTTACGACCTCCGCACTTTCGGCGCGGCGGGCGACGGCATGACGCTCGACACAAAACCTTTGCAATCGGCGATTGATAAATGCAGCGCGGCTGGAGGCGGCACCGTTTTAGTCACGGGCGGAAAATTTGTCACGGGGACTTTTTATCTCAAAAATGATGTCACCCTGCGCGTGGATGCTGGCGCGATGATTCTGGGCAGCACGAACATCGCCGACTACACCACCGACACCGACCGCACGATGTATAACGAGCCTTACATGAACTGTTGTCTCATCTTTGCCCGGGATGCGAAGAACATCACCATCGAAGGCGCAGGCACGATTGACGGCCAGGGCAAATTTTTTCCGAACAAAGGCGACCGTGAAAGGAACCGGCCCAAAATGATCCGCCTGCTCAACTGCTCGCACATCCGCGTCCACGACATTACGCTGCAATGGCCGGCGTCATGGACTTCGGAATGGCGTTATTGCGACGACCTCGCCTTTGATAACGTCACCATCATGAGCCGTGGCATTTCGAACGGCGACGGGCTGGACTTCGACGGTTCCACCAACGTGCGCGTGGCCAACAGCAAGTTCAACTGCGGCGACGACTGCGTTTGCCTGCAAACTTCCATGACCAACAAGCCGTGCAAGGACGTTTATATTGCGGGCTGTAGTTTCTCTGGTCGTTGGGCGGGCATCCGCATTGGACTATTGTCGCGTGGGAATTTCGAGGATGTCACGATGACCAATTGCTTTTTCAACGATCACAATGATTCGGGCTTGAAAATCCAGATGAACGAGGGGGCTGAAATTAAGAACATGGTTTTCACGCACTTGACGATGACGAACGTGCCGCGCCCGTTGTTTCTGACCTTCTGCCAGAAAAACGCCTGGGTGGATGCGCCGTGGGGCGAGCTGCCGCCGATGAAATCCGTTCGCAATCTTCAGTTCGATCACATCACGGTGGATGATGAAACCGGCGCAAAAAACTCCGCGTTCGTCATTATCGGGATGCCGGGACATCCGGTGGAGAATCTCACATTCAGCGACATCCACGCGATATTTCCGGGCGGAGGCACGGCGGCGGACGCGACAAACATTGTGGCCGAATTCACGCCGCAAAATCTCGGCAACCGCTGGCCAGAAATCGGCAACTTGCGAGCAACCGTTCCGGCGCAAGGACTTTTTGCGCATCACGTTAAGGGCATCACGATTCACAATGTCGAGTTCAACACGAAACTGCCGGACGCGCGTCCAGCGGTGGTTTTTTCTGACGTGACTGAAAGTAAAATTGACGAATCACTAAAGCCGACAGTATCTCCGTAAAATTTCAGCCAATATGAAAAATTCACACTCACGCCGTCAGTTCATCAAGAAATCCGCGCTGTTTGTCGGCGCGGGGATGAGCTTTCCCGTGCTGCGAACTCTTGCAGACGACACGAACGCGCCCGCCGCATTGCCGGAAAAAGCCTATGGCATCGCGGCACCCGGCAGGCTGCGAGTGGAATACCACGGCCGCTTTGCCGAATTACCGGTCGGCTCGGTGGCGCCGCGCGGCTGGATCAAAGGCTGGCTGCAACGGCAGGCGGAGGGACTGACCGGTCATCCGGAAAACATGGCCTATCCTTACGACACCTGCATGTATGCCGGAAAAATTCCGCCGCCGCCCGTGAAACACGGCGAGAATTGGTGGCCTTACGAGCAGGCGGGATATTTTGTGGATGGCGCGGTGCGGCTGAACCGCTTGATTGACAATTCGGACGCAAAAAAAATTCCGGCGGCGAACATAAAATACATTCTGGATAATTCCGGACCGGGCAAGCTGGGTGAATCCGTCTGGGGCTGGCCGAACACCGTCGTCGGCCGCGCGCTAATGGCGGAATACAGCGCGACCGGCGACGCGAAAGTGGCGCAGACTTTGAACGATTGCCTGTTGGGCACGCGCGGTTTTGGCGGTCGCGATGGGCTGCTGGCGGAAGAGGCGCTTTATCTTTACGGCTTAAGCGGCAATCCGCGTTTGCTCGAAATTGCGAAGCGGTGTTACGACCGATATTTTGTCAGCGATCCAAGATCGTTTTCACAGGTGGATAAAATTCGCGGCGACAAGCCGCTGCGCGAGCATGGCGTGACCGCCGCCGAGCAGCTCAAACTGCTGCCGCTGATGTTTTGCTACACCGGCGACAAGGAAGCGTTGGAACTGGCGAACCTCGCCTATCGAAAAGTTGAGGGCGACAGCCTGATGCCCGACGGCGGTATCGTCAGTTCGGAGTCGCTCGGCACGACGGCTTTCAATTCGTTGCACGAAACCTGCGACATCACGGACTGGTCGTGGAGTTTCGGCTATATGCTCATGGCGAGCGGCGATGGACACTGGGCCGACCGGATCGAGCAGATGATTTTCAACGCGCTGCCGGGCGCGGTGACGAAGGACTTCAAGCAGTTGCAATATTTTTCGAGCGCGAATCAAATTCTCGCCTCCAGCACCGCCTGTCCGCGCATCGCGCCTACCCGCATGTCGTATCGCGCGGCGCACGAGACGGAATGTTGCAGCGGCAACGTCAACCGGGCGATGCCGAATTACGTCACGCGGATGTGGATGCGGATGGACGGCGGCCTGGCCGCGACGCTTTTTGGGCCGAGCGAGGTCAAGGCGGACATTAACGGTCAACCAGTGACGATAACCGAGGAGACGGATTATCCATTCCGCGAAACCATTTCCTTCAAGATTAAAATTGCGAAGCCCGCGACGTTCGCCTTGGGGCTGCGGATTCCCGAATGGTGTGCGGCGGCGACCGTGACGGTAAATGGCAAACCATCCCGCATGGATTCCGGGGCGGGAACATTTGCGATTCTCAAACGTGAATTTCAAGACGGCGATGCGGTCGCATTGCGACTTCCGATGAGCGTGCAGCTCAAGGATTGGTTCACCGGCGGCGCGGTGAGCGTGCAGCGCGGGCCACTGGTTTATTCGGTGAAGATTGATGAAAAGCGCGTCGAGAGCCAGCAGGAGCCGGACGCGATCAGGCACGTTCTGAAAGGAAACAACGTCCAGGGTTTTCCCGCCGTGGAATTTTTTCCCGCGAGCGAATGGCGTTATGGAATGGAAATTGTGCAGAAAAATGCGGCGCATAAATTCAAAGTAATCGAATCACCGGTGCCGGAGAATCCGTTTCTGGCCGACAATGTGCCGGTGCAAATTGAAGTGCCGCTGCGCGTTTTGCCGCAGTGGGAGGCCGCGTGGAAACCGGTGCTTGAGCCTCCACCTGCCGATCTCAAGTTGGCACCGAAGAATCCCGCCGCGCTGCCAGACGAAGCCGAATTTCAACAGCCCGGCGCGTCGAAAACCATGGCGCTCGCGCCCTACGGCTCGACGCATCTGCGCCTGACCACGATGCCGGTGATAACTGTTGGGAAATTTCAAGAAAAATCTCTTTGAAGCTCTTAATCAAACAACTGGTGCGGATATTTTCGGCAAGTTAAATTCAAACCAAAGCCCATCACGAATCAAAATGAAGACTATTCTGAAATCACTCTTGCTGTTTCCACTGCTCGCTTTGAGCGCCGCTTCGGCCTGGGCGCTGGAAGGCGCGATTGGCATTCACGATCCGTCCACAGTCGTTAAATGCGACGGAAATTATTATGTCTTCGGCACCGGGCGCGGGATTTCCATCCTCACATCCAGCAATGGCTTCGACTGGCAGCGCAACGGAAGAGTTTTTGACCGCATCCCCGATTCCGTCAGACAATTCTGCCCGAAGAACGACGGCCAAAACGTGTGGGCGCCCGACATCATCAAGCTCAAAGACGAATACTACCTGTATTATGCCATCTCCAGTTGGGGACAGTTCGTGTCAGCGGTCGGCCTGATGACCAGCCCGACGCTGAACACCAATGATCCCAATTACAAATGGACGGATCGCGGCATGGTGGTTCATTCCGTCGAGGGTGAAAATCTCAACGCCATTGATCCCGGAGTCTGCCGCGCGCCGGACGGGGCGCTCTGGCTTTGCTACGGTTCCTATCACGGCAACATCGAGCTGGTGCAGTTGAATCCCAAAACCGGCCTGCGCATCAATCCCAAATCCAGGGTCTGGATCATCGCCAGCGAAAGCGAGGCGTCGGACATCATCTTCCACGGCGGATATTATTATTTGTTTGTCAATCATGGAAGTTGCTGCCAGGGCGCGAACAGCACCTACAACATCCGCGTCGGGCGTTCCAAAAAAATAACCGGGCCGTATCTGGACCGGTATGGCGAAAACATGACGGACGGTGGCGGCACACTCTTTCTCGCGGCGCAAGGCAACGACATCGGGCCGGGGCATTTTGGTTTGCTGCTGGATGACGGCGTGGAGAAATTCAGTTGCCACTACGAAGCGGAGCTGGGTCGGAACGGACGCTCCATTCTGGACATCCGTCCGCTGCTCTGGACGCCGGATGGCTGGCCGCTACCGGGAGATAATGTCCGCGACGGGACTTATCAAATCAGGTCGCAGCGGACCGGCATGGTCGTCCAGTCTTTCACGAACGGCGTCAGGACGGCGCGGTATTTTGTTCGCGACTATCAAAAATGGGCAATCACGCCTGCCGGTGGCGGCTTCTACAAACTCATCAGCGTTGCCAGCACGAACTGCTTGGAGGTGACAGACGCGACGGCGGATGTCGCGCCGTTCACCGGCGCTGATAACCAGCTCTGGAAAATTGACCAGTTGAGTGACGGCAGCTATCGCATTGCATCAAAGGTCAACAAACTTGTCCTCGCTTCGACCGTCAAAATAAAACCTGGCAACGGCATCGCGCTCCAATCGTTCAACGGCGACGACGCTCAACGGTGGGTGATCGCCGAACCTTGATCAATCAAACACCTGACAGGCGCATTCGCGGCGGCCACCAACAAAAACAAAAACCAAAGCCCGGCGAATGAATTCCATGAAAACACTAATCAAGTTAACCGCGGCGATGTCATTGATCATCGGCGTTTTGTCGCTCGCCGCCGACAAGGCGTTCATTGATTATTTCAAGCCGACGCCGGTTATTGGCTCGCTGACCACAAACACCTGGGGCGCTCCCGGAATTCTCCCGCGTGACACAAAGAATGGCTTGGAAGACCCAAGCTTAAAGGATCTCCCGCTGGTCACGACAAACAGTCAGCCAGATGCCACCGCACCAAAGTGGTATTATTGGGATGGGCAGATCATCAAGTCGCCCAACGGAAAGTATTATATGTTTGCCAGCCGCTGGGACCAGGCCAAGGGGCACGGCGGATGGGGCGGCTCGTCAGCCGTGCATGCGGTCAGCGACAATCTCTTTGGGCCTTATGTGGACAAGGGATTTGTCTGGCCTGACGTGGTCGGTGGTGTGGCGGGCAGGGGACATAACGTGACGGCGCTGGTTTTGCCGGACGGACGCTACGCCGTGCTGATTAGCGAGACCAGGCCGGGCAGCATATATATTTCCAAATCACTGGATGGTCCCTGGGAGTTTCAAGGGCCGATAACATTCACCACCAATGACTTCAGCGGTAACGCCAGGAAACTGGGGTCCAACATGAGCATCATGGTCCGGTCGGATGGCAACTTCGAGATCGTGCAGCGGTCCGGCCTGGTTTTGATCAGCACCAACGGAGTCATGGGGCCTTACGCGGTTCAAGGTCCCAGTGTTTATCCGAAGACGATTGACGGCAGGCCGGTCCGCAATCTGGAAGACCCGGTAGTGTGGTTCAGCGGAGGCCTTTATCACATCGTGGTCAACAGTTGGAGCGCCCGCAAGGCCTACCACCTGACTTCAACCGACGGCATCCACAACTGGATTTTGCGGGGACTGGCTTACGATCCGACGACTGACTTTGTGCGCTACACGGATGGAACCGTCAACCATTGGAACAAAATGGAGCGCCCCGGCGTGTTCATTGAAAACGGCCACGTGGCGGCAGTCACCCTTGCCAGCATTGATATCCCCAAAGAGGAGGACCAGGGCAACATGCCGCACGGCAGCAAAGTCGTCGTGATTCCGTTTGACGGGGTCGCCTTCGATGCCGACATGCAAAAGCTCGCCAACGAACCGCCACCGGCGGCTTCACCGTAAATTTTTGCAGTGCGGTGGCACGACACCGCTTTAGTCCGGCGCGACATGTCGCAATGAATGTCCGTCACTCATGCCTCAACGCTTCCAGCGGATCCAGTTTTGCGGCGCGTTGCGCGGGCAGCAGTCCCGCCACGAGGCCGATGAGCGTGGCGAACAAAATCACTCCCAACGCCAGCGTTGGCGTTACCACAAAGAAATTACCGCGCAACGGAAGCTCCCGATACTTCATGACAATTTGAATGGCTTGATTCAGCCCAAGCCCCAGCACCCAGCCCAGCAGCAATCCGAACACGCCGCCAATCAGCCCGATGAAACCCGCTTCCATCATGAACATCTGACGGATTTCGCGTCGCGAAGCGCCCATCGCCTTGAGAATGCCAATCTCGCGCGTGCGCTCATAGATGGCCATGACCATCGTGTTGGCGATGCCGATGGTGGCCACCAGCAACGCGATGCTGCCGATCATGGTGAACATGACCGTGATGGCGGTCACAATCCGGTTGGCAACGTCCATGACGATTTCCAGCGACTGCACCTGGAAACCGTCGTCCTTCAATTGCGCCGTCAACGCACTGGCGCGGCTCACGTCCGCGGCGCGGATGGACACCGAGTCGTAGCCTTCGCGCTCAAGCACGTTCGTGGAATTGAACCACCAGTTTTTCATGGCGAGACGGTCGGCCACCGAGGTTTGAATGATTTTTGATCTTTCCTGCGAAACGCCCTGCACGCGCAGGGTGAAACTCTGCGTTTCACCGCGCGAGGTGTGCAACAGCGCTTCCACGTTCTGTCCAATCAACTTTGCGAAATCATTTGTCGTTACGCCGACGGACTGCGCGGCTCCCTGACTCAAAATAATTCCGCCGGAATCGGGCAGGTCCAGCGAACCCGCGACGGGCTTGGGCGTTTCTTGAAAAGGATTTCCGCCCATCGGCTCCCCGCCGCTCATGCGGACGGATTGATTGGTGCCATTCCATTTCAGTTCCAATCCCACCGAGCCGGGCAGATTGATTTCAGCGGTGACTTTGGCGACACCGGGCAATGCCTTCCATCGTTTGACATCCTGTGCGGTGATGAGTTTCTTGCGCGGTGCCGTGTCAAATGGATTGAACCGGGGGCCGCGCCGCCCGCCGGATGGAGTCACCGTGAGGCGGTCCAAGCCGATGGATTCAAACTGGCGGTTGATCTGCTGCCGCACGCCGGAAGCCAGCGAAACCATGATCACGATGGTCAGGGTGCCGACCACCACGCCCAGCGAAGCGAGCGTGGAGCGCAGTTTGCGGCGGCCGACATTCGACAGCGCGGTGCGAACTTGATCTCGAATCGTCATACCGGCGCCTCCGCGTTTCGCGTGGTTTCAATGTGCTGAATGCTTCCGTCTCGCAAATGAATGATGCGGTCGGCGCGTGCGGCAATTTCCGGGTCGTGCGTGACCATGATGAGTGTCAAGCCCTGGGCATTGAGCAGTCCGCAGAGCAAATCGAGGACGGCGGCGCCGGTTTTCGAGTCGAGGTTTCCGGTGGGTTCATCCGCAAGCAGGAGCAGGGGACGATTGGCCAGGGCGCGGGCAATGGCGACGCGTTGTTTCTCGCCGCCGGAGAGTTCATTGGGCTTGTGAAGGATTCTTTGCGCCAGCCCGACCGATTCGAGCAGGCTGGTCGCGCGTTCCCGCCGTTCGCGTTGCGGAATTTCGGCGAGCATCATGGGACACTCCACGTTCTCCACCGCGCTCAACGTGGGCAATAGATTGAAACTTTGAAAGATGAAACCGACGCGCTCGCGGCGGTAGCGCACGAGTTGCTCCTCGGAAGCCTGGCCGAGCGACAAACCATCCACACGAACTTCGCCCGCGCTCGGACGATCCAGCCCGCCGATGAGGTTGAGCAGGGTGGATTTGCCGGAGCCGGAAGGTCCGACGAGCGCCGTGAACTCTCCGCGTTGAACCGTAAGCTCAACTTCAGACAGCGCGGCGACGACGGTCTTGCCGATGCTGTAACACCGGGTCAGGCCGCGAGAGCGGATCAGAGGTTCGTCCATGAATTGGTTGCGCGCAGAGTCTTGGAATTCAGCCATGCCGTCAATAGCGGAGGCTGGGTATGTTTTGGGTTTTGGGCAACACCCTCATGTCCAATAATCGCAGCATCCAAATTCCACATCACGCAACCCTTTTTTCTTGGATTCAATCAAATGGCAGGTAATGATGAATGCACAATCGCGAATTTTTTATGAAAGCTATTTTCACACGCGCGCTGGTTTTTTGTTTTTTTATCGCTTTAACCGGAATTGTTTTTGCTCAAACTCCAGCAACCAACCCGCCGCCGGCTGGCAAGATCGCCGCGCGGCCGCTTTATCGCGATCCCGTTTTTGACCACCCCACCGATCCTGTCGTCGTCTATAACGCCGAATCCAAACGCTGGTTGATGTATTACACCCAGCGTCGTGGCGGCAGCATCGCCCTGATCCACGGCACCAAGATTGGCATCGCGGCCTCCGAGGACGGCGGCGCCACCTGGAATTACATCGGCACGGCCGGCATTACTTACGGCCAGGATCAGTATCCAACCAACTACACCTATTGGGCGCCCGAAGTCATCTGGGTGAAGGGTCAGTATCATATGTTCCTCGCGTTTGTTCCCGGTATTTTCAACGACTGGAACCACCCGCGCGAAATCGGCCACCTCACCAGCATGGACGGCATCAAGTGGACCACCGTCGGCAAAGTGGACCTCAAATCGAACAAGGTGATTGATCCCTGCGTCATCCAGCTTCCCGACGGTGGCTGGCGGATGTTTTACAAGGACGAAGCCAGCACTAATCACCACATTGTTTGCTACGCTGACAGCCCTGATCTTTACAATTGGGAAGCCAGGGGCAATGCCGTCACCGACCGCAACGGTGAAGGGGAAAACTGCATCCGCTTCGGGGGCAAATACTGGCTCCTCGCCGACACCGACCGGCCGGTGGGGCAGGCCGTCTGGTCCTCCGATGATTGCACCCACTGGACGCCGCAGGACAGCACGATTTACGGCAGCCACGGCGACATGGTCGTCAGTGGCGGGCGGGCATGGTGGTTCTACTTCGGCGGCCAGCGCGTCGCCAACATCAACTGGGCCGTAATCCCCGGCGCCGAACCGTTCACCAACATACTTGCGGCGGCGTCCACCAACGCGCCTTCACCGGACTTCGGCGGACGCCGCGGCATCTCCATCAACGTCGTCGAACTGAAAGTCATTGATGGCAAACTTATGTTCAGCAATCCCAACCTGCCGACTTACATTGATCTCAAGCCGGATCGCGAGAAAAAGACCGACGGAAGCTGACCGGTAAAAAATAAACTTGGCCGCCCGAACATTTGGCAAATAACATCAACTCTCGATGAAACTGTTGCTTCAATCAACGCGGCTGTTGAGTCCGCTCATCCTTGCGCTCGCCATTTTTGCGCTGGCGGCGGAAACGGGGCTGGCGCTGCCCGATAATCCGGCCAGTTGGAAACCATTGGCCGAGGGCGGCGCGGAAGTGGAACTCGTGCCGGCCCCGGCCCCGGCTCCACCAGTGCCGGGTGGACAGGACACAAATTCGCTGCGGCTCACGGTCAAGCAGACTGGCCGACGATTCGGCATCGTCTGCGCCGACATGGGCAACATAAAATTGAAACCCGGCCAGTGGCATGACCTTTCCTTCAGTGCCCGCACCGACACGCCAAAGACTTTTGCGCTGACGGTGTCGCTGGAAGATCCAAATGGGAAAACAGTTTGCGCGCGAACGACGTTGCCCGAAGTGGGTGGAACCAACTGGATGCATTACACCGTCGCGCTTCACATTCGCCAGCCGGCCTCAAAATGCCGGATGGTGATCGCGCTGGCGGACACGGGAACGCTCTGGCTGAATGACCTTTCGGTCGTTCTCCGCAAAACCAACGCGCCGCATTGAATTCGGCATCGCTCAATAATCCAAGCTAATGAACAAAGCAGTTTTCATTCTTTTGGTAACTGTCGTGGCCGCCTTGGCCTTGGTGTCCTGCTCGCAGTTTGGAATTTCATCCAAAGCTTCGCCGGCAGCTTCCGCCGGTTTGCAGCGTCCGGTGACGGCGGCGGAAATCGCCCCGTTCGTCCGCAACGCTTTTGTCCATGACCCGTCCACGATCATCAAATGCAAGGATGAGTTCTGGGTTTTCACCACTGGACGCGGCGTGCCGTCGTGGCATTCCAGGGATTTGGTGAATTGGGAGCGCGGCCCCGGCGTTTTCACCGATGCGCCGCCGTGGGTGGCCGAAGCCGTGCCGGCAAATCGGGCCATGGGTTATTGGGCGCCCGATGTCGCGTATGTCAATGGCCGCTATCTGCTCTATTACTCGGCATCGAGTTTCGGCAAATGCGTCTCCGGCATCGGGCTGGCAACCGCCGCCACCCTCGACCCGGACGATCCGGCCTATGGCTGGACCGATCAGGGAATGGTCATCGCCTCCGCCGCGACGGACGATTTCAATGCGATTGACCCGGCGATATTCCACGACACCAACGGCAGTCTCTGGCTGACCTTCGGTTCCTTCTGGAGCGGCGTGAGGATGATTCAACTGGATCCGCGGACCGGGAAGCGTCTCGCGCCGGATTCGCCGGTTTGGTATCTGGCGCATTACGATTCGATTGAAGCCTCCTATCTTTATCAGCACGACGGCTATTATTATTTGTTCGTGGATTGGGGAATGTGCTGCCGGGGAACCAACAGCACTTACAGCATCCATGTGGGACGCAGTAAAAAAGTCACCGGCCCGTATTTTGACCGGGATGGAATGGATATGCTGCTTGGCGGCGGAACGCTGTTTTTGGATTCGACGAAGCCGTATATCGGACCCGGCCACGCGGGCATCATCGTGGACAACGGGACAAACTGGTTCAGTTGCCATTACGAAGCCGGAGCTGATGCCGGCATTCCCGGACAGCGCCGGGGAGCATCTCCGCTGGCCGTCATGCCGATGCATTGGACCCAGGACGGTTGGCCCGAAGTGGGTTTGAAACCGGCCGATTAATGCCGTGCAGATGAGTCTGCGGTGAAGCTATTCAAATTGAAAAATCGGTCGCCTGGAATTGGCTTCGTTGCCATTTGCGCGGAATGGTCTAAATTTGTCCGCAAGAAATCTATGATGCGCTTCTACGAGCAACTCGCCACCGCACTGGCGGCAAGACAGCCATTCGTGCTCGCGCTGATTTCCGGAACGAAAGGCTCCAGCCCGCAGCGCATCGGCGCCAAGGCGCTGTTTTTTCCCGACGGCAAAATCATCGGCACACTTGGCGGCGGCTGCCTCGAAGCCGAAGTCCACTCGCGTGCCAAAAAAGCGATGAAGTCCGGCCAGCCCGCCACGTTCGACATGGTGCTTGACCATAATTTCGGCTGGGACGACGGACTGATTTGCGGCGGAAGCGTGAGCGGCCTGATTTTGCCGCGCGCGGCGGATGCGGCGGAACTCTGGCAAAAACTCGCCGCCGTCACCAAACCGGTTTGCTGGGGCGTGAAAAAGGATTTTTCAATCGCATTGGCTGAAGGTAGGGCGGGCAGTCCTCTGCCCGCCGCAGTCGCGCAAACGGAAGACGGCGCGCACGGAGTGACGCGCCCTACCAACGAATGGCTTTATCAGGAAACGGTTTCGCCGCCGTCTGATTTGTGGATTGCCGGCTCCGGCCACGTTGCGCAGGCCGTCGCGCCGCTCGCGCTCCAACTGGATTTTGCGGTGACGATTTTCGACGACCGCCCGGAACTGGCAAACCACAATTTTTTCCCGCCGGAAACGCAATTGCGCGTTGGCGGCTGGCACGAACTTCTGAAAGTGCCGCTGCCGGAATCGCCCGCGTTCGGCCTCATCGTCACGCGCGGCCACCAGCACGACGCTCTGGTGTTGTCCGAGTGGATCCGTCATCCGTTTATTTTTCTGGGCATGATTGGCAGCCGCCGCAAGGCGCGCATCATGCGCGAGCAATTTTTGAAGCAAAACCTCGCGACGGCGGAGCAGTTCGACAAAATCGCCTGCCCGGTTGGTGTGGACATCAAGGCGGTCAGCACCCACGAAATTGCCGTGAGTGCGATGGCGCAATTCATCCAGAAACGCGCCGAATTCAACGGCGTGAAGCGGTGAAGCATTTTCTGTGAACGCCGCGAACGCAAAAAACTTCCAAAAGCTTGGCGTCGTCATCCTCGGCGCGGGTGCGTCATCGCGGATGGGCCGGCCAAAATTACTGCTGCCGTGGCGCGACACCACCGTCATTGGCGCAATTCTCCGGCAATGGCGCGAACTCGGCGCCGCGCAAATCGCCGTCGTCCACCGGCCAGACGATGCGCCGCTCGCCGCCGAATTGGCCCGGCTGGATTTTCCGGCGCATGACCGCATAGAAAATCCACAGCCAGAACGCGGGATGTTCAGCTCGATTGTTTGCGCGGCGAATTGGCCCGGCTGGCGGAAGGAAATTTCAAGCTGGGCCATCGCGCTCGGCGACCAGCCGCATTTGCGTCCGGATACGCTGCGGCAATTGCTTGAATTTCATTCCGCGCACACCGGCGCAATCTGCCAGCCCGAATTTGACGGACACACGCGCCATCCAGTGGTTTTGCCGCGCGCAGCATTTAGACAATTGAAAAACACGCGGGCGACGACACTGAAAGATTTTTTGAAACATATTTCGCTGCCGCGCGTCCAATGTCCCGTGGCTGATGCCGGGCTGTCGCTTGACATGGACACGCCGGAGGATTACAAACAGTTGCAAGTTTCCAATTGAGTCGCATGAAAAATACGGAGCCGGAAAAATTTGGCGCGCATTCGCGGCGCACGTTCCTGAAAAGCCTCGGCACGGCTGCCGTCACGGCGGCAGCGGCGCAGACGCAGGCCGTCGCAGCGGAACTCGAAAAGGTCAACTCCGAAAAAGTCGTCGGCCCCGGCGCGGTGCCGGTGACGCTAAACGTCAATGGCGAAAAACTCAAGCTGATGCTGGAGCCGCGCGTGACGCTGCTCGACGCGTTGCGGAATTATTCCAGCCTGACCGGCGCGAAGGAAGGCTGCGACCGCGCCGCCTGTGGCGCCTGCACGGTGCTGATGGACGATCTTCCGATTTATTCCTGCCAGAAACTCGCCATCGAGGCGCAAGGCTGCGAAATCACGACCATTGAAGGGCTGGCGAAAAATGGAAAATTGAGCCCGGTGCAGCAGGCATTTTGGGACAGGGATGCGCTGCAATGCGGTTACTGCACGCCGGGTTTCATCATGAGCGTGACGGCATTGTTGAAATATAATCCGCGTCCGACCGCCGACGAGGTCAAACACGCCTGCGCCGGAAACCTTTGCCGATGCGGCACGCATCCGCATATTTTGCAGGCGGCGTTCCAGTCGTCGGGCGCGGCAGTCACAAGCAAAACGGAGGTGGTCAATGCCTAGCTGGCCCGAACAACCCAAATACATCAGCCACGCGACGACGCGAGTTGACGCGCCGGCCAAGGTGACGGGCCGCGCGCGTTACTCGTCCGACATCCAGGCCGACGGCTGGCTTTATGGCATGATTCTGCGCTCGAAATGGCCGGCGGCAAAAATTTCCGAGATCAATCTCGACAAGGCATTGCAGGTTCCCGGCATCAAGGCCGCCGTCAAGGCGCGCGACGGCGAATTCACCGTCCGTTTTTACGGCGAGGAACTGGCGGCGGTCTGTGGCACCACCAAGCAGGCCTGCCTCGACGCCTTGCGTGCCATCGAAGTCAAAGCCGAACCGCGCCGGGAATTTGTCGTTCGCGAAGACGACGCCAGAAAGGACGGCGCGCCGATTGTCTGGGACGGTCAGCCGAACGTTTCGCCGGGCCGCTCAAGCGAGCACGGCAACGTGGACCAGGCGTTCGGCGAGTGCGCCGCCGTCATCGAGGGATTTTACACGACGCCCATCCAGATTCATCACCCGATGGAGACGCATGGCAGCACGGTTTCGTGGACCGACGATGGCGTGACGGCGTGGGCGTCCACGCAGGCCATTTCCGCCGTGCGGGACAATCTTGCCGGCGCGCTGCAACTGGACCACAGCCAGGTGCGGGTGCTCACGGAGTTCATGGGCGGCGGCTTCGGCTCCAAGCTCGATAACAGCCTGGATTCCGTGCTGGCCGCGCGTTTGTCGCACGAGGCGAAAGCGCCGGTCCGCCTCATGCTCACGCGCTTTGATAATTCCCTCGCCGTCGGCAACCGGCCGTCCAGTTTTCAAAAAATCAAAATCGGCGCGCTCGCCGACGGCACGTTGCACGCGTTTGAAATGGAAAACTACGGCACGTCGGGGATCAGCGGCGGCGCGAACATTCCCGCGCCCTACATTTACGCGGTGCCGAACACGCGCGTCAAACAGTCCGCCGTGCGCGTCAATGCCGGGCCTGCCCGCGCCTTCCGCGCGCCGAGCCATCCGCAGGCTTCCTACGGCATGGAGTCCGCGATGGACGACCTCGCCGCCAAGCTCGGCGTGGACCCGCTGGAGTTCCGGCTGAAAAATGATTCAAACGAGGTCCGCCAGCGTGAATACAAAATCGGCGCGGAGAAATTCGGCTGGAAGGAAAAATACCAGAAGCCCGGCAGTTTGCCCGGGGTTGTGAAAACCGGCATCGGCTGCGCGGGCGCGGCCTGGGGTGCCGGCGGCCCGAGCAAGCGCACGCAGGGCGAGGCGCAGGTCAATCCCGACGGCAGCATCGAATTCCGCTTTGGCGTTCAGGACATCGGCACCGGCACGAAAACCGTCATCGCCGTCGTCGCGGCGGAAATGCTCGGCCTCAAGCCGGAGCAAATCACGGTAAAAGTGGGCGACACGAATTTTCCATCCGGCCCCGGCAGCGGCGGCAGCACGACGTGCGCCTCGGTTTCGCCCACGGTTTTTGACATTTGCACGAAGGCGTTGGAGCAGTTGCAGACGCAAAGCGGCATCACCGATGCGCGCGGGGACAACTGGTTTGCCGCGTGCAAAAAACTCGGCGTCACACCGCTCACCATCCACGGCCAGTGGATCCAGGGCGATCCGGGCCGTCCACTTTCATCCAATCCGGCTTACGGTGTGCAGTTCGCCGAGGTCGCCGTGGACACGGAGACCGGCCTGGTCACGGTGAAAAAAATTGTCGCCGTCCATGACTGCGGCCTCATCGTGGACACGCTCACGCTCGAAAGCCAGATCAACGGCGGCATCATCATGGGCATGGGTTACGCGCTTTACGAGGAGCGCGTGATGGACGATTTGTCCGGCGTGGTGCTGAACCCGAATTTTGAGACTTACAAATTGTCCGGCATCGGCGACGTGCCGGAGATTGAAATCACCTTGCTCAACATGCCGGAGCGCGGCGTCATCGGCATCGGCGAGCCGGCCACCGTCCCGACCGCCGCCGCCATCGCCAACGCCGTCGCCAATGCCATCGGCGCGCGCGTCGGCAGCCTGCCCATTACGCCGGCCAAAGTCCTGGCCGCGCTCGGCAAAGTGCCGCCGTTCACCGCCTCGAAATCATGAAAGCCTTTGAATACGCCACCGCGCTCTCGACCGACAGCGCCCGCGAACTGGTCGCCGACAACGGCGCCTATCTCGCCGGCGGCAACGATTTGCTCGGCCTGCTGAAGGAATATCTCGTCCCCGCGCCGAGCATCCTCGTCAACATCAAGTCGGTGCCGAACTTGGACAAAATTGTTCGCAGCGAAAACAAATGGGTGATTGGCGCGCTCGTCACCGTCGGGGAAATTGAGCGCGACGCGGAAGTTGCGAAAGTCTTCCCCGGTCTGCACGACGCGGCCATGGAGATCGCTTCGCCACAAATTCGCAACGTCGCCACCGTCGGCGGCAACCTCGCGCAACACTCGCGCTGCTGGTATTTCCGGCACCGCGACACCGTCTGCCTCAAAAAGGGCGGCGACCTCTGCTACGCGCGCAACAGCGAAAACCGCTACCACAGCCTCTTCACCGGCAACGATTGCATCAGCCCGGTCGTGTCGAGTCTGGCCACGACGTTCGCCGCGCTCGACGCCACCGCCATCGTGCTGCGCGATGGAAAAGAGATCCTCATGAGCATGGCCGAGCTTTACCAGAAGGCGTGGAAGGAAATTCCCGCGCACAATTCGCTCAACCCCGGCGATTTGATTTTGCGCGTGAGAATCCCGACGTTGCGCAGCCGCAGCGCCTACATGCAGGTCAGCGACAAGCACGCCTTCGACTGGGCGCTGGTCAGTTGCGCGGCGGCGGCGAATGTCGTGGACGGGAAATTGAGCCAGCCGCGCGTGGCCCTCGGAAGCATTTCGTCCGTGCCGCATCAAGTCGAGGCGGCGAATCAATTTCTCGAAGGCAAGCCGCTGGACGACGCCACCGCGTCGCAGGCGGCGGACATGATTCTGGCCGGCGCGACGCCGCTGGAACACAACGGTTACAAGGTGCCGATGGCGCATGCGCTCATCCGGCGCACGCTGCTCAAACTGAAAGGTTGACGCCATGAACCAGACTTTTTGCAAGCATCTGCGGACGAAATCAATGTTCATCGGCGCGACGCCGGAGGAAGCCTTCGCGGAAAAGGAAGGCGGGAATGTCACGCAGTGCCATTTCTGGTGCAACCGCACCCAAACCGTCGTCGGCGTGGACGACTGCCCGGTCCACAAGGACACATGCGACTCATCGCGTTCCTGTTTCGAGGAATAGTTTGGCGGTGAAATCCCGCTTGGCAGCGGCTGCTGGTTCTGTTTAATTGGCCGCGCCAAATGAGAAAACTGCCCGCCATTTCCGCGCTGATTTTATTTGCGGCGCTTTTTCCCCTTTCGGTCCCGGCGCAGGAAACGCCGCCAATTGAAGAATTTGGTTCGCTCAATCAAATCGAGCCGGGTGCCCCGTCGGGAATCGTCGAAATGCAAGGAGTCGTTATCACCGCCACCAACGGCTTTTATGTGAGATACGGCGACACGTTGTTGATGGCGAACAGCGGCACCTATAACCGGTCAAACGGTGACGCGGTGGCCGACGGCCACGTGCGGATTGAAATGGGCGGCCAAGTCTGGCTGGGCGAACACATCAACTACAATTTCAAGACGCGCCAGATGCGGAGCGAACAGTTCCGCACGGGCAAGCCGCCGGTGTTCGCCGCCGGGGAACATTTGCAGGGCGACATCAGCAACAAGGTCTATACCGCGCGACACGCTTATGTCACGCCGGATGACGTGAGCGACCCGGCCGTCCGCATCCGGGCGAGCCGCATTCGGATGGTTCCCGGCCAATACATCGAGGCGTGGAACGCGGTGGTGTTCATGGACGGCGTGCCGGCGTTTTATTTTCCGTATTACCGGCGCAACCTGGGCGAGCACGCGAACAACCTGAATTTTCTGCCCGGCTACAGCAGCGCTTTCGGGCCGTATTTGCTGACGACTTACACCTGGTGGCTGAACGATTCGGTGGACGGCGTGTTGCACGCGGATTACCGCGAACGGCGCGGCTTCGGCACCGGGCCGGATTTGAACCTGCACCTCGGCCGCTGGGGCGACGGCCAGTTCAAGTATTACTACCAGCACGACCTCGCGCCAAATCAGGGCACGAACCTCCTGTCGAGCGGCGTTCCCATTCCGAAAAACCGCCAGCGGTTTTATTTCGGCTGGCAGGCGACGCCGGCCACGAACCTGAATGTCAAGACGCTGGTGAATTACCAGACCGATCCGCTGGTGCAGCACGACTTTTTTGAAGGCGACTACACGGCGAACCCGCAGCCGAACACGTTCGTCGAGGCCAACCAATACTGGGACAACTGGAGCCTCGACGCGCTGACGACTCCGCGCGTGAACGATTTCTTCGACCAGGTCGAGCGGCTGCCGGACGTGAAACTCACCGGCTGGCGGCAGCAGGTGTTCGACACGCCGGTTTATTACGAGAGCGAAAGCTCCGCCGGCTATTACCGCCAGATGCTGGCCGCGACCAACAAGTCGCTGTTCGCCGGCACGAACGGCTCCAACTTCGATTATGCCGCCGCGCGCGCCGACACCTTCCAGCAACTGCTGCTGCCGGAAACCTTTTTCGGCTGGCTGAACGTCACGCCGCGCGCCGGCGGGCGGTTCACTTATTACGGCCACGAAACCGGGCCGGGCGGCACGAACAGTGAAACCTACCGCAGAATTTTCAACACCGGCGTGGACGTTTCCTTCAAATCCTCGCAGCTCTGGACCGGCGCGACGAATTCGCTGCTGGACATGGACGGGCTGCGGCACATCGTCGAGCCGTCGGCGAGTTACGCGTTTGTGCCGCGCCCCAGCACTCTGCCGCCGCAATTGCCGCAGTTCGATTCCCTCTCGCCCAGCCCGCTGCTCCTGCCGATCCAACTGCCCGATTACAACGACATTGATTCAATTGACAGCGAGAACGTCATCCGCTTTGGCCTGCGCAACACGCTCCAGACCAAACGCGCCGGCGAACTGGAAAATCTCCTCGACTGGAATGTGTTGCTCGACTGGCGGCTGCACCCGACCGCCGGCCAGAGCACGTTCAACGACCTTTATTCCGCCCTCGCGTTCCGTCCGCGTTCGTGGCTCACGCTGGAGTCCCAGACGCGTTACGACATCAACAACAGCCTGCTGAACTTCGCGTATCACCAGATCACGTTCAGGCCGAATGAGTGGTGGAGCTGGAGCCTCGGCCACGTCTATTCGCGCGCCGGATTCGTGGACAGCGGCGACAATCTCATCAGCAGCACGATGTTTTTGCGCGTGAACGACAACTGGGGTTTCCGCGCCACGCACGATTTCAACGCCGTGAACGGACGGTTGCAGGATCAATTTTACACCGTCTATCGCGACTTGCGGAGCTGGACGGGCGCGCTGACCTTCCGCGTGACGGACAACGGCAACGGGCCGAAAAATTTCACCGTCGCGTTCAGCTTCTCCATCAAGGCGCATCCGCACCACGGACAGGGCGGCGACACGGTGGAACCGTATCACCTCGTCGGGGAATAAAATTTACAGGAACAAGGGGGATGCATTACAACGAAATGGCATGCTTGAATATTTTAGCAGACCGGAAAAGACTGGAAATTTTGAGAAATCTTGATGTCAGTGTCCGTTTCTTGTGCCAACCCGGAACGAGCGTTGCCAGCGTTGGTTGGAATCCAACGCGGGCAGCCAATAATAAGCCCCGCGTCAACGGGATGTGACAGCATCATGGAACGGGGAACCGGCCTGATACAATTTCAGTTCCGCCTCAAGATCGGCAGCCAGCGCGGGGTTGTTTTGGCTGATGGCCAGTTGCAAGGCGCGCTGGGCGGTTGTTATCGCTTCTGAAAACCGTCCTGCTTCGGCATAAGCCGCCGCCAGTGTGGCGGCCATTGCCGGATTCCCGCCGCTGGAAAGCCGGTCGGTCTGCCGGGCCAGTTCGACGGCCTTGGTTCCGTTCCGGATGGACGGGTCCGGCGAGGTTGCCAGCACCCAGGCAATGTGGGCCAGATCGCTTTGAGCTTCCACAAGACCAGGCTGGATCGCCAGCGCCGTTTGAAACTGATTGATGGCCTCGTCCACCTGTCCCTTTTGGAAAAGAGCGGCGCCTAAATTTTTGCGAGCGATGGCATAGTCAGGCCGGATTTTCAGGGCTTCCCGGGATTGAGCCATGGACGCCTCCACTTCCTTGTTTAGAAGAAAAACATAGGCCAGATTGTTATGGGCTTCGGCATTGTCAGGTTGAATTTTGATGGCCGCCTGATATTGAGCGACTGCTTCAGCCACTTTTCCTTTTTTGAAAAAGGCGGTGCCTAGATTGTTGTGAGCGTCAAAATAATCAGGTTTGATACCAATGGCCGTTTGGTAATGAAGGATTGCCTCGTCGGTTTGTCCTTTTTGGAGCAGGGCGTTGCCGAGATTGTAATAGGCCTCGACAAAGTCAGGCTGGATTGCCAGCGCTCTTTGATAATGAAGGATTGCGTCGTCCGCCTGTCCTTTTCGCAGCCGGGCGATGCCAAGATTGTAGTGGGCCACGGCATTGTCAGGCTGGATTGCCAGCGCGAGTTGAAATTGCGCGATTGCTTCATCGGTTTGTTCTTTTTGAAGCAGGGCGATGCCCAGGTTGTCGAGGGCTTCAGGGTAGTCAGGCTGGATTGCCAGCGCCCGTTGAAGTTGCACGATTGCGTCGTTCAGCTGCTTTTTTCCGATCAGAGCGGCGCCCAGATTATTGTAGGCCGGCCAACAGGCGGGATTCCGGTCAATGGTTGTCCGCCAGAGCATTTCATCGTCGGCATACATCCGGCTTTGTCTCCAAGTCAGGACGCCGAGCGTCAGCAGCACCGCTCCGCAAAACGCCGGTTTGAGCCACAAATTTCTCTTGCCCAAAAGTCCGAATGCCAGCGTGATTCCAGCAGCCGCCAGCGCAATCGGCCCGATGATGGAAAAATACTGCCAGTGGTTCGCCACCAGTGAATAGCGGAAGAAATAAATGTTGAGAAAGCCGAGCACCGGCAGAAACATCAACACCGCGTAGCCCAGCCCGAGCAGCAATGCTTTTCCCCACGACCTCCGGTATTGCCAGAAAATCAGGAACCCCGCCGCCAGCAGCAACCCCGGCACATAGGAAAGCAAGTTCGTCGGGTCAATCT
>Ga0224534_1000159_pt1 | contig 45572 bp, 41 predicted proteins | sample 714E12024metaG_FD_172012 | JGI IMG/M metagenome (GOLD analysis project Ga0224534, IMG submission 172012) | Peat soil microbial communities from Stordalen Mire, Sweden - 717 E1 20-24 | ecosystem: Environmental > Terrestrial > Soil > Wetlands > Peat | place: Sweden: Norrbotten County, Stordalen... | reverse complement strand
ATCCAACAGCCACGAGGAGATGACGCTGCCGCGTCGCCAGATCTCGGTGATGTCGGCAAGGTTCAGGTCGTACTGGTAGTGTTCCGGATCGCGCAGCGGCGTTGTCTCGGCGTCAGCGGATGCTTTCTCCTTGCCGGCGTTGGCGTGGCGCAGGATATTCAAGCCTTCTGCATAAGAGGCCATCATGCCGTACTCAATGCCGTTGTGGACCATCTTGACGAAGTGGCCCGCACCGTTCGCGCCGCAGTGCAGGTATCCATGCTCGGCGGTGCCGCCGATCTTCTCCCGCCCAGGCGTGCGCGGCGCTTCTTCGATCCCCGGAGCCAACGCGGCGAAGATCGGCTCACAGCGCTTCACAATCGCATCGTCGCCGCCGATCATCAGGCAATAGCCTCGGTCCGCCCCCCACACTCCACCGCTGGTACCGGCGTCCATATAGTGGATGCCCTTCGGCTTCAGTTCTGCGGCACGGCGTATGTCGTCGTGGTAATAAGAGTTTCCCCCGTCGATGATCACGTCGTCCGGCTGGAGGAGTGGAACAAGCTGCTTCAGCATCGGGTCCACCACGGCTGCGGGAACCATCAACCAGATAGCACGCGGCGCGGTCAGCTTCTGCACAAACTCTTCAAGCGAGGTGGTACCGAATGCTCCCTCTTTAACGACACTCTGCGTCTTTTCTTCCTTGCGGTCCCAGGCGATACAATGGTGATCGGCCTTCTGAAGACGCACCACCATATTGATTCCCATCCTGCCCAACCCAATCATGCCCAGTTCCATGGAGTTCCTTTCACTGCGTCCTTCGCCTCAAACCATAGGATGTAATTTGCGCAGCAAATGGCTGTTCCATAGTGCTCAATGCGGCAGTGCTCAGCCGTTGGTTTCGTTACCTCACGCTGTCTCCGCGCAAGCGCTCCGTTGACGCGACCGAGGTGTTTGGTGGGCGGATGCAACCCCAACTCGAACGGACAAGTCTCAACAGACGGGGTTGAGACATAGTTGAGACACAGTTCCACCGTTGCAGATTGAATAGAGGGCTTGCATGGAGAATATAAAAATCGACTCAGACAAATTTCAGGTACGTCCAGGCGAACCGATCAAGCTACACGAACTTCCTACCAGGATCCACCCTTTTTACAAGACAAAGAAGAAGTATCACGCTTTGCTGCAGGAGCATATTTCAGAGTTGAGCAATCTGCAGCAACTGCTCTATGCCTCGAACCAGTACGCCCTCCTTCTGATCTTTCAGGGGATCGACGCTGCGGGGAAAGACGGAGCGATTCGCCACGTCATGTCCGGGATCAACCCGCAGGGCTGCGACGTATCCAGCTTCAAGCAGCCGACCGCCGACGAACTGGAGCACGATTTTCTCTGGCGCTCAACCTGTCGGCTTCCCGAGCGTGGACGGATCGGCATCTTCAACCGTTCCTATTACGAGGAGGTTTTGGTCGACCGGGTCCATCCGAAGCTTCTCAACGCAGAGGGGCTTGGGAAAGAATTGCGAGAAGACAAGAACATTTGGAGCCAGCGGTACCGCTCCATCGTCGACATGGAGCATCACCTGCATAACAATGGGACACGCACGGTCAAGATCTTCCTCCATCTATCTCAGGAAGAGCAGCGCAAACGATTCCTCGAGCGCATCGAAGAGCCGAACAAGAATTGGAAGTTCAGCCTCGCCGACATTCACGAGAGGAAGTATTGGAAGAAATATATGGAAGCGTTTGAAGCTTGCCTGAATGCAACCAGCACGCAGCACGCACCCTGGTTTGTTGTTCCCGCCGATGACAAGGAGAACGCTCGTCTGATTATCTCCGCGATCCTCTTGGACGCGCTCAAGGGTCTAAAGATGGAATATCCCAAGACCACCGCAAAACGCCGCGCTGAGTTACAGTCCATTCGCAAGCTGCTGCAGAAGTAAGGTCAGGACCGGGTCGGGCGTGGCATGCGGTCCACTTGCCGTCCCAACCTCATACTGGAGAGAGAGAGAATGAGTACTATGCTGAGAACTCCAGCGGGAAAGACCATCTGGCACAAATCGAGACAGAGGCGCAGGGCATCGTAAACAAAGCGTCTGCGACTCCAGCCGCTGCTCCCGCGCCATCGAAAGTTCAGGAGAAAAAGTGAACAATCCAAGATCCAGCGAGAAGAATCCAGAAGCCGGTACACCGTCGGAGCTGGTTCTGGGAATGGATGAGCTTACCGAACTGGCGCTCAACCTGCATTGGTCCTGGAACCATCTAGCGGATGAGTTATGGGACGCCCTGGATAGCTATCTATGGCAGACAACGCAGAACCCCTGGGTCATCCTGCAGACGGTCTCGAAGGACAAGATCAAAGCTCTGCTGGAGACGCCAAAGTTTCAAGCGCTCCTGTCCTCATTGCTGCAGCACAAACGGAAGTCCTTCGCGACGGATGCATGGTTTCAGAAGAAGTACCCCGGCACCGCGCTCTCATCGGTCGCATACTTCAGCATGGAGTTCATGCTGACCGAGGCGCTCCCGATCTACTCCGGCGGACTCGGAAATGTAACAGGCGACCAGATGAAGGCAGCCAGCGACCTGGGTGTCCCTGTAGTCGGTGTCGGTTTGCTCTGGGGCCAGGGGTACTTTCGCCAGGGCTTCGATGCGGATGGCCAGCAGCGCGTCCTGTATCCGGTCAACGATCCTGGCCAGTTGCCCATTCAGCCGCTTCGCCGTCCGGATGGAGAGTGGTTGAGGCTGCAGATTGAACTTCCCGGAGCGAAGATATGGCTGCGGTGCTGGCAGGTCCTGGTTGGCAGAACGAAGCTCTACCTGCTCGACGCCAACGACTTCGCCAATACCGCCGCGCACCGCGGCATCACCAGCGAACTCTACGGCGGCGATCCGGAGATGCGACTAAAGCAGGAGATCGTTCTTGGCATTGGTGGCTGGCGTCTGCTCTGCGCTCTCGGCCTGCATCCCGAGGTCTGTCATCTCAACGAAGGCCACGCGGCCCTCACCGTACTCGAGCGCGCACGCTGCTACATGGAAGATCATCAAGTCCCGTTTGCGCTTGCGCTGACCGTCACCCGGGCGGGAAACATCTTTACGACACACACTGCTGTGCCGGCGGGGTTCGATCGCTTCGATCCCGAACTCCTCCGCAAATATCTCGGCATCTATGCGAAAGATGAACTCGCAATACCGATGGAGAACCTCCTCGCCCTCGGAAGACAGAACGCGGGAGATGCGTCTGAGCCCTTCAATATGGCCTACCTTGCGCTACGCGGCAGTGGTCAGGTCAACGGGGTCAGCAAGCTCCATGGACAAGTGAGTCGACAGATCTTCGAGCCGCTCTTTCCCCGCTGGCCGCAAGCCGATGTGCCCATCGGTTCCGTCACCAACGGCATTCATGTGCCTACCTGGGACTCAGTCGAGGCCGATGCTCTCTGGACGAAGGCCTGCGGCGCGAATCGTTGGCGCGGTGCTCATCCCGTTGCAGACGACGTCCGTTCCCTGACCGACACCGAGTTGTGGCAGATGCGCACCCAGGCGCGCAAGACGATGCTCGGTCGCGTGCGTCAACGGTACGCGCGCCAGCTTTCGTCCGAAGGTGGCCCTCAACTGGAGGGCGCACATATCTGTGACGAGAATGTGCTGACGGTTGGATTTGCGCGCCGCTTTGCAACCTATAAGCGTCCCTGTCTTTTACTGCACGACCCTGAGCGGCTCATGCGTCTACTCTCCGATCCGAAGCGTCCTCTGCAATTGCTCCTCGCCGGCAAAGCGCATCCCGAGGACCTGGCGGGACAGGCGCTGGTCAAGCAATGGAACGAGTTCATCAAGCGCCCCGAAGTCCGCTGCCACGTCGTCTTCCTCAGCGACTACGACATGCAAATGGCGCAGGAACTGGTCCAGGGCATGGATCTGTGGATCAGCACTCCACGACGCCCGTGGGAAGCGTGCGGGACGAGTGGGATGAAGGTTCTTGTAAACGGTGGGCTGAATCTATCGGAACTGGACGGCTGGTGGGCGGAGGCGTATTCCCCGGAAGTTGGGTGGGCTATCGGCGATGGCAAGGAACATGGCGAAGACCCGACATTGGACGCTGCAGAAGCCGAGGCCCTATATGCGCTTTTGGAAAACCAGGTGATTCCGGAGTTCTATGAACGCACACCAGAGGGCGTGCCAGTGAAGTGGCTGCATCGTATCCGTGAGAGCATGGCCCGCCTCACCCCGGAATTCTCCGCGAGCCGTGCCATCCGCGAATACACCGAAGATCACTATCTTCCCGCTGCCTCCGGTTACACGGAACGCGCAGCGAATGACAGCAAGCTGGGGATTGACCTTCTCCAGTGGCAACAGGATTTGGCGCGGCATTGGAACTCTATGCGCTTTGGCAACCTTCGGATCGAGTCCCGCGATAGCCTTCGTCTTTTTCAATTAGAGGTTCTTCCCGGCAATGTCCGTCCGGACGACCTGATCGTGGAACTGTACGCAGAGCCAGTTTCCGGAGGTGACCCGGTGCGCGAAACCATGACCGCATCCACGGAGCAGGTCTCTCCCGGCGTGCTGCTTTATTCGGCCGAGGTGCCCGCAACGCGCGCCTCTAGCGACTACACTCCCCGCGTCATTCCCCGTCGTCCCAGTGCGCTTCTACCGCTCGAATCAACACACATCCTTTGGAAAAGCTGACCCCCCGAGGACGGCAGCTCGCACGGGTTCCCAGTGATGCGCCATGTATCGCACATCACCGGGCCCAAAGCACTGGGAGTCAAAATTAGTCAGCCAGCTCATCCGCCAGATGCAGCCACTTATCCAGCGTCGCAATCCCCCGCTCGATCTCTTCCTTCTCTACGATCAGCGGCGGCGCAACCACGAAGTGGCTCACCCATGCCTGGATGATCACGCCATCTGCCAGCATCTTCGCCGCAATCTGATCCACCAGCATCGGCGTGCCCGACACCTTATCCGTATACGTATTGAACGGCTCCTTCGTCGTCTGGTTTTTTACCAGGTCGACTGCCCAGAACAGCCCCTTGCCGCGCACATCGCCGACACTCTTATGCTTCGCCTTCAGGGCCTTCAGTTTCTCCTCGACAAACGGCCCCAGGTCACGCGCGCGCTCCACCAGCTTCAGCCGCTTCATCTCATGGATGGTCGCCACCGCCGGTCCCAGCGTCATCGGATGCGCTTCATACGTGTGTCCATGCGCAAAATAATGGTCCTGAAAGAAGTCGCCAATCTTCTCTGACGTCGCACACAGACCCAGCGGCACATACGCCGACGTAATGCCCTTCGCCGTCGTCAAAATATCCGGCGTCACGCCCCACAGGTTCATCGCGAACCACTCGCCCGCACGCCCCCATCCGGTCATCACCTCATCGGCAATCAGCAGCACGCCCGTCTCGTCGCACACCTTGCGCAGCTTCGGCATGTACTCAGCGGGCGGCACAATTACCCCATTGGTCCCAACGATCGGCTCCACCAGCACCGCAGCCACATCGCTCTCATTGCGAATCATGTGCTCCATATAATCCACGCACGCAATCCCACACTGCGGATACGTCTGCTTGATCGGACACTTATAGCAATGCACCTCCGGCCCGAAGATAACGCCCGGCCCCTTGCCGCGCGGCTCCATCGCCCATCGCCGCGGATCGCCCGTCGCCGCAATACTTCCCGCCGTCGACCCGTGATAGCTCCGATACCTCGCGAGGATCTTCGACTTGCCCGTATACATACGCGCAATCTTGAACGCCGCCTCGTTCGCATCCGTTCCAGACGTCGTAAAGAAGAACCGATTCAACCCCTTCGGCAGCACCTCGAGCAGCAGCTTTGACAGCTCGGCTCTGGACGTCGTCGCATATCCTGGCATCGCATACGCCAGGTCCTGCGCCTGTTGCTTGATCGCATCGACCACCGCCTGGTTCTTATGCCCTAGGTTCACGCACATCAACTGCGACGAGAAATCCAGATACTTCTTCCCATTCCCATCCGTAATGTAACAACCCTCCGCATCGACGATATGCATCGGATTCCAACCCTTCTGGAATCGCCATGTACCATAGTTCGTCTCACGCGTTATCCGCACCACCTCTTCCGAGGTCATTGCTGCATTTGTTTCCACCAAATCGCTAGGGCTCATCGTCTTTATCCTTTCACTTCCGCCAGCTTCACGCGCTGACCAAACATCATTAAGTAATAGATTGCTCCAGAAAGGAAGAATCCGACAAACCACGCATAGTCATAAAGAAACGCCACCCGCGGTACAAACTTCCCCACCAGCGCCGCGAACACTCCCAGCACTAACGCCACAATCGCCGCTGGATTCAAGCCATTCTTGTACTCATAGATCCCATCGCGCCGATAGAGCGAGTAGCTATCGAGCCGCGTTCGGCGCACCAGAAAATAGTCCGTCACCATAATCCCAGCGACCGGCCCCAGTAGCCCCGAGTACCCCACCAGCCAGCCAAACACATAGCTTCCAAACGTCGCCATCAGCTTCCATGGCATCATCGCGAGGCCTAGAAAACCCGTAATCAAACCACCTGTCCGAAAGCTAATCAGCTTTGGCGCTAGGTTCGAAAAATCATTGGACGGTGAAACGACATTCGCTGCGATATTCATATTCATCGTCGCAATCAGCAGCCCGATCAGGCCGAGAAACGCGATCCATGGCTGATGAAACTTGCCCAGTAGCGTCACCGGATTCCATATCGGCTCACCAAACACCACCGTCGACGACGAAGTCACCGCAATCCCGATGAACGAGTACAGCACCATCGCCACTGGCAGCCCAGCCGCCTGCCCAATCAACTGCGACTTCTGCGTCTTCGCATAGCGCGTGAAGTCCGGAATGTTCAGGCTCAGCGTCGCCCAATATCCCACCATCGCCGTCAACGATGGAAAGAAGAAGTGCAGAAAACTCCCCGTCGTCGCGAACCTGCTCGGTGCCGCGAGCATCGGCCCAAACCCACCCGCGCGATGCAGCATATATGCCAGCAGCAACAGCCCCAGACCCAGCAGCAAGGGCGCCGAAAAACTCTGTAGAAACCGTATCGACTCCACGCCGCGCCACACCACCACCATGTTCAGCGCCCAGAATCCCAGAAAGCAAACCCACGTCACGCCGGCCATATGCGCCGCCGCCGGCCACAGCACCACGACCATCGCGGCAATCGCCTGCCCGCCAATCCACGTCTGAATCCCGAACCACCCGCACGCCACAATCGCGCGCAGCATCGCCGGAATATTCGCACCCACCGGCCCAAACGAAGCCCGCACAAATACCGGAAACGGAATCCCATACTTTGCGCCCGCATGCGCATTCAGCAGCATCGGAATCAGCACAATCAGATTACCCAGCAGGATCGTCCCGACGGCCTGCTTCCAGTTCATGCCACCGGCGATCAAGCTCGCCGCCAGCATGTACGTCGTCACCCCCATCGACATCGAAAACCACAGCGCGATGTAGTTGTAGGTGCCCCACGTGCGCTGCACCGGCATCGTTGGCGCAAGGTCGTCGTTATAGAGTCGCGCATCGGGCGCATACTCACCAGCGAACTGATCGCTGTCAATCGCGACATTCGTCACCAGTGCAATCAAGCAAGCCCTCCGCCATTGGCTTCGCGCTTCACGAACCGTCCCCGCCCCGTCTCACCCAAAAATCTCCCCGGCTGCGCTACGTTGTTCACCACCAACTCACCACGCGAATACACCTTCGCGGCATTGCCCACGACCTTCCATCCGTCAAACATCGAGTAGTCCGTCGCCATGCACTGTGTTGCTGCCGAAATCGTGTACTCCGCCTTCGGGTTCCACAGCACAATATCTGCATCGAGCCCCGCTGCAATCGAGCCCTTCTGCTTCTCCATGCCAAAGATTCTCGCCGGATTCGTCGCACATAGCGCGACAAACCTCTCCGGCGTAATGCGCCCTGCGTTCACACCGAAGTGCCACAAGATCTGCAACCGATTTTCCACCCCCGGCCCACCATTCGGAATCTTTCGGAAGTCTCCACGCCCAAGCTCCTTCTGGTCTGCAAACCGGAACGGACAATGATCGGTCGACACCACCGCCAGCGATCCATCCCGGAGCGCACCCCACAACGGCTCCTGGTTCCACTTCTCCCGCAGCGGAGGCGTAAACACATACTTGGCCTCATCCCAGCCCTTGCCCGGCATCTGGTCCTCGATCGATAGCACCAGATACTGCGGGCAGGTCTCGCCCAGCGCCTTCGCTCCACGCCCTTGCATAAATTTCAACGCTGCCAGCGAATCTTCATTCGACACATGCACGATGTACACAGCCGCTCCCGCCATATCCGCCAATGCGATCGCCCGATGCGTCGCCTCCGCCTCGGCCTTCGGTGATCGTGACAGCGCATGATAGTGCGGCTCCGTCTTACCCTCCGCAATCATCTGCGCGACAACAATATCGATCGCACTTCCATTCTCCGCATGCACGCAACACAGAGCATTCAATGCCGCAGCCTTCTGCATCACCCTGAACATCAGCCCGTCGTCGATCATCAGCACGCCTGGATACGCCATGAACAGCTTGAAGCTCGAGATCCCCTCCGCGACCATCTCCTCCATCTCGCGCAATCCCTGCGCACCATCCCCCGGCCCCAGATCCGTCACCGCCATATGCAGTGAAAAATCCACGCACGCCTTATCCTTCGACTTCGCCCTCCACACATCCAGCGCCTCGCGCATCGTGTGCCCCTGCGACTGCAGTGCAAAATCGATCACCGTCGTCGTTCCACCCACGGCCGCTGCCTGGGTTCCCGTCGTGTAATCGTCCGCCGAGGTCGTTCCACCAAACGGCATATCGAGATGCGTATGCACATCAATCCCGCCGGGCATCACCAGCAGCCCCGTCGCATCCACCACCTCATGCCCTGCCTCACTGATCCCAGTGCCAACCCATGCAATAGTCTCGCCCGCTAGGAGCACATCGAGCTGTTTTGACTCCGTCGCACTTACAACTATCCCGTTTTTAATCAGGATTCCCATAGTTCACAACTCCCTAGACATTCGAATTATCAGCACCCGCCGCAACGCGTTCTGCCCACGTCTGCGGAGTCAGGCCCGTATCCACGCGCTCCATCGTGATGCACTCCGGCACCGGACAAACCAAGCTGCACAAATTACATCCCACGCAGTGCTCCTCATCCACGAGCGGAATCCGCTCCAGCGGCGTCGCATACGGCCCGCTCACTCCACCGCCATTCAAATCCAGCTTCGCAATCGGCGTCGTGCTGATCCGCCTGCTGCTCTCCGCCGCCACCATGGCGGGCGTGCGCGTCGTGTCAGGCGCAGGCAGCGTGCGATCCAGATGAATACACTGGTGCGCCCCATCCCAGCACGCCGTGTAGCAAAGCTCGCATCCAATGCACTTCGACTCGTGAATATGCGCGACCACCTTGAAGTTCAAATTCAAGTTCTTCCACTCACGCATATTGGGCAGCGAGAGACCACGAAAATCATCGATCGACTCATACCCTCTGCGCCGCATCCACGCCAGCAGGCCGTCGCCCATATCTTCGACAATGCGATACCCATAGTGCATCACAGCCGTACACACCTGCACCGTTCCCGCACCCAGCAGCATAAACTCCGCCACATCCTGCCAGCCCCCAATCCCGCCAATAGCCGACACCGGCAGCGCCACCTGAGCGTCGCTCATCATCTGCTGCACCATGTTCAGCGCGATTGGTTTCACCGCCGGGCCGCAGTAGCCGCCATGCGAGCTCTTGCCATCGACATTCGGCCGCGGCTCGAGCGTCTCCAGATCGATCCCTGTAATCGAATTAATCGTATTGATCGCCGACAGCGCATCCGCACCTGCGCGCTTCGCTGCTCGTGCCGGAAGCCGGATGTCGCTGATGTTCGGCGTCAGCTTCACGATCACCGGCGTCCGTGCCTTCTCCTTCACCCATCCCGTAATCTGCTCGCAGTATTCCGGCACCTGCCCCACCGCCGAGCCCATCCCGCGCTCACTCATCCCATGCGGACATCCGAAGTTCAACTCCAGTCCATCCGCTCCAGCATCCTCCGCGCGCTGCACGATCTCATGCCACGCCTCGCGCTTGCTCTCCACCATCAGCGACGCAATCACCACATGCTTCGGATAGCGGCGCTTCACCTCCGCAAGCTCGCTCAGGTTCACCTCCATCGGCCGATCGGAGATCAGTTCAATGTTGTTGAAGCCCATCATCTTCTGCCCGTTCCAGTCGATCGACGAGTAGCGCGAGCTCACATTCGTAACCTGCTCACCGATCGTCTTCCACACCGCGCCGCCCCAGCCCGCATCAAACGCGCGCATAATCTGCTCACCGCTGTTCGTCGGCGGTCCACTCGCCAGCCAGAACGGATTCATGCATTTGATTCCCGCAAACGTCGTCTCAAGCGTTGGCATCTTGCCCCTCCAACCAAGCTGCAATCCCAATCCCCGCGCGTTTTCCATCCGCAACCGCATCGACCACCTCGCGCCCACCATTCGTGCAATCGCCACCCGCAAAGTACTTCGCGTTGGACGTCTGCCCAGTTGCGCGATCGATCACGATTCGTCCACGCTCGAGCTTCACCTTGCCCTCCGATACAAACTCAGCGTGTGTCGCCTGCCCAATTGCCAGCACGATTAAATCCACTGCCAGCGTAAAATTTTCGCCTTGCATCGGCACAAGCGAACCATCGCTCGTCGTTTCCAGGTGCGCCAGTTCCAGACCGTGCACCTTCTTCGTCCCTGCCAGTCCCACTGGTGCCACATGCCACAGAAACTTCACACCCGCCTGCCTCGCATGCTCATACTCAAACGCAAACGCCGACATCTGCTCTGACCCGCGCCGATACACCATATGCACCTCGCTCGCGCCCAGCCGCACCGCAGCATTCGCAGCATCAATCGCCGTATTCCCTGCACCGATCACAGCAACCTTAGGCGGCGCATGATTGATCTTGCCGTTCTTGTATCCCGCAATAAAATCGAGCGCATTCGTAACGCCCTCAAGCTCTTCCCCTGCAATTCCCAGCTTATGGATCGCACCCAATCCCATGCCTAGAAATACCGCATCGTAACTCGCCTCAAGCTCCGCAAGCTTCGCCGCATTGACCACCGTCTTGAAGTGAAACTCCACGCCTAGCTGCGCCAGCAGATCGATCTCCCGCAAGCTCTCAGCCAGCGGCAGCTTGTACTCTGCAATTCCATACGTATTCAGACCACCCGGCAGCGGCCGCGCATCGAATATCTCCGCTCTCACACCGCGCCTGCGCAACTCCGCCGCACACGCCAACGACGCCGGCCCACCGCCGATCAACGCCACCCGCCTCCCCGTATCCGCGCCCGGCGCAAACGGCAGCGGAGCCCCACTCGCATGCAGCGCATCCATCGCAAACCGCTGCAGCCTCCCAATCTCAATTGGCTGCTTGTTGTAGCGATGCATCACGCAGGCGCCCTCGCACAACACCTGCACCGGGCACGCCCGCGAACAGCTTGCTCCAAGAATATTCGCGTCCAGGATCGTCCGGGCGGATCCTTCCAGATTCCCACTCGCAATCTTCTTGATGAACTTCGGCACATCGATATGCGTCGGACAAGCGGCCATGCAAGGCGCGTCGAAGCAGTACAAACATCGCTGCGCCTCTGTCACCGCAGCCGTCTTCTCTAACGGCGGACGCAGGTCCGCAAACCGCGCCGCAACCTCCGCCGTGCCTTCTGCCTTCGAAAAAAAGCTTGTCGACTCACTCATGGAACGAGCACATCTCCTTCTTTTAGCTGAGATGGATGGATGAAGGTTCGATTATCCTCCATCTGCGCTCAAAGTGGGAGGCCCTCAGCGTTGCCCAATCCACCGCATCGTCTTCTCACTCAGTCTTCCGAACGCCTGCACAGCCTGCTCCAGGTGCTCGCGCTTCGTATCCTCCGCCGCGTTGTGACTCAAACCATTCAGCGACTGCACAAACATCATCACCGTCGGAATCCCCAGCCGCGCGACCTCCGCCGCATCGTGCAGCGGCCCTGACGGCAACTGCTCCACGATCCCCACCGTCTCCACAATCGCCTCCTCACAATGCGCAATCAACTCCGTATCGAAAGGAATTGGCTCGATCGACCAGATCTTCGCCCACTCCACCGTACATCCCTCCTCCTGCGCAAACCGCTCACTCGCCGCCTTCGCCTCGCGCAGCATCTCCGCCAGCACCGCTGCATCGAGGTCCCGCATATCCAGCGTCGTCTCGCACCGCCCCACCACCGCCGTCACAATTCCCGGAAACGTCTTCACGCTGCCCATCGTCGCCACCGCCTGCGGATGCTTCATCGCAATCGGCCGAATCGCCAGTGCCAGCTTCGCCGCCGCCGCCAGCGCATCGCGCCGAACCTCCATCGGCGTCGACCCCGAATGAGCCTCCTGCCCGCGGAACGTAACCGCCCACCGCTCCACGCCCTTCGTCCCCTGCACCACACCCAGCGGCTTGCCGAGCCGCTCCAGAATCGGCCCCTGCTCGATATGCAACTCGAGATACGCCGCCAAATTCTTCTGTTCGACCATCGCCTCGCCTATGCGCTCCACGTCCACACCGCACGCAGCGAGCGCCGCCTCCAGCGTCACACCTTCGCGATCGGTCCGCACCCGGTCCGCCTCGATCGTCGCCTTCCCCGCAAACGCCGCCGACCCAAACAGGCTGCGTCCAAACCGAGCGCCCTCCTCATCCGCCCAATCCACCAGCTTCACCGTCACCGGCGGCTTGCCGTCATACTGCTCCGCAAAGCTCGTCAACACCTCAAGCCCAGCAATCACCCCCAGGCACCCATCCAACCACCCGCCATTCGGCACCGAGTCCAGATGACTGCCCACCACCAGCGCTCTCTCACTCGCACCCGCCAGCGTCACCCAATGATTCCCCGCCGCGTCGTAGTGATGCTCCACGGGCAGCGCTTTCAGCTTCTCTTCAAACCACGCCCTCGCCTTCAGCCACATCGGCGACCAGGCCACGCGCTGCGCCCCATGCTCGTCAGCCGTCAGCGTTCGCAGCTCCTCAAGATTGCCCAGCACCCGCGCCGCATTCACCATCCATCACCTCAAGCACCCAACCTAGCACCAACCACACCCCAAACAAAGAAGGGCCACCTTCATCGAAGCAGCCCATCCGTGCTTTTCTCTACCCTCTATCCTCTACCCTCCACACTCTGCTCTTACTTACTTCCCGGCGGCACAATCCCATTCATCCGCAGATACTCCACCATCTGCCCGTAGTGGTCATACCCATGCGCTACTCCAAACGCCGCCAGCGTCGCCCGCGTGTGCATTCCATCCGCACCCTTGATCGTCTCAAACGCATTCTCTAGCGTAATCGTCGCAATCGCCCTATGCGCAAACGCAAACGATGCGGCCAGCGCTGCAACCGCATCTTCCTTCTTCGTCAGCATCGCAATCTGTTTCCTATCCATATCCGGCTTCAGACCACTGAGCGTGGAATAGAAGTAGTAGTTCGCCTCGGCCACATGCGTCACCTGCTGTGCAAATGTCCGAACCGTGTCGAACTTCGCCAGCTGTCCCGGCACAAAGATCGCCGAACTCGGCGCAAAATCATACTTCTCCGCCGGCATCGCCTTCACCACGCCCATGGTCTCGCCCTCAAACAGGCTCAGCATGTCGTCCAAGGCCTTGGACGGCGCCATCATCGAACCCACGACAGGCTTGGCCGCCGGCATATCCATGGCCATCTGGGCCTTCGCCATCATCGAACAAGAGCCTAGCACCACAACCATCATCATCTTCTGCAAGCGCATACCTTCACCTCGCACAGAATCCTACACGCCCGAATGCATTCTGGCCATGAAGTCCGCAAACATGTGCCACGCACGCATCCTTCCCAGCGGAATGCGGCAGGGTGCTCTCGTTACGGAGCGACTCCCCTAGCCTCAACCACTAAAATCAACTCATGGACCGCATCTATCTCGACGCCAACGCCACGACCCCAGTCCTTCCCGAGGTCGTCGACGCCATGCGCCCCTTCTGGACCGAAACTTTCGGCAACCCCAGCTCCGCGCACCACTCCGGCCAGCGCACCCGCTCCGCCATCGAGCACGCCCGCGCTTCCGTCGCGAAGCTCCTCAACTGCACCGCCAAGGAGATCGTCTTCACCTCCGGCGGCACCGAGAGCGACAACCTCGCGCTCAGCGGCGTTCTACAGCCCTTCATCGACAAACGCCAACCAGCCCACGTCATCACCACCCAGATCGAGCACCACGCCATCCTCTATACCGCGCAGGCCCTGCGCAGCCGCAACGTCGACATCACCTACCTCGCTCCCACGCGCGCCGGCCTCATCGACCCCGACGCCTTCGAAGCCGCGCTTCGTCCGGACACCGAACTCGTCTCCATCATGCTCGCCAACAACGAGACCGGAGCCGTCCAGCCCGTAGGCAAGCTCGCCCGCATCGCCAAGGCCTACAATCCCGCTATCCTCGTTCACACCGACGCCGTACAGGCCGCCGCCAAGCTCCCACTCGACCTCTCCGGAGCGCTCAAGAACGTCGACATCCTCTCCATCTCCGGCCACAAGATGTACGCCCCGCAGGGCACAGGCATCCTCTTCATCCGCAAAGACGTGCATCTTGCGCCGCTCTTCCACGGGGGACCGCAGGAGCGCCAACGCCGAGCCGGCACCGAAAACGTCCCCGGCATCGTCGCCCTCGGCCGCGCCGCCGAACTCGCCCTCGCATGGCTCAACTCCGACGCTCCACAGCAACTCGCCGCCCTGCGCGACCGTCTCGAGCAAGGCCTGCTCGCCGCAATCCCCAACACGCACATCAATGGTCCGAGTGGAACCCAGGCCACCCACCGCGCGCCCAACACCACCAACCTGCGCTTCGACAGCGTCGACGCCGAGGCACTCCTCATCGCGCTCGACATGCAGGGCATCTCCGCCAGCTTCGGCGCGGCCTGCCAGTCCGGCGCCACCGAGCCCTCGCATGTCCTCCTCGCCATGGGACTCACCCCTGCCGAGGCCCGCTCCAGCCTGCGCCTCTCCCTCTCCCGCCTCACCACTGCCGACGAGATCGACCGCGCACTCGACATCATCCCCGCCGCCGTCGCCCGCCTGCGTTCGCTGGCATAAACAGCAACGCCGCTCCATCACGGAGCGGCGTGCTTCACATCAAGTCCCTCACAAATACCACGGGATATTCACCACCACGATCCGCTGATTTCCCTTCAGCAGCAGCAGCAGCTTCAGCAACTGCACGCGCTGGCCGTGCAGCAGATACTCCCACCAGTGCCGTACCACCAACTCCGGCAGCAGCACCGCGATCTTCCGCCCCGGAAACTCTTCCTCCAGCTCCATCACATAGTCGATCAGGGGTGAGAGGATGTTGCGATAGGAACTCTTCACCGTCACCAACTCCGGCACGGCCATATTGTGCTGACGCACCGGTATCAGCACCATCTGCTCCCACACCTTGCCCAGCGCATCCGAATCGTCCGAGTCCACATGCACCACCTTCACCAGCGGACTCAGCTGCATCCCAAACCGCATCGCCTTCTCGGTCACCTTGTCCCACCCGGCCATCGGGATCACCACGATCGGCGGCTCGAGCCCGGTAAGCCGGAGCGGCGTCGGGTCGATCGTCTCCGAGCGCACCCGCGTGTAGTGGCGTTTCACCCCCATCATGATGGCGATCAGCAGAGGTACCAGGATCGCCGTCACCCAGGCGCCCTCCAAAAACTTCGACAGCAGCAGGATGCAAAGCGTGACGGCTGTAGCCACCGCCCCCAATCCATTGATAAACATCTTCGCGTGCCGGTTCGAAGCGTCCAACGTCTTGTGCCAGTGCTTCACCATCCCCGCCTGGCTCAGCGTAAAGGCCAGGAACGCGCCAATCGCATACAGCGGAATCAGCCGGTCGGTCACACCATCGAAGATGATCAGGATCACTGCCGTAAATCCGGTCAGCGCATAAATTCCGTGGGAGAACAGCAGCCTGCGGCCACGCAATATAAACACATGGGGCAGATAGTCTTGACTTGCAATCGCACGCGCCATACGCGGAAAGTCCGCAAATGCCGTGTTCGCGCTGAAGGACAGCGCCGCCAGCACCGCGCCCATCGTAAGAAAGTAGAACCATGCGCGCCCAAACACCGCCGCCACCACAATCGACAGAACGCTCTGGTAATTGGTGGCGTCTGGGTCCATTGCCGTCACGCCATACGACCGCGCCACATAGCTCAGTCCCCACAGCAGTATGATCAGGATCCCGATAATCACGGTCAGCGTATGGCTAGCATTTTTACTGCGTGGTTCCTTGAAGGCCGTAACACCATTCGATACCGCCTCGACACCGGTCATCGCTGCGCATCCGCTCGAAAACGCCTTAAGCAGCAGATACACCAGCAGCCATCCCGTAAGACCATGGAGCGGATTGTCCACGGGCGGCGGTGGGGCAGCTACCGCCGTCGGATGTCCATGCGTAATCCAGGTCTGGTAAACGCCTACACCGATCGTTGTCAGCAGGGTCCCTACAAACAGGATCGTCGGCAGCATGAAGATCGCGCCGGTCTCCTTCACGCCGCGCATGTTCACCAGCGCAATCCCTGCCAGGATGACCAGGCACAGCAGCAACTGGTGCGGGTGCAGCCACTGAAATGCGCTCACCAGCGCCGTCACGCCCGCCGAAATGCCCACCGCGGCCGTCAGAATGTAGTCGATCATCAGCGCCGCAGCCGCAAACAGTCCGGCCGTATCGCCCAGGTTTTCGCTCGCCACCGTATACGACCCACCGCCGTTCGGATACGCCTGGATCGTCTGCCTATAGCTGAAATAAAGGATCGTCAGCAGCGTAAGGATGAACCCAAAGATCGGCAGCAGATAGTGCTGCACACCCCAGAATCCCAAAGGAATCAGCAGCGCCATCGCTGCCTCGGGGCCGTACGCCGCGCTGGTCAGTCCATCCAATCCGAAGATTGGGATACCTGAAGCCGGACCAATATGCTCTGCCTGTTCCTCACTGGTAGCTAACGGCCGGCCAAACAGTACGTCAAAAAGCTTCATAACCCTCGCAAAATCCCCTACTATCTACCACGACTGGCCGCTATTCGCATTGAGCGCACCGATAGATATCCTACGACACTTCTGTCAATCCTTTCCCGAAAGCTTTTGACAGTTCCCTTATTACTTCCTTACAGCTTCCTTATTCACCCCAATAAACCTCGCCGGCGAAGATTCGACGAAACCGCTAGAGCCAGAACTCCGACGGCTGCCCCGTCCCACCTGCGCGAATTGCCGAAGCGCTCGTTCCCTTCAGGTACGCAAAGCGCTCCGTCATGCTCTCCACTCGCCACCCACACCTATCGCGGCGTCAGCTTATACAGCACCAGCGTCTGCCGCCCCGGGTCGTCGAACACCCGGTATCGCGCCACCTCATCTAGCCGGTACCTTTTCCCCATCTCCTGGATAGATTTGTCCTCCCACCCCGGCCACGCCGCGTACCACCCCGGCTTATACCTGTTCAACATCGCATCCAGCCCGTGCACTCTAATGCTCTCGCAGATCGCCGGCACTCCCGTCCACAGGGTAAGATCATCGCCGCTATCCGAGACCAGCACCGGCTTCGCGCCTCCATCCGCCTGCGCGCTGCCATCCGCATCGCCATCCGCATTGATGATCGCCGCAATGCCCTGTGCCGCCTCCCAAAAACTGTAATCCGGATGCAGCACATAGCCCACCGTCTGCGCGACCATCCCCACCGCAGCCACCACGACCACTCCCGCCAGCACCGCCCCCGCCCACCGCGCGGCTGCCCCACCAGGCACGGGCGAGCGAAGCCTCTCGCCGTCCGCGCAGGACCTGCGCCTGTCCCACATCGCCGCCACACCCAGCCCGATCACCAGCACCAGGGGCATCGCGATCACCAGGTAGTATCGCGGTTGGAAGTTCGTGTGGTAGCCGATATACGCCATCTGTCCCACAATCGCGATCACCGAAGCCCCAAACTGCGGCACCCTCCACAACTCGCGCAGCCATACCACTGACAACACGCCGACCACCACCGCCACCCAAAGCAGCACGGGGTTGATCCACCCGCCATCCCGCAGCGTCACCCACGCCATCTTCGGCACGATGCTCAAATGCACGCGGTACGCATTGATGCTGAACAGCAACCTATAGTCCGCTAGGTAATGCGGCCTCACGGCCAGCCGCATATATACCATCCACAGCACCGCTGCCGTTCCCACAACGACCGCCGCCGCGGCCACTCCACGCCGCCGAAGTCCACGGAGACCCAGCCACCCCAACCTCGCCCACATCAGGTACAGCACCGCCGGCACCAGCGCGATACCCGTCATCTTGATCAGCACCAGCAGGCACACCACCACCCCAAGCAGCACCTGTCTCAGCGCATCCTCGCGCCTCGTCTCCCCCGCCAGCCACAGCGCCAGCATCATCCAGAAAACCGTCACCGGCTCCAGCAACGCCAGCCGGTTGAACGCATAGCAGAACGGATTGATCACGGTCAGCAGCACAACGACCGCCGCCAGCCGTCCCGGCCTCGCCCGCCAGGCCACGCGATACAGCAGCACCAGCGACACCCCATACAGCAGCATCGTCAGCGTCCGAGCCGCGATCATGCTCACGCCAGTCACTGCAAACCACGCACCCAGCATCGCCGGCCACACCGGCATCGCCACCACCGGGTTGAACGAGTCCGGCAGATACCAGTTCCCCTGCACAAAGTGGTGGATGGCCGCCCCGCCATACCACCCCTCATCGGTCATCTTCGACCAGTCCATCCAGGGCGAGCCGTTCGGAAAGTCTGCCCGCAGATGCACAAACCCCACAACATAAAACGCCGCGCTCAAAACCAGCAGCAGGCCCACAAGCCAACGGCCTCCACGCCCCAAATCTCTACCTTGAACGTTCGATTCCATAGCCACGCCCTAGTATCACACCCATCGCAACACTCGTCCGTGACCCCACTCCACACCATCCCCTCCACCAACACATCTGGCTCAGCGTCAGCGTCCCGTCGCTGTATCAAGAGCTCAGGGCGGCTGTATCAAGAGCTCAGGGCTGCGGCGGCCCATCCAGCGTCGGAGCTTCCGTCTCCGCAAACCGCCCATCCGGCAGCCGCTCCACGGTCGGCGCATAGGTCCCCAGCAGCTCCCGCCGCCACCACGCGCCCTGCGTTCGCTTCTCCTCCGGTGTACTGAACCAGTACTGCCACAGCACCGCGCGCACCATCCGCGGAGGCTGCCCCGCAAAGGGATCCCCCCGGAACAGCCCCAGCACATCGCGATCGCCCTCCAGCAACCGCTCCTCCGTGAGCGGCACAATCGGCGCCTGCTGCCATGACGTCAGCGAAGCAAACCACAAGTTCCAATCGAACCGCGGCTGATACGGCGCATAGATCCCCGGCCGTTCCCTTACATCCTGCGGCTTGTACCGAAACAGATACGGCGTCCACGTCTGCCCATCATTCGATCCCTGAAACTCAATCTCATACCGATGCGGCGTCATCACCGCGAACAGCCCATACGCATTCGCAACACGAAACGGCTCCAGCGCCGCCACCGGAGCATTCGGCAGCGGCGCCTCCGGCCAGAACATCTCCACCAACTGCGCCGTGGTCGCATAGCCAATCCACGTCAACGCCACCGCCGTCACCGCGACCCGAACCCCCGCCCACCGCGTCCCAGGCCTCACAGCACTTATGCCGTCCTCGTGCAGCGGCGGCGACCCCTCACCCCCCACCACTCCCCCGCGCCATCTCCGCGGAACAAACCGCAGGAGAGCCATATCATCCAGCAGAAACACGGCGAGCACCAGCACCAGGTAGTTCAAAAACGCATAATTCGCCGTCGCGATCACGCCAATCTGCCACACCGTAACAATGCAGAAGCAGGCAATCCGCCAGCGCCGTGGAAGAAGCGCCATCCACACCAGCACCAGCTCCATCCCTAGCGTCGCGCCCGCCGTCGCCCTCTGGAACCAATGCGGCAACTGCTGCAGATACCATCCGATCCACGTCGGCAGCGGGCCATTCTGGTAGTACTCATACATCGCGGTCAGGTTGCGCCACGTCGGATCTCCGCTCAGCAGCTTCACCGCGCCCGACTGGAAGTAAATCCGGAACCACTCCCACAGCAGCAGAAACATCGCCGCGCGCGCAGGCAGACACCGCCGCCCCCACCCCGGCCACAGCCCCGTCGGCGCGACGAACAGCGCCAGAAACCCTGCCTCCAGCAGCATCCCATCCGACTGATACTGCCCAAAGTCCTGCGACAGCGCAATGAACGAAAGGAAGCACACCAGGCACACCAGCAGCGCCGCCCGCGGAGCCACATTTCCAACCACCAACAACGCAGCAATCAGTCCCACCCAGCTCAGCGCCATCAGCGCATGATTCCCACTCGACACCCACAGCAGCGTGGGCGCATACCAGAACCTCAGCACACCAAACTGATGCAGCCGTTGCAGATACTCACCCGCGGGCAGAATCCCCTGCGACCCAATCATTCCCCTGATCTGAAACAACAGCGCAAGGAACGCCGAAAAGTAAATCACTCCCACCGCCCGCAGAAACAGCCAGCGCGCGACCAGGTGATCCCGAACACCCTCGTTGCGATCGAAAAGATATCGAAGCATCCGCACACCGCCACGCATGCTCTCCGCACCTCTCTTCCCACTTGGATGCTCAGCGTAGCGCAACGAGCTCGCACTCGGCAGCGAACTCCGCCTCAAAACTCTACACAGCTACCCCCTGCTGCGTGGCGCTACTGCGCTATTCCTGCCGCGCTGGCTTTTACCGCAATGGCTCTACCGTCTCCGGCCTCTTCAACATCTGGATCGCGTCCCTGTAACCGATGCCTGGCGCAACCGGGGAATAGTGGCTGGTCTCTTCGTCGATCTGAATATTCAGCGCCTTCACCATCAGCGCCCTCCCCGTTAACTTCAGTTTCAGTCCCGTCAGCTCCCAATCGTTCCCGCCAACGTCCGTCTGTTTCATTACAACCGTTCCGCCCTTATTCACCTTGCCAAGAATCCCAAACCCAAAATCAATATTCGCAACCACGTGAGCATCCAGCCTTGTCAGCCGCTCCTGCGCCTGATCGATCCACACCTCGCCCACGAAACCACGCAGAAGATCCGACTCTATGTCCGGCGGAACAAACCGCGGATTGGGCTTGAAGCTCAGTCGGTAGCAACGCCCCGCATCGCACGGAACGATTCCCTCCATCTGGTACAGCTCCGACTCCGGCAGCTGGCTCATCAAGTGGTCGACGCGCGCCGCATCCTTCAGCTCACTCTTGTGCCGACGCTCCTGAAGCTCCGGAAACGCAGCCAGAGTATCCAAACGGTTCAGTTCCGCTCGATCAGACATGGTGCTCAGCGGCTTGCCATCGATCGCGATCAGCCGCGCGACGTCGCCATCCTTCGTCTCGATAATCTCCTTGGTCGTCTCGCGCTGCCCGTCTCTCTTGAGCAGCAGATACCGCATCGGCCGATGACTCTTTTCCGCATCCAGCCTGTGCTGCACCGCCCGGCGCACCAGCGCGACAGGATCCAGCGTCGCCGTCGTCCCCGTCTGCGCCCTCTCCCCCGTTGCCAACCCCGTGCCCAGCACGCCCAAAACGAGAACAGCCCCGCAGCGCTTCATACCTCGAAGCCTATGCAGTGCTATGCAGCAGCTATGCATCATCGACAGTGTCACCGACCTCTGACCATCCACCTAATAAGGATACCCAATCAACCCGGCGCAAACGTACTGCAATAATCCACCGCATCCCCGCCCACACCCCCACCCCTCTCTGACCAACGATCGCGCGGTCTCAATGAGCCAGGAATGCACGCGAAAGAGCTATACCCGGCTAAGCCCTTCCAACATCACCAGTCTCTCCACCCGGCTGCGGATTTCATCCCGCACCTTGCGCACCTCATCCATCGGACGGCCTTTGGGATCGGGAAGAGGCCAGTCATCACGGCGGAGGCCCGGAACGTAGGGACAGTCTTCGCCGCAGCCCATCGTAATGAGCATTTGAGCGTCACGGGCCAGCTCATCGGTAAGCTTTTGCGGCTTGGCGGAGCCGAGGTCGATGCCAACTTCGCTCATCGCATCGAGCACAACCGGATGCACCTGCGCACCGGGCTGCGTTCCCGCGGAGACAGCACGAGCCTTCGCCGGATCAACCATCTGGTTGAAGAACGCGGCTGCCATCTGAGAGCGGCCTGCATTGTGAACGCAGGCGAAGATATAGGTCTTCATTCGGCTCTCCTGGATTGAGGCATGGTTGGGTGATCGCTATACGCCTCGATGAAACCGCGCACTCGTGCGCCCATCTCATCGCGCACAGTCCGAAAGACCTGCATCCGCTCGTCATGGGAGGCTTCGGCGTTCGCAGGATCGTCAATCGGCCAATGCTCGCGCACGCAAATGCCAGGAAAGATCGGGCAAGAATCTCGTGCGCGGTCGCAAACGGTAATGATGTACGGGAAATGCTGACCCAGAAAGCTGGTTACATTTTTGGAACGCTGTCCAGAGATATCGATCCCGACCTCTCGCATGGCCTCAACCGCGAGAGGATTCAGTGCGCTCGGCTCAAGTCCGGCACTTTGCGCGTTGAAGTGGTCACCTGCCAGATGGCGCAACCAGCCCTCCGCCATTTGACTACGGCAAGAATTGCCGGTGCACAGAAAGAGCACATTAGGCATTGGCCTCCTTCGCTGGCGCACAACACGTTGAACCGCAGCAGGCTTTTTCGGCTGGCTTGATAGCGTAAACCTTCACGCTGGCGGCGGCCGCATTCACGTCATAGGTTGACAGCAGAGCTGAAAGGTCCGCGTGAAGCGTGGCCGCGTCGGGGGCCGATGCGCAACACGCGCCCGGCACCTCCACAGAAGGCACCGCGGAGTCCATCGCCGGCGAGCAGCATGCGGACTGGTTCTCCACCTTGGCATACGCGTTCAGGTCCACCCCACTGTCCACGATTGCAACGTTGGAGAATCCAGCCTTGAGCAGTTCTGCGCAATACGTCTCGATAAGGATTGCTCCGCCGATGCAGCCGACGTATGCGGCCAGGCTCGAAGCGATCGCTTCCGGCAACTCTGTCTTCAAGGCAATATCGCTCGCCGCCAGCCGTCCACCGGGTTTGAGCACGCGAGCAATCTCGCGAAAGACGGCAGGCTTATCCGGAGCAAGGTTGAGAACGCAGTTGCTGATGACGCAGTCCACAGAGGCGTCTGGCAGCGGAAGTTTATCGATGGTCGCAAGGTAAAACTCGACGTTGCTATATCCGCCAGCCTCGGCGTTCGCGCGCGCGCGCTCGATCATGGCGGGCGTCATATCGATGCCGATGGCGCGACCCTCCGGACCCACCTGCTTCGACGCAAGGAATACGTCCAGACCGCCGCCGGAGCCAAGATCGACGACCACCTCACCTGGCCTCAGGTGCGCAGTCGCCGTGGGATTGCCGCAGGAGAGCCCCATGTTCGCCGCGGCAGGGATCGAGGTCAACTCATCGGCGGTGTATCCAAACGCCTCCGCCACGGCCTTTACGCCCGCATGGTCACTCGACAATAAGCTCTCCGCGACCGCTCCATACTTCGCCTTCACCGAATCGAGTAGCTGTTCTGTCATTGCGATCCTCCAATATATGTGTCTAGACAAATATATTTCCCTTCCACACATACGTCAATGCGCATATATTAGGAGCATGGCGAAACGGACCTTCAATGTCGAACGATTCTTCCAGGCGCTCGGCGACAACACGCGTCTGCGGCTCTTGAACCTGATCGGCGAGCAGGAGCTCTGCGTCTGCTACTTCGTGGAGATTCTTGGCCATCCGCAGCCGAAGATCTCCCGCCATCTGGCCTATCTCCGCAGTGCCGGGATCGTGTCGGCTCGACGCGAAGGCAAGTGGATGCACTACCGCATCGTGACGCCGCCGCACATCGGCGCCGCGCAGATTCTCCGCCAGACGCTTGATTGGCTAAGAGAGGATCGGGCAATGCAGGCGGACAGGGCAAAGCTCTCGAAGGCCTGCTGCTCCCCTGAGAAGTTCACCAGTCTCGAAGGCGCCCCCTTGCCAACGGCGATCACAGAAGTTTGCTGCGAGGCTCGATAAGTATGTCCACTGCTCCCACCGCACAAGGGCGAATCTGCGCGCCTGCCGCACGCAAGCACCTCTCATTTCTGGACCGTTTTCTGACGCTCTGGATCTTTCTGGCGATGGCGATTGGCGTAGCCATCGGCCACTTCGTTCCGTCCTCGGCTGCGTTTGTTAACCGCTTCCAGGCCGGCACGACGAACATTCCGATTGCGATCGGCCTCATCATCATGATGTTTCCGCCGCTGGCAAAGGTCCGCTACGAGAAGCTCGGCGAAGTCTTCCGCAACAAACGAGTACTCGGCCTCTCTCTTGTGCAGAACTGGCTGGTCGGGCCGCTGCTGATGTTTGGGCTCGCTGTTCTCTTCCTGCGTAGCGAGCCAGCATACATGCGCGGCCTCATTCTCATCGGCATCGCTCGATGCATTGCGATGGTGCTGGTCTGGAACGAACTCGCCGAAGGAGACACCGACTATGTTGCCGGCCTGGTAGCTCTCAACAGCATCTTTCAAGTGCTGTTCTATAGCCTCTACGCCTGGGTCTTCATCACAATTCTTCCCCGGTGGTTGGGGTTGCAGGGCAGTGTCGTCCACATCAGCATCGGCCAACTCGCCAGGAGCGTTGGACTGTATCTGGGAGTTCCATTTGTTGCTGGATTCCTTACCCGGCTAGTGCTTTTACGAGCGAAGGGGGAGGAGTGGTATCAGACCCGCTTTATCGCACGCATCAGTCCCCTGACGCTTATAGCGCTACTGTTCACAATTCTCGTCATGTTCTCATTGAAAGGCGATTTAATCGTCAGGCTGCCGCTGGATGTGATTCGGATTGCTGTGCCGCTGGTCATCTACTTCGCTGTGATGTTCCTGGTGAGCTTCTGGATGGGCAAGCGGATGGGCGCGAACTACGCGCAGTCGGCAACGCTGTCCTTTACCGCGGCGGGCAACAACTTCGAGCTGGCGATTGCAGTCTCCGTTGCCGTCTTCGGGATCAACTCCGGCGAGGCGTTCGTGGGGGTCGTCGGTCCTCTGGTTGAGGTGCCTGCACTCATCGGCCTCGTCAATGTCGCCTTCTGGATACGCAATCGATACTTCGGAGCGTCAGATGCTGCCTTCGACGTTCACCCAGTAGAAGATGCTCCATAGACGTCCGACGGACAAAGCCGCACGGCTGCACCGCGCCTCCCTTGTTCCCGAATAACGGTCAACTCCAGAAACCAGCACAGCATCCGTACCGCGCCCCGTATATTCCGGAAGTCTTCCAGCCATTCCGCTAAACTATCCCCATGTCCACCCTCACCTCGATCCCGCTCACTACCATCTCCGGCACTCCCGCCACCCTCGCCGACTACGCCGGCAAGGTTCTCCTCATCGTGAACGTCGCCTCCAAGTGCGGCCTCACCCCGCAGTACACCGCCCTCGAAGCTCTCTACCAGCAATACAAAGATCGCGGCCTCTTCGTCCTCGGCTTCCCTGCCAACGACTTCGCCGGTCAGGAGCCCGGCACCGATCAGGAGATCGCCACCTTCTGCTCCCTCGACTACCCCGTCACCTTCCCCCTCTTCTCCAAGATCGCCGTCACCGGCCCCGACAAGCACCCCCTCTATGCCGCCCTGATCGCCGCCGCGCCCGAGCACGTCGTCACCGGCCCCTTCCGCGAAAAACTCACCACATTCGCCGCCACCAAAGGCCTTCCCGCGCCCAACCCGCTTCCCGAGCTCCTCTGGAACTTCGAAAAGTTCCTCATCGGCCGCGACGGCAACGTCATCGCCCGCTTCGCCCCCGACACACCCCCCAACGACCCCCGCATCATCTCCGCCATCGAACAGGCCCTCTAGACCGGTAGTCCGGGTGACCCCACCCATGGCGCAGCTTCATCGCGACATGGGTGGGGTCCCTGACCACCCGTCCACAAATCCCTGTCAAGACATCAAGACCGGGTACCCCTATTTCTCCAGCAACTGCGTCTTGTCGTGAGCCGCTCACGTATCCTCAGGTACACCTGCATTCCAGCTGTTCAGAGAGGCCCTCCCAACGATGCTCCGCAAGCCATTGCTCCTCGCCGCCGCAATTATTGCCCTCACGCTCCCCGCCTTCAACCAGACCCCGATCCGCATCACCGCCGACCTCACCGAGGCCCCGCGCGAGCTCTACCACGCCGAGATTGACCTGCCCGTAAAGCCCGGTCCCAACACCTTCATCACCCCCGAATGGATCCCCGGCGACCACCGCCCCACCGGCCCTGCCGCCGACATCACCGGCGTCGTCTTCTCCGTCAAGGGCCCCGGAGGCGAGACGAAGACCCTTCCCTGGCGCCGCGACGACGAGAACCTCTACGAGTTCCACGTCGATGTCCCCGCCGGCGTCACCACCCTCCACGCCCACCTCGACTGCATCGTCACCTCCCGCGCCGACGACAAGATCGCCGTCCTCGAGTGGGAGAAGCTCCTGCTCTACCCGGCGAACACCCCCGTCCGCGACATCCCCATCCAGCCCAGTGTGACCGTCCCCGCCGGCTGGGGCATCGGCACCGCCCTCACCCCCGCCGCACCCTACGATCCCAACGCAAAAGTCGGCGGAACCACGCAATTTGAGACCACCAACGTCGAGCAGCTTGAGGACTCGCCCGTCATCGCCGGCGAGTACTTCCACGAGTTCGCCCTCGCTCCCGAGATCACCCCCAGGCACTTCATCGACGTCGTCTCCGACGAGCCCAACGACTCCAACCTTCGCCCCGACCTCCTCGCCGAAATCTCCAACCTCGTCCGCGAAACCGGCGCAGCCTACAACTCGCGCCACTATCACGTCTACCACTTCTTGCTCACGCTCTCCGACATCGCTGGCGGCGAAGGCCTCGAGCACGGCCAGTCCTCCGACAACGGCGTCGGCGAAAAGGCCTTCTCCACCCAGCAGCACCAACTGCCGGAGGCCGACCTGCTCTCCCATGAGTTCACCCATTCCTGGAACGGCAAGTATCGCCGCCCCTACAACCTCTACCAGCCTGACTTCGCCACCATGCAGCAGGGCTCGCTGCTCTGGGTGTATGAGGGCATGACCCAGTACCTCGGCAACGTTCTCGCCGCGCGCTCCGGCCTCAAGTCGCAGGCCGCCTACCGCGACCTGCTCGCCGCCTCCGCAGCGCAGCTCGACTACAAGTCCGGTCGCATCTGGCGCCCCACCGAAGACACGGCCATCGCCGCCAGTATCCTCCGCCACGACGACCCCGCCTGGTCCAACTGGCGCCGCGGCCAGGACTACTACCAGGAGGGCGAACTCCTCTGGCTTGACGCCGACACTAAGATCCGCGAGCTCACCAACGATCAGAAGTCCCTCACCGACTTCCTCCACATCTTCCTCGGCAAGGACGGAAACACCGGCCCGCTTATCGTCAACTACAACCGCGCCGAGCTCATCACCAACCTCAACGAGGTCGTCAAGTACGACTGGGCCGGCTTCCTCCACGACCGCGTCGACCTCATCAACCCCCACGCCGATCTCGCCGGCATCGAGCGCGGCGGCTACAAGCTCATCTACCAGGATCACCCCACCGAGTCCATGGCCACGGTGATGCGCAGCAGTCGGCTCAGTCACGGCGGTCCCAACGTCTGGTACTCCCTCGGCCTGCAGATCGAAGACGACGGCACCATCCGCGACGTCCGCTGGGGCGGCCCTGCCGACCAGGCCAAGCTCGCCCCCGGCCAGAAGCTCATCGCTATCAACGGTCGCGTCTTCTCCGCCGACGCGCTGCAGCAAGCCATCATCGCAGCCAAATCCAGCAAGGACCCCATCCACCTCCTTGTGCAGTCCGAGAGCTACATCACCCCGGTCAGCATCGACTACCACGACGGCGAGCGCTACCCCGCAATGGTCCGCGTCGAAGGAACCAAAGACTACCTCGACGAGATCACCACTCCCCTCACCAAACCCCCAGCCGCAGCACCCGCCGCAGCCACAACCAGGTAGCCACAACCAAAGGGCGCGAACGCATCACCGTTCGCGTCCTTCTCATCTCAACACAGGAGTCTTCGATGCATCGGTCCCTCTGGTTAGCAACTCTCCTTGTATGCGCCTCGTGCGTCAGCGCCCAGACCGCATCCACGCCCGCCTACACCGGCACGCCAGGCAACTACATCGCGCATGACTTCCACTTCGGCTCCGGCGAATCCCTCCCCGAACTGAAGCTCCACTACCTCACCCTCGGCACGCCGCACCGCGACGCCTCCGGCCGCGTTGACAATGCCGTCCTCCTCCTGCACGGCACCGGCGGCAGCGCACACTCGCTCTTCGCGCCGCAGTTCTCCACCGTGCTCTTCGGCCCCGGCCAGCCCCTCGACATCACCCACTACTTTCTCATCTTCCCCGACGACATCGGCCAGGGCGAAGCCTCCAAACCCTCCGATGGCCTGTGCATGAAGTTCCCCCACTACGACTACGACGACATGGTTCGCTCGCAGCACCAGATGCTTCTCGACGGTCTGCACATCGATCATGTCCGCCTCATCCTCGGAACCTCCATGGGCTGCATGCAGAGCTTCGTCTGGGGCGAGACCTACCCCGGATTCGCCGACGCGCTCATGCCACTCGCCTGCCTGCCCGTACCGATCGCCGGCCGCAACCGCATGATGCGCTACATGGCCATCGAGAATATCGAACGCGATCCTGTCTGGAAGAATGGCGATTACACCACCGAGCCCATCGAAGGCCTCCGCACCGCCAACGAGATGCTCCTCATCATGGGCTCAGCACCGCTCGTCATGCAGAAGCAGGAGCCCACACGCGCAACAGCCGAAGCCTACGTAGACCAAGTCCTCGCCCGCACCGTCGCCGCAACCGACGCCAACAACCTCATCTACTACGTCGACGCCTCACGCAACTACGATCCCAGCCAGGACCTAGACCGCATCACCGTACCGGTCATGTGGATCAACTCCGCCGACGACTTCATCAACCCACCCGAGCTAGGCATCGCCGAAAAGATGGTCCACACCATGCCCCACGCCCAGTTCGTCCTCATCCCCATCTCAGACCAGACGCGCGGCCACGGCACCCACACCCAGGCCGCAGTCTGGCAGAACTACCTCGTGCAATTACTCAACGAGTCCGCGCCGAAGCACTAACTCTCTCCACGCATCTCCGCCGCAGCTTCGTCGATCACCGTCAACGCAGCCGCATCCACTCCATCTGCATCGAGCAGTCCCTGCATTGCTCGCCCAATCAGCAGCAGCAGCGGCGCGGGTCCGCACACCAACTCCGGCAGCTCCCCCAGCATCGCTGCCGCATAACTCTGTCGCGACGTAGCCGCGTGCGAGATCGCGCAGCACGCCACATCCTCACCCACACCCGCCTCCCGAAGCTCCCGCGCGATCCTTGCCATATCGCGACCCGGCATATACACCACCAGCGTCGCATCCTCGGGCAGGGTCCCACTCCAGATCGGCCTCGCGCCTATCTTCTCCGCAGCATGATGTCCGGTGCAGAAGATCAGCTTCGACGCACTCTTGCGATCCGTCAGAGGCAGCGCCAGCGCCGCTCCTGCCGCGAACGCCGCCGTCACGCCCGGAACCACCTCAAACGGAATCTCCGCCGCTCGCAGCGCAGCAATCTCTTCGCCCGCTCGCCCAAACACCAGCGGGTCGCCACTCTTCAGCCGCACCACCGACTGCCCCGCCCTTGCCGACTCGATCATCAGCGTATGGATCCCCGCCTGCGTAATCCGCGGCCGTCCACAGCGCTTGCCCACACTCGTAATCAGCGCATGACGATGCACCAGTGCAAGCACCTCCTCCGGCACAAGGTCATCATGCAACACCACATCCGCCGTCTCCAGCAGCCGCAGCGCACGCACCGTCAGCAGCTCCGGATCGCCCGGCCCCGCGCCCACCAAATAGACTGTCCCTTTCGCCGCGAAGCTCATCCAGCAATCTCCTTAGCCGGAAGGAATCCATGCTCCCGCGCATGCTGCTGTGCCCTCATCCGCGAAGGACACCCTGCATACCCGCACACCTCGCGCTGCGCCAGCTCATGCAGCAACAATTTTCGCTCCTCGCCAACCGGCTCCACAGCCGTAACCTCACGCCGCAGACGTCCCAGCTCCATCAGCCACTCACCCGTATCCAGCGGCAACTGCGCATTGATCTCCTTCCTCAGCCGCTGTGCCAGCGCCGGGCTCTCCCCCGCAGTCGAGATTGCAATCTGCAACTCGCCTCTCCGCACCACCGACGGAAAGTAGTAGTCGCAGAACGGCGGATCATCCACCGCATTGCACAGAATCCCCGCCGCACTCGCCTCCGCATACACCGCGCGGTTCACGGCAGGCGTAGCTGTTCCCGCAACCACGAGAAACGCACCACCTAGATCCCCCTGCCGATACGCCCGCTGGTGCCACGTTAGCTCGCCCGCCTCCACCCACGCCCGCACGCGCGGCAGAGCCTCCGGCGCAATCACCGTCACGCTCGCCTCCGCAATCAGCAGGCTCTCAATCTTCGACGCCGCAATATTCCCCGCGCCCACCACCACGCATGGCCGCGCCGCAAGCTTCAGAAAGATCGGAAACAAACTCATCGGGAATGCCTCATACCGAAACTCCTTAGCCAATATTGCTGGGAACGCGTCCCGGCGACGGATCGCGTTCCACCAGCTCCACGACACCTCCCGCAAGCTGCACCCTCAGATCCTCATCGCTGGTGCGCCGGAAGTACGAGCGCAGATTCTCGCCCTCACGGCGCTGCTTGAGATACCCACGCAGCAACCGCTCGATCGCCTCCGGGCAATCCTCCGCAGCCGCACGATACCCGATCTGCCGCGCAATCCCTGCATACTCACCAACAGCGCCGCCGACGCAGAAGTAGAACGCATCGACCATCTTGCCGTCCTTCTTCAACTTCTTACCCTCGAGCCCCAGGTCCGCAATCCAGCTCTGTCCGCAACTGTTCGTGCAGCCCGTCACATGCAGCCGCAGTTGCTGATCGAACTCCGGCAGCCGCTCCTCCATCTCCCCGACAAGCCACTTCGCAAACCCTTTCGTCTCCGCGATCGCCAGCTTGCAAAACTCCGTTCCCGTACAAGCCACCGCACCGCGATAAAACACCGACGGCTCAACCTGCAACCCCAGCGCGACGATCTTCTCCACCAGCTCCTGTGTCTTCGCATTCGGAATATTCACCAGCACGATATTTTGCCCAATCGTCGCGCGCAGATGCCCGTCTCCGTACGTCTCGGACAAGGCTGCCAGCGCATGAAGCTGCTCCGGGTTCAGCCGGCCATTCAGCACCGTCACTCCTACGTAGCTCTGCCCCTCCTGCCGCTGCCTGTGCACGCCTACATGGTCGCGATACACATCATCCGCAACCGGCCCTTCTTCAGCCGGATCGAACCTGTACCCAAGCTTCTCCTCAATCGCCGCGAGCATCGACTCTGCCGTCCATCCATGGCGCATAAACAGATACTTCATTCGCGCATGCGTCCGGCTCTCACGCAGCGCATCCTGCTCGCGGAAGATCTCGCACACGGTCTTCACCACATCCAGCGCCTTGTCCTGCGGAATAAACACATTCAACCGCACCGCAAGATGCGGCTCGGCCGAAAGCCCTCCGCCCACGCGCAGGCTATAGCCAACCTCCCCCCTGCCATCCTTCACACGCTTCAGGCCGGTCAACCCCACATCGTTGATCTCCGGATAGCTGCACCAGATCGGGCAACCCGTCACCGAGATCTTGAACTTCCTCGGCAGGTTATAAAACTCCGGATTCGCCGTCAGCAAACGCGCCACCTCCACCGCCAGCGGCGACGCATCCAGCAACTCATGGCCATCCCGCCCAGCCAGAGGACATCCGGTCACATTACGCACCACATCGCCGCAAGCTCCCTTCGGCGACAACCCAACTTCGGTCAGCGCCTCCACAATCTCCGGCAGCTTCTCAATCGTCAGCCAGTGCAGCTGAATATTCTGCCGCGTCGTAATGTCCGCCACACCACGCGCATACTTCGCCGTGATGTCTGCGATCGCATGCACTTGCTTCGCCGTCAGCAGCCCATTCGGCAGCCCAATGCGCATCATGAAATATTCAGTAGCCTTGCCTACGCCGCCCACTCCGCCCGTCACACCCACACCATCGCCCTGCGAATAGACTCCCCACCACTTAAAGTAGAACTCAGCCCACTCCGGCAGCACGCTCCCGCGGCCCGCGCGCGCAAACTGCCGCACCTCGTCCCAAGCCGCCCACGGATTCTTCTCGCGCTTCAGGCGTTCAGACCTCTGCGCTTTCGTCTCTTTCACTGCAACGGCACTCGTACCAGGGTTAACGGCTTCGCTCAACGGGTTTCTCCAATCCATCTCAAAAAACAAAGGCCCACGAGATCATTCGTGGGCACTCGGGGTAACTCTCAGCATTTGCTCATCTTCGAGCAGCAGCGTCCGAGGCCTCAAGGCCGGGACAAGGACAACAAGCTGCGATGCGCGAAAGACTCATCTCTCAAGCGTAGCCGCGCACCCCCAAGCCGTCAAACAACGCCCCATCAACCCAGCCGCGACTCCGCCTCTTTTGCCGCCTCGTAGATCTGGTCGAACGACTCCACCACATGCGTGCACTCGCCATGCGACGAAACCAGCCCGCTGCCATACACCTTGATCGCCCCGCGCTCGTGGATCACCCCAAACTCCACCGGGAACCAGAAGTGCGCCGCAATCCCCGTCTGAAAGACACTGTTTCGCGACGCAAGCAGGTTACCAGGCTGATACGCCACTCCGGGAAACACAGCCCCCACCGCCGGCGGCGCCAACTCATTCAGGTGCACCGGAATCACACCCTCAGTGCGTCGCTACAGCTTCGCACGAAGCGGAATCCCCGGATCCGTAAACGGAACCTCCGCAGCTACCGCATGCGACTGCAGAATCTTGTGGTGCAGGCAATAAAGCGCCAGTTCCAGCCGGTCTGCAACGCCGAGCTTGTCATAGATCTTCCGCAGATAGTTCTTCACCACCTGCTCCGTCGTCCCGACCTGGTAGGCAATCTCTTTATTCCGCATGCCCCGCGTAATGCACGCAATGATCGCCAGTTCCTTCTCTGAGAGCCGCGGCTGCGAACGCGGATTCGTCAGCATCGACGCCTGCTCGCGATACGCATCGATCACCCAGCCGATCGACTGGTTGTCGATCCACGTCTCTCCTTCCGCGACCCTGCGCACACACTTCACCAGCATGTCCGGCGAGATCGATCGCGGCACAACCCCGCGCACGCCACGCCGGAACAGTTCGACCGTATTGCTCTCATCGCTCGAAGATATCTGCACAATCAGCTTGGCCTTCGGAGCCCGCCGCATAAAATCGGGAATCGCATCCACTGTTCCGGCGATCAGATGGCCCTCAAGCACCACAATGTCCGTCGGAAAGCGCTGCAACGCCGCGTACAGGTTCTCCAGCGTCTCGGCCTGTGCCACAACGCGTATATCATCCTCGACCGCAAACACCTTCCTCATCCCAACGCGATAGATCGCCTGGGAGTCCGCAAGAATAACCCGAATACTGCTGGAACCACCTTCTGCCGGCGCGAACTCCTCTACATTTGCCGCCAACTCATCACTCATAATTACTCAGCCTCGAAAAAAGTATTCATCGATGACCGCCGCCGCCATCGTCTTGCCTGCGGTTCGTTGATGTCGGACGATGCGCCCGGCGCAATGGAGCAGCACATCGTTAATCCCGCCCATAATCGCTGCCGGCATTTTTACCTCGAACTCGACTTCGGTCCCAATCGCCGGCAGTTCATCCGCAGCAAAGAGCACCCCGCTGGCGGACACATCTTCAGTAACAGCCTGGTATTGGCGCTCGCCTGTGCCCAGCACGATCTCCAGATGCAATGGAAAGCGCACGGCTACACGCACCGGAATGCTTTTGAACGATCGGTATAAAACAGTCAACCGACCCTCCTTCCAGGTACTGCAACAAAATAGTTAGTTGTTACGCAAGAATTCTACTGCACACCTGCTCCCGCGTGGCTCATTCATTTGCACAAGGCACATGCGCCGATACCAGCACCAGACCCGACGATCCACCACCCACCTTCACAAACTCGGCGATAATCCCTTCACCCCCCAACGAGTGGCCAGCGCACACCGGGAACTGTTCCCCGTGCCGAACCACACGCCAATCTTCTTCACGCTCAACAGGCACCGTTCGATCCTGGCCATTCGGCGGCTGCACTTCACATTTCCGGCTTCGTACTTCCCGCTTTCACAGATACACCTGCACCATTCGCTGCCAGCACGGCCAATCGTGCCGCGCATTATCGCCCCACACGTCCAGCCGCACCGGAATCCCCTTCGCCCGCATCACTGCAGCCAGCTGCTCGTTGTCTCTCCAGCACGGGTCATGCGTGCCCGCCGCCAACACATACGTGTTATGCCGCATGCGGTCCAGAATCCCCGCATCCGACAGGTTCGGCAGATAATCCATCGGCAGATTGAAGTAGCAATCATCGTCGTAATATCCGTTCAGCAACCCCAGGCTCTTCAAGTCGAACGCACCGCTCATCGACAGGCAGCCCGTAAACACATCTGGATTCCGCAGGCTGATATTCACCGCATGATATCCACCGAAGCAGCAGCCGATCGCCCCCAGGTGCGGCCGATGGTTGCGATGCCGCACAAACGGCACGACCTCGTGCAGAACATAGTTCTCATACTGCACCTCCCGCGCGATCCTCCCCCGTGGCGGAACATCGCGGTTGTACCAACTCTCCCCATCGACCGAGTCCACGCAAAACAACTGCACCCGCCGTCCCTCAATCTTGTCCTCGATCGCTCCCACCATCCCGCGATCCTCGAACTCATAGAACCGTCCCTGCGACGTCGGAAACACGATTACCGGCAGGCCACCATGCCCAAATACCAGCATCTCCATATCGCGCCCAGGCGCGGAGGAGAACCACTTGTGATACTCCCGTGTCATGTGGCCTCCTTATCTTCATCTTCCACTTCTACTCAGAGGCCCTGGCCTATTGATTAGGTTGTGTTTCCGATTTGAACGATCTTCACCTATACTCTCCGCCGCCTCCACGGCGACTGACGCGACACCCCGATCCATCCATCCGGGAGTCCGTCAAGACCGCTGCATCTGCTCTTATCTGTGCGTTCCTACCAGGCGTTTCCGGCGTTCTCCACGAAGGATCTGCCTGGCCGTGCGCTGCAACCAGGTCCTCCACTGCCTTCTCCGGCGCGACACTGAAAGCGTTTTGCACCGAAACCGTCGCAGAAAATGGTGTTCTGCCATTGCAGAAGATGCCGAAATCCGCGATACTTAGGTGTTCGGACTTCTTCGTCCGTCGGCTGTGTCGATCGTGGCATCCAGGGCAATCCAGGACCCCGTCGGCAACCCTGAACACATTTATGCTTTTCTGAGAGGATCTACCCTGTGTTGATGATTCGTTTGGCGCGCGTTGGCGCCCGTAAGCAGCCCCACTACCGCGTCGTTGTCATCGAAAAGGACCGCGCCCGCAACGGCCGTTCGGTCGAGGTGGTTGGCACCTACAACCCCCGCACCAACCCCGCCAGCGTCGATATCAAGCGCGACCGCGTCGATTATTGGACCTCCAAGGGCGCCCAACTCTCCGAGACCGTCGGAAAGCTCCTCGCCAAGCATCAGCCCGTAGCTGCTCCAGCCGAGCCTGAAGCATTTCCTATGGCCTAGGTAACCACTTGCCGTGACCTTTAGGGACCTTCACCCGAACCCCAAAGAGTATCGCGAAATCTGGCAAGTTGCAGTACACTCCCCTCAAGCCAACACCTCCGTTTTGAAGTTCATCGTAGAACTCGGGCTCTAAACATTCGGACTATTTACCCTGATTTGCGAGACACCTCAATGCGGTAACCGGCGAGACCCTTCCACTCAAGAGAAGCGGCTCCCCGGTACTGGTGCCGGCGTATTACTCCCTGAGGTGTACGAGTGACTGATTCCACAGAGCTGCCGGACAGCAACTTTGCTGTCTCCGAAATGCAAACCCTAATGACTGAAATCACTCGGGCCCTCGTGGACGATGCTGATGCGGTCAAGGTCGAAGTCTTGACCGGTCCGGATGCCACGGTTCTCCGCCTTCACGTTGCGCCCGGCGATATTGGGAAGGTCATCGGCAAGCAGGGACGCACTGCGCGTTCGCTCCGCACCATTCTCGGTGCTGCCAGCATGAAACTGCAGTGCCGTTTCTCGCTCGACATCGTCGAAGCCGGTCGGAGTAATCACGGGCATGAAGACCAGGAGAAGGTCTGAAGCCCGGTCGCATCTCGGCCTCTTCTTTAGCGTTTCCTGATAGAGATAAACGGCAAGAGGCATACCGCGTTGAACGGCATCTCAAAATCCGGCTGGTTCCCACTCGCACGTCTGCTGCGCCCTCAAGGTCGCCGTGGTGAGCTCCTCGCCGAACCCCTCAGCGACCTCCCCGACATCTTCGCCGCCAACCGCGACCTCTTCCTCGTGGCCCCGAACGCAACCTCGCCCGAGCCCGGCTCCTCGACCATCCACATCGAGGAGCATTGGTTTCCCACCGGCAAGAACGCGGGCCGCATCGTCCTCAAGCTCTCCGGCTGCGACAGCATCTCCGACGCCGAGACCCTGGCCAGCAAGCAGCTCCTGATCGCCGCCGACCAGCTCCCCACGCTCGACCCCGACACCTTCTTCGTCGGCGATCTCGTCGGTTGCACGCTCTACAACGCGGACATCCCCGTCGGCACCGTCGTCGATGTCGAATTTGCCACCGGCCCCGATGGCCGAACCCGGCTGGAAGACGCCGCGCCCCTCCTCGCCGTCGAGCTCCCCCTCCCCACACCGCCCCCCGCCGAAGCCCCCGAGCCCGTCCTCATTCCCTTCGTGCTCGCGTGGCTCGAATCCGTCGACATCGCCGCGCGCCGCATCACCATGCATCTCCCCGAAGGCCTGCTGGACACTGTTCCGAACGCTGAAGAGCTGTCATCGAACGCTGAAAACCAGTCCTCCTGACCCGCAGCACCGCAAAGGGAAGAATCTGCTTCTGCTCGTATTGTTGCTCTGGCTTCGCTTTCTGTCCTTCCCGCAGGCAATCTCCTTCTCCCCTGACGCCCCGCAGTAGCCCGCGTCGTACACTCGTCTCTGTCCTATGCGTTTCGACATCGTCACCATCTTTCCGGAGTTCTTCGGCAGCCCGCCCGATCAGGGCATCCTAGGCCATGGCGTCGTCTCGCGCGCCCTGCGCACCGGCCTCGCCAGCGCCCACACCCACGACCTCCGCGCCTTCACCCACGACCGCCACCGCACCGTTGACGACCGTCCCTTCGGCGGTGGCGAGGGCATGGTTCTCAAGGCCCAGCCCATCTTCGAGTGCCTCGAGTCCCTCAATCTCACTCCCAAGCCCACCCGTGACACCACCCGCGAGACCGTCATTCTTCTCTCCGCGCAGGGCAAGCGCTTCACGCAGGCAACCGCCCGCCGTCTCGCCACCCTCGATCGCGTCGTTCTCATCTGCGGCCGCTACGAAGGCGTCGACGAGCGCGTCAGCCAGCTCCTCTGCGACGAGGAACTCTCCATCGGCGATTACGTCCTCTCCGGCGGCGAGCTCGGCGCAGCCGTCATCCTCGACGCCGTCGTCCGCCTGCTCCCCGGCGTCCTCGGCCACGCCGACTCCTCAAAATTCGAAAGCTTCGGCGAAGGCGATCGCCCCGAAGACACCATGACCGCAGCCGGAGTACCCCGCTCCACCCACGGCTCCGGCGGCCTGCTCGACTACCCCCACTACACCCGCCCCGCCGAATTCCTCGGCGTTCCCATCCCCGAGCCTCTCGGCAACGGCGACCACCTCGCCATCCGCCGCTGGCGCCATCAGGCAGCGCTCGCCAAAACCCTCGCCAACCGCCCCGACCTCCTTGCTGCAGCCGACATCTCCGACGAGGACCGCGAGTTCCTCGCAACGCTCGGCTACCAACCGCCTGCCTGAACCTATTTCACATGTGGAAATCAGCTGCAAATCCGCCCAATCTCATGTAAACTTGATCCTGCGACTTTACGTAAGGAATCAATCATGTCTATCCATCCGATTATGCAGAAACTCGCTGACAAGCTTCAGCGGACCGACCTCCCGGACTTCGCCCCTGGCGATACGATTCGCGTGCAGGTGAAGATCAAAGAGGGCGACAAAGAGCGTCTGCAGGCGTTCGAGGGCATGGTTATTGCCTGTAAGAAGGGCCCGCAGGGTTCCTTCACCGTCCGCAAGATGAGCTTCGGCCAGGGTGTCGAGCGCATCTTCCCCTACAACTCCAAGGTCGTCGACAAGGTCGAGAAGATCCGCTCCTACCAGGTGCGTCGCTCGAAGCTCTTCTACCTCCGTGGCCTGCGCGGCAAGGCTGCCCGTCTGCGCGAGGTCGAGCGCACCGCGTAAACCACCAACTTTCAGCATTAACAGAGAAGAGGCGACCCATTGGGTCGCCTCTTCTCTGTGTCCTGATTGCGGCTGTTCTCACTTTTTCTGCTCTAAATTCATCCATCTTCCGACCAGCCCGGTCATCCGCTACACTCAAAGGTGCGACCCTCACTCGCATAACGATGGCCCTGCTCTTCCACATTCCTACCGTCGACGGCGTCACCAAAGCCACCGCCAAGCAGCAGATGCTCAAGCAACTCATCTGCACCGACGCGCCGGAGCAAGCCCTGCGCTACCACGGCTACCGCATCATCGCCGGCGTCGACGAAGTCGGTCGCGGTGCGCTCTTCGGCCCCGTCGTCGCCGCCGCCGTGATTCTCCCTGCGAAGATCGGAATCCTCGCCCGCATGGGTCTCAAAGACTCCAAGCAGCTCACCCGCGAGCAGCGCGAGCGCCTCGATCGCAAGATCCGCAAGGTTGCCATCGCCTTTGCGATCGCCGAAGTCGACGCCGAGACCATCGATCGCCTCAACATCTACCAGGCCTCCCGCCTCGCCATGCTCGTCGCCGTCGAGCGCCTCAGCGTCGCACCCGACCACCTGCTCATTGACGCCATGCGCATCGATCATCCCTGCGCCCAGACCCGCATCTTCTACGGCGACTCGCTCTCGCTCTCCATCGCCGCCGCCTCGGTCATCGCCAAGGTCCATCGTGACGCCCTCATGCGCGAACTCGACGTGCTCCACCCCCAATACGGTCTCGCTGCGCACAAAGGCTATGCCACACCCGAACACCGCAGAGCCCTCGTCGAACACGGCCCCTGCCCACTCCATCGCATGAGCTTCGCCCCGGTTGCCGCGGCATTGGGCCCCGACCCCAGCGCCGCGCTTGACGCCCGTATTGAGGCAGGCGACCTCTTCCTTGACGAAGACGCCCTCGATGAAACCCAGACAATCGTTAAGGAGGATACAACTTGGGACTGAGGCTTCTATGCGTAACCGCGCACCCCGACGACGAGTGCTTTGCCTTCGGCGGAGCCCTCGCCCTCGCCGCCGAGCGTGGCGTCGAAACCAGCGTCATCTGCCTCACCGACGGCCAGGCCGGCTCCTATCGCGGCTCCGCCTCCTCCCCCCAGGAGCTTGGCGAGTTGCGCCGCGCCGAGTTCGCCGCCTCCTGTAAAATCCTCGGCGTCCACCACCACGAACTCCTCGACTTTCAGGACGGCCAGCTCGAGTTCGCCAATCTCTCCGAGATGGCCGCCAAGCTCGTCGAACGCATTCGCCGCATTCGCCCGCACGCCATCATCACCTTCGGCGGCGACGGCGGCCTCAACACCCACGCCGACCACACCGTTGCCTCCGCCGCAACCACCGCCGCCTTCCACTGGGCCGGCTCGCCCAAGCGCTATCCCGCCCTCGGCGACCTCTATCAACCGCAGCGCCTCTACTACCTCACCTACAACTTCTTCGTCGACGGTCGCCCGCGCCACATACCCGCACCCTGGACCCTCACCCTCGACATCCGCTCCGTCTTCCTCTGCAAGCAGGACGCCATGCGCGCGCACACCTCGCAGACCCCGCTCATGGAGCGGGCCCGTCCCATCTTCGAGCAGCATGGCCAGGAAGAACACTACGCTCTAGCCGCATCCATCGTTCCGCAACCCGCAACCCAATCCACCGACATGTTCGAAGGCGTCACCGAGTAGCGCTCCAGCCTCTTCCGCCTCACCTCTACTCTGTCATCCGGAGCGGAGCGCAGTGGAGTCGAAGGACCTGCCATCAGGTTCGCAGCCGCACTTCCGCCCGCCCTTTTCAATCGCTAATCTAGCCGTTCCTAAGCACCGGCCACTGCGGCTGTCTTCACTGTCTTGGCGCGCCTTCGTATCGAATACGCCAGCCGCACCAGAAGCAGCACCGTTAGCACCGCGGTCACCTCCCACGGCGTCCGCACGCCCGTCTTCACCAGCCACCAGAAGTGAATACACGCTGCAATTCCCACCACATAGATCAGCCGATGCAGCCGCTTCCAGTTCCTCCCACCCATCGCCCGCAGCACCCGCTGCGGAGACGTCACCGCCAGCGTCAGCAGCATCACCCACGCCGCCAATCCCACCTGGATAAACCGCCGCTTCTTCAAATCATCGAGCATCGTCGGCCAAATCAGCTTCAACTGCGTCCACGGCTCCGCCAGATGCCCCGCCCGCACTCCGTCGATCGCCGCCGCGATATCGTATCCGCTAAAAAGCAGCACGTACGTCAGCAGGTGCAGCGTCGCATAAAAGAAAACGTACAACCCCACCATCCGCCGAAACCGCACCAGCCAGCTCAGCGCCGAATGCACCCGCCGCACCGGCGTAATCGCCAGGTCCGCGAGCAGCAGCCACAGCGCCCAGTTCCCCGTGAAGTGCGTAATGAAATTGGTCGGATCGGCCTCCGCCGCGAGCGCGCCGCTGCGATACATCTGGAGCAGATACAGCGCCGGCAAAAGACACAGCACATGCACCACAGCCTTCAAATAAGGAATCGCTCGACTCGGCATAGGCTCAATTTTATGCGCCGCCCATGCAGCGCCCCACTCTATCCTCTACACTCTATCCTCTACACTCTGCCTTAATAATTCTTCTTCAAATCCATCCCCGCATACATCGACGCGACCTGGTCTCCATAGCCATTGAACATCAGCGTCGGCACATACTTCGGAAAGATGGTGTTCGAATTCAACAGCCGCTCATGCGCCTGCGACCACCGCGGATGGTCCACACTCGGATTCACATTCGAATAAAACCCATACTCATTCGCCGCCAGCTCATTCCACGTCGTCGGCGGCTGCTTATCGACAAACCGTATCGTCACAATCGACTTCGCCGACTTGAACCCATACTTCCACGGAACGATCACGCGAATCGGTGCTCCCTGCTGATTCGCCAGCGTCTCTCCATACGATCCAAACGTCAGCAACGTCAGCGGATTCATCGCCTCATCCATCCGCAACCCCTCCGAATACGGCCACTCGATGCCGCCCGGCAGCAACTCCTGCTTGCCGTCAGCAAGCGAAATAAACTGCACATACTTCGCACTCGGCAGCGGATCCATCGCCTTGATAAACTCCGCCAGCGGATACCCATCCCACGGAATCACCATCGACCACGCCTCCACGCACCGGAAGCGATACACCCTCTGCTCCATCGGCCGGTAGCCCGCGATCGTATCGTCATCGATCGTCCGCGGCTTCTGCACCAACCCCTCCACCTTCACGCTCCACGGCCGCGTCCGCAGCGTGTGAGCGTTCTTCGCGGGGTCGCTCTTGTCCTCGCCAAACTCATAAAAATTGTTGTAGCTCTTCGCCTTCGCCTCAGGAGTCGTCGCGCGATCCGGAACCGCATACTTCGTCTCGACCAGGTTATTCAGCTTGGTCTCTGCGGCTGCCATCCTCGGAAATCCGGCCGCCGCCGCCGCAACGCCCATCGCACCCAGCCCCGTCAGCACGCTCCGGCGGTTGGCCTGGAACGCCTCATACAGCTCTTTCGGCGTAATCTCCGACGACGGAATCTCAGCCCCTGTCCGCAACAGCATAATCAATTCCTCTCTTCCATAGGACGCAGCCCGAAGCCTCTCGTTTAGCCTACATTCGTTCTCGCACTCCTGGCGGACGCCCCTAGCAGCCTCCCCGCAAACACGATTGTTCCCGCCACCACAACAAACCCCACCAGCAGCAGCTCCCGATCAAAATTCGGCCTCGACACCACAATGTACCCAAACCCCACCAGCGCCAGCAACGGTGGCAGCGGATACAGCCACATCCGAAACGGCCTTCGCATCTCCGGCCTTCGAATGCGCAGCACAATCACCCCAATATGCTGCAGAGCAAACTGCAGCAGGATCCTCAGCACCACCAGCGCCGCAATCACATCTGCCAACGAGAAGAAGCAAAACACACAAGCCGCCCCTGCCAACGTCAGCAGCGACACATACGGAAACCCTCGCGTCGGATGCAGCCGTCCAAACACCGCCGGGAAATTCCCATCCCGCGCCGCTGCAAACGGAATCCGCGAGTACCCCAGCAGTAGCGAGAACACGCTCGCAAACGCGGTCACCATCACCAGCACCGCCGCCAGCCTTCCCAGCCACAACGCCGCATGCGCCCCGAACGCGGGTGTATACGCCACGCGCATCATCTCCGACAGCAGCGCCCGCCGCGCCTCCACGCCCTGCGCCGCCACGATCGCCGGCGCACCCATCACCGCGAGCACACTCGCATTCAGCCCCAGATACAGCACTGCCACAATCCCAATCGATACCAGCACCGCCCTCGGAATCGTCCTTCCCGGATCGCGCGTCTCACCGCCCAGAAACGTCACGTTGTAGTAGCCCCAGTAGTCGTACGTCGCAATCAACATCGCCGACCCCAGCCCCACAAAGAACCCGTGATCGAGCCGCCAGGCCCCGGCCGGAAACGCCACCACCCGCGCGATATGCCCATGCAGCAGACCGGTCACCATCGACCATCCAATCGTCCCCAGCACCACCACCAGCAGCGCCGTCGAAAGCCCACGCATCTTCGCCAGCCTGCGGTACAGCAACACCACCGCCAGCACCACGGCCGCGATCGCCACCAGCGTCGCTCGCCCCGCGCTTACGCCAAAGCTGTACGGCCCAACATGCAGCGCATGCACCACCCCCTGCGACACCCACCCCGGCGCCAGGAACCCTGCATACTGCGCCAGCCCAATGCATCCACTTGCCACCGACAGCGGAGCCGAGAAGCACAGCTGAAACACAAACAAAAAGCTCAACCATCTTCCCAGCCCACCCGGAAACATCTCCGCCAAATAGTGATATGTCCCCCCCGCCTCGGGCATCGCCGCGCCCAACTCGGCCCACACCAACCCATCGCAAGCCGCCAGCCCCGCGCCCAACACCCACCCCAGCATCGCCTGCGGCCCACCCATCGTTGCCAGCAGCAGCGGCAGCGTCAGGAACGGCCCGACGCCGATCATGTCCAGCAGATTCAGAGTCACTGCACCGCGCAACGTCAACGATCGTTCGAGCTGCGGCGCCATGGTTTCCATCCCGCCAAGTCTACCGCGCCCATCGCAGCCCGCTCTATGCGAAGCTAATCCCATGAAGTTCGTTGCCGCTCTAGCTCTCACGCTCTGCCTCTCCGCCACCTCCATCGCCCAACAAGCCGGCGCGCAGGCCACCTTCACCGACCCCGCGAACCTGCGCGGCGAGCGCGTCACCCCCATCGACGGTCGCGAACTCCCCATCGACCAGGGCGCGCGCGGCCTTCAGCAGCTTCTCCGCAAGCTCAACACCCGCGCCTCTCTCCTGCTCATCGTCGCCCACCCCGACGACGAAGACGGCGGCATGCTCACCCTCTACTCCCGCGGCCTCGGCGTCCGCGTCGCCGACCTCTCCCTCAACCGCGGCGAAGGCGGCCAGAACGCCGTCACTGGCGACTTCGAGGACGCCCTCGGCCTCCTCCGCACCCAGGAACTCCTCTCCGCCGATCACTATTTCGACGCCGACCAGTTCTTCGGCACCGAGGTCGACTTCGGCTTCTCCAAGACCAAGGAAGAATCCTTCGCCAAATGGGGCCACGACCGCGTCCTCTATGACGCCGTCCGCACCGTCCGCCTTTATCGCCCACTGGTCATAGCCTCTGTTTTCATAGGGGGCGTAACCGACGGCCACGGCCAACACCAGGTCTCCGGCCAGATCGCACAAGAGGTCTTCAAGGCTGCCGCCGACCCCAACGTCTTCCCCGACCAGATAGCCGCAGGCCTCCTGCCCTGGCATGCGCTCAAGGTCTACGCCCGCGTCCCCATGCAGGCCATCACGCCGCAAGGCCTCTTCGACTACGCCACCAACCAGTACACCCCCGCGCGCTTCACCAACTACGTCACCGGAGAGGTCACCACCACCGTCCCCTCCGTCGACATCGTCGTCCACGAAGGCAACACCGACCCGATCCTCTCCGACAATCCCTCCGACCCACCCTGCAGCTACGTCGAGTTCGCCCGCATCGGCCTCGGCCTGCAAAAGTCGCAGATCGGCGGCAACATGCGCATCCCGCCCCCAGGCGCCTTCGACATCAGCTACCACCTCTACGGCTCTGTCCTCCCGGCCGATAAACAGAAGCAGCACGACGCCACCTTCTTCGACGGCATCGACACCAGCATCGAAGGCATCGCCGATCTGGCCCCCGACACCGCCTCAGCCCGCACCAACCTCCGCGCAACCCTCCACGTCATCGCAGCCGAAATCGCCACCGCGCAAAAGCTCTTCACCCCAGACCATCCCGAGGCGACCGCACCTCCCCTCGCCTCCGCGCTGGGCTTTCTCAACAGGTTGATTCACAGCACCGAGCTATTAAACCTCCCTCCAGACCAAAAACAAAACGTCCTCCACGAACTCCGCATCAAGCGCGTCCAACTCAACGACGCACTCGTCCTCGCCCTCGGCCTTTCAGTCGATGCCATGGCACGGTCAAGCGATCTGGTTGCGAGTTCTTCGCCCGTACTCAAGACAGTTCTAACCGAATCCTCTACCGAAACCGTAAAGTTCGACCAAATGCGGATCGATGGCGCAGGCTGGGATCAGAGCCAGGGCTTTTCTGGCTCAATCACTCCTGAATTGTCCTCATCCAGGCCCCTCGAACGCATGGGGCAGATTCCATCCGACCACATGACCCCCATCACGCAGCCCTACTTCTATCGCGACAACATCGAACAAGCCTTCTACGAACTCCGCGATCCCGCCCTGCGCAACGCCCCCGCAACGCCCTCACCACTGACCGCCTGGGCATCGGTCGACTATCAGGGAGCAGAGATCACAGTCGGCCGCATCGTCCACGACGGCCCTCAACCCGTCAGCATCATCCCACCCTTCTCCATCGCCTCTAGCCCGGCAGCGACCATCTTTCCCCTCGGTCAGTCCAAAGTCAAACTCACCGCCACCCTCCGCACCACCTCCTCCACCTCCGCCAACATCAATGTCCAGTCCCCCCACAACTGGACCATCGAAGCCAGGGCAGCCACGACTCCATCCACAAAGACTGACCACTTCATCGACTTCTACGTTCACCCCACCGCCCCCTTCTCCCAACCCCAAATCTTCCACGTCACCGC